>Ga0307430_1002228_pt1 | contig 13122 bp, 4 predicted proteins | sample SalMarWE160130MG_FD_202159 | JGI IMG/M metagenome (GOLD analysis project Ga0307430, IMG submission 202159) | Salt marsh sediment microbial communities from the Plum Island Ecosystem LTER, Massachusetts, United States - WE1603-130 | ecosystem: Environmental > Aquatic > Marine > Intertidal zone >... | reverse complement strand
TCCTCAATTTTGACTTTCATAATAAATCCCCTTTGTAATAGGTTCCGCCCCAGGCGGCTCTTTGATATTTATTCCGCCAAAAGACAGCGGATCTGCGATACTGATAACCGACTACGGAATTTACCACTGCCGGAAAAAATGTCAAATTAAAATTTTTGTAGAAATTATCATATTCTCTGCTATACTACTGATATATTGGAGCACAATAAATAATCAATAGTCAATTTTGGGGCCGGGTCCCATGCAAGCCGAGCCCGTGAACCTGGTCAGGCGGGGAACCGAGCAGCCATAAACGCGCAGCTTGGTTGTGCTGTGGGTAAACCCGGCCACCTTTTGATTTACTATTTATGATTTTCGATTTATTATTTTGACGCAGTATTTTGGATCGTGAAGAACTAAAAAAGAGAACCAAGGATTTTGCTCATCGTTGTGTGAAGCTGGCTCTTGCGTTGCCGCAAAGTCCGCTTGGTGATCATATCAGGAGACAATTGATTAAATGCTCAACTTCTGTAGCGTCAGATTATAGAGCAGCTTGTGTTGCACAGTCGAGAGCAGGTTTTGTCGCTAAATTGAGCATTGTTATAGAAGAAGCTGACGAATCTTGTTTCTGGCTTGAATTCATAATTGATGAAAAGCTGCTCAATGAAAAACAGGTAGCCGGGCTGCTTAACGAGGGAAAACAATTGACGTCGATTTTTGTTTCCTCGAGGAAAACAATAACAAATAATAAATAGTAAATAATAAATCGCGATGTCTTATACCGTTCTTGCACGAAAATACAGGTCTCAAACGTTCGATGATGTCATCGGCCAGGATCCTATCGCTCAGACACTCAAGAACGCCATAAAGACCGACAGGGTCGCGCACGCTTACCTTTTTACGGGCACTCGCGGTGTCGGTAAAACCACTATGGCACGGGTGCTGGCAAAAGCACTCAACTGCCTTGCCGTCGATGAGCCTACCACAAAGCCGTGCTGTAAGTGCGACAGTTGCGTTGCGATAAACATCGGCGAAGATATCGACGTCATCGAGATAGACGGTGCATCAAACAATAGAGTTGATGAGATTCGTGAGCTTCGAGAGAATGCTATATATCGGCCTGCGCGTTCGAGATTTAAGATTTACATTATCGACGAAGTTCATATGCTCACCATTTCAGCTTTCAATGCACTTCTTAAAACGTTGGAAGAACCGCCCAGTCATATCAAGTTTATTTTCGCCACCACCGAGCCGAATAAGGTGATCCTGACAATCCAATCGAGATGCCAGAGATTCGACTTCAACAATATAGGGCCGGCCTCAATAGCCGGACAGTTGAAGTTTATACTCAAACAGGAAAAGATAAAGTACGAAGAGGATTTGGTCCTGCCGTTAGCGAAGATGGCAAACGGCTCGATGAGAGATGCCCTGAGTCTGCTGGATAGAATGATAAGCACCGGCATCGAACCTTTGAGCAGCCGATTACTTGAGGAGTTTTTAGGCTGTCCGAACAGCGAGAAAATCTGGAACCTCATCGGGCAAATCGGCGACAGCGATGCAGCGGAGACGCTTGCCGCGATAGAGGATTTAATCAGTACCGGTATAAGCGAGGTCCAGGTCGTTGATTCGCTCATCGATTATATGCGTGATTTGATGGTGGTTAAATCCACAGGTCCCGATAGTGAACTTGTGATTTTGACCGACCAGCAGCGAAAACGAGCCGACGAATTAACGGAAAAATTTGATATCGCTGCGCTTGTTTACAACATCTCGACACTGGAGAAGCTGCGATGGGCAATCAAAAACAGCGATACAGGCAGAGCACTTTTGGAAGCATCGCTGTTACGATTTGCCTTAAGCGAACATTTCCTGAACGTCGATGAGCTTCTTTCGCAATTGCGAGCAGGAACATCGACCGGCATAAAAAAAAAGCGACCGGCAGCCCATAACATACCCATCAAGTCCATAGCCCAGCCAACCAAATCGCAAATAAGCGAACCGGCTGATTTGTCCGGACTGACTGATATACACTCGATACGAGACAATTGGCAAAGTCTCTTAGGAGTTATTACGACCAAACTCGGGCCGGGTACCGGCGGGCTGTTAAGCTCTGCTGTGCCGGCCCGATTTGAGGATGGCGTGTTGACGCTTGAGTTCGGCGCATCGGCTCAAATGCAGAAAAGAATGTGCGAAAGCAACGGCCGAATAGAGCAAATCCAGACCTTATTGGGCGAGCAATTCTCAACGCCTGTGAGATTGAAGTTTGAAACCGCTGCCGAGAAGCAGACGCAAGCCGCGCCTGATGTGAGCCGGCCTAAGACCAGCGGCCAAAGAAGAAACGAGCTGGTTAATGATCCCGCCGTCAAAACGGTCCTTATGGGGCTCGATGCAACAATAACCAGAATAGAGGAAGATTAGTCAGAATTACGGCAGTGGTCTATTTAGTGCAGGGCAAGCATATACAAAGCTCCAAATGAATTGGGAGGCGGTTGCAATTTGCGATTTGTGACGGACGATTTTATTCGATGGTGTTGAGACGGGACGCATGATTCGAGAGATTTTTCTTGACGGCAAAGCAAGTGATTTGGTATAAATAAGATTAGTAAGGCCTGTGCCAGCGTATGTATTTGCTGATTCTGGTCTTCAGACGTGTGGAATTTCTGTAGTTTTTCGGTAGAGGAGGAGTTATTATGCATTTTGTGGGGCACAGAATTAGAATTAGGATTTTGTGCCTTGCAGTGAAGATTTTTTACATTTCAATTAACAACCTATATTTATTTTTTGAAGGAGGACTATTATGTCTAAGAAAGTGATTTATCTAATTTCTTTTGTTTTGGTGCTGGGCTTCATTTTGACGAGTACAGCCAATGCTGCAGATGTTACGCCACAACTCTATGTAACTTTTGACGGATCGCTGTCAGGTAGTAACTATGTAGCTGGTGCCGGTGAAATAGTGAATGGTACTGTGAGTCTCAAGAACGGTACTGAAGTTCTGTACGGCGGAATCCTCACCACCGCCGGTGGTCAGGAGGGGCTTCATTTTATGCCGACGGATAGCCTGGCCACTAAGAATGCCAGCAATGAAGACATAATCACCACCAGCTTTGTGATCGAAGGGTTGGCCAGGCGCAATGCCCCCTCGGCGGGTTTTCAAACGTTTTTCTGTGTCTATGGATCGGTGGGCTATCGTTACATAAGTGGCAATCCCACTGACACGCAATATTGGACGCATGGCCCAACATCCACAGGTTGGGCAGAGGTGAGCGGCGATGGCCAGCCGGTTTCCGATACGGATATGGTGCATTATGCATTGGTGTACGAGTATGTCAGTGATACAGAATGCAAGCTGTCGTATTATGTAGACGCGGTCCAGTTTGGTGATACCTTGATCAACACAACGGCTGCTGGAGGTGAGTCTACACGGGGGATGATGTTTGCTGGTGACCCCCATCCCAGTGCAACGGACCGCGGGATGCCGTTAGATATAGACACGATCGCGTTTTCAACCTTTACCGGTACATTTAACCCCGAGACTGATTTTATTCTTCCCAAGGGGCCTGGATCACTTGCCCCAGCTTCTAACCCAAAGCCACGCGACGGTGCCATGCTTGAAGCCACGTGGACGAACCTTAGCTGGCGGGCGGGAGATTTCGCCGTCTCGCACGATGTGTACTTGGGCGATAATTTTGACGATGTGAACGACGGCACCGCCGATACGTTCCGAGGCAATCAGCCCTTGACCTCAAAGACGGTTTTTGTCGGCTTTTTTGGATTTCCTTATCCGGACGGCCTTGTTCCGGGCACGACTTACTACTGGCGGATTGACGAAGTCAATGACACCGACCCGAATAGTCCGTGGAAAGGCGATGTCTGGAGCTTCTGGATTCAGCCCAGAATCGCCTATGACCCCACCCCGGCTGATGGTGCCAAATTTGTGGACCCGAATGCAGACCTCAACTGGTCGGCAGGTTTAGGTGCGAAATTACACTATGTTTACTTTGGCGATAATTTTGACGATGTCAACAGTGCCGTTGAGGGTTTGCTTCTGGCAGATACAACCTATACTCCCGGCAACCTCGAATTGGACAAGACTTACTACTGGCGGGTTGATGAGTCCGCTGATACTATTACTATGCTAAAAGGCGATGTCTGGAGCTTCACGATTGCAAGGGCCGGCGGCGGCCTCAAGGCAGAGTATTTCAACAACACGACCCTCAGTGGTGAGCCGGTGCTGACCCGTCTGGACCCCGAAATCGATTTCAACTGGGGCAACGCTGACGTGGCTGGAGAGAACTCTCCCGATGCGAGTATCAATGTGAACAACTTTTCGGCCCGCTGGAGCGGCGAGCTTGAGGTGGACTTGACGGACACCTATACATTCCACATCAACGCTAACAACGGCTTCAGGATGTGGTTGGATGGTAGGCCCATCATCGATTACTGGGACAATCCAACTACAAGCAGCCGCAAGAGCGAACCGATCGAACTGATTGGGGGTGATACCTACTCCATTCGGATAGAGTATTTTGAAGGCGAGGACGCGGCGATTGCCCAGTTGTTCTGGGAGAGCAGTACCCGAGAACAACAGATCATTCCCAGCGGTGCGCTACAGCTTCCGTTGAAGGCCGGGAGTCCTAATCCATATCAAAATGCCGTGAATGTGAAGCAGACACCGATTCTTAGCTGGTCGCCGGGAGACTATGCCGCTTCGCATCAGGTGTATTTCGGCACTGATGAAGAAGCGGTACGCAACGCTGATACAGCTTCACCCGAGTACAAAGGCGCCAAGGCACTTGGTTCCCAGAGCTATGACCCCGGAAAACTTCCCTGGGATACCACTTACTACTGGCGTGTTGATGAAGTCGAGGCCGATGGTACGATACAGAAGGGCAATGTCTGGAGCTTTACGACAGCGAACTTCATCCTCGTGGATGATTTTGAGGACTACAACGACTATCCGCCCGACGAGATATTCAGTACGTGGATAGATGGATGGGAAGTCCCGGAGAATGGCTCTATGGCAGGTCATGCCGATCCTCCTTTTGCCGAGACAAATATTGTTCACGGCGGCGGTCAGTCGATGCCGGTTTACTACGAAAACAATTTCAAGTACTCTGAGATAACCATGACGTTGGTCTCGGTGCGTGACTGGACCGAAGAAGGTGTTGGAGTATTGTCGCTGTGGTTCAGTGGTGATGCATCTAATGCTGCTGAACGGATGTATGTGAATCTCAACGGTATCGCGACTGTCTATCACGATAATTCCGATGCGGCGTTGATAGAGGAATGGACGGAATGGACAATCGACCTGCAGGAGTTTGCAGCACAGGGCGTGAACCTTGCCAATGTTAATACGATTTCTATTGGTTTCGGCGATAAGAGCAGTCTGCAGGCCGGCGGTTCAGGTATGGTGTTATTTGACGATATTCGACTGTATCGGCCAGCACCAGAGCCAGAACCGGCACCATAAGCTGGGATTTAGTTGGCTCCCATTATTGCTTGCGTAGCAAAATATGGAGGTATGGTTGATATAACAGAGTTGAGTCAATTTGGGGCCTATACAGATTGATTCGGTATAGGCCCATTGGTTCCGTCAAGAAACAGAGGCTCTGTGAGACAGGCCCCTAAAAATAAGGAAGGGGGTAGTGTCAAAACGTGTGGGTAAAAGTAAATAGTCATAGCTGTTTTCTAACGTGTCATGCAGTCATTAAAATTTTTGGAGATAGAATAATGAGAAAGAATTTTGCAGAATTATTGCCCATGTTACTTGTAGCGATAGTCACCGTTGGTTTGACCGGATGGACGGCAAATGCCAGCTACCCCATCTTCAAGCTGGATATTAGCAACAGAAATGTTTCTTCACAGACAGAGACCGGCTTTACTTCTTTTACCCTTGCTGACAGTGGGTCGGAGGTAGAAGGTATTACAGTTGAACTTGCCGGTAATCTCGATGCACGCTGGCGCGACACACCAACCGGAATACCGTACGAGCTGATCTATCGTGATTTCATCTTTTCTCGGCCTGGTGGTATGACGGTTACATTATCGGGGCTGGAGGCCAATCAAACCTACGAGATAACTATTTATGCGTATGACACAGGCAGCGCAGGCGATCGGGTCGCGGATTGGACGACTAATGGGGAATATGTTCTCACAACTGCGTTCAACGGTGGAGTAGCACCTACGAATCAAGATGATAGAGCCTTTACCGGGACAGCTCAGTCAGATGACACCGGCACAATCGTCCTGGAATGCGGCCCTGGAGAAGGCACCGTTGAAGAATCGGGTGCGAGCAATCCTTTTGGCTTTATGAACGCCTTAGTGGTCTCTTCGATGACCCCGATAACAAAGGCCAGACGTCCCGAGCCGGCTGAAGGTGCCCTCCATCCGGATACATGGGTGAACCTTAGCTGGTTGCCGGGGCCTTTTGCGGTCTCGCACGATGTATATTTCGGTGAAAACTTTGATGAAGTGAATGAAGGCACCGGCGATACGTTTCGGGGCAACCAGACCTCGATGTTTTACCTTGCCGGCCTTCCGGGATTTGCCTATCCGGATGGTCTTGTTCCAGGCACGATTTATTATTGGCGCATCGATGAGGTCAATGACACCGACCCGAATAGTCCGTGGAGAGGCGATGTCTGGAGCTTCACGGTCCCTTCAAAGACTGCCTTCAATCCCATTCCGGTCGATGGTGTCATGTTCGTTGACCCAAATATCACGCTGAGCTGGATTCAGGGCGCTGATTCGGTCGAGCATCATTTGTATTTCGGCGATAACCTCCAGGATGTACAAGCCGGCAGCGTGGGAACAGACAAAGGTTCCGTCACAACTGCTACCTTCAACACCGGCCTGCTCGAACTCGAGAAGACCTATTATTGGCGGGTCGACGAGTTCGACGGGATGGAAACACATACAGGCAATGTCTGGAGCTTCACCACCACTCGTGAAGGTCTGGGTACGGTGGTCATGGATATGTGGGAGAATATTGCAGGCTCTACTTTGGACGTTCTGTTGGAAAATCCGAGCTATCCGGAGAACCCAACCTGGAGCGATGAGCTAACCGAGTTCGGCACCGCAGACAGCATTGGCGACAGCTACGGCGCAAGAATTCATGGTTGGCTCTATGCGCCGCTTACAGGCGACTATACGTTCTTATTCTCCAGCGCCGACCAAGGCGAATTGTGGCTGAGCACCGACGATGACCCGACCAACGTACAACTGCTCGCTTCCGAGCTTGTTTGGGGTTCCTACGACACCTTTTCCCGGAAGTCCGATCCTGTTTCCCTGATAGGCGGCAACAATTACTACATAATGACTCAGTGGAAGGAAGGTTCCGATTGGGACCACTGCCAGGTGGCCTGGCGGGGCGCCGGCATCCGCGAGCAGGAGATAATTCAAGGCAGTTACCTCTCGCCATACGAGCCAATAAGCGCATTTGGTCCGGTCCCCAAAGACGGTGGTACAGATGTAGAGCAGATTTCTGTTTTTAGCTGGCGACCCGGAAAACACGCTTCTTCACATGATTTGTACTTCGGCACCGACCAGGAGGCCGTGCTCAATGCAGACACAAACTCACCTGAGTACATGGGTACTATGGAGCTTGGTTCCGAGAGCTTTGACCCTGGAAAACTTGAGCTCGAGACCTCCTACTACTGGCGTATTGATGAGGTCAATAACCTTAATCCCGATAGTCCCTGGACAGGCAAGGTCTGGAGCTTTACAACAGGTAATTTTCTTGTCGTAGATGACTTCGAGGACTACAACGACTATCCCCCCGACGAGATATACAGTACGTGGATAGACGGATATGGGATTGAGTCAAACGGTGCCCTTGTAGGTTATGACTTAGATCAGGCAGATTTTATTGAAGGAGAACATATCGTCGAAACAGTGATTATCCACGGCGGCTCTCAGTCGATGCCATTTTTCTACAACAACAACATGAAATATTCAGAAACAGAGAGGGCTATAAGTGGTCCTGAGAGTGACTGGACCAGGGAAGGTGCGAAAGAATTGTCGCTGTGGTTTAGGGGCTATCCAGGCTATCTCGGCAGCTTTGTTGAAAGAGCATTAGGCACCTACACGATAACCGCTTCAGGCGCGGATATCACAGGACAGTCCGACGAGTTTCACTATGCCTATAAGATGCTCACCGGGACCGGCTCAATCATAGCAAGGGTCATGAGCATAGATGACACCGACCCATGGGCCAAGGCCGGCGTTATGATTCGTGAGACACTGGAGCCGGGCTCCAAGCATGCCTTTGCATGTGTCACACCCGGCAGCGGGGTAGCCTCCGAGGGTCGTCCCACTACAGGCGGCGGAAGTTTCAGCATGAACCAAAGCGGGATTACTGCACCGCACTGGGTGAAATTGGAGCGTGACATCAGTGGCAACTTTACAGCTTTCCATTCGACTAACGGCTCTACTTGGGTACAGGTAGGGGATGCTGCACCGCAGAATATCCAGATGAGCGCAAGTGTCTATATAGGGTTGGCAGTGACATCACATAACACCGATGCAACGTGCGAGGCTCAATTTTCAAACGTCAGTATCACCGGTAATGTCAGTCAGCAAGAGTGGATGAACCAGGATATCGGTATAACAAGCAACGATCCTGAGCGGATGTATGTAGCTCTCAACGGCAGCGCGGTGGTCTATCACGATAATCCCGACGCAGCGCTGATAGATGAGTGGACACAATGGACTATCGACCTGCAGGAGTTTGCAGCACAGGGTGTGAACCTTGCCAATGTCAATACGATTTCTATTGGTTTCGGCGATAAGAGCAGTCTGCAGGCCGGCGGTTCAGGTTTAGTCTTTTTTGATGATATTCGGCTTTATCGCCCGGCACCAGAGCCAGAACCGGCACCTTAAACCGAGAATTAGGTGACAATTGAGACCGCGTAATTGATACGAGGCTGCATAAGTCTAAGATTGCGAGTCCGCCTTGGGCGGTTAGGCGGAATTGTAATGATGTTGAGGGTGTTTTGATGTATGGTCAAAGCATAAATACTTATTTTTAATCCTTTTTGAAGGAGGAATGAGGATGTGTAAACGACTGGGCAAACGAATGGGTGCATTTCTGGTTTTTGTCTTAGTGATACTTTCGTCCACTCTAAATGCACAGGATCCATCTTTAGTTTTATATTTCCCGTTAGATGATGACGCAGCGGGGGAGGCAAAGGACCATTCTCAATTTGCGAATGATGGCACGTTAGGAGGCAATCCGGAGTCGGTAGAGGGAAAGTTTGGCGGGGCATTGATGTTTGATGCGGTTGACGATCAGGTTGTCGTGCCGTCCAACGAAACACTGGATATCGAGGACGAGATCACGATGATGGCCTGGATTAACCCTGGAGCCAACCTGACGGCAGATTGGCGAACGATCGTTGGGAAATCACCCACTAATGTATTGGGTAATACCACGTTTTCCTATGACATCAGGATGGATAACAGTGGTGTGCTGCGGTACTCCCTTAATATCGGGGGCTGGCAATACATCCTGGGGCCAACGCTCGTAGAGGGCACGTGGTATCACATAGCGGGAACGTATGACGGCCAAGAGATGATACTATACGTGGATGGAGAGCCGGTAGGCACGACTCAAACAAGCGGCAAAATAAACGTTACGCCAGATCCTGTCTGTGTCGGCAATCTTGTAAACGCTGCCGGTGGGGGTCAGAATGAGTATTGGTCCGGCGTAATCGACGAAGTCAGGATATGGAACAGAGCTTTAAGTGAAGAAGAAGTGAAGACAAACATGGCACAGGGAAGAGAGGAGCTGGGCGGGGCTATGCCGTTTGCGTTACGTCCTGACCCGAAAGATGGAGCCATGCTTGAGGCTTCATGGGCGAACCTTAGCTGGAGGCCGGGAGATCTCGCGGTCTCGCACGATGTGTACCTGGGTGACAATTTTGACGATGTGAATGCAGGAGCCGAAGGTACGTTCGTAGGCAACCAGGCCTTAACGTCTTTTATCGTTGGCTTTCCCGGATTCGCCTGTCCGGACGGTCTTGTTCCGGGCACAACTTATTATTGGCGAATCAATGAGGTCAATGACGCAGACCCGAACAGTCCGTGGAAAGGCGATGTCTGGAGCTTTTGGATTCCCCCCAAGACTGCGTATGAACCCAACCCTGCTGAAGGTGCTAAATTTGTGGCCACAGATGTGGAGCTTAGCTGGACGGCTGGCTTCGGCGCGAAGTTACACACCGTTTATTTCGGCGACAACTTTGACGATGTCAACAATGCTGTTGTGGGTCTGCCCCAGTCAGAGACAACTTTTACTCCCAGCACATTTGAATTGGACAAGGTTTATTACTGGCGTATCGATGAGTTCGATGGCGTCTCCACGTATAAAGGCGATGTCTGGAGCTTCAGCACAATGCCTGAGATACCCATTACCGACCCTAACCTTATCTGCTGGTGGACACTTGAGGAAGGTTCCGGCACTACCGCCGTTGACTGGTCAGGCCATGGCAATCACGGTGAATTGCAAGGTAATCCACAATGGGCGGCTGGATATGACGGTTACGCGCTGCACTTTGTTTCTGAGAGTGACAAGGTCGTGCACCCCCTGGATGCTGCAGTAGATTGGCCGGCTTGTACCGTGGCATTTTGGGTCAAACCGGACACCGTGGGGCAAGACAATTACAGCAGTATGTTTAGCAGCCATGTCCCCAACAGTGCCGGTTTTCAAATTGATGTGGACGGTGGAAACCCAGGGTACTACCGGATTAATCCCGGCGATCTGCTATTCGGCACCGTTACCACGTCCTGGGTCCATCTTGCAGTAGCCTGCGAAGGTACATTTGCTAAGCTCTACAACAACGGTCATTTTGTTACGAGCGGAACTCTCAACAACACTACGTTCAACCAATTTGCCATAGGAACAAACAGAAACGCAACCAACTCGTTATTCGGCATAATTGATGACTTTCGCATCTATGATAAAGTGCTGACGGACGAAGAGATTCAATTGGCCATGCGAGGTGACCCGTTACTTGCCTGGGGTCCGAACCCGATTAATGGCTCAACACCATACATCAAAGAGGCGACACCTCTTAGCTGGTCGGTGGGAGACAATGCATCCCAGCATGATGTTTACTTCGGCATTGATAGAGACGCCGTTGCCGATGCTGATGCATCCGACACTACCGGCATATATCGAGGCCGACAGGGTGTTACTGTTTACACTCCGCCCGAAGTTGAATGGGGCGGCGGGCCATACTACTGGCGTGTCGATGAGTATAATACCGATGGGACAATCAGCAAAGGCTACGTATGGAATTTTACAGTGACCGACTTTATTGTGATAGACGACATTGAGGACTACAACGACTATCCGCCCGACGAGATATTCAGTACGTGGGTAGACGGATGGGAAGTCCCAACGAATGGCTCTATGGCAGGTCATGCCGATCCTCCTTTTGCCGAGACAGGTAATGTTCACGGCGGCGGTCAGTCGATGCCGGTTTACTACGAAAACAATTTCAAGTATTCTGAGATAACCATGACGTTGGTCTCGGCGCGTGATTGGACAGAAGAAGGTGTTGGAGTATTGTCGCTGTGGTTCTACGGTGACACGTCTAATACCGCTGAGCGGATGTATGTTGCTCTCAACGGTGTCGCGGTGGTCTATCACGATAATCCCGACGCAGCGCTGATAGATGAGTGGACACAATGGACTATCGACCTGCAGGAGTTTGCAGCACAGGGTGTGAACCTTGCCAATGTCAATACGATTTCTATTGGTTTCGGCGATAAGAGCAGTCTGCAGGCCGGCGGTTCAGGTATGGTGTTATTTGATGATATTCGGCTGTATCGTCCGGCGCCGGAAGCTGGAATTTAGATGGCCCCCATTGCTTCTTGCGAAGCAAGATATGGTGGTGTGGTTGATAAGAGGCTCTAAAAGTCTAAGATTGCGAGTCCGCCTTGGGCGGTTAGGCGGAATTGTAATGATGTTGAGGGTGTTTTGATGTATGGTCAAAGCATAAATACTTATTTTTAATCCTTTTTGAAGGAGGATTATTATGTGTAAAAAATTGATATATTTGGTTTTTTTTGTTCTGGTGCTGGGTCTTGTTGGCGGTGTGGCGAGTGCAGACCCGCTCCATCAGGACCCTGGCCCGGACGGCATTGTTTCGGTAGAGGCCGAGAACTTCGATGAGAACATCGCGAGACCTCCCCATACCTGGGACTTCGTCACATCAACGGATGCATTCACACCACCGGACGGATTCAGCGGCGGCGGTGCGATGCAGTCAACGCCGACTACGCCGGCGGGTGGTGCCGGCTTTGATACGGGTTATGTGGAGAACGCTCCGAGGTTGGACTTTCAGGTCAATTTCACAAAGACCGGGACACACTATGTTTGGATTCTCGCCTATGGTATGGACGGTAATGCAGACTCCATGCATGCAGGTTTGGATGGAGAGGCAATAGCGACCTGTGACCGATTGAGCGGCATTAACGCCAACTATACCTGGAGCAACGGCACTATGGACCCCGAGGACTCAACTTTTGAGGTGACCAGTACGGGGCTTCACACCTTGAACATCTGGATGCGTGAGGACGGCTCAGTTATCGATAAGATCGTCCTGACCACGAACCCCAATTATACACCAACGGGTACTGGCCCTGAGGAAAGCCACCGTGGTCCCATCGTGAATGCTTTTAATCCCACCCCGGCTGAAGGCGAGCAATATTCGGATATATGGGCCAGTCTTAGCTGGTCAGCAGGAGCGACTGCGGTCTCGCACGATGTGTACTTCAGCGACAATTTTGACGATGTGAACGACGGGACCGGCGATGCGTTCCGGGGCAACCAGCCCTCGACGATTTTTATTGTCGGCTTTCCGGGCATGCCTTATCCGGACGGTCTTGTTCCGGGTACGACCTACTACTGGCGTGTCGATGAAATTGAGGCTGACGGTACTACAATACACAAAGGCTATGTCTGGAATTTTACGATTCCCCCCAAGATTGCATACGACCCTGACCCGGCTGATAGGGCCCCATTCATAGACCTGGATGCGAGGCTTGGCTGGACAGCAGGTTTCGGTACAAAGCTGCACTATGTTTATTTCGGTGATAATTTTGAAGATGTGAACAGCGGCGTTGTGGGTGTTCCTCAGG
>Ga0307430_1002220_pt1 | contig 13158 bp, 9 predicted proteins | sample SalMarWE160130MG_FD_202159 | JGI IMG/M metagenome (GOLD analysis project Ga0307430, IMG submission 202159) | Salt marsh sediment microbial communities from the Plum Island Ecosystem LTER, Massachusetts, United States - WE1603-130 | ecosystem: Environmental > Aquatic > Marine > Intertidal zone >... | reverse complement strand
TGCTGTCTTCTGGCCTTATCCTTCTTGCCCTTGTCAGCCATATCCCTCTCCTTGCTTGGAGAATGACGTGTGCTTCTCGACATGGAGATCGGGGCACGCCACACCTCAGTCCTGGCGCCACGGCCCGTGCCGGCCGTGGCATGGCCGGATTGTAGCTCACCGGTATGAGCGAGGCAACCTGCTTTGCCGCCGGCGCGGCGGCCGCCGTCTGGAATCAGTTGTGCTCTTGCTGCGTGCCGGCCGTCGCGGGGCGCGAGGCCGTCTTGGCGCGCGTGTGGCGGCGGGCGCGGGACGCGAGGTCGGCGCGAGGCGCGGGGTCGTCGCGAGGCGCGGGGACTCGGGCTTGAAGCCGGCGATTGTCTCTACTTCGATCTCACGCTGGAGCAGGCGCTGGATGTCGGCCAACAACGGCCGCTCCTCCGCGCACACCAATGAGAGCGCCACCCCGTTCGCACCGGCTCGACCGGTGCGGCCGATGCGGTGGATGTAGTCCTGGGCGACGTGGGGGAGTTCGTAGTTGACCACGTGCGGGAGTTGGTCGATGTCCAGACCGCGCGAGGCGAGGTCGGTGGCGACCAGCGTCCGCACCGTCCCGCGTTTGAAGTCCGCCAGGGCGCGGGTGCGCGCCGTCTGGCTCTTGTTGCCGTGGATGGCGGTGGCGCTCACGCCGTCGCTGAGCAGTTGCTTGGCGAGGCGGTTGGCGCCGTGCTTGGTGCGGGTGAACACCAGCACCTGTCGCCAGTCGCCGTCCAGGATCAGCTTGGCGAGCAGCTCGCGCTTCCGCGTGTTGGCCACCGGGTGCACGACCTGCGCGACGGTTTCGACAGCGGCGTTGCGGGGGGCGACGTCGATCATCTCGGGGTGGTGCAGGAGCCTGTCGGCCAGGTCCCTGATCTCGTCCGAGTAGGTGGCCGAGAAGAGCATGTTCTGACGCTTGCGAGGAAGCAGCGCGAGGATGCGGCGGATGTCGGGGATAAATCCCATGTCGAGCATCCGGTCGCCTTCGTCGAGCACGAGGATCTCCACTCGCGACAGATCGAGATTGCCCCGGCCAGCGAGGTCGAGCAAGCGTCCAGGCGTCGCGACGAGAATGTCGACGCCCCGGCGCAGTTGTTGGATCTGTGGGTTCAGGCCGACCCCGCCGAAAATCGCCGTCGAGCGGAGACGTAGGCCTTTGCCGTACGTCCGCATGCTCTCTTCGACCTGGGCGGCCAATTCGCGCGTGGGGGTCAGGACAAGCGCGCGGGGCTCGCGCCCGTTGGTGCCCCGCCGGCTCAGCAATTGCAGTATCGGCAAGGCGAAGGCGGCGGTTTTGCCGGTGCCCGTCTGGGCTCCGGCGAGGATGTCGCGCCCCTCAAGAGCAATCGGGATGGCCCGGGTCTGAATCGGGGTGGGACGGGCGTAGCCCTGTGCCTTGACGGCATGGACCAGTTCGGCCTGAAGGCCGAGTTTTTCGAACGGCATAGATCAACTCCTACTGTATGCGGCCTACCCAAGATGCTTGGACCAGTCTAGGCGAGGCATGATGTGTTGCTCTGAGTGGGGCTGAAACGGGAAGGGATCAACCACAAACGCGGCAAGCGCCGACCGGATGGCGCCGATTTCGCGGGCAACCTAACACACGCGACCCCCGGCGCAAAGCACAAAATACGAAAAAGTTTCGCCTCCGTTCATCGCGCAGTTTCGGAATGGCGCGGTAGTCGGCTACTCGTGCATGGCGCGGTAGTCGGCGAAGTCGTGGATGACGGCGGGCTCGGGGCTGGAGAGGAACGTGTCGCCGACGAGGTTGCCGTGGTCGGCGGCGATCTGCTCGCCCGGGCAGCTCATGACGACGGTGACCGAGCCGTCGGAGTAGTAGTGCTCCTCGACCTCGACGGCGCCGCGCACGACGCCCTGGATGGTCACGCGCACGGGCTCGGTGGCGACGTCGTTGAGGACCCGGCCGCCCTCGATGACGCTGCCGAAGATCTTCTCGGTGAGCCGGCGCTGGGCGTCGACGGTGGCCGCGCGCTTCGTCGTGATCGCCGCGCGGGCGCCGAACTTGGCGAGGTAGTCGGCCTTCGCGATCTCCTCGACCGAGGCGATCGTGCCGGCGACGGCCTGGCCGAGCGTCTCGTCGAGCTGGCCAAGCTTGAGCGTGAGCGTCGCCGTGCACGCGTCGTCGTCGTCGAACCTCGTCTCGGCCGGCGCGAGCTCGGCGATCGCCCCATAGACCTTCTCGGCGAGCGCCTCGTCGTCGGCGAGCAGGTCGGCCACGGTCGTGAACTCGTTCACCGCGAGGCCGAGGACGGTCGCCGACAGCGCCGAGCGCGCGTTATCGAGCGCAGCTTCCTGCGACGCCGTGCGCCGCTCGTTGCGGCCGCTGAGCTCGTCGGGCGCGGGCGCGGTGCCGGTGACGGTCACGTCGATCTCCTCAGGCTTCTGGCGGAACTTATCGACGAACGCCTTGCCGAGCAGCGTCTCGCTTAGCAGGCCGCGGCCGCTCGCCGTGATCGTGCCGCCCTGCCAGGGCGTCGCCTCGACCTGTTGGAGGGCGGCGACCTCGACCGCCTTGTCCGGGCGATCGCGCGCCTCGACGAGCACGGTGCTCTCCACCACCTTGACCTTTGTCAGCTGCTTGAGCTTGTCGAAGCCCACGGTGAAGCCCGTGCCCGAGGCGCCGGCCACGGCCGTCGGCGACGACACCTTGACGCGCACGTCGTCGGGCAGCCGGTTGAGCCGCGCGTTCACCTCGCCGTCGATGAGCTGGAGCTCGACGAGCCGGATGACGGCGCCCGACTCGTCCTCGGACGTGTCGAGGATCTTCTCGACCTTGATCTGCGTCGTGCCCTTGATCCGGAAGCTGTTGTACTCGTCGAGGGCGACCTCGATGTACGAGCGCGAGCCGGTCTTGAGCTCCGTGCCGGTCGCGTAGGTTCGGCCGACCTTGGTGTTGGCCCATTTCTCCGCATCGAGCAGGAGCGCTTCGGTCGTGCCGCGCTGGGCCGTCACGGTGGCCGTGGCCGAGGCGGCCCCAGACGAGCCGTCCTGCGCCGCGCCGTCGAGCATCAGGCCGAGCCCGACACAGATCGTTCCGAGAAACACACACCACGTAACGAGTGACCGTTTCATACGCCTCGCATCCGGGGTCACCGGACGCCCTCCGTTGGGTGAAAAGGCATGACACACGCTTGGCGCCGTCCCGCGCCCCTGGCGCCACACGCCGCTTGCCACAGGCGGCGCCGACCGCCATTATAGATGCGGCCTCGACGCTGACAATCGTTTTCGAAGCAAGAGACCCAACGGGGCTCTTGCCGCAGACAGTTGGACGGGCGACGGGCCGCCCTCATTCATGCCTGAGCTGGTTCCAGGAGGGTTTCTGGAATGAAAACGCTCCGACGTCTCGGCACGGCCGCGCTGATCGGCCTCGTCTGTTTCGGCATCATGTTCGCCCTCGACCACACGACGAACTTCCTCGACCGCTTCGAGTGGCGCACCTACGACCTGCGGTTCCACACCCGCAACGCGCACCCCGAGCCGACGCACCCCGACATCGTGCTGATCGGCATCGACGACACGACGCGCGACATCCTGCCCTGGACGATGGGCCGGCAGTGGCACGCCGAGCTGATGAGCCACCTGAGCGACGTGCTGCCGATGGCCGTCGGCTACGACATCCTGTTCAAGGAGAAGACCCAGGACATCTTCGGCGAGACGGGCCACACGAGCGCCATCGTCGAGGAAGCGCAACGCTGGGACGACAACTTCACCCGCGGCCTCCGCTCGCTCGAGCCGCCGCCCATGCTCGCCTTCAACTTCATCGTGCCCGACGCCGGACAGCAGGACGAGGGCGAGCGCAAGGTCATCCACCCGACCGAGCAGGAACTCGCCGAGCGGTTCGAGCTGCTCAAGAGCTTCGAGGTCACCAAGGTCAGCGGCCCGGAGGACGCGCTGCTCATCGGCCGGGACCCGTCGCTGCCTGATCCGATGTTTGCCGAGGCGGCCCAGCTCGGCTTCATCAACGCGCCGCCGGAGGCCGACGGCGTCCGGCGCAAGCTCCCGATGGTGATGGGCTGCCGGGTGCGCGACCTCGAGACCGGCACCGAGCGGCTCGCCGTCTTCCCGTCACTGACGCTCCTGATGGTCGCCACGTATCTCGAGCTCGAGCCGGGCGACATCGAGGTCGAGCTTGGCAAGGAGATTCGCCTGCGTACACCCGACAGGACCTACCTGGTGCCGCTCGACGACAAGAGCCGGCTGCTCGTCAACTTCGCCGGGCCGACGACCACGGCGTTCGACGTCTACTCGTTCGTGCAGGTCCACAAGTGGGGCCGCAACCCTGAGACGGCCCACCAGCTCGAGCGATTCGCCGACAAGATGGTGTTCGTCGGTGAGATGGGCACCGGCACCGTCGACACGAAACCGACCCCGCTCGGCGAGGAGACCGAGCTGGTGGGCATGCACCTGAACGCGGCGAACAGCATCCTGCGGCAGGAGTTCGTCCGCGAGGCCTCGCGGGCGACGTGCGGCCTGATCCTGTTCGCGTGCTGTGTGCTCACGGCCGTGGTGAGCGCCGGAACCTCGCCGCGCACGAGCCTGCTCGCGGCCTCGGCGATGTTCTTCGGTTACGGGCTGATCGCGTGGCGCGCCTTTGCCGCGGGGACGCTCGTGCTGCCGATGGTGGCACCGGCGGTGGGCATCGTCTTCGTGTTCTCCGTAGTGATCTTCTACCGCTACCTGACCGAGGAGCGGCAGAAACTGTGGATCCGGCGCGCGCTCAGCCGCTATCTCTCGCCGAACATCATGAGCGAGGTGCTCGAGAACCCCAAAAAACTCGCGCTCGGCGGCGAGCGCCGCAAGCTCACCGTGCTGTTCAGCGACATCCGCAGCTTCACCCCGTTCTGCGAATCGCACGAGCCGGAAGAGGTCGTCGCGATGCTCAACGAGTACCTCAACGAGATGACCACACAGGTCTTCGAGCACTCGGGCACGCTCGACAAGTACGTCGGCGACGAGATCGTCGCCTTCTACGGCGCGCCCGGCGAGAAGCACGCCGACCACGCCCTCAACGCCGCCCGCACCGCCCTCGCCATGAAGGCCACACTCGAGAAGCTCCAGGAGAAGTGGCGCAGCGAAGGGCGCGCCGTGCTCGGCTCCGGCATCGGCCTCAACACGGGCGAGATGCTCGTGGGCAACATGGGGTCGTCGACCATCTTCGACTACACCGTCATCGGCGACCAGGTCAACCTCGGCGCCCGCGTCGAGGCGCTCACCCGCACCTACGGCTGCCACATCATCATCACCGAATCGACCCTCAACGAGATCCGCGAGCACGCCGACATCCGCGAGCTCGGCGAGGAAACCGTCAAGGGCAAGACCAAGCCGATCAAAGTCTACGAACTCGTCGGCCTCAAGGAAGCCTAACGAACGCTCGCGCACGACTAGCGCCGACCACAAACAGGACCGAGCACCGAAGGTGCGACGGACGCTAGCCCGGCCCGCAAGGGCCGGGTAACGTGCATCAGAAAGAAACCAAAGCGCCGAAGGCGCGACACGTCCCGTAGATGCGCAACATCTGCTGCCACGGCGTGCAGCGAAGATCACTGCCCTCAGCAGAGCTCGGGATCCCCATCTGCCTCGCGTACGTTGATGGTTGCTTCCGGCCCAAAGACTTCTTGAAGCTTCGTCCTGATCCACTCCTCCACGGTGAGGCCACTGAGCACGACGACATTCTCAGCCACACCACTCCTGATGAGATCCCGCGCAAATGCCGAGGAGGAAGCACATGGACCGTGTGCCAACGCGCCAATGAGCGTGTGAGCCGGGCACGAGAAGTGCGCTGTGCGATTCGTACCACTGACCCCCAGCGGGGTTATGGCAACGAAGGCGATCGCTGACCCGGAGGGGCAGTTCACGTCGGCCGTATACCTCGTCCGAACAGGCATGGGAGATCTCCGTCTTTGGCTGTTTCTGAGTGACGAGAGGTTATACAGACGGGCCGGCCGAATGACGGATCGTTTTGGCGTTTTTCTGCCTTTCTGAGAGAAAAGCCATGAGCCCAAGTCGGAAGGGTGAGCGGGCGGAACAGCCCCCATGCTCTCTTGCTAGAACCGCTTCAGCAGTTCGCCGAATTCTGATCGGACCCTTTCGTTCAGCTCAGCGATCTCGTCGATGAACTCCTCTTCAGTCAGCTCACCAAGCGCGCGCTTCATGACAATCCCCTGTTCTGCTTCGCGGGCTGAGTCCAAGAGGCGGTTGTACGACCGGGTAAGCTCTCCGAACGTCTCATCCTCGTCTCCAAGCACTACGAAAACATCAGCGTTGGTGAGCCGCTCGGGACACCACTCGTAAGTGTAGCCAATGCCGTCGGGGTGCTTGTCGAGGGAGAAGCAGTGCCGCGACGGCACGACGAGCTTCCCTGCCTGCAACTCGTTGCCAAGCGTGAAAACGACCACCCTGTGCTGCGGTGGCAGAGAACCGGGGAACCTGATAAGGACAAAGAACTTCCTACGGATTCGGAGTTCTGCCAACGCTTCCTTAGCGCTGTCAATGTCTGGCCGATCTCCATCACTCTTGTAAGCGTCAGCAGTCACATGCTTGATGAGACCCGTCCAGTCCTTGTGCTCATAGTACGCTTGGATGACCCGGACGTCCTGTCCCCGGTACTCCACCGATACTCCCATTCTCTGCAACGACCGCGACAGGTATACGCGGGGCTTTAGGTTGAGCTCAGCCAGACTCTGAAGAGTATCCTCGTACTCTTGCTCCTCTCGGGCTTCCGCCGCCCTCATCGACTCCTCTCTGCGCCTCGCGGCTTCCTCCTCTCTCTGCCTTCGCGCTTCGGCCCTGTCTCGTTCTCTCTCCTCCGCTTTCCGCCTTGCCGCCTCCGCTTGTTCCTGCTCCTCCTGTGCTCGCTTCTCTGCGGCCTCCTGATCGGCCTTGACCATCTCGCTCAACTTGCGTCTCCCCTCCTCGACGGCCTGCCGGTGGTGGTCATCGTCCTTTCGTTTGCCGCACCCCGCGTCACAGAGGGCTAAAACGAGAGCAAGCAGCAAGAGCATGAGATGATGAAGAGTCACCTTTGGCTTCGTCGTGCGTTCCATCGCATGGCCTCCTGTGGCTCAAGGCTCACTGTCCCATTCCTGCGCGAAAGCGAACAGAGCCATTTCCACGTCGCCGGCGAACCACGTGTCGTCGGGCCTATTCATAGGATTCTTCACTCCGCACTCACGGAGCTTGTCCGCAATCTTCAGGCAATCCTGTGACAGGCATCTGTACCCTTGCACATCAAGCGCATGGCCAAATGTCTCAGAGATGTTACCATCAAGAGCTGGACACAAGTCGGGTCTCAGAAAACGCAGGTGCTTCGAACCAAACGAGACACCAAGGCCGTGAACCGCGGTGATCGCATTCAACGCTTCCCGGACACCGGGGGCGTTTGTAGACAAGATCTGGACTGCATCCACAAAGTGTCCGCGTATCGCATCGAGATCGTTGTTCGCAATAACGCGGGCAGCGATGCCGGCGTACCCTCCCCATGCGCAGACTCGGCGTATGAAGCACCTCAAGTCGCCGTCTTGGAAACCGCCTTCCTGCAGCGCCTGTCCGTTCTGTTCCAGCTCCAGCGTTCCTGGCACGCAGCACCGATGGCCTTCAACAAGGGCTGGCAGCGTCGCAGTGGCGATTTCCACCCCATTGCGGAACACTATCGTCTCGCACGTGACGCGCTCTAGCATGTTCAGTTCCTCCTCTGAAACGATCCAGCCAGGAATGGACCTCTGGAGAGCACCCGGCAAATGGGCTGTAATCCCCGGTTCTCCGAACAACCACAAGCTTGTCCTTTCATGCGCCTATGTCAACAGGAATGATCCTGATCGACACATCGCCAAACGAGCCTGAGTGCCGAAGGCGCAACACACTCGACACTGTCGTGCCTTCGGCGCTTGATTTCGGAAGGCGTTCATGTCTCGAGAAGTGCGCACGCCACATGCGACAGCGTTGTAGGGTGGGCGCCCGCGCGCGCGGAACGCGCGACGCCCGCCCAAGCACCGAAGGTGCGACACGTCGGACCGCCGGGCGCGAGCGCAACGCAATGAAAGGCAAGGATTTTGCTTGACACGACGCTGCCAATACGCTATACACCACCACCTTTTTGCGGGAATGAGGACATTGTTTCATGAGCCATACAAGGTAAACATCCAAGTCCGATGAGTACGAGAGCCCTACACGGCCTGAAAGCGATTTCGCGCTTTAGCGCGCGGTCGTTCCGCGCGCGCCCGGGCGCCCAGGTTGTGCCCGTGCTCCGCCGGACGGCACCCCTCTTCGCAGGTTCTGGTATCGAGGAGGGCAGGTCACCCTAGAAGACTGAGTGCAATACGTGCATGTTTGGCCTTCTGGGGTGGCAACCCCGGAAGGCTTTTTTGTTGCCCACGACAATCGAGACAACGGCCAGAAATGAAGGGATAGACCGATGTTGCGGACCGCAACGCAGAAAGAAACAACGACAGACAAAGACGCGCGCATCATCCGGCGCTACACGGACCAGCCGACTCAGATGCCGGCCGATCTGCGCAACCATATCGAGGCGGCCTGGGGCGACCGGCCGCTGCAGCTCTACGCGCTGGCGGACCTGAACGAGCGGATGGTGCTTGACCGCACCTGGGTCGCCGTCGGCCCCGACCATGTCGCGGTGGCGACGGAGGCCAACGGCAAGCCCGAGGCGATCCGAAGCTTCGAGCGGACGCGGGTCAAGTCGGTCCGCGAGACACCCGGCCTAAGCTGCACGGTTATGACGATCCTCGGCCCAGCCGACCAGCCGGCGCTCGCCGTGCTGCGCTACACACATCGCCAGCGCCGGTCGATGGAGAACGTCAAGTTCGTCCTTCAAGAGGGGATCGCCGGGAACACGGTCCAGCCGAAGGACCCGGACGAGGCGTACGCCAAGTCGGTCGCCCAGTCGGTCAGGGACGCCCAGGCGTCTGTCAGTGGCCGAAAGGCCACGGTGCTCTGGCGCCTCATGGGCTACCTGAAGCCGTACCGTGCGCGCCTGGTGCTCGCGTTCGTTGCCGCCACGGCGATGACTCTCCTCATGCTCGCGCCACCGCGACTGACGCAGTACTTCATCGACAGCGTTGTCGGGTCGTTCAAAGACGGGGTGCTCACCCGCGCCCAGGCGTTCCACTCGGCCATCTTCGTGGTCATGGCCATCGCGGCGCTGGCCATCGTGCGCGAGCTGAGCTTGTGGGTCCGCCTCCGGACGCTGAGCATCTTGGGCGAGAACGTCGCGCGTGACCTGCGGCGGGACCTGTACGCCCACGTCCAGAAGCTGAGCCTGAGCTTTTTCAGCAAGAAACAGACGGGCAGCATCATCACCCGCGTCAGCAGCGACACCGACCGGCTGTGGGAGTTCATCGCCTTCGGCTTCGTCGAGACGAGCCAGTCGTTGCTCATGCTCACCGGCCTCGGCATCGTTCTGATCCTGAGCAATTGGTCGCTCGGGCTGCTGCTGATCGCGCCGCTGCCGGCGCTGCTGTGGGCGATGGTCCGCCACGCCAGGAAACAGCGATCGCGCTGGCTGCGCTGCTGGCGGAAGTGGTCGGGGATCACCGAGGTGCTCTCGGACACGATCCCGGGCATGCGCGTCGTCAAGGCCTTCAACCAGGAACGCCACGAGAAGGCGCGCTTCGACGACCGGAACGACAACGCGACGGCCTCCTTCAACGAAGTCCACACGATCTGGACGAAGTTCTGGCCGCTCTTGATGCTGGCCCTGCACGGGATGACGCTTGCGGTTTGGATCGTCGCCGTGCCGCGTGTGCTGCCGAGGGCCGGCCTCGCGCCCAGCCTGACGGCCGGTCAGTTCGTCGCGTTCCTGTTCTACATGGGCATGTTCTTCCAGCCCGTCGAGATGATCGGGATGATGACGCGCATGATCTCGCGCGTGACCAGCGCGGCGCACCGCGTCTTCGAGGTGCTCGACACCAACCCCGAGGTCGAGGACACCGCTACGCCCGTGCGGCTCGAGCCCGTCGAGGGGCGGGTGACGTTCGAGAACGTCACGTTCGGCTACGACGGCGTGCGCCAGGTGCTTAAGGGCGTCTCGTTCGACGTCGAGCCGGGCGAGATGATCGGTCTGGTCGGCCCGTCGGGCGCCGGCAAGACGACGGTCACGAACCTGATCGTGCGCTTCTACGACGCCGTCGGTGGCCGCATCCTGATCGACGGCGTGGACTTGCGCCGCCTCGATCGCGGCCACCTCCGCCGCCAGGTCGGCATGGTGCTCCAGGACCCGCACCTGTTCTGCGGCACGATCGGCGACAATATCCGTTACGGGTGCCCGGAGGCCGACGTCGAGCAGGTGATCGAGGCCGCGCGGGCGGCCAACGCGCACGACTTCGTCTGCGCGCTGCCCAACGGCTACGACACGACCGTCGGCGAACGCGGTCACACGCTCTCGGGCGGCGAGCGCCAGCGGGTCTCGATCGCGCGGGCGATCCTCAACAACCCGCGCATCCTGATCCTCGACGAGGCCACGAGCAGCGTCGACACGGAAACCGAGCGCAAGATCCAAGGGGCGCTCGAGCGCGTCATCGAGGGACGCACGGTGTTCGCCATCGCCCACCGCCTCTCGACGCTGCGGCGCGCCACGCGCCTGCTGGTGATCGAGGACGGGCGGCTTACCGAGCACGGCACGCACGCCGAGCTCATCGAGCAGGACGGGACCTACGCGAAGCTGTTCCGCATGCAGCACGAGCTGCACGAGATGTTCGCACTCTAAGAAAAGGAAACAGACGCCATGACCGATACAAAGCCACGCAAACGACGAAATGCTCAACTCGATCTGGCCACGCTCAAGCTCGAACGGCGCGCCGACGGCCAGCTCTGGCTCAAGCATGATGGGAAAGGCGATCCCTGGTTCGACGCCGCCATCCAAAAGGCGAAGGCCGACGACGGCGGCGCGGACGCCGCTTCCGGCGGCGCGGACGCCGCTCCCGGCGGCGCGGACGCCGCTCCCGACGGCGCCAACAGCGACAAGAGCGGTGGCGAGAAGAAGACGGACGTTGCCGAGGACGGCGTCGCCGTACGGATCGCGCCCTGCTTCCCGTGGTCGCGCGCGGGCCGCTATATCTCCGTGCGCACAACGAAGGACAAGGAGGTCGCCCTTATCAGCAACCTCGACGAGCTGGCCGACGAGACACGCCGCCTCATCGAGGAGGCCTTGGCCGAGATCGGCTTCGTGCTCGAAATCACGCGGGTCGAGTCGATCACCACCGAGATCGAGGTGCGCAACTGGAAGGTCCAGACGCGCCAAGGCCCGTTCACCTTCCAGACCAAGCTCGACGAGTGGCCAATCCCGCTGCACGACGGCCGTTCCAACAGGAACGGCTTAGGCGACGCATCAGCGTCGCCCGGCACACTCGTGCTGCGCGACGTCGCCGGCAACCTGTTCCTGATCCCGGACCCCAAAACGCTCGACCAACAGAGCCGCAAGCTCCTCTGGCCGTTCGTCGGGTAGCGCGGAAGGAAGAGTGTCATGCGCAAGCGTCTGAGAAAGAAGAAGCACCTGCACGAATTCCGCCAGCTGGGATTCTGCGTGAGCTTCACGTTCCTCGAGCCCCTTTCGGCCCGGGACCGCAACACGTTTCTCGACGAGTTCCTCCGCGACGCCATCGAGGCGAACGGTCTGCAGTTCGGCGGAGGAGGACCCGACAACACGTGGCAGGGATTCGTTGCCCTCGACGAAAGAAACGGCAGCGCGACCGAGGAACACCGCCAAGCGGTGGCGAAATGGCTGGAGAAGCACCCACAGGTGGCTTCGTGTGAAGTTGGGCCTCTCGTCGACGCGTGGTACGGCCACGGTGAGTAGCTGACCGGCAGTTGTGCCCAGCCTCTGTCCACAAGCAGACCAGGGTGTCTCGGATGCAGACAAAGGCGGGGGAGGGCGTCCCCTTCCCCGCCTTGTTCATGTTCGTTTACAGCTCGGCGTCCGCACCTTCGTCCTCCCCGAGTTCGCCGGCAAGTTGCGGTGGGATACGCCCAGCGGCTTGAAAAGCTCGGGAGCTTTGAGGCCAACAGAAACAGGCAGACCGTCATCACGCACCAGCGGGCAACGGGGGTCGCTTGATGGGAGATGAAGCCTACTTAAGTCCGAATTCCGCGACCAGATGCGGACGCTCTGCCAGGAGATGCTCCAGGTGGCTCTCTGGCCACATGTCGATGTGCAGCGCACGGTCCTCCTGGTTGTGCTTCTCGATAAGAGCAACCGCATCGTCCGTGAATCGGCCACTTGTGGCAATGATGAGTCTGTCTACGCGCGGAGGTTGATGAAGCCTCATCTGGTCACGAAGCAGCGACACATCACGAGGGGCCACGCTCTTCCTCAGCCAGTGCTTGCACGCCGCAATGACCCGTTTCCGACAAAAACCGCCCAATGGATCATGCTCCACTTGTTCGACCGAGAGGTCCCTCCCTCGATCAGCCGCGTTCGTCTGGGTGAGCCACTGCGGGTTCTCATAGCCCTCGGCATCGCGTACGATACAGAAGAGCAGACGTTCGAAGTCCTGGGCAGTAAGCCGCTCCCAATTGAGTTTGGTTGCCACGGTGCCTGGCGGGCCGGACACCGCAAGCTCACTCAGATCTTGGATCTCGACCGGCAGTGGGTCGTCATCGCCGTAAAGCGCTCTTTCCAGAGCAGGTTTCACCGTCGGCCAGTCGTGTTCGATTATGTCGTTGAGGTCACACACCAGGCCGAAGGCAATGTGACGGCGCACGTCATGCCATCTGGGAGGGCGTGCCACAGAACTCCCCAGCAGAGTATCGATCTGGGTGACATGACTCCGCAGTTCATCCCAATCGGGATCTGACATAGGGGCACTGGGGTTGTACGTGTGAGCATCGGATGCCATCGTGGCTGCGAGGCGCTGAAGGCACTCATCGATCCCTCGGGCAAGCTCTTGGACTGCTTTTCTTGTCAAGGTCCTACGGAATGCGTTGAACTCAAAGCGGTAGGCGCGCAACTCGTGTCCCTGCCGATGGATGCTCTCCTCGGTGGAGACGTGAATGCCGGGTTCGCCCACTTCGCCAGCGTCCCATCGGAAGAGCTTGATCTGGTTGTAGTCCATCAAGCATTCAGATGGTGACCAGCCATTGATTGCCGGAAGCTTGCCCAGTACAAGACGG
>Ga0307430_1002219_pt1 | contig 13159 bp, 12 predicted proteins | sample SalMarWE160130MG_FD_202159 | JGI IMG/M metagenome (GOLD analysis project Ga0307430, IMG submission 202159) | Salt marsh sediment microbial communities from the Plum Island Ecosystem LTER, Massachusetts, United States - WE1603-130 | ecosystem: Environmental > Aquatic > Marine > Intertidal zone >... | reverse complement strand
TTTACAGCATTGATGATCATTTAAAAAACGGTTTACATTTTTGTAGGTTTAGTATATAATGTAAACTACACACTGAAAGGAGGTTCAAATGGTATTCGGGGACCGTTTGAAAATGGCTAGAAAGATGATTGGATTAAGCCAGCAAAAGCTGGGAGAGTTAGCAGGCGTTAGTAAAATGTCAATATCTAAATACGAAAGGGATTTATCAATACCTAAATCCAAAGTCCTGATAAAGCTTTCTAAAGCACTTGATGTCAGTATTGAATATTTATTACGCCCCATTGAGGTCAGTTTTTCTGAGCCGGAGTTTCGGAAACATTCAAGACTAACAAAGAAAAATGAAGAAAAAATTATACAAAAAACACACGATTGGGTTGAAAGATATCTACAAGTGGAGTCGCTTTTTAATGATATAAAAAAATATTCGCCAGCAGAATATCGATTTAAAGTCGCAAAGATTGAAGATGTTGAAGATGCCGCAGAAAAATTGCGCAAAAAATGGAATCTTGGTTTTGACCCCATTGATAACATGATGGAAATTCTGGAAAATAATGGGGTTATGGTCTGGTCAATTGATGATGAATTTAATAAATTTGATGCATTAATATTATGGGCAAACAAAACAATTCCAGTTATTGTTGTTAAAGATGGCATTCCGGGTGATAGACAACGTTATGATTTAGCTCATGAGCTTGGACATCTCGTGTTGGATATTGATAATACACTGGATAATGAGAAGGTTGCCCATCGATTTGCAGGAGCTTTTCTTGTTCCTAAACCCAAAGTCTATGAAGAAATTGGCCGTCATAGAAACAATTTGAGTATCAAGGAATTGATACTACTAAAACAAAAATATGGCATGAGCATTCAAGCCTGGATTTACCGTGCGGGGGATTTGGGGATTATCTCAAAATCAAAGATGCAAAACTATTTTATTGAGATAAGAAAGCGGAATTGGCATAAAAATGAACCTGGCCCGTCAATCCAACCAGAGCACCCTATTCAAATGAAACAGTTAGTCCATCGTGCACTTGCCGAAAATGTGATCAGCAGAAGCCGTGCTCAAGAATTATTACAATCTGACCTGACAGACACAATATTGGAGATTTAATACAAATGGGGGACCCCTTTTTTATACTAGACGCAAGTGTCGCCATTGATTTGATCAATGGAGATTTACTAAGTGAAGTAGATAAACTTCCGTATAAAATCGGGATCCCTGATATCATCCTTCATGAAGAAATTGAAGTAAAAGGTACATATTTATCTAATCAATTTCATTATGAACTCATCGAATTTTCAGAAGAGCAGGTCGCATTGGTTCTCCATTTACGAGAGTCGACGAATAGAATATCGACCCCGGATCTATTCGCTTATGTCAGTGCACTTGAACGATCTGGCTGCCTCATCACCGGAGATGGGGCGTTGAGGTTATTGTGTGAATCCAACGAAGTCGAAGTTCACGGCTTGTTATGGATTTTAGATGAATTAGTAAACGGAAATTTAATTTCAACAGGTAAAGCCTCTGATTCACTTCACATCATCCTGAAAAAGGGGAGTTACCTACCCATTGATCAATGTATAAAACGATTTATTAAGTGGAATGCCCCAAAAGAATATTATAAAAATCTACAGTCGTGAAAGGTGTTAACTATGAGTAAAGGTAAAGACAGAATGGTCTATCGCAGATCTGATGGTAAATGGGTCAATAAGCGCAATGATGCGTCAAGAGCTTCAAGTTTACATGACACACAAAAACAAGCGGAAAACGCTGCTAGACTCAATTTACGAAATCAGGGTGGCGGTGAACTAGTAACTAAAGGCAGAGATGGAAAGATCCGTAGTAAGGATACAATCTCACCAGGGAATGATCCTCATCCGCCTAAAGATACCGAACACTAATTAATAAGGTTTATTTCCCCCGCTGCTTTTGCATCTTCGCCCAGGTGTCCACCATGGAGATCGTGCGATTGAAGACGGGCTGCTCCGGCGTGCCGTCCGGGTCGGCGCAGAAGTAGCCCTGGCGCATGAACTGGAACGGCTCCCGCACTTCCGCCTCCCGCAGGCTGGGCTCCAGCCTGGCGCCCGACAGCACCTGCAACGAGTCGGGGTTCACGTTATCGGTGAAGTCGCCCCCCTCCGGGACCTCATAGGGATCCGGCTTGGTGAACAGGTAATCATACAGGCGCAGCTCCGCCGCCAGCGCGTGCCGGGTGGAGACCCAATGCAGCGTCCCGCGCACCTTGCGCCCGTCGGGCGACATCCCGCCGCGCGATTCGGGGTCGTAGGTGCAGTGCAGTTCGACCACGTTCCCAGCCTTATCTTTGACCACCTCCGTGCAGGTGATGTAGTAAGCGTTCATCAGTCGCACTTCGCACCCCGGCGCCAGCCGGTAGAACTTCTTGGGCGGGTCCTCCATGAAGTCCGAGCGTTCGATATAGATCTCCCGGCAGAAGGGCACCTCGCGCGTGGGGCTGCCCTCCCGGTCCCAGGGGTAATAGGGCACGTCGAAGGTCTCTTCCTTGTCTTCGGGATAATTTTCGATCACGATTCTGAGCGGCTCCAGCACCGCCATCACCCGCCGCGCCCGTTCGTTCAGGTCGTCCCGCAGGACGTGCTCCAAAAGTTCCACGTCCGCGATGCTGTTGGCTTTGGAGACGCCCGCCATATCCACAAAGGCGCGGATCGCTTCCGAGGTGTAGCCCCGCCGGCGCATCCCTGAAAGGGTCGGCATGCGCGGGTCGTCCCAGCCGCTGACGAAGCCCTCCTTGACGAGCCGCAGGAGCTTGCGCTTGCTCATCACGGTGTAGGTCAGGTTCAGCCGGGCGAACTCGATCTGCTGGGGATGGAAGACGCCCAATTGATCCAGGATCCAGTCATACAGCGGGCGGTGGTCTTCGAATTCGAGCGAGCACATCGAATAGGTGATCTTTTCAATGGAATCGGAGAGACAGTGGGCGTAGTCATACATGGGGTAGATGCACCAGGCGTCCCCGGTGCGGTGGTGTTCCGCGTGCAGGATACGATAGAGGACCGGGTCGCGCAGGTTCAGGTTCGGCGAGCCCATGTCAATCTTCGCCCGCAGCGTGCGTGAGCCGTCCGGGAACTCCCCTGCCTTCATGCGTTTGAACAGGTCCAGGTTCTCTTCCACGGCGCGGTCCCGGAAGGGTCCGTCCTTACCGGGCTCCGTCAGGGTGCCGCGGTATTCACGCAGTTCCTCGGCGGTCAGGTCGCAGACGTAGGCTTTGCCCCTGCGGATCAGCGCCAGGGCGTATTCGTACAGCTTGCCGAAGTAATCCGAAGCGAAGAACAGGCGGTCATCCCAGTTGAAGCCTAGCCAGCGGATGTCCTTCTGGATCGATTCGACGTATTCCACCTCTTCCTTGGTCGGGTTGGTGTCGTCGAAGCGCAGGTTGGCCAGCCCGCCGTAGACTTCCGCGATCCCGAAATCAATGCAGATCGCCTTGGCGTGCCCGATGTGCAGGTAGCCGTTGGGCTCCGGGGGGAAGCGCGTGTGCACGTGGTCAAAGCGGCCGTTTTCGAGGTGTTCGTCAATGATGTCGGTGATGAAATTGGATGTTAGGGCGTTGGGCGTGTCACTCATGGTAGGCTCCGGAAGATAATAGGTAATTAGGTATCAGGTATCAGGTATTAGGCAATCAGGCATTTATTATAGTATATTCCATTCCCGACTCCCAAAATGCCAGTAAAAAAACAGCTCCGAAAGGTTCAGAGCTGTTGAGTGTAAATATCGTTATCAGTCGGATCTAACCGCCCGGGCAAGCTGGATTCCCAGCGCCCGCGCCCGATCCAGGTCGCTGGATTTGGGACCGCCGATGAAGTCGAAATCATGGATCACGTCCCATTCCATCTTCTCCCCCATGCGCTCAAAATCAGCCTTCGCGCCGCCGCTCCAGGCATAGCTGCCCAGGTAAGCGGCTTGCTTGTGCGCCACGCGCTTGCGGTCCGCCATCATCAGTGCGTCCATCATCGGCGGGAACATACCGCCCTCATAGGTCGGCGCAGCCACCAGCACGCCGCGCTTTGTCCACAAGTCGGGGAGGATGTAGCTGATGTGCGTCTTGCGCACATCATGCACCTTGACCAGTACGCCTTCCGATTCAATCCCGTCCAGCGCGGCGCTCAGGGCGTGTTCCGTGTTGCGATACATCGTCCCCAGCAGTGCGGTAACCCCCACCTCAGCGGGCGAGCGGTAGTATTCCGACCACTGTTGGTACAGCTGGATGATCCTGCCGGGATTCTTCCGCCAGATCAAGCCGTGCGAGGGGGCGACGATCTCAATCGGCGTGTCAGCCAGTTTGGCGATCGCGCTCAAGGCATGTTTGCTGAACGCCGCCACGATGTTGGTGAAATAGCGCAGAGATTCGGCTTCGTAATACGCCAGGTCGGCGCAGGTGTCATCAAAGATTGCCCCATCCAAAGCGCCATAGCCCCCAAATCCGTCGCAGGGGAACAGGATCTTATGTTCCACCAGGTAGGTCATCATGGTCTCAGGCCAGTGCACAAAAGGCGTATACACAAAGCGCAGCGTCTTCTCACCGAGGGAGAGCTCCTGCCCGTTGGAGAGGGCTTGCACGTTCTCGGTCAGTCCGTAAAAGTCATCCAGCATTCCCACCGTCTTGGGCATGCCCAGGATGACGGCATCTGGCGCCAGTTCCCGCAGGCGCTTCAACGCGCCGCTGTGGTCCGGCTCCATGTGGTTGACCACGACGTAATCCAGGTCAGCGAGGTCAAACACCTCCGCCACCTGAGCCAGGTAATCGTCGCTCAGCATCTCCCTGGTCAGGTCGATCAGCGCCGATTTCTCATCCTTAATTAAATAGGAATTATACGAAATGCCCTCCTGGCTGATTTGCCACAGCCCCTCAAAAAGCTCGGTGACACGGTCATTGACCCCCACCCAGAACACATCAGGGCGGATCTCAACGGGTTTCATGCGTCCTCCTATTTGGAAATGATCTCGCGCACCTTCTCCAGTTGTCCGGCGCTGCCCAGGTACTCGTTCTTTTCGGCGATGAAATTGGCATATTCCTGCATGAAGACCTTGCCGGGTTTGCGCAGGTCGAAGACTTCCGGATGATCGCGGAACATCTCGCGGTGCACCCGCGTCCACACCAGGCGCCCATCGGTGTCGATGTTGACCTTGGTCACGCCCAACGTGGCTGCTTTTTTGAACTGGGTGGCATCCACGCCTTTGGCGCCTTCAATCTTACCGCCTGCTTCATTGATGCGTTTCACTTCTTCCTGCGGGACGGAGCTGGAGCCGTGCATGACCAGCGGAAAGTCAGGAAGCTCTTTTTGAATATCCGCCAGGACGTCAAAATGCAGGGATTGCGACCCGGAGAATTTGAAAGCGCCGTGGCTGGTACCGATGGCAACAGCCAGGGAGTCGCAACCGGTGCGGTCCACAAATTCCTTCGCCTGGTCTGGATCGGTCAGTTTAGCGTCCGATTCAGCCACTTTGACATGCTCTTCCACGCCGCCCAACTGACCCAATTCCGCTTCGACCACAATGCCCTTCTCATGCGCGGCGTCCACCACGCGTTTGGTGATAGCGACGTTGGTCTCAAAATCCTCATGGCTGGCATCGATCATCACGGAGCTGTAAAAACCGGATGTAATGCAGTCCATGCAGGCTTCCTCATCGCCGTGATCCAGATGAACGGCGAAGATCGCCTCGGGGAAGACCTGATCGGCGCTGCGGATCAGCCCTTCCAGCAGAAGCTTGTCCGTATAGGAACGGGCGCCCTTGCTGATCTGGATGATGAACGGCGCGCTGGATTGCAGGTTGCCTCGGAAAAGCCCAACGGTCTGTTCCAGGTTGTTGATGTTATAAGCGCCAATAGCATATTTTCCATAGGCGGCTTCAAACAGTTTTTTGGTGGTTACGATCATCTTTACTCCTTAATTAAATTTAGAGTGTATCCTATCAGTGCTGAAAATAAACTCGGCTCAGGAAAATACCGACATTTAATTATACCCAGAAAACTTGAACAAAATCTGGACTGGCGTCATGCATAAAAGGATATATCCTTTATCTTTCCCGCTTTTACTGTTAAAATGGTATCTTAATGTAGTAATCCCTTTTCACCAGAGAGAAGCATGCTGCCTGAAATGTATGACCTGCACAAAAGACCCGTTACGTTGATCCATCATGCCGCCAGTTGCGGGCACGATGCACCCCCTGGCTCGCTGACAGCATTGGAAAAGTGCCTGTCAACGGGCGCGGCTGTGATAGAGATTGACGTGATCCCCCTCGCCGACGGTAACTTTGCCCTCCTCCACGATCAGAACCTGGAAGCGGACACCAACGGCAAGGGCAAAGCCCCCCAGATGAAACGGGCGCAGATCGAAAGCCTGTACTACGCTGTGGACGGCAAGGTGACAGAAGAAAAAGTTGGTTTCCTGGAAAGCGCCGTTGCGCTTCTTGAAGCCCACCCGGACACGAAATACTTGCAGCTGGACCTCAAGCCATTCACGCCCCTCACGCAGGCGGTGCTGCGCGAATTTTGCACCATGATCAAACCGGTCAAAGACCGCATCCAGGTCACTTCCGTGTCGGATTGGGCGGTGCGCGCCCTGGCGAGATTCTCACCTGATCTGTCCGTTGGATTTGACCCCCTGTTGTATTTGGGCCTGGCGGAGGGCGACCCCCGCCCCGAAGACATCCCACCCTTCCGGGTCGGCGCTTACGGCTTGCGGGATGACCACCCCCTGTCCGCCTACCAATGGGGACCCCTGGGTGATTACTTCGCCGCCCGCGCCGCCGCGCTCCTGGTGCAGGCACCCCAAGGCTGCCAGTGGTTCATCTGCGCAGAATTGCTTATAATGGCTTTGGAAGCTGGTTTTGACTGGATTGATTTCCTCCATCAGAACGGCTCAAAAGTGGACGGCTGGACGATTGACGTCAAACAGCCGGAACAAATCGAACTGGCGCAGCGTTTGGTTGAACGCGGCGTGGATGCGCTGACAACGGATCATCCCGCCAGGCTGGCAGCGCGCTTACGCGCTGAGACCATCCTTTAAACCCCTTACTTTGTTGCTTGAAATATGCTAAACTGTCTGACGTTTTGAGGCAGGAGGACGACCTATGAATTTTCTAATTACCGGGGGGGCTGGATTTTTAGGTTCCGCATTAAGCAACCGCCTTGTGCGGCAGGGGCACCATGTGCGCGTCCTGGATGACCTTTCCACCGGCGATCCAGAAGCGCTGAACCCGGAGATTCACTTCACGCGCGGGGATATCAACGACCGCCCCAAGCTGTGGTCGCTGCTGCAGGATGTGGACTGCATTTACCACCTGGCGGCGCGCGTCTCCGTCACCGAATCGATCCTTTTTCCGCGCGATTACAATGAGGTCAATGTCGGCGGCACTGCCACCTTGATGGAAGCGGCGCGCGACGCCGGCACACACCGGGTGATTCTGGCATCTTCAGGGGCAATCTACGGCGATCAAGAGGATCCGCTGCTCTCAGAAGACATGAAACCTCACCCCAACTCACCCTATGCGGTCTCCAAACTGGCATCGGAGTGGTACGTGCGCACGATCGGCGCGCTGTCCGGCATTGAAACGCTCTGCCTGCGCATCTTCAACGCCTATGGACCGGGGCAGCGCATCCCCCCCGCCCATCCGCCCGTCATTCCCAACTTCATACGCCAGGCAATGCAGGACGGCACGCTCATCTTCCACGGCGACGGCAACCAGACCCGCGATTACGTCTATGTGGACGACGCCATCAACGCCCTGGTGGCAGCCGCCACCGTGCAGGGCGTTGAGGAACCGGTCATTAACGTCGGCAGCGCCACGGAAACCAGCGTGCGCGAGCTGGCGCGGATGGTGGTCGAGATCACCGGAGGCAAACCCGAAGAAGTCTACAATCCGCGGGGCGGCGGCGGCGTCTCGCGCATGCGCGCCGACATCTCCCTGGCGAGGGAAAAGTTGAATTATATCCCTCTGATCGATCTGGAGCAGGGTCTGCGATTAACAATGGAAAAGGACCCGCAGTTCAAGAACGGTAGTTAACAACCCCCCTAATTAGATAAAACATCCAATTCCTCTTTGCACCATTCCACCAATCACCATTCACATCCCCACAAATCTAGTAAAATAACACCATGTCAATCCTCACACGAGCGTTTTACGACCGACCGGCGTTAGCTGTGGCGAGGGAGCTGGTGGGCTGCTGCCTGGTGCGCACCGTGGACAGGGCGCGCATGGCGGGGCTGATCGTGGAAACCGAAGCCTACCAGGGCGAAGACGACCTGGGCTGCCACGCCTCAGCGGGCAGGACGCCGCGCACAGCGGTTATGTACGGCCCGCCCGGGCATGCCTACGTCTACTTCACCTACGGCATGCACTGGCTGCTCAACGCGGTCACGGACGGCGAAGGCACCCCCGCTGCCGTGCTGATCCGCGCCATCTATCCCGTGGAAGGCGAAACCCTGATGGCGGAAAACCGCTCCTACAACGCCGATAAATCCGGCTGGACGGACGGTCCCGCCAAGCTGACCCAGGCGCTGGCGATTGACGGCAGCCTTAATCAAGCAGATCTCTGCAGCACCAGCAGCGGATTATGGATCGAAAACGGCAAATCTATTCCAGATAAATGCGTTGAGCGTACTTCTCGGGTAGGGCTGAACAGCGTACCGGAGCCCTGGCGCTCCATCCCCTGGCGCTTCGTTGCCGATCAGAAGGCGCTCTATGGATAAGCTTGAACGCCTGTACGAACAGCTCTATACCATCCGGCGCTTCGAAGAAATGGTGCTGGACGAGTTCCACACGGGCGTCTTCGCTGGCACGACCCATACCAGCCTGGGGCAGGAAGCCAACGCCGTGGGCGTCCTCTCACATTTAAAGGAAAATGATGTGGTGGTCAGCAACCACCGCTGCCACGGGCATTTCCTGGCTTACGGCGGCGACCCACAAGCCCTCTTCGCTGAACTGATGGGCAAGCCGGCTGGGGTGTGCGGCGGCGTGGGCGGCTCACAGCACCTGCACTGGCGTAATTTCTACTCCAGCGGCATCCAGGGCGGCACGGTCGCCATGGCGACCGGCATGGCACTGGCAGAAAAACATAAGGGGAGCGGTGCGATGGTGTTTGATTTTCTGGGCGACGGCACCCTTGGCGAGGGCATCGTCTATGAATGTCTCAACATGGCATCGCTGTGGTCCTTACCCATTCTGTTTATTTTAGAGAACAACCACATCGCCCAGACCACGCCCGCCGATCTGGCGGTGGCAGGGGAGATTCCTGCCCGTTTTGAGGCTTTCGGTATCCCCGCAATCCACCTGGATACCAGTGAAGTGATGGACATCAAGCTAGAAGCAGGTAAACTGGTGTGTGAAGTCCGAAAAGAGACCGCCCCGCGCGCTTTGGTGATCGACACCGCCCGGCTGGGTACACATTCCAAGGGCGATGACACCCGCGACCACGTGGAGGTGGAGCGCCTGTGGGCGCTTCGCGACCCCGTCCAGAACTGTGGGATTCTGCTTCAGGACCAGGTCAGGTTCAACATTGACAAAAAAGTGAATGATCGCCTCCAGGCAGCTTTCGACGCCGCCCTGGCGATGGAAGGGGGCGAAAGATGAGCAGCCAACCCATTCGCACGGTGCTCAATTCCCTTAATCGTGGCATGCACCGCGCCTTAGCTGCTGATGAAAAAGTGTTCTTCCTGGGGGAGGATATCCTTGACCCCTACGGCGGTGCCTTTAAGGTCGCCCGCGGGCTTTCCAGCGCTTTTCCGGATCAGGTACTCACGACGCCCATCTCCGAAGCTGGCATCACCGGGGTGGCTGGAGGCATGGCGCTACGCGGCATGCGCCCCGTGGTGGAGATCATGTTCGGGGATTTCACCCCACTGATCGCCGACCAGGTCATCAACCATCTGGCGAAATTCCAGGGGATGTACCACGGCGAAGTATCGGTGCCGGTCGTCATCCGCACGCCCATGGGCGGTCGCCGCGGCTACGGTCCCACCCACAGCCAGACCCTAGAGAAATTCTTCCTGGGCGTCCCCGGGCTGACCGTCCTGGCGCCTTTTCATATTAAAGGCGATCAGGAAATCGGCTCTCCGGGGGCATTGCTCTATAGTGCCATCATGGACCTGGATTCCCCGGTATTCTTCGTGGAGAACAAGCTGCAGTACCTATTAAAATTGTTGAAGCCGGAAAATCTAACGGAATACTGTGTTTCGGAGGTCGGTCTTTCCCGGGGTCTCCGGCAGCCATTCTATCAATTTTCCCTGGCATCCGCCCCGCCCCCGCAGCTCACCCTGGCAGCTTACGGCTACATGGCGCATCTGGCGCTGGAAGCGCTGCACACCCTGGCATACGAACATGAGATCTTCTGCGACCTGCTGGTTCCCACTCAACTGGCGCCTTTTGATCTGTCGCCGCTGTTTGACTCGGTGCGCCGGACAGGGCGCCTACTGGCTGTGGAAGAGGGGACGCCCAGTCTGGGATGGGGCGCGGAAGCCCTGGCGCGCACAGCGGAGGCGCTTGGATCCAGCTTAAAGAAAGCAGGTCGACTGGCAGCCCTCGAGTCCGTCATCCCCGCTGCCCCCAGCCTGGAAGCATCGTGCCTGCCGGATGGTGCGGATATCATCGCCAAAGCAAGAGAAATGGTGTAAAAATGGACAAACTCATTCCAATCAAGATCCCCTTGCTCAATCCCAACGAACCAGAGGTACTTTTGGTTTCCCTTGAAGTTGAACTGGGGAATCAGGTATCAAAAGGCGAGGTTGTGGCATTAATCGAAACTACCAAATCCACCGGCGAAATTACAGCCGAAGCGGATGGCTATCTGGTCGGTCTCCGTTATCAGGAGGGCGACACACTGTCAGCCGGAGAAATTCTGGCATACCTCGGGGATTCCCCAACGGCAAAAAACCCGGCATTCCCCCCCTGGGCGCTGGAGGATCAACCCGCTGAAAAGGCAGTCAGCCCGCAGGGCTTGCGCATCACCGCGCCCGCCCGGGAACTGGCGTTGAAGAGCGGCTTGGATCTGGAAACGCTGCCGCACGGACCGCTTATCACTCGCCAGATGGTGCAATCACTGCTGGCGCCCGAAACACCGCTCACAGCCGGGGACATCCCGGCGGGTGGGAACAAGCTTGTGATCTACGGCGCGGGCGGGCACGGGCGTTCATTGGCAGCCCTGATCCGCACCTCGGAATCATTTGACCTTCTCGGATTTCTGGATGACGGCGTTGAGCCTGGCGAGAAGGTGCTCGGCTTGACCGTCCTGGGCGGAGAAACAGAATTGAGTAAATTGGCAGAGGACGGCATCCATTTAGCTGTCAACGGCGTGGGCGGGATCGGCGACCTGGGGGCGCGCCTGCAGGTCTACGACCGCTTGAGCCGGGCTGGCTTCTTCACACCAACCGTGATCCATCCCACCGCCTTTATCGAAGAAAGCGCCATCCTCACGGACGGCGTGCAGGTGTTCCCCTTTGCCTATATCGGCACCGAGGTCAAGATCGGCTATGGCTGCATCATCAACACGGGCTCCATCGTCTCGCATGACTGCCGCCTGTCTCCCTATGTCAACCTCTCGCCGGGTGCCACCCTGGCAGGCGGCGTGACCGTGGGCGAAGGCACCCTGATCGGCATGCGCGCCACGGTCAACCTGTATGTGCGGGTCGGCTCACGCGCCCTGATCGGCAATGGCGCCACCGTCAAAGCCAATGTACCGGACGGCGGCGTGGTGCCAGCCGGGACAGTCTGGCCGCCCCGGCGGTAATGTCTGCTGACTGATCCCATCCACTCATTTTTCTGACATTAAGGACAAAAGGAAAGGCAATCCCTATGCTGTTCGGTAAGAAAAAACAACCCACAACTTTTTCCCCCGGCAACACGGTAAAACGTGTGACAACCGTCCTGGGTCCTGGGATTAACTGGAAGGGCGATCTGCGCGGTAAGGGCGGCGTGCGGGTTGAGGGCACCCTGGAAGGTGAGATCGCTGTGCGCGGCTTGGTCATCATCGGCGAGACGGGCCGTGTAACCTGTAAAACCTTCAAATCGGACACAGTCATCGTGGCGGGCACAGTGAACGGAAAAATCGTGTCGGAAAAGCTCGAGATCCGCGCCACCGGCCGCGTCTATGGGGATGTGATCACCCAATCCTTATCCACAGAAGAAGGCGGATTTCTGCGCGGCAAGATCACCATGGAAGACGCCGTTGACCTCTCCGACCTGCCTCAGCCTCAGGAGCCGGAAACCGAGAATGAGGACACTGAGAATGATGTGGAAGCGGAGGACTGACCCATGCGGATGACACAAACCTTTAGCACGACCCTGCGGGAAGTTCCCGCTGATGCTGAAATCCCCAGCCACCAACTGCTGCTCAGGGCAGGATACATCCGCCAGCTTGGTGCTGGCATATTTTCATATTTGCCACTGGCACGCCGGGCCATGACTCGCATCGAGAATATCATGCGTGAAGAGATCAACGCTATCGGCGGACAGGAGATGACCATGCCCGTCGTCCACCCCGCCGACCTGTGGCAGGAGACGGGACGCTGGTCGCAGATTGGGGATGAGATGGCGCGCTTTACGGATCGCACCGATCATGACATGGTGCTGGCAATGACCCATGAAGAGGTAGTGGGAGACCTGGCTCGGCGGGAGATCCAATCCTACCGCCAGCTTCCCCAGCTCGTGTATCACATACAGACAAAATTCCGCGACGACCCGCGCCCCCGCGCAGGGCTGATCCGTGTACGGGAGTTCACCATGCTGGACAGCTACAGCCTGGATCGGGATTGGGCAGGGCTGGATGAGCAGTATCAAGCGCATTATGAGGTCTACTTCCGCATCTTCAACCGCTGTGGGCTGCCCGTCCGGGCGGTGGGGTCTGACACCGGCATGATGGGGGGCAAAGAAGCCCATGAGTACATGTACCTGACGCCCGTTGGCGAGGATACCCTCATGTTCTGCGATTCCTGCGATTACGCCGCTAACCGGCAGGTGGCGGATTTTCAAAAGCCTGAACCGGCAGAAGAAAAATTGGAACCGCTGGAAAAGGTCGCTACACCGAACGCTTCAACCATTGCAGACCTGTCTGCATACCTGGGGATTCCCACCTCCCGCACTGCCAAGGCGGTGTTTTTCATGGCGGAGATGGCGGATGGTGAAGAA
>Ga0307430_1002216_pt1 | contig 13168 bp, 12 predicted proteins | sample SalMarWE160130MG_FD_202159 | JGI IMG/M metagenome (GOLD analysis project Ga0307430, IMG submission 202159) | Salt marsh sediment microbial communities from the Plum Island Ecosystem LTER, Massachusetts, United States - WE1603-130 | ecosystem: Environmental > Aquatic > Marine > Intertidal zone >... | reverse complement strand
CTGGCTCAGGGCTGTGGCGTCTTTGCCGAGCCTGCCGCTGCCGCTGCCTACGCCGGGCTGGTCGAGGCGGTCGAGCGTGGGCTGGTGAGCGCCGACGATCGCGTGGTCGTATTGGCCACCGGCTCTGGCCTCAAGGACGTCGCCAGCGCGATGGAGGCGGTCGAGCGGCAGCCCGCCGTTGTAGAGCCGACACTTGAAGCTGTCAGACAGGCACTGATGTGAAATCGTGCCGTAATCGAGTTGTAACTGTCGCAGATGCAAGGAGTGCTAAACTATGTTAAGCGTTGCTACAGTTGCCTGTAGCGCTGCTGGACACGGTTGGGGGTGAGCGGAGCGCATCCTTTTCAGAGTCATTCGAAGCTGTAGGCTATGTACGAAATCGTCTTTCTCGGAACGGCAAGTGCCTTTCCCACCAAACGGCGGAGCTGCGCGGGGCTGCTGATCGAAGCGCCGGATTTTCGCATGCTGGTCGAGGCCAGCCCGGGGATTGTACCGCGATTGGCCAAGATTGATATGTTGGCCAGCGATATAAAACGGATCTTTGTCTCCCATTCCCACGGCGACCACACATTGGGGTTTCCCATGCTCATCCTGAGTCGCATCGGGGCTGCGACGCGACTCCAGGTCTATGCTGCCCAGGACACGATCTCGACGCTGCAGATGCTCTGGACGCTGGCCTATGCCGATTTCGATAGCAACTATCTCAAGTGTGATTGGCACCGCATGTCCGAGCGCAGGATGGACGAGGCGGAGGTAGCTCCCGGCGTTACCCTGCGCACCGTCGTGGTCCCCTATCCGCCTGGTGCGACGACGCTGGCGGGCCGGTGGGATTTTGATGGTGGGCCTTCGGTCACTTACGTTACCGACACGATTCCCAACACCGCCTCCATACAGCTTGCCCAGGGCAGCGACCTGCTGATTCACGAGGCGACCTACAGTGCCGAGTTGCAGCCCGATGCCGACCCGGCGATGCACTTTCATAGTACGGCCCGCCAGGCCGGCGAGGTCGCGCGCCAGGCCGGCTGTTCGCGCCTGGCGCTGGTGCACCTTGGGCCAGAGATCAGCGATTACCCCGGAGTGCTCGTTGAGGAAGCGCGCGCAGACACCGATTTGCAGGTGATCGTGCCGGAGGACGGGGAGCGCGTCCGCATAGACGCGGAGAGCTGATGAGACGGAGGCTCACCTGGGTCTGGTGGGCGCTGGCAGCCGCCGTCGCCGCGTGGCTGCTGTGGATGACGCTGCGCCCCAATCAGGCAGTCGCTACTGATCTTGCCCTGCTGACCGATCCCGCCGCCGATCAGGGCATCTCCATCCACCTATTGATCGACCTGGCAGGCAACGTCGCCGTCTTTGCGCCGCTGGGGGCGGCACTTGCGCTGGCGCTGCGTGGTAGGCCGGCGTGGCGCAGGTTGTTCTTGGCGACGCTGAGCGGCGCGGGTCTCAGCCTTGTCATCGAGCTGATCCAGACGGCTATGCCCACCCGTGTGGCGGCCCTGGACGACTGGCTGCTCAACACCGGCGGCGCGTTTCTGGGAGCGTTGGCGGGTTGCGTGGTCGCTCGAAGAGGCAGGAGATCGGAGATTAGAGATTGAGGAGTTTGATATGATCGACCTATCCATTAACGAGGAGCAACTGAAACGAACGGTGCAGCGCGCGCGTGAGCGGGACATCGTCATCCCCACCTTCGCACAGATGAAGGACCCGGTCTTGATCCCTGATGGGGTCAAGGCTCGGCTCAGGAAGGTCGGCCTGTGGGACGTGGACTCGCGGAACCTGTTCCGCATCACGTGGAAGAACGAGCCGGTGGCGCAGGGGGGCGGGTTTGATGGCGTCAACATCATGGAACTGCCGCCGTCGCTGACGGGCGTACCTGCGCGCATCATCGCCCTGGTGGGTAAGTGGTTCCCCACCGGCGCGCACAAGGTCGGCGCGACCTTTGGCTGCCTGGTGCCGCGTCTGGTCACCGGCCAGTTCGACCCCACCTATCACAAGGCGGTGTGGCCCTCGACGGGAAACTACTGCCGGGGAGGGGCGTACGACGCGGCGCTGCTGGCCTGCGAGTCCATCGCCATCCTGCCGGAGGAGATGAGCCGCGAGCGGTTCGAGTGGCTTTCCAATCTAGCGGGGGAGGTCATCGCCACGCCCGGCTGCGAGAGCAACGTCAAGGAGATTTTCGACAAGTGCTGGGAGCTGAGAGAGACGCGCGGTGACAGGGTTTTCATCTTTAACCAGTTCGAAGAGTTTGGCAACTACCTGTGGCATTACGAGATCACCGGCCACGCGATGGAGGAGGTGTTGCAGCAGGCGCTAGGGCCGCGCGATAGCTACCGGGGTGTGGTGCTGACGACGGGATCGGCGGGCACCATCGGCTGCGGCGACTATATGAAACAGATCTACCCCACCAGCAAGGTCGCCGCCAGCGAGGCGCTCCAGTGCCCCACGCTGCTGCTGAACGGCTTTGGCGGCCACCGCATCGAGGGCATCGGCGACAAGCACGTGCCCTGGATTCACCACGTCGAGAACACCGACATGGTGATGGCCATCGATGATGAGGCGTGCATGTCCCTCACGCGCCTGTTCAACGAGCCCGCCGGGCGTGCGTACCTGGTCGAGCAAGGCGTGCCGGAACCGCTGGTGGGGCAGCTCGACCTGCTGGGCATCTCCAGCATCGCCAACGTGCTGTCCTCGATCAAGTTCGCCAGGTGGTACGAATTGGGCCGGAACGACGTGGTGCTGACCGTCTTTACCGACTCGATGGAGCTATACGGCAGCCGCCTGCGGGAGCTGCACGAGGAGCACGGCGCGTACACAGAGGTGGACGCCGCCGCAGACTATCATCGCTACCTGCTGGGCTGCGCAGTCGACTACGTGGAGGAGTTGGGCTACTGGGACCGTCGCCGCATTCACAATCTCAAGTACTATACCTGGGTCGAGCAGCAGGGCAAGACCTACGAGGAGATCCAGACCCAGTGGTACCGGCCCGATTATTGGACGGGCTTTCAGGGTCAGATCGAAGAGATCGACGCGCTGATCGAGCAGTTCAACGAGATGACGGGGTTGTTGAAGGAAGCATAGACCTCAGTCCTAGAGCACCAGAGCGCCCGATGTGTTTTAGACTCGGGCGCTTGGTTTTGATGATGGGCTGGTTGCGTGACGAACTAAAAACGAGTATACTCGTTGTAGATGGCTCTGCCGTTGGCGTGATTTCTTTTCCGCCCTTGTCGGTGAAGGAGGAATGTGATGTCTATCACAATTGCTCAAATGACCAAAGAAGAACTCCAGGAGATGTTGGAAGCGACTATTGAACAAAAGTTGCTCGAGATGCTTGGCGACCCTGATGAAGGGTTGGAGCTCCGAGATGATGTTCGTGAGAGGCTCTTGCGCCAGCGGCAAGCGGTCGCGGAGGGTGAACGAGGTCAATCTTTTGAGGATGTGGTGCGGTAGATGGAATTGGGATAGGGTTGTGTAGCGCATCTGCTTTCCAAATCGCCCCTTTTTTTTGTTATATACATGAGTGGGGGTGCGACTATGTATCACATCTGTATTCTTGACGAAGCCGCTCGCGACTTGGCAAAGCTGGACAAGCAGGTCGGGCGTCGTGTTGTCAACCGTGTCCGGTGGTTGGCCTCGAATATTGAAAGCATTAGGCCAGAACCGTTGACTGGTGATCTGGCGGGCCTCTATAAGCTTCGTGTGGGTGACTACCGCGTTTTGTACGAAGTCTTGCACGATGAGCGAACGATTGTGATTCACGTCGTTGGCCATCGTCGAGAAGTGTACAAAGGACGCTAGAATAATGTGGGAAACCTACTATACCCCTACCTCTGTCGATGAAGCGCTGCGCCTCCTGGCCGAGCACGGTCCTGATGCTGACGGGCCTGCGGCCCGCGTGATCGCCGGCGGCACCGACTTGATCGTCGAGTTGCAGCGCGGGCAGCGAGAGCTGAACGTGCTGATCGACGTCACCCGCATCGGCGGGCTCGACCAGGTGCAGATGGACGAAGCGGGATTGATCCACGTCGGCCCGGCGGTGACGCACAACCTGGCCGTGGCTTCGGACCTGCTGCGCGAGCGTGCGTTTCCGCTGGCGCTGGCCTGCTGGCGCGTGGGCACGCCCCAACTGCGCAACCGTGGTACCATCGCCGGCAACCTCATCACCGCATCCCCGGCGAACGACACCATCGCTGCCCTGTGGGCGCTGGATGCGATCCTGACGCTGCGCAGCGTTCGAGGCGAGCGCGCGTTAAACATGGGCGATTTTTACCAGGGCGTGCGGCAGACCGCGCTGGCCCCCGACGAGATGGTGACCGACATTGCTTTTCCGGCGCTGGCGGCAAGTCAGCGCGGCGTCTTTGTAAAGCTGGCCCTGCGGCGCACGCACGCCATTGCCCTGGTCAACGCTGCTGCCGTGCTCACCTTCGATGGCGACACTGTCACCCAGGCGCGCATCACGCTGGGAAGCGTGGCCCCCACCGTCATCCGCGCGCGGGATGCCGAGAGCGCGCTGGTGGGGAGGCCCTTGAGCGACGCATCTATCGCCAGCGCGGCTGATCTGGCCGTCGAGACCACCGCCTGTATTACCGATATCCGCGCCGGGTGCGACTATCGCGAGGAGGTGGTGCGCGTGCTGGTGCGCCGGGCATTGATCGCTCTGCGGGACGAGACGGAGCGGACCGAGTTCCCCGCCGCGCCGCCGATGCTGTGGGGCCGCACCGATGGCCATTTTCCCCGCTTGGCGGGCAGGACCATATGCCACCACAGTGATGGCCCCGAGACCGTCGAATGTACCGTCAACGGGGAGAACGTCGTCGTGCAGCGGGTCGGTGGCAAGACGCTGCTGCAGATGCTGCGCGACGACCTGGGATTGACGGGCACCAAGGAAGGGTGCGGCGAGGGCGAGTGCGGGGCATGCACGGTTTGGCTGGATGGCTTGGCGGTGCTGGCCTGCCTGACGCCTGCCCCCCGCGCTCACGGCGCGCACGTCGTCACCGTGGAAGGGCTTGCCAGCGATGAGCTTCATCCGGTGCAGCAGGCGTTCATCGACGAGGGAGCGGTGCAGTGTGGCTTTTGCACGCCGGGGTTCGTGATGGCCGGGGCCAGTCTGCTGGACGAGATCCCCCAGCCCACCCGCGAGCAAATCCTGGCCGGGCTGACGGGCAACCTGTGCCGTTGCACGGGATATGCCAAGATCGTGAAAGCCATTGAGAAGGCGGCAGAGAGCACTGTGGAGGGAGGTTGTGCTGATGACTGAGATCGTCGGCCAATCCGTCGCCCGCGTGGACGCCCGCGCCAAGGTCACCGGCGAGGCCAAATATCCGGCAGACTTTTCGATGGCGGATATGCTCCACGCCAAGGTGCTCTTCGCCGGGCGGCCTCATGCCCGCGTGCTCGGCATCGATACCTCCGAGGCAGAAGCCGTTCCCGGCTTTGTCGCCGTCTTTACCGCGGCGGACGTGCCCGTCAACGAGTATGGCCTGCAGACACCCGACCAGCCGGTGCTGTGCGGGCCGGGCTCACCCAAACCCGGCACCGACGTGATACGCTTTGTCGGCGACCAGGTGGCCGTGATCGTGGCCGAGACGGAGCAGGCGGCCACCCAGGCGCGCGACTTGATCCGCGTCGAGTACGAGGATCTGCTCGTGGTGGCCGATCCCTTCGCGGCGCTCGAACCCGACGCGCCGCAGTTGCATCCCTATCGCTTGCATAGCGAGTTCCACCCCGAGCTCAATGGCGTGGAGGGCAACCGCATCTGCCATCACCAGATTCGCAAGGGGGACATGGCGGCCGGGTGGGCCGCGGCTGAGGTGATCGTCGAGGCCGAGTACCGCACGCCGTCCCAGGAGCATGCCTACCTCCAGCCGGAGGCGGGACTGTCCTACATCGACGACGAGGGGCGGGTGACTATCGTCGTGGGCGGGCAGTGGACGTGGGAGGATCAGCGGCAGATCGCCCACGCGCTCGGTCTGGAACAGGAGCGGGTGCGCGTGATCTACCCCGCCATCGGGGGGGCGTTCGGCGGGCGGGAGGACATGTCGGTGCAGATCGTGCTGGCGCTGGCGGCCTGGCGGTTGCAGCGCCCGGTCAAGATGGTGTGGAGCCGCGAGGAATCGATCCTGGGCCACTGCAAGCGCCATCCCGTCTGGCTGCGCTGCAAGTGGGGCGCTACAGGCGATGGCAAGCTGGTGGTGGCGGAGGTACAGGTCGTGGCCGACGGTGGGGCCTACTGCTACACCACCAACAAGGTGCTGGGCAACGCGACCATCACTTGCACCGGCCCGTACGAGATTCCCAACATTCACGTGGATGTGGATGGCGTCTACACCAACAATCTGCCCAGCGGGGCCTTTCGCGGCTTTGGCGCACCGCAGGGGCTGTTCGCCGCCGAGATGCAGATGAACAAGCTGGCCGAGGCGCTGGGAATGGACCCGGTGGAGCTGCGGATGAAGAACCTGCTCCGCGACAGGAGCCTGGCGGCGATGGGGACTCCCTTGCCCGGCGGCGTGCACCTGGTCGAGGTGACGGAGGCGTGCGCCAAAAAGGCCGGCTGGCAGCAGACCGAACAGGGCTGGCAGAAGCCAAAGACTAAAGCGGCGCGCGGTATCGGCATCGCCGTCGGCTACAAGAACATCGGCTTCTCCTTTGGCTACCAGGAGAACTGCTGGGCGAAGGTCGAACTCCGAGACGAGGAGAAGGTTGAAGAGGCCGTGGTCACTATCGGCAGCGCGGAGGTGGGGCAGGGCACGCACACGGTCATCAAGCAGATGGTGGCCGAGGCGCTCAAGCTGCCGCTGGAGCGGGTCACACTGGTCGCCTCCGATACCGCCACCAGCCTCGGCAGCTCCGGCTCCGTCTCCGCCTCGCGCATGACGTTTATGGCGGGCAACGCCGTGCGCGGCGCGGCCAAGGCGGCGCTGGAAAAGTGGCGGGCAAATGAACGGCCGGCCGTCGCCGAGCACACCTACCTGGCGCCCAAGACCACGCCCTTCGATCCACAGACCGGCTACGGCGTGCCCAATTTTGCCTACGGCTACGTGGCCCAGGCGGTGGAGGTGGAGGTGGACGACGAGACCGGCCAGCTGCGCGTGCTGCGCGTGGTCAGCGCCGACGACGTGGGCAAGGCGGTCAACCCGCAGCAGGTCGAGGGGCAGATCGAGGGCGGCGTGGCCCAGGCGGTGGGCTGGGCGACGTGCGAGAATTTCATCGCCGAGGGTGGGCGCGTGCTGACGCCGCACCTCAGCACCTACTTGATCCCCACCATCGCCGACGTGCCTGAGCGAGTCGAGTCGATCATCGTCGAGCAGGCCGATCCGCGCGGTCCGTGGGGCGCGCGCGGGATGGGGGAGATGCCCTTTCTGCCACTGGCCCCGGCGCTGGTCGCTGCGGTTCACGATGTGACAAAAGTGTGGTTTGACGAGCTTCCACTGACGCCGGAGCGGGTATTGGAGGGATTGGAGGGGGACAAACGATGATCGTCGGTGTGCCAAAGGAGATAAAAGATCACGAGTACCGTGTGGCGATGACACCGGGCGGCGTTCACCAATTAGCCGGATATGGGCACCGCGTGCTGGTCGAGACAGGTGCGGGTGAGGGCAGCGGCTTTTCGGACGAGCAGTGTGAGCGTGCCGGGGCCGAGATCGTGCCCGCGGCTGCCGATGCCTGGAGCGCGCAGCTGGTGGTCAAGGTCAAGGAGCCGCAGCCGATCGAGTACAATTTTCTGCGGCCCGACCTGACGATTTTCACCTATCTGCACCTGGCGGCAGACGAGGGGCTGACGCGCGAGATGATGGTGCGTGGGCTGACGGGCATCGCCTACGAGACGGTCGAGCTGCCCAATGGGAATCTACCCCTGCTGACGCCGATGAGCGAGGTGGCCGGGCGCATGGCGGTGCAGGTTGGCGCGCACTATATGGAGAAGGAGAACGGCGGCCGCGGCAAGCTCTTGAGCGGCGTGCCGGGCGTGCGCCCTGCCAATGTGGTCATCATCGGCGGGGGCGTGGTGGGCACCAACGCGGCCCACGTGGCCTCGGGGTTGGGCGCGCAGGTGTTCGTCATCGACATCAATCTCGACCGTTTGCGCTACCTGGATGACGTATTACACAGGCGACTGGTCACTTTGATCTCCCACCCGCTGAACATCGCCGAGGCGGTGCGGCGGGCCGACCTGCTGATCGGGGCGGTGCTGATCAAGGGGGCCAGAGCGCCCAAGCTGGTGACGCGCCAGATGGTCAGTACGATGACGCCCGGCAGCGTGATCGTGGACGTGGCGGTCGACCAGGGCGGCTGCATCGAGACCACGCATCCCACCACGCACTCCGACCCGGTATTCTTCGTCGATGGCGTGCTGCACTACTGTGTGGCCAATATGCCGGGTGCGGTGCCGCGCACCAGCACCTACGCGTTGAGCAACGCCACGCTGCCCTACATTGTCAAGCTGGCCGAGATGGGCACCGAGGCCGCCATCGGGTCCGATCCCGCCCTGGCGTTGGGGGTGAACACCTACGGGGGCAAGATCACTTATCCGGGCGTGGCTGAGGCGTTCGATGTGGCGTACACGCCGCTGGACGCACTGCTCTAATTTCCGGCCATCAAGATGAGCACCCAACGCACAAAGCCCGACTGGAACACCCTCGCTCCCTACGCCGGTCGCTGGGTGGCGGTGGTGCGCGGGCACGTGGTCGGCGTGGGATGGACCGAGAAGGAGGCCCGGCAGGCGGCCAAGCGCAGCCGCCCCAAGGAGGAGCCGCAGGTGTTGTTCGTGCCCGCAGTGGAGGATTTCGATGAAGACGGCAAGCCTGCCTGATTGGCCCTGGCAGACCGTGCGCGCCCTGGCCGCGAAGCGCGATGTGCGCGTGTGGCCGGTCGGAGGCGCGGTGCGCGATGCGCTGCTGGGGCGGCCCCTGCGCGATTGGGACTTTGCCGTCGAGTATGGCGCGATGAAGCTGGCGCGCGCCGTGGCCGACGCGCTCGGCGGGGCCTACTATCCGCTCGACGAGGAACGTGACACCGGCAGGGTCGTCCTTGTGGAGGAGGATGGCGTTCGCTTGGACCTGGACTTTGCCGCCCTGCGCGGTGACAGCCTCGAGGTTGACCTGTTGACCCGCGATTTCACCATCAACGCACTGGCGCTCGACGAGACGGGCGCGTTGGTCGACGTGACCGGCGGGCTGGCCGACCTGGAAGATGGCTGCGTGCGCGCGGTGAGCGACCAGGCGTTCCAGGATGACCCGCTGCGGCTGCTGCGCGCGGTGCGCATAGCGGCCGAGCTGGGTTTTGAGATTGAGCCGCAGACGGCAGCCTGGATGCGGCGTGACGCCCATTTGCTGACCGAACCGTCGGCCGAGCGGGTGCGGGATGAGTTAGTGCGGCTGCTCTCCTTGCCGGGGGCGGCGGCATCCCTGGAACGCTTGGATGCGTTTGGGCTGCTGCCCCTCGTGCTGCCGGAGCTGGAAGCGCTCAAAGGGGTCGAGCAGTCGCCGCCGCATCGCTACGACGTGTGGCGTCACACCCTGGCGATAGTGGACGTGCTGGAGGGCGTCGTCGCCGTCGCCACAGGGCAGCAGGGTGAGCAATCCTCGGCGGATGTACCCTTTGCCGCCTGGGGCGACCTGGCGCAGACGCTGGGCCAGTTCGCAGGAAACGTGGCCGACCACCTGGCGGTCGAGGTCAGCGGTGGGCACAATCGGTCGCAGTTGCTCAAATTGGCGGCGCTTCTCCACGACGTGGGCAAGCCCAAGACACAGTCTGAAGGGGATGACGATCGTATCCACTTCTACAACCACGAGGTGGTGGGAGCGCAGATGGCGGCGGCGCGGTTGCGCGAGTTGCGCTTCAGCCGCGACGAGATCGCGCGCGTGCGCACCATCGTCGGTGCACACATGCGCCCGGCCCACCTGGCCCGCGCCGACGATCTCACACGCCGCGCGATCTATCGCTTCTTCCGCGCTACCTCCTGCGGCGGCGTGGACGTGGTGCTCCTTTGCCTGGCCGACCACCTGGCGACCTGGGGACCGAACCTGCAAGAAGAGCGTTGGGCGCGGCGGCTGGCGGTGGCCGAGACCCTGCTGACCCACTGGTTCGACCGGTACGCGGAGACGGTGGAGCCGCCGCCGCTGCTCACGGGCGGTGAACTGATGGCCGAGTTGAGCCTGGAGCCCGGCCCGCGGATTGGGCGGCTGCTGAGGACGCTGCAAGAGGCGCAGGCCGCCGGCGAGGTGCATACACAGAAAGAGGCGCTGGCCCTGGCGAAGCGCATCGCAAAGGGGGAGGACGATGGCGGATCGTAGCGAACTGCTGGCCGTGTGCGGCCTCTACTGCGGGGCTTGCTATCACCATCGCGCTTCCTTCCCTGAGAGCAAGCATCTCTTGGAGGAGGCGGCGCGCCAAGGGCGGGCGTTGGAGGGCTTTACGTGCCAAGGCTGCCGCTCGGATATACTCTACATCCACCCCGGTTGCGCGCGGTGCGAGATCCGGACCTGCGCCGACGAGCGAGGTGTGCTTCACTGCGGCCTCTGCCCGGGCTTTCCCTGCGCGCGGATTGAGGATTTCCAGGTTGATGGGCACATCCACCACCTGGACGTCCTGGATAACCTGGCGTCACTCAAGGAAAAAGGGCCCGGCCGCTGGCTGGTGGAGCAGGAGCGGCGTTGGATGTGCGAGTGCGGGGTCAAGTTCAGCTGGTACGAGACGGTTTGCCACAACTGCGGCGCAGCGTTAGCTTCCTATGGTCCCGATCCGAGGGCGGCGACTGAAGCCGATGCTTGACAATCTCCCCAGTTGCGATAAAATACCGATCGCGCCGAGATAGCTCAGCCTGGTAGAGCACCTGACTGAAAATCAGGGAGTCGACAGTTCAAATCTGTCTCTCGGCACTAAAAACCCGCTCAAAAGGCGGGTTTCTCGCTGTATGGGCCAGGCAAACAAGATCCACTCTGCCTAGCAGGCCAGTGTGATCAAAGAGGGTTTGCATGGCATGTCGAACTGTGCTACAATCCGTGCCAGGCTTGTCGTCCGAGTACTTGCCCTTCCATCCTGCGGCGCGGGAGCCCTCCACTCAAGTTCAGGGAGAAAGCGCTGCCACTGCCTGTACGCCAAGCACGCTTGACACGCTGGCGGTACCTGGCCTCCAGGTTTTTAGGGCGGCTGCAAGAGGCTCTGTGGAGATAGGTTATGCTCTGTCCATTCTGTCTTGCGGATGTCCAGTTCACACTGGAGGAAGGTTATTTCTGCCCTGACTGCAACGAGCAGGTGCCCGCCATGTACGTACGGGGCTATGATAAGTACCCACCACTGGTCGTCAGCGCAGTTGGTCTCCGGGGGCATGGCAAGACCGTTTACTTCGCAAGCCTCTTCTATATACTGAAGGAATCCCCCCTATCTGCCTTCTGGCAACCGGATTTCTTTGCTTTGAGCTTGAGCGACCGAGACCTCGAGACGGTTCACAGCAACGCCAGGATGCTCAAAGATGGTAAACTGCCAGGCTCCACGCCGATGAACTTTCCCCGCCCCACGATGCTCCGCGTAGCCGGCATCCCTATGTGGCAGAAGCATCGAAACTGCACCTTGGTATTTTACGATACCAGTGGAGAAGCCTTCGAAAGAGCAAGTGAACTGGTGAAGTACGCTCGCTTCGCACAGCATGCACAGATGGTGATGCTGCTGGTCAGTTTGTCCGACATGCAGGACCCAGCACACGAGATGCGGACGCTGCTCAATACCTACGTAATAGGCATAGAAGACCTGGGAGGTAGCACGCGGGAGCAGGATCTGATGGTCGTCTACACCAAAGCCGACGAAATGGTTGATCGCCTATCCTCGCCCCCTTGGAGCGACGTGCGAACCTATCTTGCCGATGGCTCGGTGAGTAGCCTGGCACACGTGGGGGGATACCGACGTCAAATGGTCGAGATATCCAGTTTGCTATACGATTTTACACGCGTGGAGTTGAAGGCGGATGAGTTTGTGAACTCGGCACAGACGAACTTTAGGGGCGTGGGGTTTTCTATCGTCTCTGCCCTGGGGTCTGCGCCGGAAGATGGACGGATGCCCGTGGAGGTTGATCCTCTGCGAGTTCTCGATCCGATAATATGGATGATAGCAAGGTCGCCATCCTTATCAGAACGACGTTCGGGATGGACAGAGCATCTGAATTGGATGACTTTCGCGTTCCTTGGCGGCGTGATCTATGGTGCAGTGGGCGGCATCCTAGGCGGTTTAGTGGGAGGATATCGGAATGCAGATATATGGGCTCTGCTCCTCGGTGCACTTCTTGGCTTGATGGGTGGGCTCTCGGGCGGCCAGGTCGCCAAAAACTGGAAGGTTCTGTTCGAGCCAAAGCGCTGGGCCTCGGCGTCGGGAGGCATTCTGCTGGGAGCTGCGGGAATAGGAAGCATGATTGGAGGAATAGTTGGATTCCTGGAGGTGCTTCTCACGAGAGGTTAGCCCTATAGGGGCACCTGATGCAGGACGGCAGGAGGGAAAAGCCCGGTGAAGGCTGAAGTTTCAGCCTGGCAACACATCTACGCGAGTGTGGAGCGGGAGCAGTCACCGCACGATCGAGAGGGCTTCCAGACTCTCTTCTACAGCAAATCCGGCTTGACAGAGGCCGAGGTGAAGGAGATGGAGGCCCACTTGGTCTATTTCCCATCGGATATAGAAGCTGTGAAACGCCTCTTCTCCACGATCTCCACGGGCAAGATCATGGTGGCGCAAATTGTCCACCTGTCTGAGCCCGACCGCCTGGGTCGAAAGGGGCGTTACATGGCCCACAACTTGGTGTTTGAGCCTGAAGCGTTCAAACGGATCGCGTTCGACCCGTTTCCAGTGTTCCGTCAATTTCCGTTTATCACCACCGTCGCGCAAGCTCTGGAAGAGGGCGATTGGCAGGCTGGTGATATTCCTCCGGTTTCCCTCGAGGTTGCCCTGGAGCCAACACGCCAGGTCGAGGCTGCCAGCACTTGGCCCGTGCAAGACTTGAAAGGGCTCACACTGTTGGCTCTGAGGGCCGATCGATTGGTCGGCGACCGGCTGGTGGTTGCCTTCGTAGGAGAGCCGTGGGAAGTCGAGAGCGCGTTGGAGGCTGCCCTCTTCGCCGTGCCCACTCCCGTCCGCCCGCGCTGCAGTTTTGACACCTATTTCCACCGCTGCAACCTGGTGGACGTCTACTACTGGG
>Ga0307430_1002215_pt1 | contig 13170 bp, 20 predicted proteins | sample SalMarWE160130MG_FD_202159 | JGI IMG/M metagenome (GOLD analysis project Ga0307430, IMG submission 202159) | Salt marsh sediment microbial communities from the Plum Island Ecosystem LTER, Massachusetts, United States - WE1603-130 | ecosystem: Environmental > Aquatic > Marine > Intertidal zone >... | reverse complement strand
GGTGAGAGAACGATAAGGTGATTCAGCAGGAAACAATGTTGGATATAGCCGACAATTCTGGTGTAAAGTCGGCGCTGTGCATTAAGGTCCTCGGTAAGGTCGGTGCCCGCGGCAAATTTACCCGGCCGGTCGCTACATTGGGAGACATTATCTGTGTAGCTATAAAGAAGGTATTACCAACCTGCCAGTTGGACGACAAAAAAGTACATAAATGTGTAATTATTCGTACCAAAAGTCCGGTGAGGCGACCTGACGGTAGCTATGTGAAATTTGACAGCAACGCCGCAGTGATGATTGATAATGAAGGAAATCCCATAGGGACAAGAATTTTCGGCGCGGTCGCTCGTGAGCTGCGCGAAAAAAATTATATGAAAATTATATCTCTGGCAAGCGAAGTTGTCTGAGTGTTTGGGAATAATCTATAAGCAAGATGACTATGCACGTAAAGAAAAATGATATGGTTGAGATTATAGCTGGTGACCATAAAGGTGCTACCGGCAGGGTGCTGCGTGTTATCCCTGAGAAGAATAAGGTGGTGGTTCAGGGTCACAATATAGCGAAAAAGCACGTTCGGCCTTCACGTAAAAATCCTCAGGGAGGTCGGGTCAATGTTGAGCAGCCTATCCATATCAGTAATGTTTTGCCTGTGAATCCGAAAACATCCAGAAGCAGCAGGGTTCACTATCAGCTAAAAAAAGACGGCACTAAAAAGCGAGTAGCTGTTGATGGTACTGAAATCAGTGTTGTCAAAAAGGCGAACAATAAATAATGAGTCACTAATAAAGAGCTGGATTACGAACCTGATATTATGGCACGGTTAAAAGATTTATATAGGTCGAGGATAGTTCCGGAGCTGGCTAAGGAATTCAGCTATAAGAGCTCTATGGCTGTGCCGCGCATAGAAAAGGTTATTGTCTCGATGGGCGTGGGAAAGGCGGTGCAGGACAAAAAGTATCTCGAAGCAGCCAAAAAAGAGTTGATGATGATTACCGGTCAAATGCCTCTTGTTTGCAAAGCTAAAAGAAGCGTCTCAAACTTCAAACTGCGCCAGGGTATGGAAAACGGCCTGAAGGTTACATTACGCGACGTGAGAATGTACGAATTTATGGACAGACTCATAAACCTTTCAATTCCACGGGTGAGGGACTTTCGAGGTCTTAATCCAGACAGCTTCGACGGCAGAGGTAATTATTCGATGGGCTTATCCGAACAGACCGTTTTTCCGGAAATCAATCCTGCTCAAGTCGAGTTTCAGCAGGGAATGAATATAACATTTATAACGACGGCAAAAACCGATGAGGAAGCAAGGCAGCTGCTGAAGCTGTTCGGTATGCCATTCAGGAAAAAAGAATGATTGGTAACTTGTAAAGGTTAATCTCGTTTAACCATTTACCGTTTGACCAATTACCAAGTATAGGAACGTATAGATGTCAACCAAAGCGTTGGAAAACAAGGTAAAGAAGAAACAAAAATTCCGGGCTAGACAATATACACGTTGTGAGCTTTGTGGAAGAGCAAGGAGTGTTTATCGCAAGTTCAAAGTTTGCCGTATTTGTTTCAGAACCTTAGCTAATGAGGGAAAGATACCGGGAGTAAAAAAAGCCAGTTGGTAGGAAGTAATACACGAGGCATAAAATTATGAGTTTGGGTGACCCAATAGCTGATATGCTGACGAGAATTCGCAATGCTTTGCGAATAAATAAAGAGCAGGTTGAAATCAAAGCATCGAATATTTGTGAAGGTATAGCGGATGTATTAAAGAAGGAAGGCTATATCAAGGATTTCGACCGGATTGACGATGGCAAGCAGGGAATACTGAGAATAGCTCTCAAGTATGATCAGCAGGGTCAGCCTGTGATAAATGAAGTAAAAAGGTTGAGCAAACTGAGCCGCAGGGTTTATTCATCTGTTGACGGGCTGCCTCGTGTTTTGGGTGGTATGGGTATCGCTATTGTTTCGACAAGTAAAGGTGTAATGAGCGATAAAGACTGTCGTGAGGCTAATGTCGGTGGCGAAGTACTTTGTATGGTCAGTTAAATGAGCCGTATTGGTAAAAAACCTATTGTTATTCCTGATGGGATAAAGGCTGAGTCGAAAGGCTCGTCTGTCACTGTATCGGGTCCGCTTGGAAACCTGCAGATGGTTTGTCATCCTTGCATAAAGGTGGAAATCGATAATAATGAGCGGCAAATATTGGTGAAAAACGACCAGCCACAAGACCGGCTGAGCAAGCAGCTGCATGGTACGATGCGGGCTCTTATTGCCAATATGGTTGCTGGAGTCAGTAAGGGTTTTGAAAAAAAGATTGAGATTTATGGCACCGGCTATAATGTTAAAGAGCAGGGTGGAAAGCTGATTTTTCAGGTCGGCTTTTCCAGGCTGATAGAACGGGTGATTCCGAAGGGTATAAAGGTGAACATTGAGGTTGGTGCTACCCGAGGTGATGAGGTTCCCGCAAAGCTGACACTCTCGGCAATGGACAAACAGCTCATTGGGCAATTTGCTGCCGATGTGCGGAGGATAAGGCCGCCGGAACCCTACAAAGGAAAGGGTATTCGTTACGCAGATGAACGTGTACGGCGAAAAGTCGGCAAAGCATTTACTTCGGGATCTGCTTAGTTAGGATGTAACTTTTGTGAAAGTTGACAGGATAAAAAAAGCAACGCTGAGGCGTAAACATCACGTGCGAAAAAAGGTTTTCGGAACATCGGAAAGGCCACGATTGTCTATCTTCCGGTCTAACAGGCATATTTATGCCCAGGTTATAGATGATGTGACGAGAGTAACACTCGTTTCCGCGAGCACGAGGACAAAAGGACTTCGGGATCAATTATCTAAAACGTCGAACAAGAAAGCTGCTGAGATTATAGGGCAGACAATTGCGAAACAGGCTATCGGTGTTGGTATTAAGTGTGTTTGCTTTGATAGGAACCGTTATAAATTTCATGGCAGAGTCAAAGCGTTTGCCGATGCGGCGAGAAAATCCGGCCTGGTTTTTTGAAAACACTAACAGAAGTTTGGAGAAGATAGTTTGGAGTACGAAGCAGGTAAAGTTGTTGAGCATGAAGAAAAGCCATTAGAGGATACGGTTGTAAAGGTATTCCGTTGTGCCAAAGTCGTCAAGGGTGGACGTAGGTTCAGCTTTGCAGCCTTGGTCGTGGTTGGAGATAGAGCCGGCACAGTAGGCATCGGTTATGGCAAAGCTAACGAGGTACCACAGGCGGTTGAAAAAGGTTTGAAAGATGCCAAAAAAAAGCTGAAAAAGGTAGTAATGGTTAACCGGACGATTCCACATCGGGTGGTCGGCAAATACAGAGCTACAGAGATAATAATGGTCCCGGCCAGCCCTGGTACGGGGGTCATCGCCGGCTCCAGCGCACGTGCGGTCCTCGAATATGCAGGGGTGCAGGATGTTCTTACAAAAGTTTATGGAAGCACATCTGCCAAGAATATTGTTAAAGCTACCATGAATGGATTGTTGAAATTACGTAGCAAAGAGATGATCGAGGCTGTTCGCGGCGTGACGGTAGCAACCAGTAAAGGCTAAGTATCATTCAGGTGGTTAAATGCTTGATTGGGAAATAACTAATATTGCGGGCAAGAAGAAAGCTCGCCGACGTGTAGGTAGAGGAGACGGCTCTGGACACGGTAAAACCTGTGGTCGAGGTCACAAAGGTAGTTCCAGCAGGGCCGGCGCGACTTCTGTATCACTTTACGAAGGTGGGCAGATGCCTTTGTTTCGGCGGCTGCCCAAGCGTGGCTTTAGTAATTACAATTTCGCAACACGCTTCGAAATTGTCAATGTATTACAATTGGAATCTTTCAACGATGGTGATGATGTTGGTGTGGAAGAACTATTAAAAGCCGGACTGATTCAGAGCTACAAAAGTAAAGTTAAAATTCTCGGCGACGGCGAACTAACAAAAAAGCTGCAGGTAACAGCTCATAAATTCAGTAAAGCAGCAGAGCAAAAGATCGTAAGCTGTGGTGGTACAGCAAAAATAATAAGTGAACAGTAAAAAGTGGACAGAAAAGTGCCTAAAGTTATGAACAATAACTTTAGCTTACTTTAGCTTACTTTAGGTGCTTCAAATTTCAGAGATGATTAAGACTGTATTTAATATATTTAAGATCCCGGATTTGCGCAATAAGCTTCTTTTTACGCTGGCGCTACTGGTGATATACCGGGTTGGGTTTCACGTCCCTGTACCGGGTCTTGATCAGGAAAAGATTGCTGCAAGAATGTCGGGAGACGCAGATACTCCTTTGGGAAGGGCTGCTCTATATATGCAGATGTTCACCGGCGGCAGATTAGACAAAACAACTTTATTTGGCCTGGGAATTATGCCCTATATTACCGCATCGATTATTCTTATGCTGCTGGGTGAGGTCGTTCCAGCTCTGAAAAAGCTGCGCCAGGAAGGACAAACCGGTTACAAAAAAATACAGGAGTACACACGCTATCTGACTGTGCTGATTTGCGTGATTCAATCGATAATGTTTATGAAAATGTTGGGATGGGGAGGGGCAGGAAAAGAAGGATTGGCCTATGCCGGTATGGAACGTCAGGCTCTGCTAATGGGTGTTGTCGGCATGACAGCCGGCACTATTTTTATGATGTGGCTCGGTGAACAAATAGATGAATACGGTATAGGTAATGGCATCAGTTTGATAATTATGGCCGGCATCGTTGATAGAATGCCCTGGGCGATCTGGTGGCTTTTGCAAAATGCCAACTTCTCGGTTGCTCCGCCACCTGGCACCATAGGTCCTGCGAAGATATTTTTCCTGGTAGCAGCTTTCATGTTTGTTACAGCCGGCGCGATACTAATAACGCAAGGTCAGCGCCGAATACCAATTCAGCAGGCAAAGATGATGCGAGGCCACAAGATGTATGGCGGCCAAAGACATTATCTGCCGCTGCGTGTAAATCACGGCGGCGTAATGCCGATCATTTTTGCGTCCAGTTTTATGATTTTTCCGCCTATCGTAATTGACTGGGTAGCCAGCAGGTTTCCTGAGTCGGGATTTCTTAGCATGTTACGTGGTGCTTTTCGCCACGATGGTTACACCTACAATGTCTTGTATATGTTACTGATATTTTTATTCGCTTATTTTTGGGTGACGGTGCAATTTCAACCCAAGGAAATGGCCAAGAACCTGCGGGACTCAGGTGCCTTTGTCCCCGGCCTTCGGCCAGGACGCAGAACTGCTGAATATCTCGAAAGGGTAATGACCAGAATTACATATTTTGGAGCCGCGTTTTTAGCCATAATTGCCATTGTGCCGTCGCTGGTTGCAACATTGTTGGGAATTCCATTTATGATATCAATGTTCTTGGGTGGCACAGGTTTATTGATTGTTGTTAGTGTTTCGTTGGACCTTGTTCAGAAAGTCGAGGCCAACTTGCTGATGCGCAGCTATGAAGGTTTCATGGGTACAGGCAGGATAAAGGGAGCTTACTCATGAGGATAGTTTTACTGGGAGCCCCCGGTGCAGGCAAAGGAACACAATGTAAGCGGATAGTCGCCCGATATGGCCTGCAGCATTTATCAAGTGGTGATATTTTGCGCAACCAAAGAGCCACTGGCACCGAGCTTGGGAAAGAAGCACAGAGCTATATGGATTCGGGCGCACTTGTACCGGATGAGATTATTGTTGAGATGATGATCGATGCGATAGAAAAGGCCCCACCGGCTGGTTTTACATTGGATGGTTTTCCCAGAACCGTCAATCAGGCTGTTGAGCTTGATAAATCATTGGCCAGCAGCGGGCAGGGCATAGATGTTATTCTGAATCTGCAGATAGATGACCAGGTAATAGAAGAGCGAATGACCGGCAGACGAAGCTGTCCAGAATGTGGCGCAGTTTATCACATTAAAAATCTGAAACCCAAAGTAGATGGAGTATGTGATAGCGATGACGCTAAACTGATTCAGCGTCCGGATGATAGACCTGAGGTGGTGAAAAATCGACTCAAAACCTATCACCGCCAGACAGAACCACTGGTGGATTATTACCGGGAAAGCCGAACGGTTTGTGATATTGATGCTAACAAAGGTGCTGATGAAGTAAGCGTTTTAGTATTTGAGAAGCTGGACGCTCTCGTCAGAGCATGAAGCATGATGCAAGAGATTATATACGAATTTCGAGACATGAGGTTAAATGGCTATAACGCTTCGCAGCCGAAGAGAAATTGACTTGATGGGCAGAGCTGGCGCTGTTGTAGCGGATGTTCTTTCAAAATTACAAGAGGTCGCAGAGCCTGGGGTAACTACCGGTCGATTGAACGAAATAGCATTGCAAATGACCGCTGACGCCGGAGCTGAAGCTTTGTTTAAGGGTGTGCGTAATCCCCATGCTCTAATCCCGTTTCCGGGCGCAATTTGCGCCTCTATAAATGAACAGGTCGTTCACGGGATTCCTTCAGACGATATTAAGCTCAAGCAAGGCGATATCCTGGGCATCGATTTCGGTGTTAGACTTAATGGTTATTGTGGAGACGCTGCTGTTACATTTGGCATCAGAGAGATTTCTGAGGACAGACAAAGACTCATAGACGTGACGAAGCAGGTTCTCGATATAGCAATAGCAAAGGCTAAGCCGGCTGTTAAATGGAGCCAGATCGCTGGCCAGATGCAGGATTATGCAGAATCGGCAGGCTTTTCAGTGGTAAAGGATTTTGTCGGGCATGGGATCGGCAGAAAAATGCACGAAGAGCCAAGGGTGCCGAACTTTGTCAGCGAAGAGCTGTTGGCAGATGATATTATCTTGGCTGAAGGAATGGTCTTGGCTGTTGAGCCGATGATAAATGCCGGAAGCGCAGGTGTGCGAACGTTGAAAAATGGATGGACAGTAGTAACCAGAGACGGGAAGTGCTCGGCGCATTTTGAACATACAATCGCGATGATGGAAAACGGCTGTGAGGTGCTGACGATGAAATAGCCAACATTGGTTTGCAGCTTTTAACGTAACAGGCACTTATGGCAAAGAAAGACACAATAAGATTGCAGGCTAAAGTGACCGAGGCTTTGCCGAACGCCATGTTCAGGGTTGAACTGGAAAACGGTCATAAAGTATTGGCTCATGTTTCCGGTAAAATGCGTATGAATTTTATTCGAATTCTTCCGGGTGATACCGTGACAGTTGAAATGTCACCGTATGATTTGAATCGGGGACGAATAATTCTCCGGCATTAGGAAGTTCAGGTATAAAAGATGAAGGTTAGAAGCTCGGTAAGGCGTATATGTGAGAATTGCAAGGTTGTTCGCCGCAAAGGCGTTGTGCGTGTGATTTGTACGAACCCACGACATAAACAGCGTCAGGGTTAGCTGTGTTTACAGTTAATTGCAGCAGGTTTGCAGACTATAGACTTTGAATTAAGGACTTATAAGAAGGTGCTGATATGCCGCGTGTAGTTGGTGTTGATATTCCTAATGAAAAGGTTATATGGGTTTCATTGACCTATATCGCCGGTATAGGTAAATATACCTCGGAACAGATCTTAAAAGAGGCTGGGATTGAGAAAAACACAAAAGCAGGCAAGCTAAGTGAAGATGAATTAAGCCGAATAACTCAGATTATCGATCGCAATTATGTGGTAGGGGGTCAGCTTCGCAGACAGGTTGCTCAGAATATAGCTCGGTTGCGTGATATAAATTGTTACAGGGGTATTCGGCACCGCAGAGGTCTGCCAGTTCGTGGTCAGCACACTCAAAGTAACGCACGCACTCGCAAGGGGCCAAGAAAGACAGTCGCAGGCAAGAAGGGTGTGAAAGAGAAACGTTAGCAGCTCAGTCAATACAATACGGGGAAAATAATGGCAAAGAGTACAAAAAGAAAGGTCAGAAAAAACGTTGTCCGTGCTATTGTATGTATTAAAGCGACCTTCAATAATACGTTGATTACTGTTACGGATTTAGAAGGAGATACAATCTGTTCGAGATCAGCGGGTTGTGTCGGCTTCAAGGGCTCTCGCAAGAGCACACCTTTTGCCGCTCAGCAAGCTGCACAGAGCTGTGCTAATACTGCTATGCGTAATGGTGTGCGCGAGGTTGAGATTAAAGTCAAAGGGCCCGGTGCAGGGCGTGAATCAGCTATCTCAGCTATGCAGCAGGCAGGATTACGTATAACCTCAATAGAAGATGTTACGCCTTTGCCGCATAACGGCTGTAGGCCGCCGAAACGAAGACGAGTGTAAAAAATCCGCTGAAAACTTTTTGGAGATGAATAGAAAAATGGGACTTTATCTTGGTCCATCTTGTAGATTGTGCCGTCGTGAAGGTATGAAGCTCTTCCTTAAGGGAGTCAAATGCGAGACGGCTAAATGTCAAGTCGAGAGAAGACAGCGTAATTTGGCGCCCGGCATGCACCGTTGGCACAGAACGAGGACGAGTGAATACGGCGTACGGCTGCGTGAGAAACAAAAGGTAAAGAGATACTACGGCCTTTTGGAGCGACAGTTTATGATATATTTTCATAGAGCTGAGCGGCTAAAAGGCAATACCGGCGAGAACTTGCTGCAATTATTGGAAAGCCGGCTGGATAACGTAGTATATAAGTTAAATTTTGCACCGTCCCGTAAAGCAGCCAGACAGTTGATTTCTCACGGTCATGTTTATGTAAACGGTCGAAAGACCGATGTGAGTGATTATACTATAAAAATCGGTGACAAGATAACCCTGAAAGATTCCGAAAAGAGCACCAAGAAAGTAAAACAGCAGTTAGAGAGCAACACGAATTTCACCACACAGAGCTGGCTGCAATTAAACCGTGAAAAACCCGAGGCTACGGTTGTTGCATTGCCCGGCCGTGCTGATGTTCAGATTCCTATTGAGGAGCAGTTGGTTGTTGAGTTATGTTCGAGATAGCAGCCTGTAGATTTCTGGTCTTGGTGAGCTTGGTTGAGTTACGAATCTGTCTTCTGTCTGCAGCGGACAGCGGCGGAGAAAAAATATGGTTGGGCCGTAAGGCCACAGGCTAACAATGTTGATATTTGTATTTTGATCGGAGGCCGATATGCGAGTTACATGGCGTGGTTTAGAATTGCCGACGCGTGTGGAACGGGACACGACGGTATCAACCGATAAGTATAGCCGGTTCTTTATTGAGCCATTCGAGCGAGGCTTCGGTACGACCATCGGTAACAGCCTAAGACGAGTATTGCTTTCTTCGCTGGAGGGCAGTACCGTAACATCTGTAAAGATAGCAGGCGTCGATCATGAGTTCACCTCGATAAGTGGAGTGATGGAGGATACTACGGATATAGTTTTAAACATCAAAAACCTTGTAATTCGTCTCAAGGATCAAGGCCCGAAGACAATGAAGGTTTCCGCCAAAAAAGCCGGAGTTGTAAGAGCAGCCGACATCGTTGCTGATCCAGCGATAGAAATCATAAACAAAGATTTGGTGTTAATTACTCTGACCGAAAACATAAATTTTGAAATGGAAATGTTGGTAGAAACTGGCAGAGGTTATGTACCGGCCTCTGAACGAATTGCAGATGCCGACAGATTTGACCAGGAAATCGGCAGGATTCTTATTGACGCTATATATTCACCAGTTACCAGAGTTCGCTATACAACCGAAAATACTCGTGTGGGTCAAAGGACGAATTATGATAAACTGATTTTAGAGATATGGACCAACGGAACGATCACACCTGAAATGGCACTGGTTGAGGCTGCCAAGATTTTGCGAAAGCACATCAATCCGCTTGTCCAGTATTTTGAGATTGGAGAGCAGGTTGTCGCTGCTCCTGTAACCGAAGAAGCAGAAGAAGATAGAATGGATGAGGAATTAGCCAAGAAATTGAGCATTCCCATTCAGGAACTGGAACTCTCAGTCAGAGCAAGCAATTGTCTTGAGTCGATGAAAGTCGAAATGGTCGGCCAATTAGTGCAAATGACAGATGCGGATCTGCTGAAGATCCGCAGCTTCGGCAAAACATCGCTGCGTGAAATCAAGAGGAAGATTGCCGATATAGGCCTGTCTCTGGGAATGAAATTACCTTAAGTGAGGAGTATAAGTAAATGCGTCATAGAGTAGCTGGGCGTCATTTAAGTCGAACAAGTGAGCACAGACTGGCCCTGAGACGAAATTTAGTTGCTTCGCTCATCGAGCACGAAACAATTTCGACTACTATCGCAAAGGCCAAAGAAGTACAAGCCTTTGCTGAGAAGATGATCACCTTAGCTCGGCAAGGCACATTATCTGCCAGACGACGGGCGATTGCCTTACTTGGTGATCGTGACATTATAGATTACGAAGATGGTATTGCAGTTACTAAAGGCACTATAATCGGAAAGCTGTTCAGTGACATTGGCCCTCGATACCTTGATAGACCAGGTGGTTATACAAGGATTATCCGTTTATCTTTGAGAAGATTAGGTGATAATAGCCAGCTTGTCCTGCTGCAATTGATAAGCTCGGATGAAAGTTCTCGAAAAGAAGGCAAAAGCGCTGCTAAAAAAGGCGCTCGCAAAAAGGCCAGTAGGGCTGCACAAACCAAAGAAAAATAAGTTTCATAAGCTCACCAAGCTGTCGAAACAGAGCAGGCTTGACCAGAACTATTGACGATGACATATTGTTATAAGAGGCCAGAGTGGCGAGGATAAGCGATTGTATCTTTTGTAAGATTGCAGCTGGCCAGGTTCCTGTTGTAAAGATTTATGAAGATGAAGTTGTGCTTGCCTTTCTGGACGTTGGCCCCATAAGTGACGGCCATACATTGGTGATTCCAAAGGAACATTTTGAAATGCTGCACAACTGTCCTTCTGAGCTTCTTGGTCAAGTGTCTTCACGGCTCGGTAGAATTGCTGGTGCTGTAGCTGCAGGGATGAACTCCGAGGGCTATAATATTTTGTGCAATAACGGCAGAGCAGCCGGTCAACTTGTCGGACATCTGCACTTTCATATAATTCCTCGTAATACCGGCGATGGCCTGTTTAGCCGTTGGCCTTCTTACAAATATGAGCAGGGCAGATCGGATGAGATTATAGCCGGCATTCGGAAAAATTTGTAAAATTTGGTTGTTTCTTTCGGCTTGGCTCAAGACATGCTTGAACAATTTATATTGTGTTGTATAAATATATGTAGATGACCGCGGGGTAGAGCAGTCTGGTAGCTCGTCGGGCCCATAACCCGGAGGTCGCAGGTTCGAATCCTGCCCCCGCTATGCTGACCAAGAGATAACTTCTTTTCTAACAAGGGGTTATCTCTTTTTTTGTGTCCCAAAATAGCCCGTTATGAACCTGCGACCACCCGTTACGAACCTGCGACTTTTTGAATTTTGGAGGTGCGCATACTAATCAGGTCGTAGGTATGAAATGAACCCCCGCTATTAGGACCTGGAGATAAATCCAGGTCCTTTTATTTGTTGCTGTTGCCCGTCAACGAGGTTCGTCGCTGAGTCTATTGGCTATCCCGTTGAGCAGATAATCGCCACAGCCTCCGGCTCGCAGGAAGGTAGGAGATCTGACAATATGGTCAATGGTTCCGAATTGGATTTTAATGACCTGCACTCGACAGAGAGTGCAGCTATGTGGCTGAGTAGTAGCACGAGGCCACAGTAAGCATGGATACAATATGAGTTTGACAAGGCCTATAAACTGAACCAGATGTTGGTCTGAAATTACAAAGTAGAATTTGAGCAAGTTATAGACTTTGGTCCCAAAAATGTCATAAAATGTCATAGTTGAGTATAATCCGGCTTTGAAGCCAAAAAAAAGCTTGACCGTCGATGCGGGGAGTGTATTATTTGAAGTTGAATTATCAGGGAATAGACCTCTGTAAGATATAACGTGGCAAAACAACACGGGTGATGAGGATAGCATTTTTGTGTACAGCTTTGGGGATTTGCGGGTCCTATTAAATTTTTGGCAGGAGGCCAATAATTATGACAGGTTCAGAAAATGGGGGTTCAAACAAGCGAGGTACTGGTAGCAATGTTCAGAAAAAAGTGGACATCTATGAAGATGAAATTAACCTGATGGATTATTTCTTAGTCCTCTGGAGGTGGAAATGGTTCATTTTCTTAGCCTCTGTGTTACCAGCCTTGCTAATAGGTTTGATCATATTTCTCCTGCCAAGAGATTATAAAATCACTTACACTTACAATATGGAGCTGGACGAAACAACCTTTAAGGTGCTTGAGGATCAATTTTATAGCACAGAGAACTTAGAGAAGCTTATCGAAAAACTACAAGCCAGCGGTTTTAACGAATATGCTAAGAAAGTAGCAGGAGTTGGAACCTATGAAGCATTAAAAGAGCTTGTTTCTTTTGAAGTTTTACCCTTATATTTTGAGGCTATAGAACCTTCAAAGGTTAAAAACTTGGATGAATTGGAGAAGTTTCAGCAGGCGAGAGGAACCCTTTTAGTTATGCGCGTGGGGGCAAAATCTGGAGAAAATATACGGGAAATAGCCTCGGTTTGCAGAAAAAACTTCGAACAGATCATACCTCTATATTCAGAGAAAGAGGAACTGAATAAGAAGATTATAAATCTTAAGGAAAACATGGCTGCTATCGAAGAAGCAAGATATACATTAAACCTAAATTTAGAAAGAAAAAAATCTACTCTGGAGAAGTTGAAGAATTCCGGCTCTGGAAGCTTGGATAGGTTGCCAAGTGACATCATCTTACAGTTTAATAATGTTGGAGGCAATAGTGCTTACCTACCTTTACCATATCAAATACAAGCCACAGAGACACAGATGATTAATCTTGAAGAGCAAATTAGAGCCAATAAAGAAAAGCATAAATACTATGCGGATTTGCTCGACTTGAATGACAAGCTCATAAGCTATGTGAAGAAGGTAATTCCTTCTTATTGTACACTTGAGCAGTTCCATTCATTTTTAAACAATACCTTGGAAATGTACAAAGACCAGGAATTATTGGATTATTTGAATGCTTATATCAAAAGAATAGAAAATAAGATAGCAAGTGCTATGCCACTTGTAGAAAAGCCAAAGGTTTATCCTATTGCTAAGGGAACTGTAAAGAAAAGTGGTATCGTGTTTGCTGTAGCGTTTATGTTATCGGTATTTACGGCCTTCTTGTTAGAAGGCCTCAAAAAAAGCCAGCTTAAGACTTCGTAGAAGCTAATCCTTGGCTAAATAAATAAAAGTGTCAGCATAATCAGCGGTTAATTGCAACCGATAGGCCT
>Ga0307430_1002212_pt1 | contig 13172 bp, 9 predicted proteins | sample SalMarWE160130MG_FD_202159 | JGI IMG/M metagenome (GOLD analysis project Ga0307430, IMG submission 202159) | Salt marsh sediment microbial communities from the Plum Island Ecosystem LTER, Massachusetts, United States - WE1603-130 | ecosystem: Environmental > Aquatic > Marine > Intertidal zone >... | reverse complement strand
GCTCCACGCTTCCTTAGAACCCTGCCTCACGGCAACGCTCTTGCGCTTCGCTAACACTTCACCTCCATCAGGTTGTGTAGAGGACTTACACCTCCAAGTTGCCGAACATGCTCGGCACACATAAAAAGGCTGACAAGTGTAAGTACTTGTCAGCCATAACGCTACTAAACGCGCCCGGCAGGACTCGAACCTGCAACCTTCGGATTCGAAGTCCGCGACTCTATCCAATTGAGCTACGGGCGCCGAAAATTCTAACTGTTTGTAATATATCATAAGGGCTTGAAATTTCAAGAAATAGTTTTATAATGTAAAGTCAATGAGTAAATCAGTGAATGAGTAAATGAGTGGATGAGTGGATGAGTTAACGCATTAACCCATTTACCCATTCACGCATATACACATTCATGAATATTTGGACAGAAAGGGGTCTTGTAAAATGAAATGCTATCTTGCAATAGAGTTGTGGGTGTCAGTACTGTTAGCTGTTTGCCTGTTGGCCGGCCCAGTGGAAGCAAAAGAGAGTGATGTGATGACGCGGGCCAAAGAGATTCTCGATACCAGCGGCGTACAAGGTGGCATCGTGGTCCACCTTGGTTGTGGCGACGGGAAGTTGACGGCGGCCCTGCGAGTCAGTGACAGCTATACGGTTCATGGACTCGAAGCAGACCCGGCCAAGGTTGCCGAGGCAAGAAACTATATACAGGCGCAGGGCATCTACGGGCCGGTCTCTGTTGAGCGGTATTCGGGGTCGGTGCTTCCGTACACGGATAATCTAATCAACCTGATTGTCGTGCAGGATGCGGGCAAGGTCTCCAGGGACGAGGCGATGCGAGTCCTGGCTCCCGGAGGAGTGGCCTGCGCTTGGCGCAACGGCAACTGGAAAAACTTCGTCAAAGCCTGGCCCGACAATATTGACCAGTGGACTCATTTCCTGCATGACGCAAGCAATAATGCGGTTGCCAACGATTCTGTCGTTGGACCACCTCGGAGTCTCCAGTGGGTTGCGCCGCCGCTGTGGCTTCGAAGCCATGAAACACCATCGGGGATTCAGTCGCCCGTCTCGGCTGCCGGACGACTGTTCTACTTCTTCGACGAAGGGCTCATCGGCATCACCGACGAGCGTCTGCCAGACCGCTGGTCGCTGGTTTGCCGGGACGCTTTTAACGGCAAGCTGCTTTGGAAACGGCCGCTCGATGCGTGGGGCTGGCGCGAGTGGAGTCTGGAGCGGTGGCAGGGAAAAGACTGGACGACATTGCGCGCCATGCGAACCGATGTTCCTTCCGAAAACCAGCGTCGAATCGTTGCTAACGGTGACCGGCTCTACACAACGCTTGCATATCAAGCACCCATGTCGATACTGGATGCTGCCACGGGTGATATCATTGCTACAGTTGAAGCAACGCGAGGCACGAGTGAGATACTTGTCAGTGACGGCATCGTTTTAGTCTATACTCGACAAGGACTGGAAGGCATTGCTAAACGCAGAGGAGCGAAAGATGTAACTGGAGCGGCACTGGTTGCTGTCCACGGCCGGACGCCAAAAGTGCTCTGGGAGAAGCAAATCGCCCCAGTACGCACTCTGGCATTGGCAATTGACAATGGACGCATCATCTATCTGAGTGGAAAAGACCTCGTCGCACGCAATTTGCAAGATGGCCGGGAACTATGGAGGATTCAACCGAAGCAGACCACGCCGAGAACGCTGCTTACCGTTGACAATGTTGTGGTCATGCAAGGTGGAAGGTTCGTCGCCGCCTACGATGCGGCGGACGGCAAGCTGCTCTGGCACAAAACCGTTCCGCCAATCGGCGGTGGCGAAGGGGACGACCTGTTCGTAGTCGATGGACTGGTCTGGCGCGGGATGCTCAGCGTGGACGACAACGGCAAGGTGGTACGCAAGAGCCCGAATGCGCTGGTCATCGGCTGGGACCTTCGCTCGGGCAAAGAGAAAAAACACATCCTCGTCAACAACCTGCGAAGTCCGGAGCATCATCATCGTTGCTACCGCAACAAGGCAACCGTCAGATATCTAATCAGTTCCTACGAAGGTGCCGAGTTCCTTGACTTCCAGGGTGACAACCATGGCCAGAACAATTGGCTTCGTGGTGCATGCAAGTACGGGATGATGCCATGCAACGGCATGCTGTATGTCCCGCCTGACCAGTGTTTCTGTCAGCCCGGCTCGAAGTTCCTGGGATATGCGGCATTGAAGGCCGGACCGGATGACGCCCCTAAAGCTATCGCTGACCAACGACGTCTTGAGAAGGGCCCCGCTTACGGAGGCGGTGCCGATGCAAAATTCGGTTCGGACGGCGACTGGCCAACGTACCGCCACGATGCATCTCGCAGTGGCACGACCCGCACGCGTGTTCCTTACAACGTGGCGCTCAATTGGAAAGTTACGCTAAAGGGTACGCTGACAGCTCCCGTGGCTGCCGACGGCAAGGTGTTTATCGCCAGGCCGGATGAGCATACCCTGTACGCTCTGGACATGGCGGACGGCAAAGTGCGTTGGCACTTTACTGCGAACTCTCGAATCGACTCGCCTCCAACGATCTATCGAGGAATGGTGTTTGTAGGCTCAAGAGACGGATATGTATATTGCCTCCGAGCGTCGGACGGTGAACTCGTCTGGCGGTTCCTGGCGGCGCCGACCGATAGGCGAATTGCCCATTTCGACCAGGTCGAGTCGGCCTGGCCCGTACACGGCAGTATCCTCGTGGAGAACAATACAGCATACTTCACGGCGGGACGCTCCACATATCTGGACGGCGGAATTCGCGTCTATGGTTTGGAGCCGACCACTGGCAAAATCCTCCACAAGGGCCTGCTGGAGGGTCCACATCGAGATGTTGGCGGAGAGCGTGACGTTGCCTTCTTTGTACTTGGGGCGCGTTCAGACGTGCTCGTCAGCGAAGGTGGATTCCTCTACATGCGTCAGAAGAAGATGACGCCCGAATTGAAGGAGATTGAAGTAGATGTCCTGTCGAGCAAAGGCGCTCAGGATGTGGGCCTGCATATCTTCTCGACAGCCGGTCTGTTAGACGGCTCGTGGTACAATCGAACGTTCTGGATGTACTCGAAGCGATGGCCCGGCTTCCAATTAGCGAACCAGGCCCCGAAGACCGGACAGCTTCTTGTCGTCGATGACGAGAAGACTTATGCCGTCCGAGTGTTCTATCGTCGGAACGTTCACAGCCTGATGTTCTTCCCGGGAAAGGAAGGTTATCTGCTGTTTGCCGACCTAAATACCAACGAGCCGCAAATCGTTGGTGAGCAAGGTTCCCGTGAGCCAATCAAATGGCTGCCTCAATCCGACTTTTCACGAGCACGCGGCAATGAGATGCGAAAGCTGGAAAGCGAGGCCTTTGGACTGGATAAAATGATAGGCTATACGCGAGCGAAACGCCCGGTCTGGATGCAGTGGCTGGGCGTGCGAATCCGCGCCATGGTAAAAGCAGGCGATACTATATTTGTGGCTGGTGCCCCGGATGTTTTTGACTCGAAAGACCCTTATGCCGCCTTCGAAGCACGCAAAGGAGCCCAGGTTGTGGCCGTTTCGGCCAAGGATGGAAAGAAACTGTCTGAAACACCACTTGAGTATCCCCCCGTATTTGACGGCATGATCGCAGCAGGTGGTCGCCTGTTTGCTTCCTTGCGGGACGGAAGTGTTGTGTGCCTGGCTGGAAAGTAGCATTCTGTAACAGCTAATTCGCGGTTGATTGGGCTATCTACGACTCCCCCTACCTTGCGCCCGCCGCAATAGCGCTTTGGCGCGCCGGGCCAGATCGGCGTTGGTGGTAACCTGCACCACTTTCTCCAGAGGTTCGATTAGTTTGGGTGCGAGCTTCGATACGTTGCGTCCTCTCAAAAGCTTTTCGGCAATCGCTACAGTGGCCATGCTGGCCTCCTCCCGGGTGGCCGGGTCGTCCAGATACGGCATGATCAGAGCGAGCGCATCAGGTGAGCTGATGCTACCCAACGCACTAAGCAGCAGCTTCTTTTCGGCGTTTCGCTGAATCAGACCGGCGACCTGCCGACACATTGATAATCGCTGGTTGACAGGTAGATCGGGACGGGCGGCCAAACCCAGGTAACCGCGCAGGCAGAGTGTCTTGTCATTCGGATTGCTGGCGGTCTTGGCCAACGCGAGCAAGTCCGGCGCCGCATCTGCAGTTTTCCACGCGCCAAGCGCACGGATGGCGGCGGTATGGACTTGGGTATCGGGATCATTGACCGCAGCGCGTACAGCCCTAAGAGCGTTCGTCCCCCCAATAGTGCTGAGAACGCGCAGCAGGGTGCTCTTTTGCGCAGGCCCGGCTTTGGATAGCAGGCTCGTAAGCTTCTCGACGCACGATTCCATATCATCGGCTTTCGCACAAACAGCACTCAAGGCCTGCCGGGCCGCGTCCAGGTCTTGCGTACTCTTACAACGCATGAGCAGATTGAGCAGTGCCGGTAGTTCATTGGGACCACCCAGTTCGCCTATTTTCCTCAGCGCGGCTGGACGAACTCTCGGATCGGCATCGCCAGCGGCTTTCAGCAGCGCGAAAATGCTTTCAGTCATCCGCCGACGCCCAATTAGTTCGAGCGCGGTGAGCCGTTCGTCGGCCTGGTTGCTATTAAGCATTCTCATCACGACTTCATCAGCCTTCTGGCCCGGCAAGGCAGCAAGAGCCTCTTGTGCTTCTTTCGATATCTCACTGTCGGCATCGGCCAGCAATCTCTCTAATACGCCTGCTGACGAAGGGTCACCGATATCCGGCAATGCCCGGATGGACGCTATGCGAACAGATTTTGTTTTACTATTCATTGCCAGGGCGAACAGCGAACCTAATGCCTGCGGATCGGCACGCTTACCGAGTGTCTGTATCACTAAAATCTGGTTGTCGGGGGGCAACCGATTCAGTTCAGAGGTCAATGCCTGGGTTACTTCGGCGATTGGCAATTCCTGAGCGGTCTGTACGGCTGCGGAAAACATAATGTAGTCGTCACTTCGCAAGTGCTCCATCAGCAGGGAGACGCCATCGTTCCTCCGTAGGATATACTGTCGTATAGTTTCGCCAGCCCGTCTCCGTATCTTCCCAACACTCCCCCGTGCCAGGATAGCGCCTCGCAGTGCCCCGCCACGCACCTGGTGAGGGGCATCCAATTTACGCAACTGGTCGTAAATCTCGATGGCCTGGTCTGGACGTCCTTGAGCAACAAGTGCCTCGGCGCAACGGAACAAACCTTCGCAAAATGCGAGCTGATTGGCGGCAGAGACATTTGGCAGGGCACGCTGCAGCACTCTGGCTGCAGGCCGATTACCGATTTTACCGAGCGCCCTGGCTACCGCCTGGGCCACTTGATCATCAGTATCTTGCAGCATTTTCGCCAGTGGTTCTACTGCCTTAATATCACGGCGCACGCCGATGCTGCCGATTACACCGACGAGCGGCCGGCCTTTGAGTTTGCCGAGCGCATCGCGCAAGGCATCGTCCACGGCTGGGTCCGGGATGGGCTCCAGCCCGTAGCGGGCCATGTGCGAGAGTTTTTCGTCACCTAACAGCGCGGCCAGCGGCGCGACGGCGTCTTTGGTACCAACGATAGCCAATAGACGACAGGCATCGGCCTTTTCTTTGTGAGGCGCATCGGATTTGAGCACGGCGATAAGTTTGTCCACCTGCTGCTTGGTCGCCGGTACGACAGTTTGTCCGAACGACTGCATTGCAAAGGCAAGCAGCAGGATAATTATAAGCGTATAGTTCGTTTTTGACTTTGACATTGTTTGGTCTCCTTCCGGGTTTATATTATCCACGGCTCACGCATCGCGCGCGAACGCAAGCGATTGGCTTCGGGATCGTTGATGAATTCCTCTTTGACGGGGTCGTAGCGCATATCGCGTTTGAGCCACATGCAGATATTGGCCGCGTGCACCGTAGTCATGGTCCGGTGCATCATTACCGGATTGGACACGGTCTGGCGGCGCGACTTGACGCAGTCTAAAAAATTTCGCACGTGGCTCATCGGGCGCTGTGTGCGGGCCACATAGTCATAAACCAGCTTCCTGAAGTCATCCATCATCGCCGGCGAGGAAACATCCGGCTTGGAATAACCGTCGGCCGCCGCGACCCAGCCCTCGGTGCCTTCGTAGCGGACGCCGCACGAGCCACGCCAGTATTTTTTATCCATGTCGCGCTCCAGGATCATCCGTATGCCGTTGGCAAACTTGGTCACCATGCCGTCGCCGCTCTCGTTTTTTACATATCCGTATTCGATGGCCGCGGTGTCTGCCGCTCCAATCGCCACCTGGCACTGGGCGAACGTATGTGCGCCCCATTCGCCGATGCAACTGGTGTGGAAATCGTAATAGCCCCGCCAGCCGCCGCGTGTGTATGTGGAGTTATAAGGCCGCCAGGGACACGGGCCCAGCCATTGGTCCCAGTCCACCTCTTCCCTGGGCGGCTGCGGTTGGGCCGGCAGCCACTCGTGGCTCATTTCGGCTGCATCCCACGGGGCGATGTGGGCGCGAACGGTGTGTACCTTGCCGAGCCGACCGAGGCGAAGTATCTCGTTGCAGAACGTAAAATTCCCCTCGCTGAGCCGTTGCGTTCCGGTTTGATAAATACGGCGATAGCGTTTCGCAGTTTCCACCACCGCCTGGCCTTCCGCTATGGTCATGCACGACGGCTTTTCGGAGTAAACATCCTTGCCTGCCCGCATCGCCATTATAGAAGCCAGCGCATGCCAGCGGTCGCCGGTGGTAACCAACAGTGCGTCAATGTCCGTGCGCTCGGCCAGGAATTCCGGCGTGTCGTGATATATGGCGCAATCCTTGTTGCCGTACCGCGTGTCCACTATTTTCTTTACGGCCTCGGCACGTTTCCTCTGGGGGTCGCACACTGCGACAAATTGTACATCCGACTCCGGCATCATCCAGCGCAGGTCGTGCGAGCCGCGGTTGCCGATGCCGATCCCACCCAGCACAATCCGCTCGCTCGGGGGCACCTTTCCATCTAAGCCCAACGCCGAGGCTGGAACGATGTACGGAACCGTCGCCAAAGCCGCCGAGCGTTTCAAAAATGCACGCCGCGTAAGGTTCGATTTTTTCTTTAACATGGCACTCTCCTAATTCATCTGGTCAATTGTATTCACTAAAACCTATCATCTCGGGCAAAAGCCAAACATAGTTGGCTGATTTGTCTCCAATCCTGAAAGCTGCGGTTCACAGCTAATACGGCTCGAAATCCTACCATTTTGAAGATGCCGCGTCAACACAATTCTCAAAATAATTATTCCGCACAAGATTGTCACCAGAACAAAGGATATCGTAAGTTAATGCGGGTGCACAAAAACAACACCAACTGGCGCTTCATACAGTAAATGAGAGAAATTCCTCGCTAAGCAATTTCGTATATTTGCCGGGCTTGACGTCTCCGATGAGCTTCTCGTCGAATCTGACCACAGGAATAATATCGTTCGTAGTTGAGGCAATAAACAGCTCATCGGCGTCATTTGCCTGTTGTGGCGTTAATGATTTTTCCATTATCTCTAATCCGATATTTTTACCTGCCCTAATCACAAATATGCGCGTTATAGAAGGCAGAATATTAACTGTAAGGGCTGTGGTCTGCAGTGTTCGTCCGAAGATTGCAAAAAATGCTGAGCTGGCACCTTCGGTTATAAAGCCTTCCTCATCGACGAGTATCGCCTCGGCACAACCCTTCTGAGCGGCATCCTGACGCGCAAGAACATTTGCTAACAAATTCAGTGACTTTATCTCACATCGTTTCCATCGCCAATCTGGATGGGTCGATACCGCAATACCTTTGCTCTTCGCTTCTGAATCATCCTCTAATTCTGTAACGGTCAGAAAAAAATTGGGCTTTAAGTTAGCATCGCAGACATGGTTTCGCAGTGCTGAACCTCGTGTAATGTGAAAATATATCTTGGCGTTGGAAATACCGGCAGCGTCGAAAGACTTCAGGACCCGCCTGAGAATCTGGTAAATATCCACGCCCACTATTCCAATCGCAGTCAAGCTGTTGGTGAACCTCTGCAGATGTTCCTCGAGCGCAAAAATCTTGCCGTCGTAGCTTCGCACAACTTCATAGACCCCGTCGCCGAAGAATATCCCACGGTCGAGATACACCGGTTCAAGCTCTGCTATCGGCACGATTTTGTCTTGTATCATGGCTATCTGCATAAAATTATTCCCGAAGAGGCTCTCAGCCAGGATTTTAACTTCATATTGGGTAGTAGAATACAAAAATATCTGATAATTTACTTTACAAAAAAAGATTGAATATGTAAAGTTTTGTTTCTATTCGGATTTTCTAACGTATAAAAGACAGGAGTTTTTCGAAATGTATGCAGTAATTGAACAAGGCTCAAAGCAATATAAAGTCGCCGAAGGCGATTGTTTAAATATCGACCTTACAGATATCTCGCCCGATGCCAAGACAATCGAGCTGGACAAGGTTTTGCTTATAAATGACGGAGAAAAAGTCAAAATCGGCACACCATTCTTGGAAGGTGCCAAAGTTATTGCCTCATTTAAGACCACGGCTCAGGACGCTGTCGTCAAGGGCGAAAAGCTCTATCCGACCCACTTGCGCAAACGCAAAAACAGCAAAAGGCGCATAGGCCACCGCCAAAAGCACTTACAAGTGGTAATTGACAAAATAGAAGCTTAAATGCAAGCGTCATTCCGAGCGCGACATACACCACCGTCATTCCGAGCGTAGCGCAGCGGAGTCGAGAAATCTATTGAAAAAGTCATTGCGAGCATCGCGAAGCGATGCGCGGCAATCTCAACTTCTTACTTCGATATTTCTTGTTCGATGTTCGATATTCTTTACGTCATTCCCGCGCAAGGTTGTCACCCCTGCGAAAGCAGGGGCGGAACTTTTTTGATAAGCCCCTCAGCAAAGATTCGCCATTGAGCCGGACCGTTTTCAATAAAATATTCGAACGACTTATCATCAGCTAATTCCCCTAACAGGGCTTTTCGCTCGGCCGGCTCCGCCACGTCTTCGATAATCCGTTTTCGAAGCGTCTCTAACTCAGCGAGAAATTGGCCGTGCTCTTCGGTGAAAATCTCTTCCAGCTTTTTTCTTATATGACCGGCATAAGCAGGGCAATGTCCCTCAGTGCCTATAGCTATCTGCAGGTCTCCGCGTTTGACCACTGCCGGCACGAAGAAATCACAAAGCTCCGGCTTATCAACTACATTACACAAAACCTCTAATTCCTGACAATCCTTATATATCCGCTTGTTGAGTTTATGGTTGTTTGTTGCAGCTATAGTAAGCACCGCCTCTGCGAGATAATCTTTTGAATATTTGGATTTTATCAGCTCAGCATTTTTGTCCCGGCAAAGAACCGTTAGCATATTATCTATCCGCTCGGCCACCACTACAAGCCGGGCACCGGCGGCTAACAGTGCTTGAGCCTTTCGCACAGCAACCGCTCCACCGCCCACCACAACCGCACGGCGACCGCTTAATTCCAGAAATATCGGATATTTAGCCATAAAACTATTATACCACACCTCGCCTGCCGGCAACATCGAATTTAAAAGAAATGAACCATCAAAGTTCCGTACAGTAGCAAAAATAAATAACACTGGCTCGCTTATTGTATTTTAAACAGATTTTTGAGTCTTTTCAACTCGTAAAATCACTGATATATTGTAAACTCACATGGTTCGTAGTTGGCAGAAAAATATGGAATCAATAAAAAATTAAAGCCGCCTTTGACCTGAGCAAGGGTGTTCTTAACAGTAGAAAAAGTCAAAAAATATGAGCGAAATAAAGAAATTACAGCCGCCTCTGACCGAAGCTGATGTGCGTTCGTTAAAAGCGGGCGATGAAGTCCTTATCACCGGCGTAATCTACACCGCTCGGGATATGGCGCATAAGAGATTATGCGAGGCGATAGATGCGGGCCGGGAATTACCATTTCCGCTTGAAGGAGCGATTATTTATTTTGTCGGCCCTACGCCTGCTCGACCGGGAAGGGTAATCGGCTCTGCCGGCCCAACTACATCATCAAGAATGGACGCCTTCAGTCCGAAGCTGCTCGCCAGCGGACTAAAAGCAATGCTCGGAAAGGGGTATCGAGGCGAGCAAGTCCGAGACGCCCTGAAAAAATACACCGCTGTCCATCTTTCTACTATCGGCGGGGCCGGGGCACTATTGAGCAAACACATTGTTGCCGCTGAAGTAATCGCCTACGAAGACCTCGGAACAGAAGCTGTAAGAAAACTACAGGTAGTTGATTTCCCCGCTGTCGTCGCGTATGACTGTTACCGAAACAGTGTCTATAAATAACAAGTTCTGCAAAATTACAGGTTAGGCATATATTATTTAAGAAAATCATTTTCTTTTTTGATTTTCTTAAATAATCTTACAACTGTTCATTGTGCCAGAGCTTATTGTTTGAAAAAGAAAAAAACAAAAAAACGTTTTTTTTCTTTTCAAAGTATGCCTAACCTGCAATTTTGCAAAAGCCTTTTTATAAATAAGGAGTTATTTAATTGAAAGTTGCTCTACTTGGCCTGTTACAATCCGGCAAGAGCACTATCTTGTCCGCCGTCAGCGGCAAGGCTATGCCACCGCCCGGCTCGACGGCAATTGAAGAGGCCATTGTGCCTGTCCCGGACGAAAGACTTGATTGGCTGAGAGAATACTACAAGCCTAAGAAAACCACTCACGCCACAATCGATTGTCTTGACCTGCCGGGCTTTAACTTTACCGATGAGCATGGTCGAGCTGCTGCCAGACGCCTGATTAACCAGATAAGGACTGTTGAGCTGCTTGTTCTCATGGTCAGGGCGTTTGAAAATCCCGCGGTACCTCCTTATCGAAATACGGTAAACCCGGCCGGGGATTTAGTGGAGTTGAAAACCGAACTGCTGCTTGCCGATTTGGAGCTGGTAGCTACCCGCATCGAAAAACTCGAAAAGCAGGTCAACAAGCCCACCAAAACCCAGGCCCACGATAAGGCCGAATTGGCCCTCCAAAAAAAATTGCAGCAGGCTATAGAATCAGAAAAGCCCATAAGCTCTGCTATTGAAACCGATGCCGAACGCGAAATGATTAAGTCCCTCGGATTCCTGACCTTAAAGCCGATGGCGGTCGCAGTAAATGTTGGTGAGGAGCAGTTAGAAAGAAAGTTCGATTTCAGCAGCGCGATTGATAGTTCTGTGCCGGTCGTTACAATTTGTGCCAAGCTGGAACACGAACTGGCACAATTGGACGCTGAAAGCAGGGCCGAGTTTATGGCTGACTTAGGATTAGCCGAATCGGCAGCAAGTAAGTTCGTCAAAAGCTGCTATTCGGCCCTGGGTCTAATTAGCTTTTTAACGGTGGTCTCGAATGAGCTGCGTGCCTGGCCCATAAAGCAGGGCACTATAGCACTGGACGCAGCCGGCAAGGTGCACACCGACATTAAGCGGGGTTTTATTAGAGCTGAAACTTTTGCCTTTAACGACCTCAAAGCCCTTGGCAGCGAAAAGGCCCTAAAAGCCGCCGGCAAAATCCGGCTTGAAGGAAAAGAATACGTCGTCAAGGACGGTGATATTATCAATTTCAGGTTTAATGTTTAGCCCGCACCAATTGAACCCGAGCCGGAGCACTACAAATCGGCCTATCGAACAGGTTCTTCGCCGGAGGACAATTGGTGTGGGGTCGAAGGTGACATTTGTGAATCGATTCTTAAAGCTATTCTTTCCGGTATTGATAGTTATATTAGCGGTCATTGTAGTCGTCTTCCGTCGGGACTCTAAAATTCCGGAAATTTCCACAACCTATACTTATGAAATCATCAATACCTTTCCTCACGACCGAAAAGCCTTCACACAAGGATTGGTTTTTGAAAATGGCGTTTTATATGAAGGAACAGGACTTCCCGGACGTTCGACATTGCGCAAAGTCGAATTGGAAACAGGCAAAGTCCTGCAAACGCACCAGCTATTGACCAAATTCTTCGGCGAAGGCATTACAATTTATGGTGATAATATTATCCAGTTAACCTATCAGGAAAACGTTGGCTTTGTTTACAACAAAGACACTTTCGAATTGCTGCGAAAATTCAATTACCCAACGGAGGGCTGGGGGATTACACATAATGGCAGTCATTTGATTATGAGTGATGGCACACCAACATTGTATTTCTTAGACCCCGAAACGTTTGAGCAAGTCAGCCGGATTAAAGTTTACGACCGCAATTCTCCCTTGTGGGGGCTTAATGAGCTTGAATATATCGATGGCCAAATCTATGCTAATGTCTGGCCCGACGAACGTATCGCTATGATTGCCCCTGATACAGGCCGGGTGGTTGGCTGGATCGATATGCAAGGACTCTTAGCTCCGCAGGACTATACCGAGTATGTGGATGTTTTCAACGGTATTGCGTACGACAAAAACAATGGCCGGTTATTTGTAACCGGAAAGTATTGGCCAAAACTCTTTGAGATAAAGCTGATTCCTGCAAAATAGGTATGGCGGAAAATATATGTGTTTGTTAGAAACAAGGTTTTGCAAAAGTCTTGTTACAGGAGAGAACATATGAAAGCAGTTGTGCTAACCGGTATAAAGCAAATGGAACTGGCCGATGTTCCGGCCCCCAGCATAAAAAAGGAAACGGATGTCCTGCTCAAAATTGAAAATGTAGGCATCTGCGGCTCTGATGTGCACTACTACGAAACCGGCAGAATCGGCGAGCAAATTGTCGAGTATCCCTTCATAATAGGCCACGAATGCGCCGCAACGGTCGAAGCTGTTGGCGGTTCAGTTACCCGCGCCAAAGCCGGCGACCAGGTAGTGGTGGACCCGGCTGCATCGTGCCATCAGTGCGACCAGTGCATCCAGGGCAGAGAGAACACCTGTCATAATGTCCGTTTCCTCGGCGCACCGGGACAGGGCGGTGGCTGTTTATGTGAGTATCTTGTTATGCCGCAGGAGTGCTGCTTTCCAATCAATGGGGCGATTACGCTCGAACAGGGGGCTTTATGTGAGCCGTTGTCCATAGGTGTATATGCCGTCAAAAGGGCCAACTTACCAGAAGATGCCGACGTGGCGATTCTCGGCGCAGGCCCAATCGGCCTAAGCTGTCTGCTCAACGTCAACGCTGAAAATGCACATGCCTGTTATATGACTGAGAAAATCGACGAGCGAGTTGAGGGC
>Ga0307430_1002209_pt1 | contig 13186 bp, 9 predicted proteins | sample SalMarWE160130MG_FD_202159 | JGI IMG/M metagenome (GOLD analysis project Ga0307430, IMG submission 202159) | Salt marsh sediment microbial communities from the Plum Island Ecosystem LTER, Massachusetts, United States - WE1603-130 | ecosystem: Environmental > Aquatic > Marine > Intertidal zone >... | reverse complement strand
TCAAGCATAAATGGGACCAGGTGACAATTCGTATATCTTTCTAAATCACAAGCAGTTACATCGCCAGCCGCCTCATTACCGTTTTGACCATTTAATGCTATAATACCTCCTCTGGAGTTGGTTTTCTACATCTTTTGGAGGAGTTGAAATATATCCCATGGACAAGAATCTCGATACCACCACCTTTGCTGTTTCGCTGATCATCAAGGCTGCTATAATTGCTGCCCCTGCTCTAAGCTCCTGCAGGTAAAATCAAAGTCTCTTTTTCTCATCTGCAGCAGTATAATTCCATTCAACTACCACATAAATGTAATCTACAAGTGTTTTTCTCCTAGCAATGTTGTCATTATTCTTAACCTGTAACTGAAGAGCATTTATCTTTTTGGGTGTATCCACAAAACTCGTAGCATCCCATAAGTCTATTGCCTCATTCTGTTCTCCTTCATGCACCGGAGCACTTATTGACATCCAAACCACCGGATTACTTGGCCAGCCCGTCCCTACGCTCCATTGTAATTTTCCGGAATTAAATCTTTCTTGCTCGAAGTGTTCCACATAAACAGCGACCGATGTTATTGTAGCACCTGGAGGAATAAGCACATCTGAAAAATCATAGGATATATATGAGCCAAACTTGGTTTCCCACCGGTCGTTATCACTGGCTTGAACAACGTTGGTTTTACCGTCCGCTGATAATGTTTTTTTGTTTCTATGATCGTAGCCGTTCAGTACAGTCAATTTTGCTATCTTGGGTGTAGCTGGATTTACTATAATCGTGAATGATTGTGTATCTAAGGCCGGAATGCCATTGCTATCCACGACCTTGACCACCACCTCATTAGCCCCGACTTGGGCATTCGTCGGTTTCCACTGTATCAACCCGGTAGCGGAATTTATGGTCATATTAGCAGGTTTAGTGGTTAAGGAGTAAGTTAGCGTATCTCCCTCTATGTCTTTGGCATCCACGTCATAAGCATATAACTCACCCATTGTAACTGTGGTTACAGCCGTTGATATGATCGCCGGCTTATCATTGACTGCGTTGATTGTAACATTCAACGTGCCGGTATCAGTTCCACCTTTGCCGTCCCGAACGGTGTAGGTGAATACGTCGGTGCCGTTGTAATTCGCGTTCGGCGTGTAGGTCAGGTTTGGCGCTGTCCCACTCAGCTTCCCGTGGGATGGACCTGTTACCACACTGTAGGTCAACGGGTCTCCGTCCGGATCATTGCCCATTAGGGTAATCGGCACCAACCTGTCCTCCTGCGTCGTTGCACTGTTATCATTGGCCGCCGGCGGGTCGTCGACCGGAGTCACCGTGATCGACACGGTTGCAGAAACGCTGTCCACCGTGCCGTCATTGACATTGAAGGTAAAGCTGTCTGAGCCGTTGAAATTCGCATTCGGCGTGTAGGTCAGGTTTGGCGCTGTCCCACTCAGCTTCCCGTGGGACGGACCTGTTACCACACTGTAGGTCAACGGGTCTCCGTCCGGATCATTGCCCATTAAGGCAATTGATACCTGCGTGTCTTCCTGCATCGTTGCATCGTCATCATTGGCCACCGGCGGGTCGTTGACCGGAGTCACCGTGATCGACACGGTTGCAGAAACGCCGTCCACCGTGCCGTCATTGACATTGAAGGTAAAGCTGTCTGAGCCGTTGAAATTCGCGTTCGGCGTGTAGGTCAGGTTTGGCGCTGTCCCACTCAGCTTCCCGTGGGACGGAGTTGTTACCACACTGTAGGTCAACGGGTCTCCGTCCGGATCATTCCCCGTTAGGGTAATCGTTAGGGTAATCGGCACCGACCTGTCCTCCTGCGTGGTCGCACCATCATCATTGGCCTTTGGTTTGTCGTTGACTGCTTCTACCGTGATTGGTACTAAAGTAAAGTGATTATTAACAACTGACTCTTTTGTCAAATCATAGATGAAACTACCTTTGAGGTAACTACTAACGTACAAATAATCGCCATGGATAGCAAAAATAGATTCCACCTTGCCCCCTACATTGATTTGTGCTGCCCCCGACCGTGCAAGTTCGTTGCGCAGGTCTGTTCCGAACTCCACAATCTGCTCATCGGAAAAGCCGGCTTGTAGCATCACTCGTACGATGTCCTCGGTGCTCAGGGCAGCTACATCAAGGTTGCTTACGGGTATGATTTGAGCCGGTATATGCGCACACCCAACCATACCCAGCAAAGCTGACAACGACAACACGATGAGCAAGCCACTGTTTGCTAATCTGTATCTATCCTGGTTCACGGCTTTTTGTCTCCTTCGCGCAGACGCGTCAAGGTTTCTTGGAGGCTCCTCTTAAATTCCTCGCTCACTGGTTCGATTGTAAGTGGCTCTGGTTCGACTGTAAGTGGCTCGGCAAATTTTTTGATGAGGGACTCCACCTCAGGTATCAGGTGAGCTGTGACGAAGACGGCGATTTCCCTGTTGGCCTCTACGTCGCTTTTACTTTTAAACAGCCCCCCCAATAGCGGAAGTTTGCTGAGGCCCGGGACCTGCCTATTGTCCAAACGTGTTCGGTTCTCCGTCAGGCCGGCCACCACAACCGTTCCACCGTTTTTGATGCGTATGGTGTTCGTGGATGTTCGCCGCGTAACCACCGGAAGTTCGCTTCCTCTGCCGCGAGGTATGCTGTCACTGACCTCAATGGCCAATTCCAGTGTAATATCATTGTTGTCACCGATATGAGGGGTGATACTTAACTTGGTGCCGGACTCAATTTTCTCCAGTTCAGAACGAGTGTAGTAGTAGCCCTGTTGCGGCGCGGTCATCATATAGTACTCTTCGGTCATGACATTGATTTCCGCTACTTTCCTGTCTTGAGCCAACACCAGCGGCTCGGACAGTATGGTCGCCTCGTCATTCGTCTCGAGGAGGTTCAGCGCTAACTCCAGCGAATTGGTGAATATTGCATCGGGCGTATATCCGATTTGGATGCCCGACGCGAATTTGCCGCCGTAGTCGGTAAACTTCGTACCCCCAAGCCCGCGAAGATCCGAGCTAAAAAGTCCGGCCTTAATCGTCGGCCAGCCCCACTCGACACCGAGGTTCAGCAGGTTGCCGCGTTCCATCACGACAATGCGCGCTTTCAGCATAACATGACGCGGGGGTCGGTCAATTAGTTTCAGGTCCGAGATGATACGGTCCATCAAAGAAGGAGGTGCCGTGATACATGCCGTGCCAGCCTCGTCGTCGGCCACAACGTATTGCCGCAGACCGATAGATAAAAGATTTACTGCTGTAGGTGCCTTGACATAGTTTATTTTTATGAGGCGCGTTTCGCTCACAGCCGAGAACGCAGCGCCCTTCGGATCTGGAGAACAAACCATGTAGTAATGGGGTGTCTTCTTCACAACGTACCCAGTACTAGCGAGGACCATTTTGAGGGCCCTATCGAGTGACACCTCTTTGAGCTCACAGGTCACCATGCCGATGACGGTCTCATCAGGTATGATGCTAACGCCCACCTGCGATGCGATATCCTGTAGTGCCACACGCAGATCAACATCGACAAAGACATTATTAACAAGCGATCCGGCAACAACTTCTGGCTCCTCTGGAACTTCAACTTCTTCCCGTACCTTAACGACTTCTGGAACTTCAGGGGCAGGCTTCGGGAAAAGCGGTACTTCAGCAGCAGGTTGCGAAACCAGTTTCCCACGCAGTTTACTTATCTCCTCCTGCAAAGCCTTTCTCTCTGTCTCAAACTCATCTATCTCAAGTTCTGGCCTAACCTCCGGCTTAACTTCCGGCTCAACAACTTTACGTTCAGGAGGTTTGACTGGTTCGCCCTCCTTCATTATATCGTGAGTAACATTAGTATATGTCTTACTGGGTGGTTCAAAAATATATCCTTCTTTCGTCGGCGTAACCTCGCCACTCCAGCCGTAGGGCACCGTGACACTGTACTTGCCCTCAGCATCGGTGACATCAGAGCCGGCGCCTTCTGCTGATACCAATACACCTTCGATAGGCGTATCAGCAATGGTTATCACACTGGAGATGGTAAAGGTCAACAGTGAAGCAGCGAAGGCCTGATTCGTCTGATCCCTGGTGACGCGACCGTACACTTTATCTGCTGGTTTAAAGGTGTAACCTTCCTTGTCAAGCGTGACTGTGCCGCTCCAGCCGTAGTCCACCAGAACCTCGTACCTACCTTCGGCGTCGGCTAAACCGGAGCCTCCACCTTTATCTGCTGATACCGATACACCTTCGAGAGGTTTTCCATCAGAGGTTACCGTACCGGAGATTGCACGCTTTAACAGTGTTGCAATATAGTTCTGATTAGTCTGGCCACCGGTAACATCAGAATATTGCCAGTAAGACGGCTCAAAGGTGTAGCCTTCCTTCGTTGGTGTGGCCGTGCCGCTAAAGCCGTAATTGACCATGGCAGTGTACCGGCCGTCGGTAGCGGTAACGGGATTCCCCGGCAGGCCGCTCATTACTACACCGCCTGCACCGGCCGTACCGGAAACGGTAAACGTAATCAGTGTGCCTGTGTAGTTCTGATTCATCTGATCGCCGGTAACTGGATCATATATTCTGTTAGCCGGCTTGAAGGTGTAACCTTCCTTTGTTGGGGTAATGGTACCCGACCAGCCGTAATCGACAGTGGCACTGTAAGTGCCGTCCGTGCCGGTAACTGGATTGCCCGGCAGACCACTCATTACTACCCCGGCCGTACCAACCGAACCGGAAATCGTAAAAGTTAATAGCGTCGCAGTATAGCCCTCATTACCCAGATTAACGGTAACCTTCTCGTAGCTGCGGTTAGCTGGTTCGAAGGTGTAGCTCTCCTTTGTGGGCGTAACCGTATTGTGCCAAGCATAGTCGACAGTGGCAGTGTAGTAGCCGTCTGCGTCTGTAACAGGATTTCCCGGCAGACCCTTCATCACCACGCCGGCCATTCCAGTTGTACCTGAAATGGTAAAGGTCAACAGTGTCGCAGTGTAGCTCTGATTGAACTGACCGCCGGTAAGATCGTTGTATTGTCGCTCAGGTGGCTCAAAGGTGTAACCTTCTTTTACCGGTGTAACAGTGCCCGACCAGCCATAGTTGACGGTAGCCTTGTATAGCCCGCCTACACCGGTAATGGGATTGCCCGGCAGGCCATTCATGGCTACGCCTTCTATACCTGTTGTGCCGGAAACGTCAAAGGTAATCAGTGTGCCTGTGTAGTTCTGATTCATCTGATGGCCGGTAACTGGATCATATATTCTGTTAGCCGGCTTGAAGGTGTAACCTTCCTTTGTTGGGGTAATGGTACCTGACCAGCCGTAATCGACAGTGGCACTGTAAGTGCCGTCCGTACCTGTAACTGGATTGCCCGGCAGGCCGTTCATTACCACGCCATCCATGCCGGTTGTACCGGAAATAGTTAACTGAATCTGTGTGGCAGTGTAATCCTCATTACCCAGATTGCCGGTAATCTTCTCGTAGCTGCGGATAGTCGGTTCGAAGGTGTAGCCCTCCTTTGTCGGCCTAACCGCGCCGCGCCAGCCATACTCCACAGTGGCACTGTAGCTACCGTTCTCATCCGTGACAACAGGCTCGCCAGGAAAACCCTTCATCACCACCCCGCTCGGCCCCACTGAGCCGGAAATGGTAAACGTTACCTTTCTGCCCTTGAACGGCTGAGCGCCGACTACCTGAGTGCAGCACAGAATAATGCAAAGGACTATCGCTGCGCCCGGTAAAATTACTTTTCTTAAATCTATTTTCTTCGCCACAATTGGAACCTCCTTCCGTTTTATCACAATCAATCAGATTCACTGGTGACTTCATTACTCGGAATTGTCGGTCACCTTCATTTTTACCATTTAACACCTAACTTTTCTTCGACCTCCATTGGACTTACTATCTCAACGAGCCTTTGCTCATTTGGGCCGAGGGAGACACTTATAGGTATTTCTGTCGCTACCTGCTCGCCGGCATATTCTAAAATCGCCGTAAGACGATAGGTGCCGGCATTGACCCTGGAAAAATCATGAACTCCGGAAAAATCCCTGACCTCAAGCGGCAGCATTAAACCCGCCTTGCCACTGAGCAACAACCTTGCCAAAGTTGCGCCTGTAGTTAGTGTTCTAACCATCGCCCTGCACTTAGGCGTAAAATGGGAGTTTCCGAGATTGCCGAACCTGCCGACGACAATATACTTCGACGCTTCCATAGCAGCTATTGTCAGCTTCAGCGGCTGGGCCGCATGTATGACCTCGACATTTATGTTCTCGACGCAGATAAGTGCGTTTGTTTTGCCGGCGCTCTGGCCGTCAGTATACCTGGCATGCAGATCGAGATGCGTATAATAGCGGGCATGTGCCAATTCGGAATTTGGCATCTTTGCAATAATGCGAATGCTCTGTCTCGCGCCGCCGCGGAGCGTAAACTTCTCAGGCTCCACCTTCACCCACTCGGCACACGTCAAATCCTCACCCTTCAACTCGCCAAAGGCAACGTTCTTAAGAATCGGCGGCACGTCTAAAACCGTCGTGACATTGACGGTATCCTTCGATGCATTCTCGATCTTTATCACTGCCGAGCGGGTAGCTCCCGACTGGGCGTTCTTTATGGAAACCACAAGGGGCTGCAGGTTAAGTACCGCATCGGCTGCGGCCCTGGTAACGCTCGGGTCACCTACAAAAGTTATCTCCTTCTCAAGCGGCTTTACCCGTCTGCCGTCCACAAAGAGCGTCCCCGTCACTCTGTATTTTCCGGAGGGAAGCGACCGCCCGATATCGCTTTTTAAGTTGAGTTTCACCCCGGGGATAATGCTGACATCTTTGAATTCCGCCGTTACAATCTTTCGCCAGTGCTCTCTCAAAAACTTTCTTACCACCACGTTTCCCTTAAGGCGAGAATATGTCCCGCCATCATTTGTAACACCCGTTGAGACCAGCACCGTTGCCGGCTGTTCTCCGCTGGCCTCGCGAAACTCCATCCCGACATCGCTCAAGTTTACTTTGTGCCGCACCGGCCGGCCCAGTATCTCAATGAGAACGGGAACTAAGAACCGGACGCGGATAGCAACTCCTCCTGCACCCGGCTTGCTTTTTTGCTGAACGATGATTCCCACAAGGTAGAATCCGCGGGCATCGGGAGGCACCTTCATCGTTACCGTTATAGGAACCATTCGCAGCGGTCCGACCTCAACACTGCTGGCACTTAAGCTTGTCCACTTAAAGCAAGAAGCCAGCTTCGATACATCAAAATCTGAACCGGGCTCGATTACTTGCATGGTACCATCTTCCTGCTGGGTCAACTCGACTACGGCCAAATCCATCATCTGAGCCCTGACCGGATTGTTATTTCGAATCTGGAGGACTGTGCTGTACGTCCGCCCGGCCAGGAGCGTAAGCTCCATCTTCAACGGCGAAACCATAAACTGACCGGATGCGGGCCCAGCGGACATAAGAACAGCCGCTAAAATCGCGATAACCCACATCGAATAAGACCAAATTATATTGTCTCGTCTTGGCATTTTGGTCATTTGAGTTTGTTTCGGATTTCTTATTTCGATATTCGACAACACCTCTGTGCCCCCCCGCGTCCTCTGCGCTTAAATTTTTTAGTCTGTGTCAGTCCGTGTCCCAAATCCGTGTCCGTCCGTGTTTGTCTAATTTACCATTTTTCTGCCTAAATGTCAATACTTAAACTACCTAAACATCCAAATCTACCCAGTTTTCAGAATCCTCAGCATTTCCAGCATTTTTTAAATGTTTTTCTCGGACGGTTCTTTGGTCAGACAGTGTTTTTTTCGGAATTACTTTTGGAGGAAGTAGATGGGATTATACTTTTTCAATAATCAACAGTATAATCAATTTCCTGTGTCCTGGTGGTGAACAAAAAAGCAGGGAGGCGCAGATTAAATCCGCGCCCCCCTGTAAAGATCCTCTCTCGGCAGTTCGCAGACCTGCTTTTATACAGGTGTTCATCCCTAATGTTTTACTCACTGCAGACAATTACAGCCGCTCGTCGTCGCAGACTTTGCTACCACTCTCCCTGTGCAAGGTAATTACATTTACTTACCTCTTCTATGACACTATATTTGAGGTTGTGCGGTTATCACAATCTCTGCAACGGTAATCTTACCCTCTTGGAACGCGGCAGACTGCGGATCCACGCCCTCGAGCCTCGCACAAAGCACCCGAGATCCTAAATCACCGGTCAGGTGAACGTCGGTGACTAAGGTACTGTCCTCGTCTTCATGGAAGCCATCATCGGGGTAATCTAACGAGACAAGATAAGTATCGGCGGTAACGGCAACTGGGTCGACCGGATTTATATACGCCGTCAGCAGCATGTTAGGAAAGTTGTTACATATTAATATCTCAATGCATCCTTCGAAAATGCCGACCTCTTCTCCAACCTGCTCGATATTGACGTGGTCGACACCCTTGGGCAGTGTTATCTGTGCGTACCTCACAATGGGCATGCGCACAGGAACCCTAAGCATTTCCACTTCGCCCAGCTCGTAGCCAATTATTACCGGGTCACCGTATATAGGTGTCGTTGGCCACGGGTCATCTGCCTGTGCCGTGACTATCAACAGAGCTACCACCGCTATTGCAATTAAACTTTTCTTTAACATTTTAAATTTCCTTTCATACTTTGTCCCGTAAAGGCCGATATGGCCTTTCAGGACTGACCACAAACTACAATTTCTTTAACCAAGCATCCGGCACTATATCTTAAGTGCGACGCCTGAGCCAACAAATAGCGGGCAGATGCCTTTCCTGCGAGGAAAAGAATGTACTTGACCAATCGCGTGACGGGCTACCCGCTTAACTACTCCCGCCCCGGCCTGGAACCCGACTCTTCAATTGATTATTTTTTATTGATCCTGTCGCCTCAAGACCGGGTTCGCGTCTTCAGTCAACCTTGCAACTTTTATCCCTTACCTCCTCTCTCCCCCTTTCAAGTCTTTTCTTTTGTCCCGATACGCTCGATCAAGTATATCGTTATATCGTTAAGGCGGCAAAACTCCCGCGGACTCTCTCTATTTAAGGCCCCTCCATATTGTAAATATAACGGTTCCCGTGTACGTGCCCGCGCCACGGCTGCAAACGTAGTCTCTAGGATGCTACCCAGATCAAGCTCACCCGGCGTAACGGACATGCTGACGTATTGCTGACCATACGGCAAAAGAGGGCCAGCAAACTTACCATTAACAGGAGAGCCTCCGAGAGAGAGGGACACTGGAAGTGTAACTAAAATTACTAAACTTAAGATTACTGACATTTTCACCACTACTCACTCCGTCCTTACTAACTTCACCACCTCTTGCAGGAAAGCTATTGTACTTAAACTTTCCAAGTTTACTAATCTTCATTTTAGACCAAAAGGCCTACAAATGCAAGGATTTTTCCTATTTTTTTTGTGGGAGCCCCTATTTTTTTTGTATTCTCACATAAGTATAGCAATAACAGAAAGTTACGCCGAGCGTGTTTTTCTGAGAAATGCTATAAAGAGATTATTTTTTTTGCTCTGGCGCGGGCTTTTTGTCTTTTTTTCTACAAATGTTGAAATCCTCCGCATCAACTGATCAGCGACAATCATCGATCTGCAACCTGAGAGTTGAAGCATGTTGCGTGTTCGTTCCAAAGGAAAGGTTCGATTCAAGGGCACATATCCATGGCCAGACAGCAGCGATCCGAGCACTCCTTTGAAGGCTGTTGGGGTCCTATAAGCGTATACGGCAGTTAAAGGGGGGGCGCATCCTGGAGCGTGCTTTTGAATAGTAGCTGCATACCGTAGAGCTTTATGTCTCAATTGGTCATAAGAGATAGTATGTCCCGCGACATAAACTGCCGGACGATCGGGGAATTCATATGCAGACTTAAGAAACCCTGTCCACAAAGGCTTATATTTCATAATCTCTCACCCCATTACAAAGTCCTCACACAACAATTTCAACTTTGTATGTGAAATTCAATAAGGAATCGTTTTTACTAACAGTATTACTATACCTCTAAACTGCGAAGGCTCAATATCCAGACAATCTCCATCCACAACTAATTATTCGTTCCATTTACAATCCTCTTATCCTTATGGATTACGATAATTTTACTAATTTCTTTAATGACAGCTTCAATATGTTCTCTTCTCATTTCAGGGAACATCGTCAGCATTGTCTCACGAGGCCGTGCAGTCTCCTGCGAAAAGCCGGATCGCACATCGGGCAGTGACCCTTGGGTTTGTCCATGCGGTCGAAATCTGCCAGTGTTTGCCATATTTCTCTAAAGCTCTTTTGTCGAACATTCCCATACGGCATCGGAATGAATATGCAAGGAGTAACGTCGCCGTTTGGTGTGATATGAATCTTTGTTACCGCCGCAGTGCATCTTGTTCCTTCTCGCGGAGACTCCATAGATACAATCCCGTCTTTGAGGAGCTTTCTCACCTCTTCGCGCTCCTCGAAAGTCAGGGTCTGGTTTTCTTGGTTTTCAAGACGGCCTATAGGGACCAGGAAGTTAATACGAACCACAGCAACGTTCAGCGTCCTTCCCAAAGCAACAATTTCCGCTAAATCTCCCGTGTAAATACTATTCTTTCGCGTATACGTCACTATGCTGGTAGGAATTCCATGTTTAACTAACCCATTTATGCCTTTGATAGCTTTTTCATAGCAGCCTGGATACCTACGCAGTTCATCATGCTGGCCGGGTTGAGCACTGTCAATTGAAACAGCACACCAGGCTAAGCCCGCTTTCTTCAACTTGCTGATCAGTGAATCAGAAAGCAATATCCCGTTGGTGCTTATTTTTGGAACCAACCGTAGCTGATAAGCATAACGTACGAGATCTACCAGGTCTTGACGAAGTAATGGCTCTCCTCCTGTAAAGCAAACCTCTGTTACATGCATCGCTGCCACTTGATCCAAAATTGACCGGACTTCACTTGTTGTAAGTTCGTTTGTTTCTGACGATGCCTCGGTAATCGCAACGGCACAATGCGCACAGCGGCATTGGCACCTGCGCGTCAAGCCGATCTCTACCAACCTCAAACCCAAAGTGCCGATGCTGCGAGTCCTTAACGTCTCACCAATAATCGTGTTGATGATATAGTACACTTTTTTGGCCCAAGGAAGGCCAGCAACGCGTCTGAGATTACGTCTGACTCTGTCGATTTGGCTTGTTCTTAGCATTTACCCCTCCTCACTAATTATCGAGCAACAAAACGCTTGATTTCATGCACAACATATTCAATCTGTTCTTCGGTTAGTTCTGGAAACATGGGTAGGGAAACTAACTGCTCAGTGCATTTCTCCGTAATAGGATAACTGCCTTTCGGGTACCTTAAAAATTTATAGGCACCTTGAAGATGGATGGGTATCGGATAATGAATACCGCAGTGAATCTCCTTTTCTGTCAGGGCTCTTATGAGCGCATCGCGGTTTTGAGTACAGATGGCATAGATGTGGTAAACATGCCTGGCGTAATCAGCCTCTATGGGTGCGATTACATCATCCACGTCTGCCAGAAAGTCATTATAGAGTTGGGCATTCTTCCTTCGTGCTTGATTCCACGCAGGAAGATGTTTCAATTTCACACTCAGTACCGCTCCCTGGAAGCCATCCATGCGAGCATTCCAGCCGATTATGGAGTGATAGTACTTCTTGGCCTGACCGTGATCACGAAACATGCGTATCTTTTCAGCCAGTTCGGCGTTGTTAGTGACAACAGCACCAGCTTCCCCGTAGGCCCCAAGATTCTTTCCAGGATAGAAACTAAAACAGCCAGCATCCCCTATCGAGCCTGCACGGCGACCTTTATATTCGGCCCCGTGTGCCTGGCAGGCATCTTCAATAACGAACAGCCCATGAGCCCTGGCAATTTCCATAATGGGGTCCATATCCGCAGTTTGGCCGTACAGGTGAACAGGAATAATAGCCTTGGTTCTGGGTGTAATGGCAACCTCCAAGAGGTCAGGTTTCATGGTATATGTTTGCTCATCGACGTCAATAAATACTGGCTTAGCGCCGCAGAAACTAATGGCTTCGGCAGTGGCGATGAATGTATTAGGCGCGGTTATGACCTCATCGCCATTGTCTATTCCCATTCCCAGTAGAGCCATCCAGAGTGCTGCTGTCCCGCTGCCCACACCTACCGCAAATTCACATCCACAGAACGAAGCAAATTCCTCTTCGAATTTCTCAACGAACGGTCCGCCAGCAAATGCGGTGCTATCCAACACCTCTTGCAACCCGGTTGCAATCTCATCCCGAATGGATTCGTACTGGACTTTAAGATCAAGAAAAGGAATTTTCACCGATTTTACTTCTTTCCCTTATTGATTTTCCTTAGTACCCGCGCAGGGTTTCCCGCTACAATCGTATTCGGAGGGACATCCTTAGTTACAACGCTGCCAGCTCCAATAATTGCATTTTCCCCTACTGTGACCCCGCACAAGAGTGTTGCGCTTGACCCGATTGAGGCTCCCTTTTTTACTAACGTCGGTACACAATCCCAATCCTCTTCTGTTTTGAGCTTTCCGTCCTCTGTGGTTGCGCTTGGATAGGCATCATTAATGAAGGTAACATTATGGCCAATAAACACGTTATCTTCGACCGTCACACCCTCGCAGATAAAAGTATGGCTGGATATCTTACAATATTTGCCAATCTTGGCCCCTTTTTGAATTTCAACGAAGGTACCAATCTTGGTGTAATCCCTGATTTCACATCCATAGAGGTTTACAAAGTCACAGATTCTGACGTTTTTGCCAAGCTTTACGTCAGGTGCGATTAATTTAGTGAGACAATTTTCAGGATCCATTTAATTCCAAATCTAAGAGAATTTAGTAATGACACAGTTACGAAAAAACGTGTAAGCATAAAAGAACATCAAAAAACAAAATTAAACGACCGAACAGTAATGAAAAACATCTACTACTATCCCACCAGATCCTCTATCACTTTCAAATAGGTCTTTTTAGTAACACTCCACCTCATTCTCTCATACCGACGATAAGCATTTTCTGCAAGTTCATGTCGTTTTTCTGGATTGTGATAGAGTTCAACAATGCATCGCGCCAAATCTTCGTGGTTACCAGATTCAAAAAACATAAGGGAAGTATCATCAAAGTAATCTTGTATACCTTTTATTCTAGGAGCGACTACTGGTTTTCTCATTGCTACATATTCAAACAGTTTGTTAGGGGCCATTATATCAGT
>Ga0307430_1002208_pt1 | contig 13191 bp, 12 predicted proteins | sample SalMarWE160130MG_FD_202159 | JGI IMG/M metagenome (GOLD analysis project Ga0307430, IMG submission 202159) | Salt marsh sediment microbial communities from the Plum Island Ecosystem LTER, Massachusetts, United States - WE1603-130 | ecosystem: Environmental > Aquatic > Marine > Intertidal zone >... | reverse complement strand
CCCTTCTTGCCGCAGGCATCCAGCAGGTCGGGCACCGTCGCCGCCGGCGTCAGGATCACGGCCAGGTCGATCCCATCGGGCAGGGCGTCCACCGAGTTGAGGATGGGGATACCGTGCACCTGGCCTTCTCGCAGGCCCACGGCGTAGATGTCGCCGCCGTAGTCAAACTCCAACAGATTGGCGATGATGTTGGCGCTCAGATTATCCGGCCTATCCGAGGCGCCGATGACGGCGACGCTGTCGGGGTAAAAGATCTTGTCCACTGTGCTGCCTCCCGCTGCAGATAGCCCGATTGTATCAGAGGACGGGTAAAAATGCCAATGTGCCGACGGTCTCGCGCGATTCGCCAAAAGCGCCGGTTTTGTGGTACAATATCATTGGTGCGGCCAGTGCTAGGTGCTTATGGGCTGAAGGAGGAAAGCATGTCAGTTTCCGAATTACTGCGATACATCGAGTTGTTTGCCGAGCTCACACCCGAGCAGATCGAGCAGATCGCCACTTTGGGCCAGGAGAAGGTCTACAACACACGCGACATAATCATCCTGGAAGGCGATCCCTCGGACGAGGTTTACGTCGTGTGCAGCGGCATGGTCGAGGTGGAGGTCTCCCAGGGGGTGGTGCCCGACGTGCCGGGACGGCTCCAGGTGAACCCCATCGTCCGTCTGGGGCGGGGGCAGGTGTTCGGCGAGATGGGGCTGATCGATCGCGGAGCGCGCTCGGCGACGGTGCGCTGCGCGGAGGATGGCACCACGCTCTTTGCCATCTCCCGCCAGGCCTTTTTGGAGTTGTGTGAGGGGGATCGCGACATCGGCTACGTCGTGATGCGCAACGTCGCCGCCGACCTGTCGTTCAAGCTGCGCCACCGCAACCTGCAGATGGGGCTTTCGGGAGGCGGGGCATGATCTACAAAGTCAGTTACGTCGTCGTCGGTCAGCCGCATCCGGGGGAGATCGTCAACCAAGACGAGCCGCCGCAGGTCGGCGGCCAGGTGGCGTTGGGCGACAACCTGTTCGAAGTCATCGAGGTCATCGACCTGGCCCCGCCGCGCGGCGACTTTGCCTACCTCCACGCCACCTGCCAGCCGGTGTAGGCCAAGACTAGCTATAAGAGCCGGCTGATCTCTCGCTGCACGTCCAAGTGACGTCAGGCGTAAGTTTACCGTGCATCTTTGATGGCTCCTGTTCCTTGACAGGGGCCATTTTGACTGTATAATATATGCAGTTTTATGCATATGGTTAAGCGATGAAACGAGATACCCATCACCAGGCAGCCCGACTCTACAGCTTGCTCTCCCACCCGGCGCGGCTCCAGATTCTGGATGAACTGCGGCAGGACGAAGCTTGTGTGTGCCACCTGCAAGCCGTGCTGGGGCGGCCCCAAGCCTACGTCTCCCAGCAACTGCGGGTGCTGCGGGAGGCCGGCGTGGTGACAGACCGCAAGGACGGTTTGCTCGTTTACTACCGGCTGGACGACCCGCGCGTGGAGCGGCTATTGGAGGAGGTTTTGGGGCCAGCGGGCGAGCCGACCCATCTGCCGGACTGCCCGTGTCCCAAGTGCTCGCCGGAGACATCCTGTGCGTGAGAAGATACAGCGCCACTTCTGGGCCCCCGTCTACGACCGGCTGGCGCGGGCCTACGATGCCGTCGACTGGTTCACCGGCAACACCACCCATCGGTTGCGCAAGCGGGCGCTGCGCTACCTCCCCCCGCCCGGCAGTCGCCTGCTGGAGATCGGCTTTGGCAGCGGCAGGCTGCACCTGGAGCTGGCGGAGCAGTACGCGATGGCGGGATTGGACCGCGCGCCGGGGATGGTGCGCCTGACCAAGCGCCGGTTAGCCTCGCGCGACAGGGAATCCAGCCTGTGCATTGGCAGCGCGCACGCCCTGCCCTGGACCGACGGCCACTTTGATGCCGTGCTCTCCACCTTCGCCTTCAGCGCCTTCCCCGACGCCGACCGGGCGATGGACGAGATGGTGCGCGTGACCCGGCCCGGCGGCAAGGTGATCATCGTGGACGCGGGAGAGGCGGCGGACGGGAACCTCCTTGCGCGTTTATTGGCGCGGCTGTGGGAGCTGTTCGGCGATTACATGCGGGACGAGGTGCCGCTGATGGAAACACGAGGGTTAGCAGTCGAGCGGGAGGAATATGGCCCCTGGCGCTGCGTTCACGTCGTCGCGGGAACGCGGCCAGAGCAGTGAGGGACGGGCGTTGTCGCAAACGATTACTTGGATAAGGAGAAAATGTGATGAGCAAATTCGAAAAGTACCTGGCCCTGTGGGTCGCACTGTGCATGGTTACTGGGGTCTTGCTTTCCCAGACAGTGCCCGGAATCGGCGAGGCCATCGACTCCTGGCAGGTCCGTGGGATTTCGATTCCCATAGGTATCTGTTTATTCCTGATGATGTATCCGGCTCTGCTGAACTTGCAGCTATCCGAGCTGAAAAAGCTGAGGGACAATCCCAAGCCGATCATTATGACGCTGTTCTCCAACTGGATCGTCGCCCCCCTGGTTGCGGCTGGGCTCGCATACCTGTTCTTACAGGGAAACGAACAGCTCATCGTGGCGGTGATCCTGCTGGGGTCGAGCCCGTGCACCGCGATGGTGCTTGTCTGGGGCAAGCTGGCCAAGGGGAATCAGGAGCAGAACGTGATCAACACCAGCCTGAACACGATCACCATCATGGTGTTTTACGTGCCCATCGTCTCGCTGTTGACCGGCATCCAGAACATTCCCGTCGATCGCGGGCTGCTGGCCATCTCGGCCTTTGTCTTCATCGGCGTGCCGCTGATTCTGGGGATTGTAAGCAAGCGGCTTCTGATTATGGCCAAGGGAGAGACGTGGTTTGAGAACGTATATCGCCCCGTCGTCGGTAAGATCGCCATCGGCGCGCTGTTGATGACGCTGATCGTGCTCTTTTCGCTGAACGGGCAGGTGCTGATCGAGCACTTTGACCAACTACTACTGGTCTCGCTGCCGCTTCTGCTCGGCTTTGTCATTGTCGTAGGATTCAATCTGCTGATTACACGGGCTTTTGGGCTCAAGTACAAAGAAGGCATTATCACCGTCATCATCGGCTCCTCTAGCCACTTTGAGATTGCCATTGCCACCGCGGTGGCGATGTACGGCGTCGGCTCGTACGCGGCACTGGGGACCACGATGGGGCTGTTCTGGGAGGTACCCATCATGCTGGGCCTGGTTTACTTGGGCAAAACTCTGGAGAAGAGAGGCTTTTGGAATGGAGAAGGATTGAAAAGGCAGCGGCTTGCCAAGGTGCCTGTAGAGATGACGACGGATAAGAATTGAGCATAACGCGACGGTGCGCAACGCGGACAAAATTCGCGCTTAAATTTCCTGACAGAATATGCAATGGGATACATATTGGATCAAAGAGGTAATGAGAGCCGGGCCGTGTTCAGGGTTGGAGGGGAGGTGAGCCTTATGTCGTACAGGGATCTGGGGCAGCAGGTCGAAGCGCTCCAGGCAAAGTTGACGCCCTCTTTCGTGGAAAGCGCCGTCCGCGCGCTGTTGCGCCAGGGCGAGGATGTAGGCGGCGGTGTCAACGCCATCCGCCTGGTCAAACACCTGCTGGGTAAGCCGCAGTTGCGTGACGTAGAGGGCGTCTGGGCCTACGACCATCTCAAGTCGGCGCTGCGAGCGGCGCTGGCGCAGATTCCCTCGCTCTACTACTTCGAAGGCGACTGATGAGCGGAAGATGCCGTCTTCCCGGCGGGAAGACCAAAGCGATAGCGTCCAGCACCCCTCCCGCGCCGCCAAAAACTCCGCGTTGCGCCAGTTGACCTCCGGCGCGAAAACGTGTATAGTATGAGCGGATTCAGGAGAAGCCTGTGACCCAGAAACGTGTGCTCGTCATAGAAGACAGCCCCGACACGCAGAAAATGCTGGTCGAGCAGGTCATCAAGCCCCTCGGCTATCAACCCATCGTCGCATGGGATGGAGAGGAGGGGCTTGAGTTATCCCTAGAGAAAAGACCTCATCTCATCCTCCTCGACATGCGCCTACCCAAGATGGACGGCCTCGATGTGCTGAAGGAACTGCAGGAGCGGCAGTCGGATATTCCGGTCGTTTTCATCACCGCCTTTGAGGCCACCGAAATAGTCATCGAGGCTTTCCGGCTGGGAGCGCGCGATTACGTCGTCAAACCCATCGATCCCAAAAAGATGCAGGAAACGTTGCAGCACGTCCTCTCTGCCAACAGACTGCGCGAGGAGCGGGATCATCTCACCCAGCAACTGCTGGATGCTAACGAACAGCTTGAGCGCCAACTTCAAGAGCTGAACACAATCTACACCATCGGGCGGGCGGTCACGTCCTTGCTCGATCTGGACAAGGTGCTCAACCGCGTGGTCGAGGCGGCGGTTTACGTGGCTAACGCCGAGGAGGGCCTGCTCCTGCTTTTGGATCGCATGACGGGCGAGCTCTATCTGCGGGCGGCCAAGGACGTGGATGAGGATGTCGTGCAAAACCTGCACCTGCACGTAGACGACAGTATCGCCGGTCGGGCCGTTAATACAGACCGCCCCGTGCTCATCTGCGGTGAACGGACCAAGATCGCCACCGGCTACCTGGTGCAGGCTTTGCTCTACCTGCCGCTGCGGGTGCCCGGCCGCGGGGTGATCGGCATATTGGGAGTGGCCAATCGCGAGGCCGGGCGTTCATTCTCCGAGCGAGACGTCTTTCTGCTCTCGGCCCTGGCCGATTATGCCGCTATCGCCATCCAGAACGCGGGCCTCTACGAGACCGTCGAGGTCGAACGGGCCAAGCTGGAAGCGGTCCTGCGGGAGGCGCGGGAGGCGGTCGTCGTCACTGACGAGTCGGAAAGAATCCTTCTGTGCAACGCGGCGGCCCACGTCATCCTGGGGCTCGGCGACACCACCCTTTGCGGTCAACCTGCCAGAACAGTTCTCCAGCCCCTGGTGCTGCGCGAGATGTTCGCCGACGCACGCGAGATGGAGCAAGCCGTACGCAGAGAGGTGCCTCTGGAGAACGGCGCGACGTTCAACGCACAGCTCACGCCTATCGAAGGCGTCGGCTACGTGCTGGTGATGCAGGACATCACGCACCTCAAAGAGCTGGATCGCATCAGGTCCGAGTTCGTGGCCACCGTCTCTCACGACCTGCGCACCCCGCTGACCAACATCCTGGGCTACATCGAGTTGTTGCCTCGCGCGGGGCCGCTGACCGAACAGCAACAAGAGTTCATCTCGCGCGTTCGCGAAAGCATGGAATCGATCACAGAGCTGATCGGTGATCTCCTCGACATTGGACGCATCGAGGCCGGGTTCGATTTGGACATGTCGCCCTGCAACCTGGCGCAGGTGATTGAGGCGTCAGTCAAGAATTTCCGATCACAGGCGAGGGAGAAGAAACAGTCTCTGCGCTGGGAACAGCCTCAGGCACTCCCGCTGGTGAATGGCAACACCCATGTGCTGGGTCAGGTGATGGACAATTTGATCAGCAATGCAGTCAAGTACACCCAGGAAGGAGGATGGGTCTCTGTCAGTGCAGGCGCGGAAGACGGGTACGTCATAGTGCGGGTGGCGGATAACGGCGTCGGTATTCCTCCGGCGCATCAGCCCTACATCTTTGAGAGGTTCTACCGCGTGAAGTCCGAGGAGACGGCCAATATCTCGGGCACCGGATTGGGGTTGGCCATCGTCAAGACGGCCATCGAGAAGCACAAGGGGCGGGTGTGGGTCGAGAGTAAACCAGGGCTAGGCAGTGTCTTTTGCTTCGTACTGCCGTCGTTACCCTCTGAGAAATCATAATTGACAGTCGCACACAAACAGGGCGTGCCATCTGGCGCGCCCTGTTTCTAGTCGGCGCGCGTAGGGTTAGCGTAGGGTGAACGTAGGGTTAGCGTCAAGTCCCATAGGATAAAGTATTGTAGTATATTGTTGGGGCTAGCGGTGGTTTCTATCTTCTTCTCCTCCTTTTGGTGAGAGCCGGGACAAAAACCGGCTCTCCTTACGTTTTAAGGCCGACAGTGCGCGCTGTCGGCCTTTTTTCGCAGGGCATGAGGGTTCAAGACTCGCTCAACAGCGAGCGCACCACCTCCAGCAGCTCGACCTTCCGGTAGGGTTTGGTTAGGTAAGCCGCGACGCCAAGTTCGGCTGCCTTTTCCTTGTCGGCAGGCTGCGACTTGGCCGAGACGACCACCACGCGCACGTCCGCCGTCTTGGGGTCGGCTCGCAGCCGCCGCAGAAACTCAAAACCGTCCATACCCGGCAACATCAGGTCGAGCAAGATCAAGTCGGGGGAGGAGCCTCGAGCGACCTCAAGCCCCTGATACCCATCTTGCACCATGATCACCTGATGCCCTTCGGACTTGAGTATCAGATCCACCAGACGAGCGCTGAGGGGATCATCTTCGATCAACAGGATTATCTGCTCCATGTCAACTCCGTCAGATTGTGTGCGCACCCAGGATTCCGAGCCTGGGTCTGCCGTGCAAGAAGACGTGCTATCGACGTTCGAAATACCACCATATTATACCCCTAAAGTGGGGAATCAAAAACTCCCGACTTGCTCTCCCCTGGGTTTTCCACTACAATGATTTTGAGCCGATGCCGATGTTGATTACACACGTACGCCTGGCCACATTGGGCGACGATCCCCGGTTAGTCGAGGATGGCGCGCTGCTCGTCGCCGACGAACATATAGCCGACCTGGGCACCACCCCCGACCTGTCCGCGCGCCACCCCGGCGTTGAGCGCTGGGACACAGGGGGACAACTGGTGCTACCGGCCTCCATCTGCGCCCATACCCACTTCTACGGAGCCTTTGCCCGCGGGATGGCCACACCCGGCAGGTCTCCCGCCAATCTCCCCCAGATCCTGGAATCCCTGTGGTGGCGGCTTGATAAAGCGCTCACGTTGGAGGACGTGCGCTACTCGACGCTGGTCTGCTTGGTGGACGCGATCCGCCACGGCACGACGACGCTGATCGACCACCACGCCAGCCCCAACGCCATCGCGGGCTCACTCGATACAATCGCCGAGGCGGTGCAAGAGGCGGGGTTGCGGGCATGCCTGTGCTACGAGGTCACCGACCGGGACGGGCCAGAGCGCGCGCAGGCAGGCATCGAGGAAAACGCGCGCTTCGCGCAATCTCAAATCGTAAATCGTAAATCGCAAATCGCGGCGTCGTTCGGCTTACACGCCTCGCTCACACTTTCCGACGAGACGCTCGCCGACTGCGTCGCTGCTGCCCGCGAGATGGGCCTCGGCTTCCACATCCACGCGGCGGAGGCACGGGCCGATCAAGAGGATTCCCTGCACAAGTCCGGCAAGCGCGTGATCCACCGCCTGCACGATGCGGACATCCTCGGCCCGCGTACCATCGCCGCCCACTGCGTCCACGTGGATGAAGAGGAGATCGAGGTCCTGGCCGAGACCGGCACCTGGGTCACCCACCAACCGCGCTCGAACATGAACAACGGCGTGGGGGTAGCGCCGGTGGAGGCGATGCTGCAAGCCGGGGTGAACGTGGCCTTGGGCAACGATGGCTTCTCCAACCAGATGTTCGCCGAGATGAAGGCCGCCTACCTGGTGCACAAGCTGGCCCAGCGCGACCCTCGCGCGATGCCGGGTGACGTGGTGATGCGCCTGGCCTACGCGAACAACGCCCGACTGGCCCGCGTCTTCTGGCCCGAGTTGTCGCTGGGAGAGCTGCGTAAGGGCGCGGCGGCAGACCTCGTCTTCCTGGACTATTGCCCCACGACGCCGCTGACGGCGGACAATCTGCCCTGGCATCTGCTCTTTGGCATCGAGGCGTCGATGGTTACCGCCACCGTCTGCGCCGGGCGGGTGCTGATGCGCGACCGCAAGCTGCTCACGCTCGACGAGGAGACGATCACGGCCCGCTCGCGGGAGTTGGCTGCGCGGGTGTGGGAACGGGTCAACGGACGAAGACACGATTGACAGCCTGGGTTGATTTGGAGTACAATAGGTTTGCCCCTGTTGGCTCGGGGCTCCCAATCACAGATCTGAGGAGGCGCGACGATGCTGGTAGGCGAAAGAATGACCAAACGTCCTGTCACGGTGACGGAGGATACCCCCGTCAGCAGAGCATTGGAGTTGATGAAACGTGAAAAGGTGCGGCGTTTCCCGGTAGTCGATAAGCATGGCAAGTTAGCGGGCATCGTCTTGGAAAAGGATTTGATATACGCTGCGCCCTCGCCAGCCACCACGTTGAGCATCTTTGAGATTCACACCCTGCTGGCCAAGATCAAGGTGAGCGACGTTATGACGCGGGAGGTGATAACTGTCACCGAGGATACACCCGTGGAGGAGGCCGCCCGCATTATGACCGATAACGGCGTCGGCGGGCTTCCGGTGATGCACGGTGACCAGTTGGTGGGCATCATCACCGAGACCGACATCTTTAAGGTCTTTTTGGAGATGCTGGGCGGGCGGGATGACGGCGTCCGGCTGAGCGTTCAGGTCCCGCACAAGAAGGGCGTGCTGGCCGAGATCGCCGGGGAGATCGCCGCGCAGGGAGGCAACATCGTGGCTTTGGGCACAGTCCATGGCGACGACCCGGCTCATTACCGACTCACGTTCAAGGTTCAGGATGTGTCGACGGAGCAACTCGTCGCAGTGATGGAAAAACTGAATCTGGAGGTGCTGGACTCTCGCGAGTGCTCGTGGTCTGAGTGCTAACCGGCCTTGAGCGATCTGTTACAGCAACACCTGTAGACGCGATTTCTAATCACGCGCGATTCTCTGAATCACGTTGCACCAACGCCAGGATCAGGAAAAAGGCCAGCGCCAGGTCGGGGAAGAAGAGCGTGTTGTCGACCAGGCCGTGGGCCAGCAGCGCCGCCATACTGCCCGTGAGCCCCAGGACGAGTGCGTCACGCTTTGGCCACCGGCGCATCGCTCGCCAGAAGGTGATCTGTAAGGCGATCCCCGCTGCCATTCCCAGCACCCCCAGCCGCGTCCAATGATCCAGGTAGATGCTGTGTGGATGCTCCAGGTTGAACTCCTGCCAGGCGGAGGGCAGGACGTAGCGAGTGCGATAGGCCTCCAGAAAGTTGCCCGGCCCGACGCCGAACCAGGGATGCTCGCGGAGCAACTGGAGGCTGCTGCGCCACAACTCCAGCCGGAAAAAAGTCCCCCCTTGCTCCAGATCGAACAGTGAGGCGAAGCGCGGCACGCGCAGCAACGGGATCAGCATCAGCACACCGACCGCGACAAGCGCCAGCACCGCCCACCGCCACCGGCCTCCGACCCGCCAGCCCATCGCCAGGAGCGCCGCCGGCACTCCCAGCAGCAGCGCCCCGCGAGAGAAACTGAGCACCAGCGCCAGTGTCACCGGCAGAAGCGCCGCTGCGTAGAGCGCTCGACGGCGCGTGCCCTCCCCCCCAGCCCCTCCTCCCTGTGGGGAGGGGAGTCTCCACAGGGCGACGGCCACCAGCAGCGGCCACACCCGCCCCAGGTACAACCCCACGTTGTTGGGCGAAGGATAGACGCTCAGCAGGCGCGGCAGCCCCCCTTCGGCAGCGACGATGTTGCGCCCCAGCGCGTACTGCACCAGGCCCACCAACGCGACTCCGACAGCGCCCAAGACGAAGCCGTCCACGACACGCCACGTGATCCGGCCCCCCAGGTGCCCCCGCAGCAGCGCATAGTACAAGGCCGGCAGCAGGAATAACGCCCGCAGTTCAAATAACGTCGCCAGATTGTCGGCAGTGACAAGGCCCGCCACTATCGCCGCTACTACCAGCAACAGCACCGACCAATCAATAGGAGCAAGGGGAACTCGTCTCCTGCTCCTCTGCGCCACCGCGCCTATCCCACACAGCACCACCAGTGTCTCCGGCAAGCTCAAGGCCCAGTAGAGCATGCCGATGGACTGGGTATAGAACGGCGCGGCGCAGGCCACCAACGCCAGCCCGAGATCGAGCCGCCAGGCGAAGCACACGGCCAGCACAGGCAGCAGTGACAGGCTGACGGCGAACCACGGGCTGCCCCAATCTCGCCCCCAGCTCGCGGCCGCAGCAACCCAGAAAAGGCCGACGAGGGCCGCCGCCGCTGCCACTTGCACCCATTCGGGCCAGCGGAGGAAGGTCTGCCTGATCGCAACCAAGTCCACCCGCCGCGCATCGCACACTAAGAGCGCGATCAGGACCAGGGCGACCGCGGAGAATCCAACCATCCTCCAGGCGAAACCGTCGCGGACGGGCTCCACTCCCACCCGCCAATCCACCAACGTCCATTGGCCTTGTCCCCGCTCGGCCACGACCTCGACGGCGTGCGATCCCGGCGCAAGCCCGGTGGCAAGAACCACCGTGGCGACGGTGTGCTCGTCGTCGTAGAGCACGACATAGGCGCGACCGTCCCTATCTCGCGGCAGCGCGTTGGCCGGCTCGCCATCCACCGTGACGTAGAGGAAAGCGCGATGCGGCCCGCGACGCACGGTCAACGCGACCGACGTGCCATCGAAGCAAAAGACCGTCCGGTCGCCATCCGAGCCGCTGTCGGCCCCCAAATCTCCCAATCTCCAATCCCCCTGGTAGGTCGCCCACGGGTTTTGCGCCGGATAACCACCGGCAGGGGCAGCGTCGGGAAGCGCAGCAGCCCAGTCAGCCAGCGCGTCGCAAACCGGGCGCGGAGCGTCGTCCTGGCCCACCAGTGCAAAGCCCCAATGTGGATCATCGGGGGCAGCATCAGGCTGGAAGTGCTCCAGGATCATCACGCCGACCCACGGCCACTCGGCGCGCGCTCGCTCCAACGCGGCGACGGTGTAGGCTGCCTGCATCGCCTCGTCGGTCTGGCCCCAGAGGGAGGGGACGCCTTTCCAATCGTACGGCAGCGCGTTCCATCCCCAGTGGCTGGCCCAGATCGCCTTGGCCGCGTCGCCGTGTTTCACCATCACCTCCCGCAGCAGGATCAACCGCGAAAAGTTCAGCACCGACTCATCGACGCGGCGGTCGTCGGGGCCGGAGTAGAACCCGTAGGGCTTGCCGGCGACGACGTCAAAGGTGGGCGCGGCACCGGCCTGGTAGAGCCGCTCCAGGTAGCGCACGTCGCTCAGGTTCTGCGGGCCGGTCTCGACAGTGGGGGCCAGACCCGCCAGCAGGATGCGGGCATTGGGATCGGCGATGCGAATCGCACGGGCGGTGCGGGCCAGCAGATCGGCGTAGGCAGGCGGGTTGACCGGGCCGCCGCCCCAATGACCGGCCAGGTTCGGCTCGTCCCAAACCTGGTAAGTATCCACCTGCGCCCTATAGCGGGCAGCGAACGCGCCGGCGAATTCGGCGAAGCGGTCCGGATCGGTTGGCGGGGTGGCTGGATCGTCGTCGAGGACGGCCACCACCCGCAGGTTGGGATGGCGGGCCAGCGCGGCCATGATGCGATCCGAGGTCGCCCAGTCGAACCGTCCCGCTTCCGGCTCGATGTGGCTCCAGTAGAAAGGCTGGCGCACCCAGGTGAAGCTCCCTTCTTCGATGCGGGCCAGGGCGGCCTCCAGTGCCTCATCCTCGTATTGCTCCAGCGCCACGTTGACGCCCAGCACGGGCACACCGGCCTCGGCCACGGGCGCGGGGAAGCCTTCGGGACCGCCGCGCACGCGAGCCCGGTGGGCCACGACGGCTGCCTGGGCGACCAAGGCGACGGCCAGCAGCAGGATCAGCCACAGGAACAGGCGTAAGCGTTTGACTCGGGAGAAGAATCGGTTCATCAGCCTGCCTTGTATTATACCACCTGGGCATCTGTCAACCAGTTGTCCGGCCTTTCATTCGGATGTGGTCATTGATCACCGCAGAGACCGCCGAGAAATTCCCTTGGGCCACAGAGGAGTGCTTGGTTCGCTGCGAAAACAGAAAAACTCTGCATCCGGGCGGCCTTTGCCCGCCTTGGCGCCTCGGCGGTGAAATTAAAGCCTGTCTGACAGGCAGAACAGCATCGCAGGATCGCTTCTCCGTGGTGCAGAACCGTTTTCCCCTGGTGCAGGATCGTTTTTCCATGGTGCGGGGTCGTTTCTCCGTGGTGCAGAACCGTTTTCCCTGCTGAGGAACGATTTTCCTAGGGTGTAGGGCCATTTTGCTGTGGTACAGGGCTATATTCCGGGGGTGCGGGATCGTTTTTCCACGTTGCAGAACTATCTTCTCACGGTTACGCGGCCCGCCCTGACAACACACCGGCTTTAATTGGTCTGTCATTCTGAAAATGACAAGCCCTGACCAATTGTTGACAGGCGAGTTGTGCGGTGCTATAATGTTTATTGAAAAAGTTTTTCATTAAGGGGCCGTGATGATTGACTGGGAACATCGTCTTGCCGACGCCGGTTGCCGCATCACCGCTCCCCGCAGAGCGGTGGTGCAGGTGTTGCAGGAGGTGTGTGCTCCCCTCTCGCCGCAGGAGATCCTGGAGCAGGCACGGCGCATTCATCGCAAGCTTGGTCTGGTCACCATCTACCGCACGCTGGCACTGCTGGCGGAATTCGACCTGGTGCGCCGCGTCCATCGCGAGGACGGCTGCCACGGCTACGTGTTGGCCTCGCCGGGCCACCGGCACCACGTCATCTGCCAGCGCTGCGGCGGTGCGGTCGAGTTCCCCGGCGAGGGTGACATCCACGCACTGATCGAGCGGGTCGAAGCAGAGACGGGCTACCGGGTGAACGACCACTTGCTTCAGTTGTTTGGCCTGTGCCCTGATTGTCAGGCCCAAGGGTGATATGTAGGAGAAACTATGGGTGCATTCATAGCAGTCATGTTGGCCAGCTCTATGGCGTGTGTGGTCACGGCAATCGGGATCTTTATCGTCAACAGGTATTCAGAGTGGGTCAAGAAGCAGTCTGTCCATTTTATGAGCTTTGCCGCGGGAATGTTGATCGCGGTCTCTTTTCTGCACATCATCCCCGAGTCCTTTGAGATGAATGCCGTGTCGCCCGTGTTTCTGCTGGCCGGGTTCCTGGGACTCGATCTATCGAATCGACTCTTGAAGGTGTATGTCTGCCACGCGCATGACGATTGTATGGATCGCAGCAGAGGTATAACGCCGGCATTGGGGATCGGATTTCATTCCTTTGTAGATGGGATCATCTATGCGGTGACGTTTAACGTCAGTGTGTTCACAGGGGTGCTGGCTGCGATCGGGATGGTGCTCCACGAGTTCCCCGAAGGCGTCGTCACTTACATGCTTTTGCAACGGGGGGGCTTTGACGAGA
>Ga0307430_1002207_pt1 | contig 13193 bp, 10 predicted proteins | sample SalMarWE160130MG_FD_202159 | JGI IMG/M metagenome (GOLD analysis project Ga0307430, IMG submission 202159) | Salt marsh sediment microbial communities from the Plum Island Ecosystem LTER, Massachusetts, United States - WE1603-130 | ecosystem: Environmental > Aquatic > Marine > Intertidal zone >... | reverse complement strand
GACCAGACCACCCAAAACACCGCGCTGCTTGCCAAGAATCGTCATCATCTCCAATTCATACTCTTCTCTGTGTTCTTCGTGTCTCCGTGGTGAATTTCCTGGTGAGAAATGCGGGTTAGCGAGGCGACGGAGCCTGTCCCCTTTTTGCGCCTACAACAGCGGCCCGAGCAGCTTGGCGATGTTGTCCAGCACGCGTCTCACCCGGCCGCGCCGGTCCCACTCCTCCTGGGTGAGCAGGCCCGAACGGGCAATGTAGTCGTTCTGCAGCTTGCGCAGGCGCGACGTGACGTCCGGGCCGTAAAAAAGAAGGCTGATCTCGAAATTCAACTCGAACGAACGAATATCAAAATTGCTCGAACCCACCAGCGCAAGCGAATCGTCGACGCTCATCGTCTTGGCGTGCAGCAACCCTTCGTCGTACAGATGGAGCTTTACGCCCAGCCGGAGCAAGTCCTCGTAGTACGCCCGGGACGCGGCCCCAACGAGTACCTGATCGCAGCGCCGCGGCAGAATAATCTCGACGTCCACGCCGCGCAACACGGCGACTTCCAACGCCTGCAAGAACGCGTCGTCGGGCACGAAATAGGGCGACGTAATGATCACGTGCCGCCGCGCCGCGTGCAGCGAGGCAACCACCATCCGCTGGTAATTTTCCGTCGGATAGTCCGGCCCGCTGGGCAACGTCTGCACGGCGACCGGGCCGAGCATCGGCGGATCGGGAAACACGTCGTCGCTCACCAGGATTTCGTCCGTCTCGAAATACCAATCGCCGACGAACACCGCCTGCAACTCGAGCACGGCCGGCCCGACCAGCCGCACCGACATGTCGTGCCAGGCCAGGTCCTTGTGGCCGTAATCGGCGTTGACGATGTTTTGCGAGCCGGTGTAGCCCACCCGGCCGTCGATCACCGCCAGCTTGCGGTGATTGCGCAAATCGAGCCGGGCAAAGCTGCGGCGGAACAAATTCACCGGCAATGCCGCGTGCAACTCAACGCCTTCCTCGATCATTCGGGGAGCAAGACGCTTGAGCATCGGCCGCGAACCAACGGCGTCGACCAGCACGCGGCACTTGACCCCCCGGGCCACGGCCCGGGCCAGCGCGTCGGCGATCTTGCGCCCCGTCTCGTCGTCCGCAAAAATGTAAAAGAGCAAGTGGATGTGCCGCCGGGCCGCGTCGATGTCGGTCACCAGGTGGTCGATCACCTCGTCGGTCTCGGTCATCAGCACGATGTTGTTTCCCCCGACGATCGGCATTGAACCCAGCCGCTCGGCCAGCGTGACCAGCGGCGCCTGATCGGCCGGCAACTCGGGATGGACCACCGCCGGATGGCCCTCCAGGCGACGACGGATCGCGTCGAGCTCGTCCAACAACTGTGCATGTCGCCCGGCACGCCGCCGAGGCAACCGGTTCTCGCCGATCAGCAGGTAGAGCACCAGGCCCGGCACCGGAAGAAAAAAGATGACCAGAAGCCACGCCATGGGCGATCCGTGCCGCCGGTTGGTGACCACGACCAGCATGACAATGCGGATCACCCATTCCAGCAGGTAGTTCAGCAGGGACCAGTCAACCCAATCGTGCATGGCCTCGACCACCAGGAAAAAGGAGAAAAAGGGGGACTGGCTCCGTGGCACACTTTGGCATGGCATTGTGAGAAAGGGTTGTCGCCACGGTGCCTGTCCCCCTTTTTCTCCTGAGCAATCACAATCCAGGGTAATATAGCATCCCGGCCAATCCACGCCGAGTCGAGTCCCGTACCGTGGGCTTCCGCCGACGGCTATCAACTGCTTACCGCCCGCTGCCCGCTGCCTACTGCTTCTGCCGTTCCCACCCGGCCGGAAACTGGATAAACTAGGAATATGATCCTCATCGTCGACAACTACGACTCGTTCACCTACAACCTCGTTCAGCGGCTGGGTGAGATCGATGCGGCGTTGGATATCCGGGTCTATCGCAACGACAAGATCACCGTCGACGAGATCGCCCGGCTTGCCCCCTCGCACCTGATCATCTCGCCCGGCCCCTGCACGCCCGACGAGGCGGGCATCTCGATGGAGTGTGCCCGGCGGCTGGCCGGCGTGGTTCCCATCCTGGGTGTTTGCCTGGGCCACCAGTCGATTGCCCAGGCGTTTGGCGCCAAGATCGTCCGCGCCGGCCGGCTGATGCACGGCAAAACCGACATGATCCACCACGACGGCGAGTCGCTTTTCGCCGGGCTTGAAAACCCGCTGGTGGCCACCCGATATCACAGCCTGATCATCCAGGCCGACACCCTGCCCGAGGAGTTTGTCGTTACCGCCTGGAGCGACCCGCCGGGCGGCGAGCGCGAGATTATGGGTATCTGCCATCGGGAATATCCGCTTTTCGGCCTGCAATTCCATCCCGAGAGTTTCCTCACCCCCGGCGGCACCCAGATTTTGAAACACTTCCTGGCCGTAGGACCGCCCAAAACCGAACCGCGACCGTGAGGGAGCGGCCGTTTCCAGCCGAGGGTGACACCGACGATTTTGCGCACTCAGCGCCGCCACCTCGACGGACGTAGCCGCAAAATCGTCGGTGTTGCAAAGCAACAAGAGGTGTTGACCAAGGGATTGCCTCTCAAGCACTGATGTTTGATCGATTCAGCGTTTTCTACCGATCCACGTTCGGCCAGGCGCTCGTTGGCGCCGTGTTGCTCTGGGCCGCGCTGCCGCCGTTGGGGCTCTGGCCGCTGGCGTGGATTGCACCGGCCTGGTGGATTTTCTTGGCGCGGCGCGACACGTTGCCCGGGCGGCGTCCGTATCGCGCGCTGTGGGCGGTCGGTTTTCTTTTCTGGCTGGCTGCCTACCATTTCGTTCGGCTCCCGCACCCGGCGGCGGTCATCGGCTGGGTGGCCCTGGCGGCCTATCTGGGCCTTTACCTGCCCGTGTTCGTCGCCCTGACGCGCGTGGCCGTCCACCGTCTGCGGGTGCCGGTGATCCTGGCGGCCCCGGTCGTGTGGACTGGCCTGGAATTGGTCCGGGCCCACCTCATCACCGGAATCACGATGGGCGCGCTGGGCCACACGCAGTACCGATGGATCGAGCTGATTCAGGTGAGCGATCTGGCGGGCGGCTACGCGGTCGATTTCACTGTCATGTTCGTCGCGGCGTGTCTTGCGCGCTTGGCGCCCTGCAACGGCCGGCGGTGGACGCTTTGGCCGGTGCCTGCCGCGGTGGCGTTGCTCGCGGCGGTATTGGCTTACGGGCTACTGCGTCTTTCGGAGTTGGATTCTTCCCCGCGGACGATTCGCGTGGCGCTGGTCCAGGGTTCGGTCGACGCCGAGGTCAAGGCCGACCCCAAGAAGGACCAGCAAACCCAGGGAGACTACGAACGCTTGACCGCCAAAGCGCTGCACGACTGGCGCGACTTGGATCTGGTCGTCTGGCCCGAGACGATGTGGCGCGAGCCACTGATCGACTGCGACCCAGCGATACCTGCCCCGCCCGATTGGCAAGGCCACGAGCGCGAGTATCACGCGCGGATTCCCGGCATCCTGCGCCAGCGGCGGGCCAACATGACCGACATGGTTCGCCGCTTCGGAGTGCCGATGTTGCTGGGCGTCGAAACCATCTACTACGACGCTCCCGATACGTTCAAGCGGTACAACTCGGCCGTGCTCGTCACGCCCTACGGCGACCTGCTCGGCCGCTACGACAAAATGCACCGTGTCCTGTTTGGTGAGTATGTGCCCCTGGGCGACTGGTTTCCGCGACTCCAGCGGCTGACGCCGCTGCCGGTGAACCTCGACCCGGGCAGCCGGCCCGTGGCGATGGACATCCGCGGTGTTCGCCTTGCGCCGGACATCTGCTACGAAACCGTGCTGCCCCACGTCATCCGTCGCCAGGTTCTCGCGTTGCGCGCCGAAGGTTGCGAGCCCGACGTGCTGGTGAACCTCACCAACGACGGCTGGTTCCGTGGCTCCAGCGAACTGGACATGCACCTCGTATGCGCCGTGTTTCGGGCGGTCGAGTGCCGCAAGCCGGTCCTGATCGCCGCCAACACGGGTTTTTCGGCCTGGATCGACGCCGACGGCCGAATTCGCCAGCGAGGCAAGCGACACCAAGAAGACCTGCTGCTCGCCACGGTCGGCGCCGATCCTCGCCGCAGTGCGTATCTCGTCCTGGGCGACGTGCCCGCGGGCCTTTGCCTGGCGGCGTGCATTGCACTGGGCGCGATCGGACTATGGAATCGTCGGAAGGCTGTCGCGGCGGGCGTCAGGGCCTCCCGTCCGTGAACCATCGGCGTGGGAGCGGCCCTAACCCATTGCTTTCAAGGCCCTTAGCACACCCCTCGTCCCAACCCCCAAAATCCAGAAATCCAGAAATCCCGAAATCCCCGGTCTCCCGATTGCCGATCCGCTCGCTGCAACCCCGCCGCTTGGGTATTCTGATTGACATGCGAAATTGGGCGAAGTTATACTGATAGCACAGTCTTGACCGGCTGTAAGTCCGTATTGGCGATCGTTTTTCGGCAGCTTCCCCCGGAAGAGGCTCTCCCGAAAAATCGGAAGGCGGTCCGCCCGGTCCGGATGACCGGCCGATCGCTGGGTTGAGTGGATTTTAGAAGAGGCCTACTGATGAACTTTGTCGGCAAAATCCTCACCGTTTTGATCGCCGTGATGAGTCTCGTCTTCATGACGATGGCCATCATGCTCTACGCGACGCATACCAACTGGCGCGACGTCGTGAAGAATCCGAATACCGGGCTCGAGCACAAGTACAACAACTTGAAGGCGGAGAAAGAGAATTTGCTGCACAAGTTCGAGGCCGCCAAGAAGGACCTCGAAAACGAGCAAATCATCAAGGGCGACAAGCTGGCCAAGCTCGAAAACACCGTCGCCGAGCTACGCGATCAGCGAGCCAAGCTCGAAAAACAGACCCAAGATCTGAAAACGAGCCAAGGCGAAGCAGTCGCCGCGATGCTCAAAACCCAGGAAACCCTCAGAAAGCTCCGCGAAGAAGTCGACACCCTTCGCAAAGATATTCGCACGGCCCAGCAGGAACGCAACCAGAGCTTCGAGAAAGCGGTCGTGCTGGCCGACCAGGTCCATCAGCGCGAAATCGATGTCAAACGCCTCAAGGGCGAAAAGAACGACCTGGCCGCCGATACTACCCGGATGCGCGACCTCCTGCGGGCCAATGACATCAACCCCGACGGCGATCCCTCCGGCCTCCTGCCCCGCGTCTCGGGCCAGGTCATGGCCGTGGTGGGCGGCGACTCGGTTGAACTCTCGATCGGCTCCGACGACGGCCTGAAGAAGGGCCATCAGCTCGAGGTGTTTCGCGCGCAGGCCGGCCAAAACCGTTACATGGGCCGCGTCGAAGTCGTCGAAACCGCTCCCGATCGAGCCGTCGCCAAGATCCTGCCCGAGTACCGCAAAGGCGCGGTTCGGGAAGGCGACAGCGTGGTCTCCAAGTTTTGATGGACGGACGATGAACGGATCTTATCGCAGACCCCAGGCCGACATTTACACCGTGCTGTTGGTGATTGCACTGGCCGCGGTGATCCTCGCGACAATTTTCGCCTATCTGGAGACGGCCGACTACGGCGATCAGAAGTACCGCGGCGCGCCGAGCGTGGTCCAAGTCGATCCCACCACCGATTCTGCCCCCTGGCGCCTTGCTCTCGCGCAACCCGACACGTCCTTGCGACCTTGCGTCTTTGCGACCTTGCGTTAAGTCACGCCCGGCAGCCTTACACCTTTTTCGTTGGCATGGATGCGTAATCGACTCTTCGGCTATTTCCGCGCGGACCTCGCGGTCGACCTCGGCACCGCCAACACACTCGTGGCGCGCGCCGGCGAGGGCCTGGTGCTCGACGAGCCCTCGGTCGTGGCCGTCGCCCGTGGGTCGGGACGCATCCTCTCGGGCGGCTGCGCCGTCGGCCATCTCGTGCGGCAGATGCTCGGACGCACGCCCGACTCGATCCGCGTCGTTCGGCCCCTGCGCGACGGGGTGATCACCGACTTCGCCCAGTGCGAGGCCATGCTCCACTACTTTCTCCGCAAGGCCCAACCCACCGGAGTCCGTCGCAAGCCCCGCGTTCTGGTCACCGTTCCCGGCTGCATCACGCCCGTCGAGCGCCGGGCCGTTTTCAACAGTGCCCAGCGAGCCGGCGCCCGAGGCGTGCTCTTGATCGACGAGGGCCGCGCGGCGGCCATCGGCGCCGGCCTGCCCGTGGCCGAGCCCGTGGCCAGCATGATCTGCGACGTCGGGGCCGGAACCACCGAGGTGGCCGTGTTCAGCCTCGGCGAGGTCGTCTCCGCCCGGTCCATCCGCGTCGGCGGCGACCGGATGGACGAGGCCATCGTCGATTATCTGCGTCGCCGTTACAGCCTCCGCGTCGGGCCGGCCGCCGCCGAACAACTCCGCATTGACGTCGGAAGCGCCATGCCCCGGCCGCGCGAAACGGCCCAGGAAATCCGCGGCCTGGACGTGGTCAGCTCGCTGCCGCGCGCCGCTACCATTACCAGCGAAGAGGTCCGCCATGCTCTGGCCGACCCGCTCGAAGCGATCCTCGACGCGGTCAAAGCGGTGCTCGACGGGTGCAGTCCCGAACTGGCCGCCGACCTGGTCGACCGGGGCATCGTGCTCTGCGGAGGCGGCGCGCTGTTGGCCGGCTTCGACCGCTACCTGGCCGACGCGACTGGCTTGCCCGTCCGCGTCGCCGCCGAGCCGCAAACGACCGTGCTGACCGGCGCCTTGGTCTGTCTTGAAAACCTTGCCCGGTGGAAAACGTCGCTCCAGTCCGGCGACGACCTCGGCTGAAAAAAAGGGGACTGGCTCCGTCGCCTCGATAATCGTCGACCTGCAAAGAAAGGGCCGCAGCGACGGTGCCTGTCCCCTTTTTCCAGGTCAAAAAGGAGAATCCAAAATGGGCGAACCTCAACCTACCGCGTCGCGCGACGCCACTCGGTCGTCCCCGATGGGGTGGCTGGTCATCCTCCTGATCGTCGCCGCGATCGGCCTGGCAATATATTTGCGTGGCGGCGCGTCGCCGGTCGGCAAAAAGCTTCCTGCCCTCGAACTTACCACGCTCACCGGCCAGGCGCAGGTCGTCACACTCGACGAACTCACAGGCCGCGTGGTGTTGGTCAATTTTTTCGCCACGTGGTGCGGACCGTGCCAGGTCGAATTGCCGCACCTGGCGAGGCTGCGCGAGCGATTCGCCTCGAACCCCTACTTCCTCTTGCTGCCCGTCTCGTGCGGCGAAGAAGACCCGATCGCGCTCCGCCGAAACACACGAGAGCTTCTTTCGCGCCTGGTGCTCGATCTCCCCACCTATGCCGATCCCGAGGGAACCACGCGCGACGCCTTCCGCCAGGTCGGCCGCTTTGAAGGGTTCCCGACCAGCTTCGTCCTCGACCGCCAGGGCGTGGTCCGCCAAGTCTGGGCCGGCTACGCCCTGGGCGTTGAAGACGAGATGCAGGCGACCATCGAGCAACTCCTCGCCGAGCAGTAGATGTGGATCCACGGGCCGTGCCCTCACACGTGTGGCTCGGCATCCACGAGCATTGTCTTCAGACTCGCCACGACGGCGGCCGGGTCGTCGGCGTTGATCACCGCGGCGCTGGCGGCGATGCGGCGGATTCCGGTGGCCAGCACGCGTGGCAGATTCTCCCGGTCGATGCCCCCGATCGCAAACGCCGGCAGACTGATTTCCGCCGCCACTGCCCGCAACAGCTCTAGTCCCGGAAAATCATCGAACGACTTCGTCGCCGAGGGAAACGTCGGGCCCACGCCCAAATAGTCGGCCCCGTCGAGCACCGCCGCCCGGGCCTGCTCGATGTCGTGAACGCTCACGCCGACGAGCATCTCGGGCCCGACCAACGCCCGAACGTCCTTGACCGGCAAATCACCTTGGCCGACGTGCACGGCGTCGGCCCGGGCCAGCAAGGCCACGTCCGGCCGATCATTCACGGCCAACAGCGTGCCGGTTCGCTCGGTAATCTCGCGCAGATACCGCGCCCAAGCGAGCAACGTCCGATCGTCGAGCCCCTTGTCGCGCAATTGCACCACGTCGGCGCCCGCGTGGACCAGCTCGTCGGCCAGGCGGCGAAAATCCTCGATCGTGGCCCGACCGTCCACGAGCACGTAGAGCCGCGCGGCGGCCAGGCGCTCGTTGCTTCGCCGCGCGATCGCCACGGCGCGCTGGAGGGTATAGCCGCGATAGCGGAGTTGTTCGAGCCCCGCGGCCAGTCGCGGATCGATCAACTTAGCGAATTCCTCCAAGGTCCGCAGCGATTCGTGCAAGCGGCAAAAGTTGGCCGCGAGCACGTCGTCGGGCCCCTCGCGCCGCTGTTCTCCCTCGGTGGATAATTGCGTCCCGACGTCGGCCTGGGTCTCGCGCGCGGCCAGTCGCAGTTCCAGGGGAACCGACTCCAACAGGGCCGCCAGGTCGTGCCGAAGGTGTTTCAGTCGCCCAGTGAGATGCCCATCGTCCAGAACAAACCGCACGTAATCCTCAACCACGCGGAGTCCTTCGCGCCCGCGGTTGGCCGCGGCGTCGATCACGCGCAGCACGCTCGACCGATCCTGCCGTGCCGCCGCGACACGGGGTATATTTCCGACGTCGCTGCATGACTCGCCGCTGGCCCCTTCCGACGAATCTTCAACACCGTCCACGTCAATCGGTTCGCCGATCGGCTCGTTGTCGATTTCCTCGTCGGATTCTGGTAAGTGTCCATGAAGGCGAGCCAATTCCTTCTCGACCGACTGGCCGTCGACGCCGCGGCCGCACAGCCACGTGGCCACTTCATCTGGGCCACTGGCCAACCCCCAGAGCAAATGCTCGCTGGCCAACTCCGGCGGCTGCCGGTGCTCGGCCAGCCAATCGGCCGCCCGATCGACCACCAACCGCACCGTGGGCGAGAGCGGCCAGCCGCTTCGCCGCGGCGCGTTCTGGCTGGCCGGTTCGCTGTCGTTCGACCGGCGCAGCTCGGGCCAGCGCTCGCGGACCGCGTCAACCGTGACGGCGAAACGGCGCAGGATAGCGGCCGCGCGGCACTCGCCCTGGTCGAGCAGTCCCAGCAAGACGGCCTCGGGCGCAATCTTGCTGCTCTCCTGGCCCGTGTGCCAAAGGGCGGCCACGTCCAAAGCGCGCCGGGCGCCCGCGGTGAACTCGACGTTGGAACGGAATTCGTCGGACATCTCGATGGTCATGGGTGGGGTAATGTCGGAGATAACGACGGTTACGGTGCTGACACTATGCCAATGTGGCACACCGAAGCGGCACCGGCAAGCGGTGCCCTGCCGAACCGCCCTCCCAAATCCCTGATCCCTGACTCCTGATCCCTAATCCCTCTTCCCCCCCATCCCAACCAGTCTACTGTCCTATTGATCGACACACCGTAAGCCCATTGAGCCAAACAGTCTTCTCACGGTTCCCCGCGGCGCGCTTTGTTGCCTTGATTCGTTAGGTTTTGCGAGTTACAATTCGTTGGCCGAGCAAGGAAACACTATGGAGGGTGTATCATGGGCCGCATGACGTGGGCCGTGTATTTGTGGCCGGGTTTGCCGCAACTTTGGAGGCGCGGCGCCTGGTCGGGACTGGCCGTGGCCGTTGGGTTTGCCTTGTTGCTGAACCTGGCGCTGGTGAGTAGTCTCGTTTGGACGGAACTCGAACTACTGGGAAGCGAAAGTCGTACCTATGTTTGGCTGGCCGTGGCGATCCTTTGGGTCGGCTCGGCCGCGCTCGGCGCGGCGAGCAACCGGCGACGTGCTCGAACAGCCGACGGTTCGACCGGCGGCGATTGCTTCGGCGAGGTGTTGGACCACTACCTGCAACAGAACTGGTACGAAGCGGAACACCGCCTCGCCAGCCTGTTGAGGCGCAAGCCGACCGACGTCGACGCGCGATTGATGCTTGCCACGGTCATGCGTCATACGGGCCGGCTCGACGAGGCGGCCGGACAACTCGACCGGCTCGGTCGCATGGAAGGTTCCCGCAAGTGGGAACACGAAATCGCCCAACAACGGCGACGGCTGGCCAGCGCGGCCCGCCAAACGAACCAAGAGGAACCCGCCGCGGGCGACTCGCCAAGAGGCGAACGCGTCGCGGCCTGAACCCACACCAAAGAGACAGAACCCTTAAGGGATCCACCGGAACAGCCAGGCAACCCCGGGTCGTCTTCTCTTGTCCGCCCCCGGCGGGCGATCGAGCGGCGATGCCCTCGGCTCGCCCGGTTGCGTGCGGTGCCCACGGCGCCTAACGGAGGCTCGAATGTACGAACGTTTTACCGACCGCGCGCGAAAGGTCATGCAATTGGCCAACCAGGAAGCGCAGCGGTTCAATCACGAATACATCGGAACCGAACACATCCTGTTGGGTCTGATCAAGGAGGGCAGCGGCGTCGCGGCCAACGTGCTCAAGAATCTCGACGTCGACCTCCGAAAGATCCGGCTGGAAGTCGAGAAGCTCGTCCAAAGTGGCCCCGACATGGTCACGATGGGCAAGCTGCCCCAGACGCCGCGTGCCAAGAAGGTCATCGAATACTCGATGGAAGAGGCCCGCAACCTCAACCACAACTACGTGGGGACCGAGCACATTCTGCTCGGTCTGTTGCGCGAGCAAGAGGGCGTCGCCGCCCAGGTGCTTATGAACCTGGCACTGAAACTCGAAGACGTCCGCGAGGAAGTGCTCAACCTGCTCGGCCACGGCGAGCCCGAAGCCGGAGGCCGCGGCGGCATGGGCGGCGGTGGCGGCGAACCCCAACGCGGCAAGTCCAAAACGCCCGCGCTGGATAGCTTCGGCCGCGACCTGACCGAACTGGCCCGCCAAGGAAAGCTCGATCCGGTCATCGGCCGCGATCGGGAAATCGAGCGAACCATGCAGATCCTCGGCCGGCGGACCAAGAACAACCCCGTGCTGCTGGGCGAGGCCGGCGTCGGAAAAACTGCCATCGTCGAGGGCTTCGCCCAACGGGTCGTCGAAGGCAACGTTCCCGAACTGCTCCTCGAACGGCGCATCGTGGTCTTGGACCTGGCGGGCATGGTCGCGGGAACTAAATACCGCGGCCAGTTCGAGGAACGCATCAAGACGGTGATGAACGAAGTCCGACGCGCGAAAAACACCATCCTCTTCATCGACGAGCTGCACACCCTGGTCGGCGCCGGCGGCGCCGAGGGCGCCATCGACGCCAGCAACGTCCTGAAGCCGGCCCTGTCGCGCGGCGAAATCCAGTGCATCGGCGCCACCACGCTCGACGAATACCGCAAGTACGTCGAGAAGGACAGCGCGCTGGACCGCCGCTTCCAGGTCGTCATCGTCGACCCGTCCACCCCCGCCGAGACCATCGAAATCCTCAAGGGCCTCCGCGACCGCTACGAAAGCCACCACCATGTGCAAATCACCGACGACGCCGTCCAGGCGGCCGTCGAACTGTCCGGCCGCTACATCACCGGCCGCTGCCTGCCCGACAAGGCCATCGACGTGATCGACGAGGCCGGCGCCCGGGTGCACCTCAAGTCGATGACCCGGCCGCCGGATCTTAAGGAAATCGACCAGGAAGTCGAACGGCTCAACCGCGAGAAGGAAGAGGCCGTCGCCAACCAGGACTTCGAGAAGGCGGCCTCCCTGCGCGACAAGGCCGACAAACTCAAGGACCGCAAGAAGGCCATTACCCAGGAGTGGCGCGAAAAGTCGCGTGAGACCGACGGCGTGGTCGACGAAGAGGTTATCGCCGAGGTCGTCTCCAAGATGACCGGCATCCCGCTGACCCGGCTGAGCGTCGAGGACTCGATGCGGCTGATGAAGATGGAGGACGAACTCCACAAACACGTCATCAGCCAGGACGAGGCCATCAAGTCGATCTCCAGGGCCGTTCGCCGCAGCCGCAGCGGCCTGAAAGACCCCAAACGGCCCACAGGCTGCTTCGTCTTCGCCGGTCCCACGGGCGTCGGCAAGACCCTGCTGGCCAAGGTGCTTGCCGAGTTCATGTTCGGCGATCAGGACGCCCTGATCCAGATCGACATGAGCGAATACATGGAGAAACACAACGTCAGCCGACTGGTCGGGGCGCCTCCGGGCTACGTCGGCTACGAGGAGGGCGGCCAGTTGACCGAGAAAATCCGCCGGCGACCCTACTCGGTCGTCCTTTTGGACGAAATCGAAAAGGCCCATCCCGACGTCTTCAACATGCTCCTGCAGGTCATGGAGGAAGGGCGGCTCACCGACAGCTTCGGTCGCAACGTCGACTTCCGCAACACCATCCTCATCATGACCACCAACGCCGGAGCCGAGGCCATCAAGAACGAAGCCTCCTTCGGCTTCCAGAAACCGAGCGGCGACGCGTCGTACGAAAGCATGAAGGAACGCGTCCAGGAACAAATCGACAAAGTCTTCCGGCCCGAGTTCCTCAACCGCGTCGACGACATCATCGTCTTCCGCCATCTGACCGAGGATGACCTCGGCCAGGTGATCGAGCTCGAGTTGGGCAAGGTCCGCGAGCGACTCAGCGAGCGCGGGCTGACGCTGACCCTCGCCGACGAGGCGAAGACGTTCCTCATCAAGAAAGGCTCGAACCTCGATTTTGGCGCCCGACCGCTTCGCCGTGCCATCGAGAATTTCGTCGAGGACCCGCTCTCCGAGGAACTGCTCAAGGGCGAGTTCCAAGGTTGCGACACCATCACCGTCGATGTCAAGAAGGTCGGCACGAAGACCCAACTGGTCTTCGTCGGCCACCGTCAGGAACACGCTGCCGCGGACTCACCGCCGGTCGGCGCCGCCGTCGAGGGCGATTCCTCGGGCCCAACCGCCGACCACGCCGAGTAGTCGGCGGTCCTCGCGAACCATAACCAGCACCAAGCCCACCGAGCGATCCGCCCGGTGGGCTTTTTTCGTCGGCCGCCCAGGCGGTATGGGCGACCACGGTCCAACCGTCGCGATAGCCCGGCGTATTCCGACTGGCGTGGGTTTGCCGGTTGCGTTGGGTCTGTTGGCCTGAAAACCTGTCTTCCGGGTACGCATAACCGTTAGGCTTTTCCTGTCTTACTCTCGCCGCAAACCTTGCGCAGGAAGAGCGGTAAACCTTTTGCTGAAAATACCTTCCGTTCACTCAAGGGTTTTGCGCGGGGGTGCCGATACCGAGTTTGACCCTTGAACAGTTTGTACGCCGACGGCGGCGCGTTCAAGGGAGCATCAGCAAAGCCGGATATGCGTGTTTCGGGTCAAGGAA
>Ga0307430_1002201_pt1 | contig 13210 bp, 10 predicted proteins | sample SalMarWE160130MG_FD_202159 | JGI IMG/M metagenome (GOLD analysis project Ga0307430, IMG submission 202159) | Salt marsh sediment microbial communities from the Plum Island Ecosystem LTER, Massachusetts, United States - WE1603-130 | ecosystem: Environmental > Aquatic > Marine > Intertidal zone >... | reverse complement strand
CCGATGCCTTCGGAGCCCTTCCCCGCCGATCACCCGCACGTTGAAAACGATTGATACATTAACGAATTGATGAATTGCTGTATTTACGGATTACATATCTAATGCGTCAATCCGTTAATTCGTAAATTGTATAATAATTCAAACTATTCGTAACGACGCCGGCGATGGCCACGGAACGCAATAGCGTTCACATTTTGAGCAAATGCTCCGTTCCCATCTTCGTTGTCGTTCGTAAACACCTACGAACGTATGGATTTACCAAACTACGCTCCGTTGATGGAGCGATTGGGCTACACGTTTAAAGACGAAGCCACGCTCATTCAGGCGATCACGCACCGATCGTTCATCAACGAGCACGCGGACTTCCCCTACCCCCACAATGAACGGTTGGAATTTTTAGGCGACGCCGTCCTTGAACTCGTTGTCACGGAGCACCTCTTTTCGAATTACAGCAATCCGGAGGGAGAGCTCACAAACTGGCGTGCGGCGCTCGTGAACGCCAAGACGCTCGCCGGCATCGGCCGTCAGCTCAATTTCGAGGAGTTCTTGCTCATGTCGAAAGGCGAATCGAAGGATGCGGATTCAAAAGCGCGCATGTACATTTTGGCGAACGCCATGGAATCCATCATCGGTTCCATCTATATTGACGGCGGATGGGATGCGGCCAAAACGTTCATCGATAAAAACGTCCTCTCGCACCTTCCGTTCATCTTAGAGAACGAACTGCACATTGATCCGAAGAGCAAGTTCCAGGAAACCTCGCAGGAACTCCTGGGCGTGACGCCAACCTATAAGGTGTTGGAAGAAATCGGACCGGATCATGCAAAGGAATTCACGGTCGGCGTATTCATCGAAAAAGAGCTCGTGGCCGTGGGCAAAGGAACGAGCAAGCAGGAAGCGCAGATCGCGGCCGCGGAAGAAGGACTGAAAGAAAAGGGCTGGGAGACGAAACCGATGAAGCGATAAAAGGTAGGTAATAGGAAAATAGGTTATAGGTTATAGAGAAATAGGTGATAGGTCTCATCTCAACATCACTGGCGAAAACAATGACCCGTCACCGATAACCTGATATTTTAAATCCTATCCATGAATGTAAAAAATGGCTGGCTGAACATCACGCGGAACCGCGTGATTTTGCTCGTCCGGTGTATTTACACACACATCATTTCATGTTATAACCCATCGACAACAGAAGACATGCGCCCGTATGATTTTTTCAAAATCATACGGAACGCGTCGTCACTCAGGAATGTCAGCATTCCGTGCTAACATTCCATTCATTCCTAGCGCCCGTGGTTCAACGGATAGAATACCGGTCTTCGGAACCGGGGATGGGGGTTCGATTCCCTCCGGGCGTACCACGTAAAAACGACGGCTTGTCCGTCGTTTTTACGTGGTACGCCATAATGAGCAGTTTTTGATTGCATCGATATTGCCTGTTTCTTTTCCTGAATGTTTCCATAAAAAATCCGCCGACCTCTTAGAGAAGCCGACGGAGAAAAGTTGCCGCACGCACGGCCCCACGGAGGGACAAAGGACTGTGCCTCATAAGTCTCCTGACACCACAGAAGACAGCGTGCGTGCGGCGGAGCTCCCAAGGTGGGGGAGTAGGGAGCCGGTGTACGGCGTTTATATCACACGTCGGGGTTTGTGTCAAGATCAGACCGCCAAAATCCGCTCAAACGGAATCGAAAAGCACCGCACTCACGAGTGTGAGGCGGTGCTTCGGAACGTGACGCCCATTGGAGGACGCGATCATGAGAAAGGCATCGACCGGAAGGGACGCCGATTCATTCGTTCCCGCCTCCCTCTGTGAATCTCGCCATGAAGACCCAGAATACCCACACAGAGCAGCAAGATGAAGAATATGCCCATGATTTTTATCTCCCCTTTTGTTGATGGTGCGTATCCGTATTATCACGGATAACCCGGCTTGTAAACGAACGAAAAGCACCGCACCCGCGAGGAGCGAGGCGGTGCTTCGAGACGAGGTGAGGAGAGACTACTCGACTTCCCAGCTCACGAGCTCCGTGATTTCCATGCCTCTGCTCTTCAGCCTGGGATTGATCTCGCGCTTCAGGAGCTCGGCGAGTCCGTTCGTCTGGCGGACGTCCTTGGGATTGTAGAAGCTTGCCAGTGCTTTGGACTGCGCATTGTTGAACTCGTAGAGCTCGGAAAGAACGACATCTGACGCTCGTTGGAGATTGTGGTTGTCATCACTCAGAGACAATGCTACGGCATACGCGCGCGGGTCCGTGAGGCGCGTCCGAACCACGTAGGCCAGGTTGCGCACTTTGGGATTTTCCGTAATGGGCGCCACACGACTCTCCACGTCCATGGACACCGGAAGGTCGTCCAGGCAATTTTTCGAGCACCAAATCCAGGAACCGGCCTCCATGAACATTCCGAGCTCATCATATTGAGCGGAATCGTATTTCACCATTGAGACGTGCTTGGGGGTATACGTCGAAGACCAACTGGATTTTTCCGTATAGAGGCCGATGGTAGCCAAACCGATGAAGCCGACGAGCATTGCGCAGATGCATGAGACGAAAAAGCGATCCTCGGTCAACCACTGCCATTTCGGGAGCGAAATATGACAACAGAGCACGCTTTTGCACAGCCCGGCTCCCAATCCCAACAGGCAAACGAATACGAGTATGAGTATCCCTGGAGTCATTTGTATCTCTCCTTCTGTTAAAGGTCTGAGGGCTTATTATCACGGACTACGCCATGAGTCAACGATAAATACCAGATACTAGATACGAACTACCAGCTACCAACGAAAAGCACCGACCCGCGAGGAGCGAAGCGGTGCTTTATCGAAGAAGTCGGAAGGAAGGAGGCTCAATCGGTTTGACCCTTGGATACGTAGTACGCATCAAGCTCGTCCTGGTAACCCAGACAGCTCCAGAGCTGTTCTTCGCTGATCTTACCCGCAGATAAGTAGATGTGCATGAGTTCGGTGAGCGTGTACACGGCCACGAAGTGATACTTCGCGTCCGTGATCTTCTTAGCACCGCCCTGCTCGCGATCTACGAGGACCACGAGGCCGGAGATCCGAAGGCCGAGCTCTTTGAGCGTCTGCATGGCCTCAAGCTTGCTCTCGCCGTGCGTGATTAGATCATCAACCATCAGGACTTGGTCGCCTTCTTCACACTTCCCTTCTTCGAGGTGTGCGATTCGGCGCATACCGTTCGGCAGATGTTCTTTTCCAAGCCGCAGCAGCTTATAGGGCGCGGGAAGATCCGCTTCGCAGGCAATAGCCTGAAACGCTTGGGCGAACGGATCACCTGCGTTCGGAATCCCGGCAATATGCGTGAACTCAAGTTCGTCTACGCGCACAGCTATGCGAAACATAAGATCCGCGGCCTCAAGCACGTCCTCGTTCTCGAGCGGTCCGGGCTTGGGGTTATTCGGCACGCGAAGGTTCAGATAGAACGGCGACTCCGGAGCACCCGGATGCTTCTCGTGAAGCTTGAGCCGAAAGCGTCCAAACTTCACGGCGCCGATGTCGAACAGTCGAAGCGCGAACCTCGACTTTCTCTCGTTTATCAATGCATCCATAACAACCTCATTCCCCTCTCTTTACGAGAGCACGACCGATCTCGTCCGCAATACGTTTTGCGGCTTCGACCGGATCGTCCGCTTTGGTGATCGGACGTCCGATCACCAGGTAGTCCGCGCCTTCCATGATCGCCTCATAGGGCGTCAGGGTGCGCTTCTGGTCGTCCTTGGGCGAGTCCGATGGACGGATGCCCGGCGTTACGGCCAGAAACTCCGGCTGGCAGTATGCGCGCACCGCGGAGAGTTCCTTCGGCGAGCAGATGATGCCATCGAGACCGCTTTCCTGCGCAAGCCAGGCGAGCTTATGCACGGCGATGCGCTCAACGCCTTCCCGTTCGATGCGCGCGCGCTCTTCCTCATCCGCAATGTTCAGCACTTCCGCGAAACCCACGTCCACGAGATCGTCGTACGACAGGCTCGTGAGGAGCGTGACGCCGAGGACGAGCGGCGGCGTGACGCCGGAGCGCTCGGCGGCCTCAACGGACGCGTTCTTGGCCTTCGTCATCATCTCGGATCCGCCCGCACAGTGCACGTTCACCATCTTTATCCGGACGTGCGAAATCCCGCCCACGGCCTTTGCCACGGTGTTGGGGATGTCGTGCAGTTTCGCGTCCAAGAATACCTTTCCGTTAAAACGCCTGGCAAGATCGCGCAGGGCGTTGAGGTTCTTAATGTATTCGAGATTGGGCGTATCGGCGAACACGAAACCAAGAACCATCATGATGAATTCGAAGCCAAGCTTGAATACGCCGACATGCGGCTCGAGTTCCCGCACGATGGTTGCGGCCGTTCCAGGGTCGCTCACATCAAGCGCCAGAATGATGCGTTCGCGAGGTTCCACACCGTCCGTTCCGACTCGGGTCGCCTTCGCGTCTTCCGGCATCCGCGGCAAACTGATATTCATCCGTTGATTACAAGGGTCGTCAGGATCCATTTCATGTTCTCCTTCCGATTGTCGAACGAACGAAAATACAAGAGGAAATGCCCCCTTGTATCTTTAGTCCACTATAGAGGAACAGTGCGGAAAAATCAAGAAATTACGCATTTCGCATTGCGAATTACGCATTTTTCTAACCCCTCGTCTGCGGCACAATGTTCATTCGGAGCCAATGCGCAATGCGAAATACGCAATGCGAAATGCCTACGGTTTTGTCACGACCCCTTTACGTTTTGCAATGGGATCATCGGGAAGATCGGTGTTGAGCGACGGCGACGTGCGAATCACGGATTCCTCGATGCTCTTGTCCGTAAATTCGAACCGCGTTTCCGAGAGCAGCGGTGCGAAACGGCCCACATCCGCTTCCGATGGGCTGAGCTTGACGTCGAAAGACAGGAGGAGATCGTCCACATCGCTCGGAATTTTGTTGATGTTCCACGTGACGAGCTTGAGGTCCGGATCGTACCCGGCCTCCCCCGCATCAATTTCTTTAATCGTTCCCCACGAAATGGCCTTGGGCAGGCTCGCGCTCACGTTCACGCGTTCGAGTTCGTGGAGCGTTTTGGATATCTTCCATTCAACGCGATACGTGGTCGCGGATCCGACCTGCGGCGGGAGCGGGCCCGTCCCGACCGGAGCGCCTTCGTCTGACGTATAGCGCGCAACGGATGTGATGTTCGCATCGCTCTGGAGATTGAGCAGGATGGGTTGGGTTTTTACGATGCGGTTCACCTCTGTGTCTCCCACGGAAACGATGGTCGCCTCCACGTACGCCATGATCGGCACGTCCATATCCGGACTCACGGATTCGATGACCGGAACCGAAACTTCGATGAATCCGTCTTCCTCCGGCGCCAAGGATTCGAGCTGTCCGATTTCCGCTTCCGTGAATGTGAGCGCGTTGCCGGAACGCTCCGCCTCATACTCGTCATCGAGCTCCCTCCAATCCACGAGCGTCAGGGATTTTTCCTCATCTCCTTCGCCGGACTTCGCGTCCAGGTGGAGGGCGAGCGATACGTTTTCGAGCTCCTCCCCGCTCGTATTCTCGTATGAAATCCCAATGCGCTGCCACTCTCCCAAATTCACGGAACGATCATCCTGCGACCCGTTGATGACGAGTTCAATGTGAAGATCTCCGGCGAGCACGGACACGAGTCCTTCGGTCTTCTGCGCGGCCGCGAAATTTCCATCCGAAGCCACGTACCCGGCTTCACCGACGATCGGAATATCTCCGCTCGAACCGAGCGAAAAAGCGCCTTTCAGCTCTACGCTCACGGAAGCATTCGGATCCAGCGGATCGAGCTCTTTTACGTACTCGTATTCATCAATCTCTCCTGAACTTCCATCGGATCCCGGTACGAACCCATCGGGAATCGGGATCCGCGCCCGAAGGCCTTCCATAGTCTCCGTTCCGTTGTTTTGGATCGTGTAGCGAATCGTTACTTCATCGCCGGGCAGAACCTTGGCCGGCAATTCAAGCGTTCCTTCCAGGACGCTATCCGTATATTCAATATCGTGCGTCATGAGCTGTTCAAAATCGCTGTTGAACGTTGCCGGGCGATACGTCCCGATGACCTGAATGGCGGACTTCGTTCCGAGAGCCCCGGTGAACACGCCCGTCACCTTGATGGTCCCGCGCGCTTCCGCGGACTGAGCGCCCAAACGGAATACGAGCGGCGCGCTCGTCGGTTCCGGCTTTATCTCGGAGATAATGAAGTCATTCGGGAAGCTGATGCGAAACTCCGTGGACGCGAGCGGCTCCTTGGATACGTTGTGCCAATTGATAAAATAGGATACTTCCTGGCCCAGCGAGATTTGTTCCGGCCCTTCGATTTGGATCTGAATGCCCTCTCCGTTGAACCCGTGGCCGCCCCACCACCAGAATCCGAGCCAGGCGGCGCCAAGCACGAGTACGAGGAGCGCCGTAATGCTCGCGAGCACGAGCACCCACGTCTTCCGCCGTCCACGCTCCAGCGTATTCAGCCATTCTTTGGACGGATGGCCCTCGTAGATGGCGGACAGGCTTGCCGCGACGTCGTTCTCTGCGGGGGTGCGGGTTTGCGGGGGTGCGGGTTTGCGGGGAGCCGCGGGGGGGACCGGCGGCGCGCTCGCACTCTTCTCGAGCGCCTCCGATTCCTTGGCGATGATCTTTTTGAGCTCCTCATCCGTACCATCAGGTTCGGCGCCGTACACCTTAACGAGGGGCGAGGCTCCGGCCGCCGCCTTCTTTGAGGACTTCTTCTTTCGATCCTTTCGCTTCTTTTTCTTTTTGCTCATGTTAACGGATGGATTGCTGAATGACCCCTACGAATTACGAATGGGGTACGAATCTACGAATTCACTGACCGTTACTTCATAGCGTATTCGTAGATTCGCATCTGTTCGTCATTCGTAAACCATGGACATTTAATTCTTCGTCACATACAGCGCCGATACAACTTTATCACGATCCCATTCTTCGGATAAACCCTCGCCCGCATGCGACCAGCGCGTTTCCCAATCCTCCGGTACATGGACGTTCGTGGTAATGACGCGATCCGCCTTGCCCGCCTGGCTCGTCAACAGGAGCGAGTACGCGGCGCGAACCTGCGTATCGGATTCATCCGACAACCCGGCGGCGATCCGGTCGCGAATGTCGAACGCCGTAAAGGGAAGACGGTACGCGAGGGTGAGTTCTTGGGACTCGCCCGGGTCAATCATGCTCCATCCGCCGAAAACCGTGCGATCTCCCTCGTCCCACTGCGAGACGCCGGATGGATACTCCTGCAAGCTCTCGCGCATCTCCTCCGCATCGGGATCCGGCACGGCGTCTTCTCTCGGCGTATCGAAGAAGATCGGTTCAGGCTCCCTGAATCCGCCGGATGAAATGAGCGTGCTCCCGCGCGGCACGTACACGCGGAAGTACGTCACGTTCCGCACGCCCTGGAACAATTCTCCTTTGGATGCCGTGTGCTCGCGCGTGATCGTTACGTGATTGACGATCTTCCCGCTCTCTTCGATCTCCACTTCATGCACGACCTGCTCATTGATGGCGGGATCCGTTTTGGCGCCCGCGATGTTCGCGGCAACCACGGCGAGCGCATCTCCGATGGCCGGCTTCAGCCTACCGCTCCAGCCGAACTCCTGCGCGAGAAAGTCTTCGTCTTCATCCATGAGCGCGATCTGGACATCCTTGCGCTCAATCGCCTCCGAGAACAGCGTCATGACCTTGAGCATGTCTCTCTGCGGAAGGTTCTTGAGCTTCTCGATGAGACGCGGTCCCATGAGCCCCAAAATCTTCTTCGGCTTGTTCTCTTCGAGATCGTATTCCAGTTCGACGCTCTTTTGCGTTTCGAGCATGAAATTCTGCGCATCAATGACTTTCCCGAGCTCCGGAACATCGATGGGACCCGTGAGCGCCAAGAGCCGCTCCATGAGCGTGGCGTTCACCGCGATAACGCCGTCGATCGTATACCCGCCGGATTTGCTCCAGAAGTAGCGGATCTTCTTTGCGGCCGTGGGAAAGTCCGGCGACCAATTACTGTCCTGAAACTCCCAGCGGTCCGCGATGAGCGTAAGCGGCTCCGGTGGAATGATCTGCGCCATGAGCTGTCCCTGGAGATCGTACGTACCGCCGCCCGGAATTTCGAAGCGTTTAATCTCTCCGCGATGGATGTCGAGCTCGGCATAGGATCCCATGAAGCCGCCCGTCGGACGAAGCTCGTTCGGATTCTGGAATACGATGAGGTATCGACGCTGGCCTTCGCGGCCCAGCAGATTCGCGAGGAGCTCCGAGAGCCCCACGAATTCCCGAACGGCCACGCGCCCGTCTTCGATCTGTCCGGCGAGCGTCGCCATCTTTACGCGCTCCCCTTCCGGGATGACGCTCTCGTCCACGTTGGCAAGCGCGGACCCGGCATCATCGAGCAGCGGCAGCGCTCCTTCGGCGTACGCAGCCAAAACGCCCAAACGATCCAGCACGCTTCGATGCGATTCGTTCAGCGCCGCGTCCAATCCCTTGGCGAGCAATCGGGCGGCATCCGCGGATTTTGATCCGACTTCCAGGAGCGCGCGGGCGGATCGATAGTTCGAGCGCGTAGTCGGAATCAACGCCGAAAGCCCCACGGCAAGGGCGTTCGTCTGCGAGAGGAGCTCGTCGGCGATGCGAAAACGCTCGCTCGCGTTCTTGAGGGCTTCGATGGATTCGCCGATCTCCGCATTATTGATGCTCCCCAAATCCTGAAGCGCTCCCTCCCCGGCAAAAGCCACCGCCGCCTTTTTGGATTCAAGCGCCCGTGACAATCGAACGATGTTCGCGGGGAGCATGGCGATGAGCATGAGGAGGGCGATGACGATAAACGCCCTGCCGTACGGCCACGTCGTCTTCGCAGCCGGAATCGGCTCACTCTCGTAAACGTCCTCCCTCTTTTGTTTGCGCCACTGGAAAAAGCCGAAGAGGTCGGAGAAGAAACCGCTCACGCGATCGGTAATGCGCGCCACCGGTCCGTAATTGGATGCGTACGCGAGTCGAAATTTCGTCGGGGTGAACTGGTTGGAAAAACGGTACGGGTCCGGCTCCTCAACGTGCAAATCCGACGAGAGCATCTCCAGGAGATCCAAGCTCGGAATGTCGTCCAACGCATCCGGTTCATGACTGAGGATATCGGACTGAAGCAAATAGTGTTCCTCGCTCTCACTCGGTATGGAAAACGTTATCTCTCGAAGGGAAACCACGAACGGACTTCGATCGTGATCCGCGAAGCGAACGGAAACCGGCGTCTCTTTGAATGTCTGCGGCGGCACTTCGGTGAATGCCACGACAACGCGATCCAGATTCGCAATGGCATCCCGCTCCCCGGCCGATGATTGGAATGCCGCGCCGCGCACCTCCCCGAGCGCCGACCTTCGAGATCGGCGTCGATGCCTGCGCGGCTTGGGGATATTCACGCGCGTGGGTCCGGCCATGAGGAAAATGCCCTCCCCGGCATACCGAACACCCTCGCCTTCGGTGACCGATGCGAGCTGTTCTTCTAAGGACCTTGAATTTCCACGCGGACGCGAAAATCCTTCATCGGATCCTCGTGTACTTCCTCCTTGGTTGCTGGGCATGAATTACGACGCTCGAAACACTCGCTCAAAGACTTGGAGCGTTCGCGCGGCCGCCTTGCGCCAATCGTGTTTTTCCTTAAGAATCGGCACGATTTGTCTGGCCCGCCCGCGAACACCACTCGGATCGTTGAGAACGGTTTCGATGGCTCGTACTATAGCATCTGAGCGGTCCGGATTGAAGTAGATCACTCCCTCATTTCCTTCCATGGGACGGACGGGCCCGAGGACTTCCGGCATGCAGGAGCTATCGCTCGAAAGAACCGGACATCCAACGGAAAGCGCCTCAAGCGGCGGCAAACCGAATCCCTCCCATCGGGACGGGAAGATGAGGGCCAGTGCCTTTGAATAGAGCTGTTTGAGACGGTCGTCCGAGACTTCGCCGAGAAACTCGATATTCGGTTGTTCGGTTGTTCGGTTGTTCGATTGTTCGGATACTGCACTCATGGACTCCTGCACTCCTGCACACCTGAATTGATCCATCAATCGCCGCATGAAGGCGTCCTTCTTCCCCACTACGAGCAGACGGACGTTCAGGTGCGACTCCGCGACCTTCTTCCATGCTTCAAACAGCATTTCGAGGTTCTTGTGCGGGTACGCGGACCCCACGGTCATGAAGTACGGGTGTTCGAGATCGGGATCGCGCCACGCGTCCCGATCAATCTCCGGCATGCCCTCGCCCGTTACGTCGATGGGCGTTTTGAGATTCGGGAAGTGCTTCTTGATCCACCCGCGCGTGTATTCCAGCGGCACGAGGATTTGTCTTGATTCGTAGAGCGCTCTCTTCAAAATGAGACGGAACCCGATCCGTTTGAGCCGAGCGACGAAAGGCCCGCGCGTGGTTGCGTTCGCGGACAGCGGCTCTTCGAGCAGGATGAGGTCGTGGATGAAGACGACGCGCGGAATCGGCGAGAACCACGTGACGTTCCAGTGCGGGACAAAGAGGATGTCCGCCTTCGTTTGACGGATGATGCCCGGCATTCTGATTTGTTCCGCAAGCCCGTACCACGGCACGTCGGCTTTGACGTGTTCGACGGACGGATGATCTTTGAACGGAGATGCGCTTGGATCTTTTTCCAGGAGCACAAAGGTATGGCCGCTCTCCAACAACAACATCGCGCGGACGATTTCCTGGATGTAGCGTCCGATCCCCCTCGTGTTTTCCGGCCCCATCATGCGGGCGTCAATGGCGATGCGCATGGAACGTATTTGACCACTAAAAAACATATAATACAAGGGAAGAACCCCCAAAAAGGACTTGACAATCACTCATTTATATGGTAAAGAGTATCATGCTTATAAAGCACGTCTCCTGACTCTAATGCTCAAAAGCAGGGTCTCTCAACAACCTCCAAGCATCGTTAACATCCAACTGCTAGAGATGCGAGGAAGGAGACGGCCATGAACCTTTTCTTAATCGAAGTGGAACACTTTACTGGGCAGGTTGAATACGTCAACCAGTATATCGTCGCCGCAAATGAGCTTTCGTCGGCGATCGAGGAAGTGTTAGGGCATGATAAACCCGAAGCCTTCCCGATCATCCCGGCTGCCACTGCGGCGCTGACCCAGGCGGCTAATGATTCCCTGCGGTCAATCATGCCCGAGGCAACCATGCCTGAGTGTGACCATCAGACCCGCGGCCTCAAGGTCTACCGCATCGGTATTGCCGTTGTCGGGATACGTCCTGGTCTGGTCATGACTTCCAGGAAGCTCGACCCCTATGAACCCGAGAGAGCGCAATTGATCCAGTTCCCCAACTACCGGGAGTAGGGCTATCCGTCCTCTGCCCTCACCCGCTCACAGCCCACCCAAAGCAGAAGAATCTGCCACGGGTGGGTTCTTCTTTTTTAGCCGGTTTAGCCGGGAATAGACAACAAGACTTGACAAAGTAATCAGTATATGCTATGCTCTATCGTTCATTCAAAATCGTCATTTGGCTGGCATTTCCGTATTTCCAACAACCGTTGGAAACGCAGACTTGTCCGTCAATTTCGACGGATAGAATTCCCAGGAGGAAAAGCATGCATTCCTACAACACCGAGTTTTCCAACGTTGGCGCTCTTCTCACCACGTTCGGCATTGAGCTGCGGTCCATGGACCGCGACCAAATGATGGGTGAATATGGCAACGTCGTCAGTAGGTGCCTCGCTGATAATTGGATCAACTACCTTGATGCCGGAGATCTGCGCCTGATCGTCCGACAGTTGAGCGACCAGGATGGCCGATGGTTCGAGGTCGAAATCGGAAAGCTCCACGATGAAGCCGATTCGCTTTCGAAGCATTCGGAGCATCACGTTCGCGTCATCTTCATGGAGAGGTCAGCCGAAGACAGCCTCACCTCCACAACGTGGGAGATGGATCGTGACGACACTCCGGAGGCGAAGGCACTGCTGAAGGAAATCAACCCGAAACTCGCAGATCTCTGTTGGAGGGAGAAGTGGTACAAGTTGCGTAATTTACCCGATTACATCGACCGTTCCGCGTCCAACAAGGCGCTCTTCTTCGAGGCCATCTACGACATCTTCCGGACGTTCACAGCAGCCCTCATGACCCAAGCAGCAGCAACGGCCTAGCCGTCGCCCGCCGCTCTCACCCGTAACCCACCCCAGCAGAAGAATCTGCCACGGGTGGGTTCTTCTTTTTAGCCGGTTTAGCCGGGAATAGACAACAAGACTTGACAAAGTAATCAGTATATGCTATGCTCTATCGTTCATTCAAAATCGCGTTTGGCGGATATTTCCGTGTTTCCGATCGAATTGGAACTGCGGGCATGTCCGTCAATTTCGGCGGATATAACTCCTAAGGAGGAAGAATGGACTCCTACGAGAAAGCCTATTCTGACGTCGAAGCACTGCTGTTTTCGCACGGTATCGAGCTACAGCCGGTCGAGAGAAATAGAATGATGGATGAATTCGGCAACGTCGGCCGCGGACGTTTCGCTGATAACTGGATCGACTATCTCGACCGCGGAGATCTGCGTCTCATCGTCCGCCGTTGTAGCGAGGACACGAGTGACTGGTTCGAGATCGAAATCGGTAAATTCTTCTACGAAGCTGAGTCGGTCTCGTCGCATCCGGTTCGCATTACTCGCTCGCGACCAGACTACGAAGGCGAAAAAGAGTGGCACATGTACCGTCACGACTCATCCGAGGCGGTTGATCTGCTCAAAGAAATTGACCCTGATCTGGTGCCACTTTGCTTGTCTGCGGATGACGGCCTTTCCGACTCACTGCCGGAATCGTTCGACAGATCCATGGCGAACAATGCGTTTTTCTTCTCGGTGATCGACAAGATCTTCGCAACGTTCTGCGCAGCCCAAAACACCGTAGCCGTGGCAACAAGATAGCCGCGGCCAGCACACTCCAACCTCAACCCACCCAAGCAGAAGAATCTGCCACGGGTGGGTTCTTCTTTTTTAGCCGATATCCATTGCCCGTACGCAGTTTGACCTTCTGCCCTATATCTGATGAACTGAATTACGGTTCATTCACGTTTCACCCGTTTGGGAGGATTCGATGACAAAGAGACAACAGCGAACGATGCCCCTCGCGGTAGCCATCGCGCTCCTGCTTTCAACACAGACCGAAGACGCCCGGGCGGAAGACATCCGGGCACTGCCGA
>Ga0307430_1002198_pt1 | contig 13232 bp, 10 predicted proteins | sample SalMarWE160130MG_FD_202159 | JGI IMG/M metagenome (GOLD analysis project Ga0307430, IMG submission 202159) | Salt marsh sediment microbial communities from the Plum Island Ecosystem LTER, Massachusetts, United States - WE1603-130 | ecosystem: Environmental > Aquatic > Marine > Intertidal zone >... | reverse complement strand
TGATCCGCACCAGGAATCGGGCAAAGCGCCTTCCAGCCCGTATCCAACCTGAATGCGAACCTTGCGATCCTGAAGCGCCAGCGCAATCAGCGCTCCGTTGTCCTTCCCTTTTCGGCCAAGCTTCCACAGCTCGGCGTGTCGCTGCACGAAGCCGAAGAAGTCCTCGTCGTCTGTAGAGGGAACCGTCAGCACTTTGACCTGCGCAGTGGTTTTCTGTTCGAGCTCCCGCAGCCAGGCTTCCAGCCGCTGCTCGATACCGGGCTCGATGATTCCCGCCCGGTCAACAACGTACATGCCAGGATCCGGAACGGTGACTTCCCCGTGCAGAATCGCCGGCGTGGACACAAGTGACAGCACAATGACTCTGATGGCACAGGTTCTACCACGCATTGGCGATCTCCCCGAGGCTTTCGACATCGTGGTATAGACTCTCGAACTCATCCCAGCCGTGACGGGCCGCCGGGTCGAGTGCGATGCGCACCCCCGCCAATTTGCGCTCTGCGGTCTTCTCGACCTCGGCGAGAACCTCGGTCGCAGGTTTGCCGTCCTTCTGCCCTTTGAGCCACAGCAGTCCGCGAAGCGTCCGCATCAGCCCATCGGCAACGTCAACCTCCAGTGCGCCGATGAACTTCTCTCGTCCCGCTGCGGCCAGCAATCCCTGTCGCAGGCCGATGAGGATCGCCTTGAGTTCGCGCTCGCATTGCAGACGGATGTGGCCGTCTTCAAATGAAAGACCTTCGAAGTGGTCCTCGCCGAAGATCGTCACATGCTGCTGCTTGATCTCGATGAACTCGAGGGGGAACGTGTCGAGTGATGCCTTGATGTATCCGGGTGTCATGATCAGCGGCGCGGCGATCTTCCCCTTGCCGAGTTGCACGCCGTGCTGTGCCAGCCTACGCAACATCGTAAGATCGATGCGATCCACCACCAGCACACTTCTGGCGGTATGCCGTTCCGCGTCGAACGAGCCAGCGACGACTGCTCCGAAGAGTGTCAGGGCTTTGGCGTTTGCGCCCGCCAGCTCCTTGACGAGTTGACCGTAGTCTTCGAGCGGTTTCCGCATCGGCGCTGCGACGCGATCGAGACCTGCCGCTTTCTGTGTCATTATGATTCTCCCAATTCCGAACCGCCGCCGCATCACAACGGCGACCGTAATCCGGACGTTCCCTTATAGGGTTTTGCCGCGGTACTGCCGATTATAGAGTCGCTCGTTTTGTGTAACCGTCGCTGGCAACGTCCTGCCATAGAATAACCCGCATCGGTACTCCGCTGCGCTGTGTCCAATAAGAGAAGAGTTTCTCAGTGTGCCGCACAGCGCGGGGACCTTCGGATTCGGATGCACATAGTATGGCACCGCCGCCCGGCGTCCACCGACAACCCCAGGGAAAAATATCGGGTGCTGCGCGGAAAGTGCCGTCGAGACCGGCCATTAACTGGGCCTGCCGACTCACTGCGACGATGAAGAAGGGGAGTAAACGCGCCGCGCGTGCACCTTGCGCTAACAGGTTGCGGACTTAAGACCGCATGGCGGCGTTCACCGCTTTCGGGCGCTGCAAGGCGCTCGTCGTCGGCGGGTTCGTCGGGCGTCCACGTACTGCAGACAACAACGCCGGGAACTGCAATGACCTCATCGGTATACGAGACAATCAAAGCCGCACACAAGCTCCCGTCACCGACGGGCGTAGCGCTTCAGATCCTCGAGGTTGCACACAACGAGAATTCTACGGTGGAGGAAATCGCGTCCGTGGTCGCGACCGATCCAGGCACCTCCTCCCGGCTATTGAAGCTGGTCAACTCGCCATTGGCGGGAATGCCCCGACAAATAGTCTCGGTGGTGCGAGCTGTTCTGGTCGGAATCGGTGGCGATGGCAGTCGCCTCCCGGCATCTGGCCCACCGTGTCGGGAGTTTTGCGCCTGATGAGGCATTCACCTGCGGATTGTTGAGTCAGATTGGACGCCTGGGTTTGGCATCCGTGTTCCCGGACGAGTATGCCGACGCCCTTTACGCAGTGGCCACCGACGGCTCCGAACAACTGGTTGAAATCGAGCGCAGGGTATTCGGAATCGATCACAACAAATTGGCCGCTGAAATGATGAGTGATTGGCATTTACCGGTCTTATTCTGCGATGCCGTGCGTGCTCAAGGTGCGCCGGATACGACGGACATTGAGCCGAACCCCCGGACACATCTGCTGGCGCGCATTCTTCACCTGGGCGGCTTCATCTCGTTGATACTCACGCAACCCACGGTCCACCGGGATACGCTGTCCGTCCTCGTGCAGGATGCCGACCGCCTGAGCATCAGCCCATACGTCTTCCACGAGACCTTCGACGCGATCAGCCGGGAGTGGTGCGAGGCGGGCGGGATCTTCTCCGTCCGGACACGATTGGTCCCGCCACTAGCGGAAATCTATTCTCAAGCACGGGAGTATCGAGAATCCCTGCAAGAACAATCCGATCCGGCATCTCGTCTCCCACGGGAAGGTTACTATGCCAGAGGCTGATCCGCTCTCCGTACTGATCGTCGACGATGACCCGTTGGCGCTGACCTTGCTGAAACGGCATCTCACCGGGGCGGGCTATCGCGTCTTCACAGCCGCCAACGGCGCGGAAGCACTGCGCATCCTCGCGACTGAAGGGACACCAATACTCATTACCGACTGGCTTATGCCGGAGATGGATGGTCTGGAGTTGTGCCGGGCCGTTCGGGCACACGAAGGAATTCCGTTTGTCTACATCATCATCGTCACGGCTGATCAAACGTCGGACGATCGCCTGGTCGAGGCATTTAACGCTAGTGCGGACGACTTCCTGTGCAAGCCCTACAAGGTCAAAGAACTCTTGGCCCGCCTTCGCGCAGGCGAGCGAATCGTCAAGCTGCAAGATGAATTGAACAGCCGCAGCCGAGAGGCACACCGCTACAACGCCGAAATCGAGATCGTCAACAGAAAACTGGCAGTTGCCAATGAAGAACTGAACCGGATGGCCTCCACCGATGCGCTGACCGGCCTGATCAATCAACGGGAGGCATTGACCAGACTGGCGGACCATTGGGCCGCCGCACAACGCCGTGGGGATTCGCTGGCGTGCATTGCCCTGGACATTGATCGCTTCAAGAACTGCAACGACGCGTACAGCCACGCCGTCGGCGACGTCGTTCTCAAAGAGACCGCCGAAATCATGCAGGCCGCCGCCCGGCGCGGCGAGGACGTTTGTCGCATCGGCGGCGAGGAGTTCCTGGTCATATGTCCGCGTTCGACGGAAACCATGACCGCCACCGGTGCGGAACGCATCCGCCGGGCCGTGGAGGGCAACGTGATCCGGTATGGCGACCTGAAGCTGCGCGTCACCGTCAGCGCCGGCGTCGCGGAGCGCACAGCGTCCACGAAAAACCCCGACGATCTTCTCCGAGCCGCGGACAAGGCCCTGTATGCCGCGAAGGACGCCGGACGAAATGTCGTCCGGCTTGCCGGCACCGAACAGGAGCCGTTCACCGACGACGACCTCGGCACACCGATCAAGCAGGCGCTGTCCATGCAAGGGAGACCGGACAAGCCGACCAGGGTGCTTGTCGTCGACGATGACGAGAGCATGCGCGTCCTGTGCAGACGGTTCCTGGAGTCCGCCGGCTATCAGGTGATCGAAGCCCACAGCGGAGAAGAAGCTCTCGTGAAAGCCAAACGCGACGCGCCCGACGTCGTGATTATGGACGCCGTCATGCCCGAAATGGACGGTCTGACGTGCACGCAAAAACTCAAGGGTAACCCCAACACGGCGGGCATCCCCGTGGTCATAGCCAGCTCGCGCACCGACGCCACCGATATTGCCACCGACCTCGAAGCCGGTGCCGACGAGTACCTGACCAAACCCTTGAACTCCAAAGAGCTGGTGCTGAGGGTCAAGGCTCTGGCCCGCCTCCGATGTGAAATAAAAACGAATAACGAGGTGCGCGGGGAACAGTCGCGCGCCTTAGGTCTGGTCCTGGATTACTCGCGTCACATCGCCGCTGCGGATTCGCTCGACAGCGTGCTCGAACGAACGCTTGACGTTTCCGCGGCACTGACATGTTGTCGGCGAGTATCCATCATGCTTCCCGCCGGCGGCAAACCGTGTCTGACCGTGGCCAGGGCTTTGGGAATCGACAAAGACGCCGCAGCCGGTGTGTCCATCCCCTTGGGTACACCCAGGTCGGGCAGAGCATCTCCACGCCGCTTTGCACCCACGAGTGCGTCGTTGGCGTTCTGAACCTCACGGGACGACAGGGCGGTGAGGCGTTCAAACCGGTGGAACTGGAGTACGTCGACCTGATCTGTAATATCGCCGCCTCCGCCATCCACGAGCACCTGACCCGCCGGGCCCGCGACGAGGCCCGATACTCGATCATGGTCGCCCTGGCCAAGCTAGCTGAGCACCGGGATTCGGAGACGGGCAAACACGTCGAACGTGTAAGTCGGTTCGCTTGCCTGCTGGCGGAGGAGCTTCGTTCCATCGAATGCTATAGGGCGGTCATCACAGACGAGTACATCGCCGACCTTGCGCGCGCCGTCCCCCTGCACGACATCGGGAAGGTCGCCATCCCCGACCACATCCTCCTGAAACCCGGCCGACTCACTGCGGGAGAGACCACCATAATGAGAACCCACACATCGATCGGAGCCAGGACTCTCCGATCCATCGTCGAGCGGGTGCCGGGAGCGCGCTTCCTCGCCATGGCCGAAGAAATCGCTCACGCCCATCACGAGTGGCACAACGGGCAAGGGTACCCGCGTGGGCTCAGCGGCGAAGCCATTCCGCTCTCAGCCCGCCTCGTCACCGCCGCCGATGTCTACGATGCGATCACAACCAGACGAGTCTACAAAAAGGCCATGCCGCACGAGACCGCCGTCACCATTATCACTGAGAGCTCGGGCAAGCAATTCGACCACGACGTCGCAAACGCGTTCCTCAAGTGCGAAGAGGATTTCAGACGTCTCGCCGTGGAACTCGCGGACGACTTCAGCTCCAGCGTCTCACTCAGCCACGTTGACACGACCCCATCGGATGTCGCGGTCGTCGGCGCGCGATCGTAACGAGCGCTCGGCTCAACTTCCCCCCTTTCTCGAGGAGGCGATGGAGCTTCCTTCGCCGCCATCACAGTTGGCGGAAGGTGCGTCCAGTTCGACCGGGCCACGGCGAGCGCCGCCGCCGGGGCATCGGCCCCGAAGCGCCACCTTGCACCTGCGAGGCATGGGGGCAATCGTGGGTGGTCCAAGAGACGGACCAGTGGGACCTACGCACCGTGGGCAAAAGACGATATGATACCGCTCGCCGGCCTCGGAGGCCCGGCGTTGTACCGATGATCCGAACCCGAACGGTGTCACGCAGGCCCCTGCCATGGAGGATCATGCGTGCAGCGCTCCGAATCAGTGAAAGGGACATTCATGCAAGACCCACGTATCGGCATGGTCATCACTTTGGGTTGTATCTGGCTCGGCGGGTGCGCCGCCAGAAACGCTGACGACATCGCTGTTGACGATCAGCCACGCGCTGACGCCGACCGGATCGAGGTACGCGAAGAGTACTTCCCGGACGGGTCCGTCAAATTGCGCACCGAAGGTCGGCTTGGCAGCGACGGCGAGTTCATCGCGCACGGCGCGCACACGCTCTATTGGGAGAACGGGCAGAAGAGGTATGAGGAGCACTACGTCCAGGGGATGAGGCACGGCCCGCGCTCCGCATGGTATGAAAGCGGGCAGATCCGCTCGCAGGGACAGTACATCAACGACAGGGAAGACGGGGCCTGGACCGAGTGGTATCCTAGCGGACGCAAGATGCAGGAGCTGCATTTCGACCATGGGTCCTTCCATGGGACGTTCATCGAGTGGTGGCCCAACGGGCAGATGAGAAGGCAGCTTGAATGGATCAAGGGGAAGAAGCAAGGGACCATGACGCTCTGGGATGAAGAGGGCAACGTCAGGTCACGGGTCGAGTACGTCGATGACGTCGCGCAGCCCTGAACGAGCCGCGGTCTCAAAGCCCGCGCAGGTCGTCAACACCAGAGCAACATCACATGGAAAAGAAGCACCGCGCAGGCTAGAGCATGCTCCGTTTTTGTGTATCACTCGACACCCCACTTTTCCCCACGCTTGTGCGGAGAGACGCTCGTGCGTGAGTCCTTTCGACGCTCGAGTGGGCCGAGACAGGATTCTCGTCCCAGCGCCCCCTCTTTCCCGCCTTGGCAAAGGGGGACGAAAGGGGGGCCGCTATGCGATTTCGCAGAATGCTCTAAAACCTGCGGTTCGCATGTTGTGACCAATGATCGACTGACATCCCCAGCGAGCAGACCATGCCTGAAGCGAGCAACGTCAACACAACGGTCTTTTTCGTTTCGTTTGCCGTTTACACGCTCGGGATCGTCGCCGTCGGGCTCTACTCCGCCCGCTTCGCGCGTCGCAGCGACGAGGATTACTTTCTGGCGGGCCGATCGCTCGGTAGCTGGATCGCGGCCCTTTCAGCATCTGCTTCAAGCGAGTCCGGATGGGTAACACTCGGGCTGGTCGGTTGGGCGTTCGCGTCCGGCGTCTCGGCGTATTGGATCATTCCCGGATGCCTGTTGGGCTTTTTGTTCAACTGGTTTGTCGTGGCGGGGCGCCTGCGCGACCGATCCGACAAGTTATCCGCCTTGACAATCCCCGACTTTTTCGCGTTCACGTTCCGTGAGCGCGTGCCCCTGCTGCGAACGCTCAGCGTGATTGTCATCCTGGTGGCCATGCTGCTGTACGTTGCGGCGCAGTTGGCGGCGGCGGGCAAGGCCTTCGCGGTGAGTTTCAATATCGACTACACGATTGGCGTGTTGATCGGGGCGGGTATCGTGTTGATCTACACGGTCCTCGGAGGGTTTCGGGCCGTCTGTTGGACGGATTTACTACAAGCCCTACTGATGGTCGGGACGCTGGTTGTCTTCCCGATTTACCTACTCGCGACCCAAGGCGGCTACGGGTTCATCGCCGAGCAGCTGCGTGGCGTGGATGCAAACTTGCTTCGCTTCACACCGCAAAAGAGCGGTGCCGCTTTTCTCGGTTTCCTTCTCGGGTCCGGTGCATTAGGGATCAATTTCGGCTACCCCGGCCAGCCGCACGTCCTCATTCGCTTCATGGCCTTGAAGCACCGTCGTGAGGCGATCCTCGGCGGGATCATCTCGTTCGTGTGGGGGCTGTGCGTGTACTGGGGTGCGGTCACGGTCGGACTGATGGCACGAGCGATGACGGCTGGCGGAGCGACGTGGGGCCAGAAAATGTTGGCCGAAGACACGGCGGATATCTACAAGGAACTCGGGCTGGTCTTGTCCGCCATGCATCTGCTGCCGGGCGTTCTGGCCGGCCTCGTTCTCGCCGCGGTTCTCGCCGCCATCTGTTCTACGGCCGACAGTCAACTTGTCGTCGCGGCAAGTTCCGCCGCGAGCGATTTATACGCACGGCTTTTTGCCAGAGGCAAGGAAAAGGCGCACATGGTGGTCAACCGGCTCGTCGTCCTTGCCCTGGGCGTCGGGGCTGTCATGCTCGTCATTTTTGACCCCAAGGAGGTCTACAAGTTCGTTTTGACGTATGGTTGGGCGATCCTCGGTGCGTCGTTCGGGCCGCAGATGATCCTGGTCCTCCTGTGGCGACGCGCTTCGTATGTGGGGTGCATTGCGGGGATGCTGACCGGTTTTGGCGTGGCGTTAATCTGGCAGCAGACCTACGGCGCCCAAACCCGCGACGTGGAAATCTACAACCTGCCGCTCGCATTCGTCGCGGCCTTGATCGTCAACATCGTGGTCAGCCTGTTGACACCACCAAGGACCATGGCAAGTAACCGATAGATCGAGTTGGTTATCCTGGCGGATCTCTTAACAAACGGTTTCGTGACAGAATCTGCGGAGTACGAATCACCTACTGAAATCGCCGATTCGGACCGGAAACGCGCATGTCGCTACAAGGGATCACCCGCTCCCTCACGGTCGCGGCTCGGTTTTGTCGGTCGCGGCTCCGACTTGCATCGATGTGTGCAAGTCATGCTCCAAACTTCTGCAATCTGCCGGCATGGGCAAGTGCCAGTGTGAGCAGGTACTTGGCTTCGAACGTGCCCAGGCCGCCGCGCAGACAGTGAGACTCGCCGAACCGTGTCGCCTCGTCGGGGCGACAGGAATCCGCAGCCAGAAGTACGGGAATCGGGTGCCAACTGTGGCTGCGCAGCTTTGCCGGCGTGCTATGATCGCCCGTGACGATGAGCACCTCGGGCTTCAGCTCCACGATGCGTGGAATCTCGGCGTCAAGCTCCTCGATCCGACGCACTTTCTCATCGAAGTTGCCGTCCTCGCCGGCGCTGTCTGTATACTTGAAATGAAGGAAGAAGAAGTTGGATGAGTCCCAATGGGCCTTAAGGGCATCCACCTCATCCTTGAGATTGGTACCCGACGGCAGAACATTCATCCCGACCAACCGTGCCAAACCCCGGTACATCGGGTAAACGGCGATTGCCGACGCCGTCAATCCGTATGCCTCTTCCATCGACGGAATCGGCGGCTTCTTGGCAAACCCGCGTAGCGTGAGCATGTTGGCCGGATGCTCGTCACGAAGGATTTCCCGGGCCTGGTGGATGAACTGAGCTGCGATGTCGGCCGTACGCCCGGAAGCCGGGTTGCGGGCCACCGGGTCCAGTGGCCTGGCCCCAACGAGCTGCGGATCGGTGTCCGCCACATTAGATTCCAATCCCTCGCCGCGAAACACTACTACGAATCGATAATCACGGACCGGCTCGACGAACATCTCGATGCCGTCGATGGAGATTGCCCGCAGCTTCTCGACCAGCTTGACGCAGGTTTCGGTGGGGATGCGCCCCGCGCGGCGATCGGTGATGACTCCGGCGTCATCTACAGTGCAGAAGTTGCCGCGGATGGCGACGTCGTTAGGCCCGAGGTCAAAGTCGATGCCCAGGGCCTCGAGCACACCACGGCCAATGACATATTTGAGAGGATCGTATCCGAAAACGCCCAAGTGTCCCGGCCCGCTGCCCGGCGTGATCCCCGGCAAAATGGGAATCATCAGACCGCAGATGTTGGACCTCACCAGGTCATCCAGGTTGGGCGTGGAGGCGGTCTCCAGCTCTGTCTTGCCGCCCGGAGCTAGAGGGATTCCTCCAACGCCGTCGGCCACCACCAACACGATCAATTCTTGAATGTCCATGGAAGGTCAACCTTTAGCTGATCGAGTCTGCGTAAACCGCGAAATCGTCCTCGAAGGATCGCATTTGGATCCCGAATGCCCGCTCAGCCACAGTGTGATCGCAGACGCTGTCCTCCTGCGTTATTAGCACCTGACCGGCGTCGAACCTGAACATCCCGATCGTCGGTACGATCAGTTCCGCGAGCGCCATCGGCGGTGCCGACAGACCGGCAATCACCTTCGCTACCGGCACCGGGAGCGAAACAAGCGGTTTCCCGTGTCTCGCGCCCGGCATCAGGGCCCGACACATGTTGTACAGCTCGATCCACGTGTAGCACTTTGGACCGCCGAGCGGGAACACCCTATCGATTGTATCGGACCGCCGGAGCGACTCGACTAGGCAAAACGCGACGTCCTTGACTGATACGGGCTGGACCTTCGCCTGACCACTACCGAAATAGGGGATCACCGGCGGCACCAGCCCGCAGATAAACCGCTTCATCAGCCGCATGAATTCGCTCTCGGGACCGTGAATAAGACTCGGGCGGAAGATCGTGTAGTCCAGACCGCTGTTACTCACGTACTCCTGTGCCGTCCATTTCGTACGGTGATAGAGAGAGATCGCATCGGACCGCGTGCCAAGGGCGGATATGTGAATGAATCGTTTGATACCGGCCTGCTTGGCAGCGTCGACGACGTTCCGCGTGCCTTGCACGTGAATACTCTGAAACGTCTGCCCTTTGAGGCGCCTGGCGATGATGATGCCGACCAGATGGATGACCGCTTGGCTAAGATCAGCCGCGCGCCGCAGCGCGTCGCGATCGTTCAGGCTGCCGACGATCGGGATCAGCCGATCAGGGTTCACTCCCGGATGCTGGGCGGTCAGCTTGTCAACGGATCGAACCAGGCACACCGGCTTTAGCGACTTGGCGAGCAACTCGCGCACGACGTACCGACCGACAAAGCCTGTGGCACCGGTCACCATGACACCCTGGATGGCTAGCGATTCGCTCACGCCGATTGTCCACTCAGACCCGAATCCGACCGGATCGCATCGTATGTCCGGGCCGCGTTGCGGTCAAAGCATCGGTCTTGGTGCCGGCCACGGCAAGGCCGTCTTACACCGCAAGCATCCCGAGAGAGTTGTTCGATTGTCTAATTCACCTCGGAAGGGTAACGCTCGTGCGAGAATCCTTTCTCGCACGAATGGTCAAGTCGATGTAGCTAATTCGCATCGGCGGGATCCGTCACGACGCGTGGGAAGACCGTAACGGTTCCACCCTTCTTTGCAAAGAAGAAGTACCACCGGTCGGACCAGGCGCGCATCACGTCGGTGCCGATGATCAGATCGGGCAAACCCTCCGTATCAAAGAGTCCAACCTGCACCGCCACGGTCCCGAAACGCTCCTTGCCAATGGTGATGTTGAGACGGTCGGGTGTCAGAGACGACGCCGTCCCCACAAGTCCGCGCTGCATCATGCTCGCGTTGGTGCCCGTATCGAGCAGCGCGAGCACCGCTCGGGACTCCCCGCCGGAGGCGACGTCGACCTCGACAAACGCACCGTCGAAGTCGGTCAAAAACGGCGGTGGCACTTGAAACGGGATCGTCACACCGCCCGCTGGCACGACCGCGAGAAAGGCTGCGTGCAAGCTTGCAAAGTTCACTCCGAGCACCACGCCCGTCTCGCGGAAGAAGTGAAAGCCCAGTCCGTTGCAGTTGCACACGGACAGGCCGACCAGAGCACCATCCGCCGTGTTCTCCAATCCGCCCGCGGTGTATCGGAAACCTTCCGTAATGTTGACCTGCTCCCTACCGCCAAAGGCCAGCACATCGGCATTGTCGACGACCTTCAGCCCGAAACTGTCACGGAGCATCAGTTCATAATCGCCCCCGGTATCAATGACGGCAGGATCTACCGGCTCACCGACAATCGTCAGCGGCACAGTGAACAGCGGTGCGGACCTGGCTGCGAAGATGTCTCCACAACCGCCGACAAGAACGAGTGATACCAATCCCAGTACACAACTGCGTTTTGCTGCAAGGTGCCACGGGTGGCTTGTCCACTCATACTGCTCCCGAAAACACACTGGCTGCAAGCTGCCAGGGGTACACAGACGGGCCATCAATCTTTGGGATCGGTACAAGAGGCGCAAACCTCCTGCGAAGTGCGAGCGCGTCATCATCGTGTGTCGCCGCGGACCATGAACTAAAGCCGATTACGTTTTCGTGTAGCGAACCGCGGGCTCAAAGCCCGCGCGGATTCTCCTTCGTCAAGGCGTCTTCGATGTCCACAATTTCGCTGCACGAAAACGAAGGACGCTGTAATGCCATCGCCGTCGGATTCTACGTGTCGGTCAGTGTCCCTGCCAGATGCCTTTGAGCTAAACCGCGAGACTTCCAGGACACCACGTTCGATCGACGGTTTCTTGACGGACCTCAATTAAAGAAAAGACCGTCGTCTGAAGGATGAAGGATGAAGAATGGACGAGAGTTCATGGAGGGTTCCGGTTGTTCCAGGCTTCGTACGCGCCCGCCCCGTTGAGCAGGTCGATGACCTTCAGAATGTTGGATGGGCCGCCGTGCTCGAAAGCGGCAATCGATAGCACAGGCAGGCCCCGGTTTAGCCGACATCCATCGCGGCATCGGTGCTCGCCTCCAGCTCCACAAGAGTCGACCGGGATGTCCCAAACCCGCTCGTAGAAAAAGTGCGCCTAACCGACAATCATTCCGACGGGTCTTGTAAGAGCGTGGTTGAGAGGCCGGAGCAATCCTACCAACGGGTTCCAAAGGGTGCCGCGGGCGGCTTGCCCGCCCGTGTTTTCCTTGCCTCAAGCAATCGCACTGGCAGCAAGCTGCCAGAGGCACCCAACTTCTCAAACAACCTTGACGAGAGGTCGCCTGCGCCCGGATGATGGGGAAAACTTGACCAAAGCGCGGACGTGGACACAATTCTCGGACGTTCCGCGACCTCGTTTCCTGGATCACGGCGAACAACAAAGGAGAAGCATGATGGTATACCGCATTCAGCGAGGATGTTTGGGGCTTGTGTTGGCAGCGTGTATTTCAACCGTGGCGACGGGCGATGTCGTTGAGGTCACGGTCACCGGCCAGGGCATTTCCGAAGATGCGGCCCGCCACGACGCCTTGCGCAAGGCGCTGGAGCAGGGCGGCGGTGTGGAGATCGCTTCGCGAAGCAATGTCGAGAACTTCGCCCTGATACGTGACACGATCTACGCCCGCGCCGACGGCATTGTCACGGACTACAGAATCCTCGAACAAGGCGACGCAGCCGGCGGGATCAAGTACTGCACGATTCGCGCGAAGGTCAGCAAGAGTGCCATCGCATCGACATGGGGCGAGGTGCAGAACGTGCTCGATCAGGTCGGGCGGCCCGGGATCACGGTCTATATCCAGGAGCGGATCGACGGTGTCGTTCAGGACAGCAGCATCCTCGAGTCCCAGATCGAACATCGATTGCTCGACGCGGGCTTTGCCGTCTATGCAGGGAAGCAGGTCCGGGCGATCACCGAGAAGGAGTCGGCCGACGCCGCATCTGAGCAGAACGTCGCCAAAATGCAGGCCATCGCCAAAAACTTCGGTACGCAGATCTTCATCACCGGCACCGCGCAGGCGAACTCAGCCGGTGTCCGAACGCTGGCCGGCCAACCGACGACCATGTACAACGGCGACGCAATGATCAAAATGTATTACACCGACACCGCCCAACTGCTCGCCAGCGAATCCCTCGCCAACTGGCGCGGCGGGGCACGCGGGCATCACACGATCTCGCCGCAGGCCGGCAAGAAGGCGCTCGAAAACGCTGGTCAGGAACTCGTACAGCGGTGCTACGAGAGTGTCATGAAGCGGTGGGCAACACGCATCAGCGCCGGCGGTGAGCTGACCCTCGAAGTCGAGGGCATGAGCGTCGGCGATGCGATCAAGTTCAAGAAGAAGCTCGAAGCCATCGACCCGGACAAGATCCGAGCGGTCAGTTACTCGATGACGAAAGGCATCGCGACGTTCCGGATCAAGGCCAAGATGACGGCCGA
>Ga0307430_1002197_pt1 | contig 13234 bp, 16 predicted proteins | sample SalMarWE160130MG_FD_202159 | JGI IMG/M metagenome (GOLD analysis project Ga0307430, IMG submission 202159) | Salt marsh sediment microbial communities from the Plum Island Ecosystem LTER, Massachusetts, United States - WE1603-130 | ecosystem: Environmental > Aquatic > Marine > Intertidal zone >... | reverse complement strand
ATCATTGGCACCAGGAGTGTTCTCTTTTCTGTCATAATGGGCAATGAGTGTTTTAATATAGTAGTTTTTTGGGTCATAATGAGCAGTATCATATTTGATTATAAAGAAATTTGATCCGGTTAGCGAGCTCACTGTATGGGGAATCTTATGCTGTAACAGATATGAACTTAAATATTTAAAACGATTGCAATTCGGAGCACAAAACTCTCTTAACTGTTGAAGCAACTCTTGATTCATATTATAAATGAAGACTCACATTACCAATTATCATATTTGAAAATCTGAAACCGTATCCTGATTTGCCTTATATACATAATGCTCCGGTTGATAGTATATTCTACTGTGAGCAGGTACAGATGTTAAAATCCATACATTACCACCGATAACCGAGCCTTCTCCAATTACCGTATCTCCACCTAGTATTGTGGCACCTGAATAAATCGTAACGTAATCTTCAATTGTAGGGTGCCGCTTTTTATCGCCTTCAGCTTTTTTAACACTTAAAGCACCCAGGGTTACTCCCTGATATAATTTTACCTTATTGCCTATCCTGGTGGTTTCTCCGATTACTACTCCCGTACCGTGATCAATAAAAAAATACTCACCAATAGTTGCACCCGGATGAATATCTATACCTGTTTTACTGTGAATATATTCACTCATCATACGTGGAATTAAAGGAACTTTGCGAACCCATAACTCATGAGCAATCCTGTGTACCAAAATGGCTTCAAGGCAGGGATAAGAAAGAATTACTTCCTCATGAGATTTTGCCGCAGGGTCTCCTTGAAAGGCCGCTTCCACATCCAGTTTTATCATGCGCCTGATTTCCGGGATAGCACTCACCACTTCACATACTATTTTTTCCGCGTTTTCTTTTACACCACTATTAGCTTTGCCTGTCAGTTTATTTTGATACTGAATACTCTTTTCCACTTCCGGAGAAAGGCTGCGTACAATACTGGTAATTTTCTCCCCCACAACGTACTTTATATTGAGTTTATCGATCTCCTCCTCTTCACGATACCCCGGAAAAACCAGGGACTGAAACTCATTCACAATCCGCATTATACTCTTCTGAGATGGCAGATTTGGACCTTCGAGATGATTGATCCCTCCTATTTCTTGGTATGAGGCAACAATTTTATCAACTATTTTGTCTATTTTTTGCTTCATACCTTATACTCTGTGTATAATATATAATGTTTGTCAAGGGCAATACTTTGGAAATGTCCTCTTGAATAAAACCTTAAAATCATTTGACATCATCAGCATATGTACTATAGTAAAAACTATTATTTCATTACACGGAGGTTAAAAAAATGAAGCATACCAAATTATTAGTTCTAATAATTATCATCTGTTCCACTTTTGTTTTTTGTAAAACCACGGATCAAAGAGAACAGGTTACGGCAGATAACATTATCGGAAACTGGGAAACAATAAAAGGTGATGCTGAGAAAGTGGCATTTTCAGTCGAACAAGGAAAAAACATCTATAGTTCTTACTTAAACCAAAGGCTATTTGAAACAGGAACATGGGAGCTTAAGGACAATAATTTGATAATAAGCCTGGATACAAGTGAGAGCATAGTGTATGTAAAGGTAACTGTTGACGGTAATATTCTCACACTGCGAACACAAAGCGGAGAAGAATCAAAATATAAAAAACTTACTCCATAATAATTAAAAAAATTTATTAAGACCATACTCAAAGAGAGTATGGTTTAAAGTATTACAAATTCCCCCTTTTCTATAAGGGGAACAGTCTTACCTGAGTTTAAACACGCTGAGACACTCACCTCATGAGAACCAATCATCACATCAACATGAATCTTACTCAGATTGAAACCCGCCTCATGTTTTTGCTCTGAGTCAAGCTGTTCAATTCCATTAAAACATTCGGCGAATGCAGATCCGAAAGCAATATGACTTGCCGCATTTTCATCGTAAAGCAGATTGTGAAACACATGGCCGCTGGTATATACCGGCGAAGTTGATTCCACCAAGGCCACTTCGCCTAAAAGCTTGTTTTCAGGTTTTGAAAAAATATAATGCTTTAAATTATCAATCCCCTGGCTTCCGGAAATATCGGTTAACATCCCGTCTTTAAATTCTAGCCGGATCTTTTCTATATAAATATTTCGATATACAAGCGGACGGCTGCATTCTACCCAGCCGTTAACCTTACGAAAATCAGGGACTGTAAATACTTCTTCTGTGGGAATATTCGGAACAAAAATCTGGCCGTTTTGACAATACGACTCTCCTCCCTGCCAGAGGGCTCTACTTGAAAGGCCGATTGTTAAATCTACCTGCGAACCCTTAAATACTAATTCTGTGATTTTGAGCTCATTGAGTTTGCGTTTAATAGCATTAAGTCTGTCGATATGCTCACGCCATGTTTTAAAGGGATCGGAAGTATTTATTCGGCATATTAAAAAATACTCCTGCCACAATTTCTGTACGGCTTGTTTTGAAGGATAATGCGGAAATATTTTTTGCGCCGTACCTGCTGTTGCCGAGGCAGCTACACACCATTTTAGGGCATTTGTGCTTACCTTATCATGAAAAAACGCGAGATTTTCCGCCCTTGCCAAAAGCATTTTGTTACTGCGCTTAGGATCAACATTGTCATATGCTGCTATTCTCTCTCTTCCCGTAAAGGAGAGAAATACTCCCTTGTTTTCCAAGACCTCTTCATAGGCCTTATTAACACTGCCTGAAAAATAATCCAAACTGGAAAAATCCGCATACTCCAGGCGCATAGCATCAAGCAGCTCATCCAAATATATGATATGCACATAAGACGCGCCTTTTTTATACGCCTGTTCAGCGCAGGCCAAGGCCAGCTCCCGATGCACGGTTAGGGCTTGAATTAAACAGTATTCACCTTGTTGTAGATTCACTCCCAACGAAAGTAAGAGATCCGCGTAAGCCTTAAGCTTTTGTTTAAAAACTTCTTCATCCATAGTAGCACTGCTTGGTTTATCTAGTTATTTTATCGGTATGGATTAGAGGGAAGCCCGGGCTTTCGCGAAAAAAACTTCAGGCAATTTGTGAAAATAATTATAGGCAAGCTCTAAACTTTTTATTGATATTTTTTCATCTTTTCCGTGAAACATAGCGGTATAATCATCTATAGAAAACTCTTCGTCAAACAAAGAAAAACCATAGACAACCGTGCCCTTACTACGCCAATATCTGCCGTCGGTTACACTGCCGATAAAAAGCGGCACATAGTATGCCGTAGGATATACAGGCGAGACAATTTCTTTTGTGGCCTCAAATAAGGGGGTGTCTAGAGGGGAAACATTCGCAGGGAAATACTCCGTAATTTCAATAGTAAAATATTCATTTAACGGGCCCAATAGTTTTTCTATTTCTTTCACCACATCTTCTACAACTTGTCCCGGTAAAAGACGAATATCGAGCTCAATTATACCTGAATCCGGAATAATATTTGTTTTGTTTCCGGCTTTTACCAAATTAGGGCTCATTGTCATACAGCTGGCGGCGTGCAAAAATTTAGCCAGCCCCGGTGCTTTTAGATAAATCTTCTGGAAAACCTTTCTTAATTCACTCAAACGAGAAAGGCTTTTCACTTGTTTTTTATCTTCGCCTATGACCTTAATCATGTTTAAGTACTCTTCGCCAAGGGTATGCTTAGGCGTATAGCGTGCAATTCGCTCAACTGCCCTGCCTACCTTTACCGCAGCATTATCAGAATTAAAAGGCAGGCTGCCGTGTCCTGCCGTACCTTTTGTCTTTAAACGTGCCCACACAATACCCTTTTCGCCGTAAGAGATGGTAATTCCCAAACCCTTTTTGTTATGAATAAAAAAACCTCCCAATTCCGTAATCATATAATCGGCCTTTACTTTATCCCAATGTTTTTCTACGAGCCAGCGCGCGCCCAATCTTCCCGATGCTTCTTCATCCGCAACAGCTAAATAAATAAGATCGCCGGGAAAGCGTTCCTTTTTATTCACAAGCTCTGCAACAGCCACTGCCTGGGAGGCGGTTATATTGAGCATATCCACAGCACCCCGTCCCCAAATGTAACCTCCGCGAATATCTCCTGAAAAGGGATCACAGCTCCACTGTTCACTATTGGCCGGAACTACATCCAAATGCCCCATATACATAAGCGAAGGAGCCCGGGGATCTTTACCGGGTATGCGTACCAAGAGATTAGACCGCCCCGGATGTGATTCCAATATTTTCGCTTTTATGCCATGTTTGGAGAAAAATCTTTTCAGTTTTTCCGCAGAGCGTATTTCCTGACCTGAATCGAGTGTACCATCATTAACACATTTATTGCGAATAAGCTCTTGCAGTAAGGGAATTAACTTTTTTTCAACCGTACGATAACCTGCCATTATTTATCCTTATTAAAACTCAATTGTAAAACTATTATATAAACCTCTATAAGACACGGGATTATAATCAACCTGCTGCACATAAGCCCCCGGAGGACCCTTTTTAAGCCATAGCAAAAGATCCTCAATACTTTCTTTTTCTCCTTCTGCAAACACTTCAACACAGCCGTCAGGCATATTCCTAACATAACCCTTTACTCCGAGCCGCCGCGCTTTATCTTGAGTCGAGTAGCGAAATCCTACTCCCTGTACCAGACCAAAAATTCGAGCCCTGAATGCTTTTTTCTGACTATTTGCCTTATTTTGCGTGTTCAAGGACATTGACTATTTCTTTTTCTAATTCAGCGTAATCAAAGGGTTTGTAAAACACCTTAAACGGAATATGTATATTAGGCTGCAAGAAACCGCTTGTAATAATAATATTCTTATCGGAACAGTATTTTTCAAGCAAGCGAATCCAATAATCACCGCCTAAAATATCCATCCTGTAATCAGTAACAATAAGATCCACATCATTATCCAGCAACTGCTTCAGCGCACCCACTCCGTCAGATGCCACAATTACCTGATAGCCTTTTTGCTTAAGAAAATCACGTAAAGTAAGTCGAATTGAATCTTCATCTTCCACAATAAGTATGAGAGACTGAGATTTTTTACCCATCTTCTCCTCGATATTTATCAATCAACTCATGTATTTTGTGATTCAATTGTTCCAAATCCAATGGCTTGGCAAAAAAAGCATCTGCTCCGTTACGAATAATGGCTTGTTCTTCGACAGGATCATTTAAGCCGGTAATAGCTATTATGGCAGGGCTCTGTGCATTACCGTTTTCCTTTAACTTCTGACAGAGTTTATGTCCGTCAATTCCGGGCAAATTTATATCTAAAATGATAATCCCCGGTGAATGCTCTGAAATAAGCTTGCCGGCTTCAAAACCGTCATATGCCTGCAATACAGTATAATCGGGAAACTTTTTTAATAAATATCGTTTAAGTAAATCATTTATATCTTCATCATCATCAACAACCAAAATAATATTCCAGGCAAGTTTTTCATCATCCAGCTGCTCAAGCTCTTCCGGTATTCTCATACCGCGGGAGCTCAAAAAATTGATTAAATCGTCAGCATATACTCGGTACTGTCCACCCGGTGTGATAAAAGCCTTTAAATGCCCGTTTTTTATCCAATTAATTGTAGTCTGGTTGACAACTCCACAGATATTTGCCACTTCAAGAGCAGAAAATATTCTTACCTTTTTCCCATTTTTTGCCATTTTTGTTACCCTTGCCAAAAACTGACTTTTATATATTTCTTCAATTATATACAATTATAATGCTTTTATTTACTATGTCAATGTATAATACCGCAATTTTAAAATTGCACGCTAAAGAATACAAATAAAAGCAATTCTCATTCCATGCGATTATATTTTACTAAATTTAAATTGCAGGGTTGCTTTTTTCTTTAAGAAATGCACAAAATGAAAATTACCGTGAGTGACAATTTTAAATGTGCGGTTACAGATTATCGCTACTTAAAAAATAAAAATTATTCTGATAAATCCGCCTTAAAACTGGTTGGAGATCATTACCGGCTTTCCAAAATGGAACGCAACTGCCTGCTTCGCGGAGTTGTGGAACAAAAAACAAGTACCCAAAGAAAAAACAAGCTTATCGAAGCCAAGCAAATTGAAAATCAGCATTTGGGAATTGATTGGTATAATGTACTTATTACTATAGAAAGCTATTTGAAGGGACATTTTCTCTTTTTAGCTGACGATGGTGTGATAAGAGATACTTCAGCTACTCACGGCAGCTACAGACAAAGTAAAATTACAGATCAGGCTATTGAGATAATCGGCAATACGCTGGTTCGTATTAAACCGGATAAGGTGAGAATAGCTATTGACTCCCCGATATCACACTCCAAAAAAATGGCGGATGATCTCCGTACCAGGCTCACAAGGATATTAACCGTACCCTGTGTTGTTCTGCTCATTCATTCAGCTGATTTTGAACTCAAAAGATACGAAGGAATCGTCGCATCATCAGATTCGGTTATAATGGACAGTGCGGAAAGGATCTTTGATTTTCCGCGTTTTGTTTTACATACCTACTTTAGTTTCCAGCCAAAGCAGCTGGATGAATTTACGCTCAATGGGTAATTGATCTTTTTATTGAGGAAATTGCAAAACTCAAAATATATTAAGTTAGTAAAATACTTATTCTTTATACCATAATAATTTAGCAATTTCCATTTTAGGAGCTTCTTGCAAAAATGTTATTTTTGCAAGAAGCTCTATTATGTAAGAATATTTTTTTGTTTTAATGCTTTGAGGATTAAATTGAGAGGAAATCCTCTTGTTTTTAATCTTCTCATTATCTTTTTTGGATTGTCATCTTTAGCTATCTTAATTTTTTCTAATAATTTCAGAAGGTTGGTGTATTCTTCTTGCTCAGAGTATACGGCAACCGAATCCTCAGCTATTTTTCTTGCTACACCTGTTCGCATTAATCCGGTAAATAAAATAAATCTCCCTTCATAGTGATGCTTAATCCGAGAATCTATCCACATCCTGGCGAACTCTCTATCATCCACATATCCATGCCCTCTAAGCTCGTCTAAAATAAATGAAACATCTTGCTTAGCAAAACCCTTTTTTTCAAGTTTATTCTTAATCTGCCAATATGAATGAGACCTGCGTGAAAGGAAAAGCAATGCTTTTTTTTTAATCTCCAACCTCACTGATTGAGAAAGCAGCTTATTTTTTGTCCGCACATCAATAACCTGGCCATGGCAAAGAGCTTGGTCTCTAATAATATCATTTAATAAAATAATGTGTGAATTATCTGAGAAAGTTAATTTTCGTTTATTATTCTGTCCAGGCTGTTTAGTAATTGAAACAAGGGTTAAACTAGCGTTTTGAGAATTGGAATCTTCTACGAGCGCCTTTTCTTCCATATTTCTTTCGCTCAACCATCCGCGGATCTCGTGTGAGAAGACCATTACTCTTAAGTGACGCATTATTTGAAGAGTCCGCTTTTACGAGCACACGGGCTATTGCATGTCTTATGGCACCGGCTTGACCGGAAACGCCGCCACCTTTTACTGAAATCAACAGATCATAATGAACTAGATTATCAGTAATTTGCAAAGGTTGTTTTACAATAATCTGATGCCAGGCCAGCGGGAAATACTCATCTAATTTTACTTTATTTATAGTTATTTCTCCCTTGCCTTTTCTTAAAAAAACACGCGCTACCGAGGTTTTTCTTCTTCCTGTTGCAATACTTAAGTTTTTTACCAATTGCATTCTCCTGTATTTAAAAACATAAATTAGATTTCCAATTTTTCCGGCATTTGAGCACTATGCGGATGTTCGGATCCTGCATACACTTTTACATTTCTAAACAGTTTTCTTCCTAAACGCCCCTTGGGAAGCATACCCTTTATAGCATGCTCTAAAGGGAAAGTCGGTTTTTTCTGCATTCTTTTAGCAAGATTTTCATGCTTAATTCCCCCAGGATAACCTGTATGGTGATAATAAATTTTTTGTTGCATCTTTTTGCCAGTAACTCTTATTTTCTCTGCATTTATTACTACAATTTTATCACCGACTTCCAAATGCGGTGTATAAATCGGTTTTTGTTTACCCCTTAAAATGGGCACAACTTTGGCAGCTACTCTGCCCAGTGTTTTTCCATCGGCATCTATTAAATACCATTTTTGAGTAATATCTTTCATTTTCGCAAAAATCGTTCTCATAATATAATACCTTTATTGTGAATTAATATAAGGAGCACATATAGTTACATATTACTCTATTAATGTCAAGCGCCGCGCTTATTCTTCTTTGCTTGCGCTTTTTTCTTCTTTTTTTGCTTCGATTTTGTCTTTAATATCAGCTATCCCAATAAAGAAGGCAATAATTCCTATTAAAAGGGCTAGTATCGGTGCTCCACCTTTAAAGAAATCAACCACAAATTTCCACCAATCAAGGCCATAAAGCATACTCTCTGGTAAAACAGTCCATACAGCAGCAGCCATAAATATCAAACCAATAATGAGTGCAATCATTAATATACCCCCTTATACTATTTAATAAGTTCCTTCTGCAAAGATAGTTATTTTTCTAATAATGTCAACTCCTTTTTTGAAGTTTTTTTATATGAATACCCTGAATATCAGAAAGCACATTCATGCTCATATACCTATTATTTAGGTTGAAAAAAGGAACAAATTTTAAATTGATAGTCCCAACTACTTGCACAATAAGTTTTTTTTTATTAGCTTATGTCTATAATATCTTAACTAAAGGAGTACAAAATGAAGGTCAAAATCGATCCTGATTTATGTACAGGATGTGCACTATGTACGGATAGCCTTCCGGAAATATTTGTAATGGCTGACGATGTTGCTGAAGTGGCTACACCTAATGTACCGGCTGATCAAGAGGCCGCAGTCCAAGAAGCTGCGGATGATTGTCCGGCAGAAGCAATTATAGTTGAATAATGGAGAGGCCCTTTAAAAAGGGCCTTTTAAATGTAAAAAAGTATTTTAATCTTTTCTCTTTTCCTTTCGGCAAGATCATTATTTGACTCAATTCAAATCTTAGCAAAATTGTTTGCCATATTAAAAAAACATGGTACAATTAATAATAGAATGAAACAGTATGTATTCTTTTTGAGCATATTTATGTGCATTTTTATCTTGTGCACCTCTTTCTTAAGCCCCCCCGGAGAACAATTATGGCGCTTTATCACGGGAGGCAGAATCCGTTCCCAACCGGCTGTAGGAAATAATGGAATTGTGTATGTGATCTCCGAAGACAGGTATCTTTATGCTCTTAATCCGGAAGGCGTTGCATTGTGGCAGCGTGATCTCACAGAACGAGTAAGCGATTGTTTTACTATTGGCTATGATGGAAGTATATACGTGGGATTTAAAAATGGAATTATAACTGCCATTAATCCGTGTGGCAAAATAATATGGAACTATAATACAAAAGAGACGCTTAAATACTCCCCCGCCCTCCACAGCGACGGTTCACTTTTTTTTGTAACTGATGAGGGGAATATTTTTGCCCTTTCCCATACCGGAACGGTCCGCTGGAAAAAAAATCTTGCCCTACAACCCTCAAGCAGTCCTGTTTCAGATACTGACGGAACACTTTATCTTCCTCTTTTCAGGCAAGGACTTTTGGCCCTTTATGCCTGGGGAGAAGAAAAATGGCAGCTCTCACTCAGCGGCAATCCTTGTACCCCTGCAATTGCTGCGGACGGCACACTCTTTTTGGGAACTGATGCGGGTAATCTTTACGCCATACATCCTCACGGATGTATCCTGTGGTCATTTACCTTCAACTCAGAAGTCTTAAGTCCTGTTATCGGTATGAACGGTACTATTTACGGTACATTAAAAAACGGGCAGGTGTTTTGTCTTAATAAACACGGCGAATTACTGTGGATAGTGAGCGTGGGGACAGCAGTATCCCGCTCCTGCATCATAGGTTCGAGCGGTACGCTTTATGTTTCTTCAGATGATAATTACATTCATGCTCTCTCCCCCAGCGGTACTGTGCTTTGGTCTCATCAGGTAAAGGGAGAGCTCACACACCTTGTGCTTTCCCAACAAGGCGTTCTCTATGCCGGCTCAAGCGACTGGTCGCTCTATGCATTTCAAGCAGAAATTTCAATGGCAAGCCCTTGGCCTCAATATCAACATGATTCTTCACATTCGGGACAGTCGTTAAGAAAAATAAGAAAGCTCTCCATCGAAGATCTTTACGGAAAAGATCCGGACTTTCTCTATTTTAAAAATCTGTTATTATCTTTTAATCCGCATCTCATGCAAAAAGGACTTGAAGAAATACAGCAAAGGTACGATTGCTTAGCAATAAAATCCAGCAGAGCTTATTTATTTTATCTTTTGGGCAAAGTTACAGGTATTAGTATTACGGAAATCGATAAGCATTATAATTATCCTGAAGATGGTTATTCCAGAATCCGAGAACAAGCTTGTCTGCTTTATACCCTTATAGGCGGTTTTTATGCCCGCGATTTGCTTTTGCACATAATTGAAGACGAAAAGGATGTAAGCATGAAAGCTGTTGCTATTCACTGTTTGGGTATACTGCGTAGTGATCCGAAAGGGAGTGCGGTAAAGCAAATGGCAGCTTTGATTTCATTTAACAGCCACTCAGCCCCTAATAACAGCGTTGCCAGAGAAATAATCCGGACAATGAGCAACATTGCATACTACCACGGTACCATACCTGCAAGTGGAATTAAAACACTATTAACAATTAGCCAGGGTCAATATCTAAAAAATGTAAAAGAACAGGCTTTGGCTGTTTTACAGGAGATTAAGTAATTATTGGAAATATATACGGTTTTTAAGGAGAGGGAATTATGAAAAAAATATTTTTAATTACTATATTATGTTTCCTCAGCTTTAGTGCTTGGTGTGATCTGAAAGTAGACCGTGATGAAATAACCAAGGGTGAGGAAATCGGATTTATTAATTATAATGGCCCTTATCTCTATTATTACACTTTAGAAGAAATAAGGAACATAGGCGTATACTTAGGGATTAATATTTCCAAAACATTCTCACGCTCCACATTTAATGCACTTTATTCGATTATTCATGCCGTTGATTTAAACGATACATCGGAAAAATTAGACGCCGATATATTTGTTATCGAACCAGGTGCCTTTTTGGATCATATTAGAAATTTACGTGTTATAGTAGCCGGATTTTTACAGAGTGCTTACGGTTATTCATATGATGATGCATTGCTTATAGCCAGATTTATAACATATTACAATGCAACTTTTAGAGGTAATATTTCATATCTTAATGAACGCTATAAGGCTGTGGTTATGGGTCATATTTCAGCTTATGATGCGGGTTTAGCTACAACGTATAGTGAATGGCCGGGGCGAACCAAAGTATTGATACCTTTAACCGATGATTTTAAAGAAGGAGACTTAAGTTCTTTAGATACCGAAGAGCTCACCAGAGAAGAAGTTATTGAGGATCTAAAAAAACTGGATGACAAGGGAGTTGAGGACAGAAAAGATATGGTGGAGCTGCAGGAAAGAGAATTGGAAGAAGCGGAAAAAAAGATAGAGGAGGATAAAGCTCAACTTGAAGAAGATAAGCAGAAACTTGAAGAAGATAAACGTAAGCTGGAAGAAGATAAAAAGAGTGGGGAATTTACTGATGAAGAAATTGCAGAACGGGAAGCAGATATTAAGAAGAGAAAAGATGATATTAAAGAACGAGAAACAAAAATAGCAAGGCGCGAAGAGGAAATAAAGAAAAAACAAGAGACCATTAAAAAAACACGGAAAGATATTGCCGTAGACGACCGCAGTCTACCCTCGGACAGCAAAAGCACTGAACGTGAAACAAGCACAAGCGAAACTACCGATATTAGCTCAGGCAAAGCATTATTTTTAAAAGTGCAGGAGGGTTCTGAAGATAGCGCCGGGGAGATAGTACTTCTTGATTTTAAATCAGATACATTGTTGGCTCGTTCTGAAAATATAAAAATAAAGGAGCGAAGGTTTTATGTTTTTTCAGGATCTTTGCTTGTAATAGCAGACCCCGGCTCGGAAGGCAAAAGCTATTTAATGCTGCTCGATCCTGGTTCCTTAAAAGCAAGCACACAGAGCGAAGAAGAAATATTTGCTCGATCAATAGTTGTTACGAACTCCAATAACATATATGCCGTGATAAAAAAAGGAAATGCCTATTACATAGGGAAATTCGACAGAAATTTAACATTGCTTACAGCAACAGAGCAAGAAGTAAATCCTTTGACTCCGCTTTTTCTTTCAGGTAATTCACTCTATGCTCAGTCCAAAAGGGGGAAGGTTTTACAGCTGGCAGTGAGTAATTTAACACTGCAAAAAACAGCTTCATTACCATAATATGCAGAAGGGAATAATTATTGTCTTTACAGGTCAAGGCAAAGGAAAGACGAGTGCTGCCTTAGGAACAGCATTGCGGGCAGCCGGTCATAAACAAAATGTATGCATAATCCAATTTATCAAACATGAGCATATATTATGCGGAGAGCACAAGGCTTTAAAAACATTTTTACCACAGATAGAACTACATACTATAGGCGCGGGATTCATTAAACTTAAAGATCTCAATAAAGCGACTCATCAAAAGCAGGCCCAAAAGGCATGGCTGCTGGCACAGGATAAAATATTGTCCGGTAAATTTAATTTAGTAATATTAGATGAACTGACTCACATTATTTCATTACGATTGATCGCTGAGAGGGAAGTGTTGGATCTCTTATTAAAAAAACCCGGCCATGTTCATGTATTAATTACCGGCAGAGCTGCCTCTTCCGCTTTACTCAAAATTGCCGATCTGGTTACAGAATGCAAACAAATTAAACATCCGTTCGAAAAAGGGTATAATGCTGTAAAGGGAATAGATTATTGAGCGGAATTTTTAAAAACATAATGTATATAATTTACTCAAATATCAATCCTATCGACGGTTTTAATTAATTCCTCTGACTTAAAGGGCTTTGTGATCACAAGATAATTTTTAGCTAAGAAATTTGACTTCAGCTCATCTAATAATATTTTATCTTTTCCCAGGGCTGTCGAAAAAAGGAATTTAGCCTCGCTATTTAGTTCAATAATTTTTTTAGCTGCCTTTATACCAGACATTATCGGCATGGTTACATCAATAATAATTAGGTCGGGCTGTAGTTCTTTGTATAAATTTACCGCCTCCCTGCCATTTAATGCATAACCGGCTATTCGCAAACCGCGTTTGATCAGAAGCGGCGCAATTTTATAGTGTACATACAGAGAATC
>Ga0307430_1002194_pt1 | contig 13239 bp, 12 predicted proteins | sample SalMarWE160130MG_FD_202159 | JGI IMG/M metagenome (GOLD analysis project Ga0307430, IMG submission 202159) | Salt marsh sediment microbial communities from the Plum Island Ecosystem LTER, Massachusetts, United States - WE1603-130 | ecosystem: Environmental > Aquatic > Marine > Intertidal zone >... | reverse complement strand
GTAATAGATCTTATTTATTTGCCGGAAAGTTGCCTTTTCATATACGAATCCTACCTGGGATGTCCAGGTAACATGGTAAATACGATCATTGTAAAGTGTTATCCCCTCTCCAAAAAGCGAGGGATCGAGGTTCAGCTGCCGGATCACCCTGCCGGTTTCCAGTTCCACTTCCCTGAGGCTTGAACCTGTTTCCTGTCCTGTCCCTTCATATAATAAACCATTATCATAAAAAAGCCCCTGGGTAAAAGCATCTTTTTCATGATGATAAGTGTGTATGATCCTGTACCCGTTCCTGGCAGGTATCACATCTGACATTATAACTATAAATCTTGCAATGGTTGTCCTGGCCGTTCCTTTTCTGTAGGCTGACACTTTTATCGATTTCCTGCCAGTTTTATTATTCAAAGATGACGGAATTATGTGTTCCCATTTATCTGTACCAAGTGAGACTACTGATTTTCCGTCATAGAAAATCAATATTGAATCCGGAGGCTCTTCGCTGTTATCTTTCGCAAGGATTACCTTTACCTCTTCTCCAAGTCTGAATTCAGAATTCTCAGCAGGGGCAATCATTGTTATTAAGCTGACGATGGGCTCATCTTCTGTTTTGTTCCCCTGTGCACCGGTTTCCGCCGGCGCCTTTCCCGGACTGCCAGAACACGATATTATCCATGTTACGATGAGCAGAACAAATAGAGAAAATAAATATTTAAGATAATTATCATTCATCTGTTTTCTTTTTCCGTGTAAATAAACGTTTAAAGATATTCCTTCCTGCCGAGGTTATCCTTTTTTCAGCCTCTTTTTGCTGCAATTCAAAGGGATAAAGCATTTGCCACACCTCGCTCCACCCCGGAAATCCTCCCAGGTTCTTGTCATCAATATAGATATCGGCATCTATTTTTCTGCTGACATTTTCATCAAGTATTTCTTCAGGATAGTTCTTATTGACTGCATAAAATTCGACACCTTTCTGTCTGCAGAATTCTACAGCATCTTCAAGCTCTTTGCCTGTTCTGAAGGTCCACAGGATTATTCTTGCCCCTCTCTTTTCAAGCTCCTTAAGTGTTTGAAAAGCAAATAGTTTTTCCTTACCAATCTCAGGGTATCCGTGTTCGACGATAGTACCGTCAAAATCTACTGCGATTTTTATTGGAGTGATCTCTGTCACCTGCATAAACATGTGGAGCCAAATTTAACCAAAATGGCATTATTACTGAAATTTATCTTAATTTTACTCTCCTTCTGAACAATTTCTTATACAATGAAGCATGTTCCCAATCTTATAACCTCCCTGAATCTTGCTGCCGGTTTTGCTGCAATAATTTTTGCCCTTGAGGGGAACCTCACTACGGCTTCATGGCTGGTATTTGCAGCTATGATATTCGATTTCCTTGACGGGTTTTCTGCAAGGCTGCTCAAGGCATACTCTCCTCTGGGGAAAGAACTCGATTCTCTGGCTGATATTGTTAGTTTCGGTGTGGCTCCGGCCGTAATAATTTACAGGCTTCTTTGCACAGTATCAGATGTAACAATCACCGATACTGTTGGTATCCTGCAACTTATTGTTCTTCTTTCGCCGATAATCATGCCCGTCTGTGCCGGTCTGCGGCTGGCAAAATTCAATAACGATGAAACCCAGAAGACATCATTTAAAGGATTGCCGACTCCTGCAAATGCCCTGGCAGTTATTTCCATAATAATTGCCGGTGAATATTCAGATGCCGGCTTGATCAAATACCTTACCGGATCCGCTGCTGCATTAGTAATACTTACCGCAGTCCTTTCTATACTTATGGTTACACACATACCTTTGCTTTCACTGAAATTTGTTCATCTTAAGCTCAGGGGAAATGAAGGGAGGTACCTGCTTGCGGTTCTGGTTATAATAGCATTTTTAATCCTGGGAATCAGTGCAGCGCCACTAATAATACCACTATATATAATTGCTTCTCTTATCTCGTTGTTATTCAGATAGGAAAAAGAGTATTTGTCTAATTGTCTAATTGTCTTTTTACTTTTTACTTTTTACTTTTTACTTTTTACTTTTTACTTTTTACTTTTTACTTTTTACTTTTTACTTTTTACTTTTTACTTTTTACTTTTTACTTTTCGCCTGTCGCCTGACGCCTCTAATAAACATGCCCCTCTTCCTCTTCAAGTTCATCCCCTGTAATTTTCTTCCTGTTTATTGCTTTCCATGCATACCAGATATATGCCGCAACAAAAGGAATAATGAATGATACATACATCATTGTTTTAAGCGTGAACTCGCTTGATGATGCATTATGTATTGTAAGAGAACTTGCTATATGGTAAGAAGAGGGATAAAATGAGGTCCCGTTAAAACCTGCTACAAGGAATAGTGCAAATACCGTAAGCACTGTACCTGTACCGCTGAACCATATTCCCTTTATGCTGTTTTTGAATATTGTAACAGCAATTCCATAAAGGACTCCAACCACACCTGCCAGGAATATAATCAGTACTAAAGGCATCTGAAGGAAGTTGTGCAGGTACTTATATTTCTCCAAAACCACTTTCCCTGTTTCCCTGTTTGCAGCAAATCCATCCGACAGCAGCAGTGTAACAAGAAAGAACAGGAAGAACACGAGGAATGATACAGAATTAATTATCAGCTTCCTGACAGACTTCTTAATAAGCTCTTCGTCATCAACTGAATTAATTATATATAGTAATCCATTGACTCTAGTAAGGAACAGAACCGCCAGTCCCAGTGCAATGTTTCTTCCGTTAAGCAGTGCCTCAAGTCCGTGCCATCCTGTAGCCCACTCCACGTTGAACATTAAATTGAGGCTGTACTGAGAACCCGTAAAGAAAGTCGCAACTGCTGTACCAATAAGGAAAGGTCCCAGCGCCCCGTTAATAAAAAGAAAAAGGTCAAATGTTTTCTTTCCAAGAACATTAGACGGTTTCGACCTGTACTCATATGCAACTGCCTGAATAATGAAGCTGAACAGAATTGCGATCCATATCCAGTAAGCACCGCCGAAGCTTGTTGCATAAAAGAGAGGAAATGATGCAAAGAAGGCACCGCCAAATGTCACCAGGGTGGTGAAAGTGAACTCCCATTTTCGTCCCAATGCATTTATTATCATTGTCTTCCTCATATCTGTATCGGGAAGGGAATATATCATAGATTGTCCTCCCTGGACAAACATCAGAAACACCAGCAGGCTTGCAAGCAGTGATACTATCACCCACCAGTAATATTGCAGAAAAAGATATGATATCAATAGTGTTGTCATAATTACCTCCAATTAGTGTTTTGGGCCAGTCTTTATCTGTTTTACCATTATTGAGACCTCAGCTATCAGCAATGCTGTGAACATGAGGGCAAAGAGGATAAATGTTGTCATTACTGAGCCCGTGCTTATCCGGGTAACTGCTGCAGATACCGGCATCAGGTCCTGTATTATCCATGGTTGTCGTCCCATTTCAGCAAGGACCCAACCAGATTCGCTTGCAATATATACGAGTGGAATTGAGATCAATGCAATCCAGAGAAACCATTTGTTTTGTGCTATGGTGCCCCTGAGAACCAGATAAAGCGCAATTAAGCAAACAAGGATAAACATGAATCCGAGTATCACCATCAGATGAAAGGAATAGAATGCTATTGAAACATTGGGAATCGCTTCTTCGGGTGTTTCAAGAAAAGCATATCCAAAATATCTGAAGATCTCATTAACAAACTTCTCTTCGTGGAATATCTTTTTTATATCCTCTGCCGTTTCCTTATCGTTCTGTATTTTCGCTTCCTTGTAATTATTAAGAAGATCCCTTGCTATTTTACCTCTCTTCATTTTTTCAGTTACCGGGAAAACAGTACTGTCAGCATTTCCGTAAACAAGATCATTTATTCCGGGCACAAATGCGTTTCTGTCACCACTGGTCATAACTGAAAGAAAACCCGGTATCTCGATCCTGAAAAGAAAGTCCTTGACATTTTTCCTGCCTTGTTTTTCTTCAGAATCTTTCAGAACGCCCAAAGCTACCAGTCCTGCATTTTGTTTACCCTCGTAGAGAGCCTCAAATGCAGCGAATTTGACCGGTTGGGTTTTTGCCAGTGTTCTTGCGGAAGTATCTCCCGTAAATACAACCAGCAGTGACGATAAGAGTCCAAAAATGGAAGCAATAAGTATACTTCTTTTTGCCAGCCATTCTTCCCTTTTCTTTAACAGGAACCAGGAGCTTATGCCTAAAACAAACAGCGAGGCCAGCAGGAATCCTGAAGAGATGGTATGAAGAAACTTATCTACAGCAACCGGATTAAAGAGGACTGCCCGGAAATTTATCATCTCATTACGGGCTGTATCGGGATTAAATATCATTCCCACAGGATTTTGCATCCAGGCATTGGCAACCAGGATCCATAAGGCTGAGAGATTGGCGCCAATTGCTACAAGCCATGTGGAGGCCAGGTGAAACTTTTTCCCCACCTTGTTCCATCCGAAGAACATCACTGCGATGAATGTTGATTCAAGGAAAAATGCAAGGATTCCCTCTATTGCCAGAGGAGCACCGAAGATATCACCCACGAACCATGAATAATTTGACCAGTTTGTGCCAAATTCAAATTCCAGGATGAGCCCGGTAGCCACGCCTATAGCGAAATTTATTCCAAAGAGAGTCATCCAGAACCGGGTAAGTCTTTTCCATTCCTCTTTACCGGTGCGTACATAGATGGTTTCCATCATCGCAATGATGAATGACAACCCAAGCGTAAGGGGAACAAAGATCCAGTGATAAATGGCAGTCAGGGCAAACTGGGCTCTCGACCAGTCTACCAGTGCCGGATTTACATTCTCAATCATTTATTTCCGTTCATTTGGTTAATTGATCCAGGACATACTCACTTCTCTGCTCATCAGAGTCATATTCCTTTTTAAGGAAATCCGGGAAAAAGAAGATTCTCAGGATCAAAAAAATAACAAATAGCTTAATTAATATAATGATCCAGACCCGCTTCCCCCATGCTGACATATTTTTGAATCCATCATAATAGAAACGAAACAACCGGTATGGGAATGAAAACAGAGATCGCATCAGGTCTGTTGGTTTTGGTTGTGGATTTAATATTATCTAATGTTTATTATGGTTTTTCTTTATCAGGTTTATTCCGTTTTATTTTGTTTCTGCGCTGACTGGCAGTTTTAACTTTCGCAGCATCAGGATCGTCCTTTGAATCCTTTTCAAAGAGGTGGGTGCGCTTGCCAATATTTTCAGGTGAAAGACTTGATGTAATCTTTTGCACGGCTTTGAAGTTGTAGAAGAATTCCCTGGCAAAAACCCTGAGGACAGTATAGGTTGGTATACCCAGGATCATGCCCGGAATTCCTGCTGCAAAACCGGCTGCAAGAACAACAATAAAGATCTCAAGAGGGTGTGCCCTGACACTGTTTGAAAAGATAATAGGCTGAAACAGAATATTATCTGTAATCTGGGTTATTACAATAACCAATGACATGTAAAACACAAGAGGACTTACAACTGTTGAAAAGTCCTGTGTTATATTAGCCGCCACTCCCATTGTAACGGCAATAAAGAATCCAAGCCACGGCCCCACATAGGGAATTACATTCAGGATGCCTACGATAAGCCCCATAACAAGAGCCTGCTGAAAATCGATCCCTACAATTGTCATACCCACATCTATCATTATCATTATACATGTGCTCTGGATCAATATCCCGATAAAATATCTTGTGAGGAGGTTCTTAACTGAATAAAGAGCTCTCGAGAAATTTCCGGTGTATTTGTCCGGAACCCACATAAGTATGGCTTCAAAAAAGAGATGCTGATCTTTGAGAAAAAAGAATGTGATAAATGAGATAGAAAATATAGCAATAAGAAGGTTACCGACTGTGCTGATGACAGATCCCAGGAAATCCTGGATCATATTTATACTTAGAATCTCTGATACCTTACTTGTAAAATAATCTTTAATCGACAGTTCAGCAGCGAGATTACTGCTTAATGACCGTATAAGATTCTGTATCTTATTTATCGGCGTTTCGACCAGCTGAACAATCTTTGAGCTGTCTATCGTGGAATAATAATTAACCTGACTGGTTATCAGGGGAATGAAAACAATGAAAAACAGAACAATTACTCCCCATATTATTAACATTGTCATCAGTGCGCCTGTCCAACGCGGTAATGACCATTTCCTAATCCTTATTCTGCAGAAGACATCGACAAGAGGACGTCCCATAATTGACAGAACACCCGAGACAAGAATATAAACCACAATATTACGAAAATACCAGGCAGCTGCCAGTAATAGCAGAACCACCAAAAAAATAAGTATGTTCCGGAATATTGTTTTCATACCGAAGACTTTCTTTTTACAAACCTAATTTAAATTTTTGTAATTACATAACTGTCATATTGTCTGCTTAATTGTAATATGTATGCCATTTTGTCATCTTTTTCAATTTGGAACAGAACTTGACTATACTATCACGAAAGAATAAAAATTATGTATAACTTAAAAATAATGGAGGAAAAAGCCATGTTACCAACTATTACAAGAAGAACTTACAGCCCTTTTTTGTCAAATCTTTTTGATGATGATTTTTTCCCGGTATTATCAAACAGGACCAGTTCCATGCCTGCTGTGAATATCAAGGAAAATGACAAGAATTTTACTCTTGAACTTGCAGTTCCCGGTATGGATAAGAAGGACCTTAAAATTGATATAACGGATGATGTTCTTACAATCTCTTCAGAAAACAGAAATGAAGTTGAAGAGGAAAAGGATGGTTATAAAAGAAAAGAATTCAGCTACTCATCTTTCTGCAGAAGCTTCTATATTCCCGATAATGTAAACAGAGATAAGATTGGGGCTTCATACAAAGATGGGATACTGACAGTTGAACTTCCGAAACAGGAAGAAGACAAGAATAAGATCACCAAACAGATAAAGATCTCGTAATTAAGGGCACTGAACCGAAAAAGCAAAAAAGAGAGACTGTAAAATCAGTCTCTCTCTTTTTGTGCACATTCTTCTTCAAATTTTATTGCAAACCTTCGTCCAAATTCTTTAAGCATTTCCCCTTTCTGACCTGAGGGTTTGAATTTAAACGAAATGGCCTCATCAAAAACCTTCAGTTTCAAGTTTTTCATTGCTTCCAGGATTATCCTTGGTGCTTCACCGCTCCATCCGTAAGAGCCGAATGCCCCGGCAAGCTTTCCTTTATCCCTTATCGGATTGAGGAGTGCAAATAATTTATATACCGGAAGCAGTGTATTCTGGTTGATTGTTGGTGAACCTACCAGTATTGCAGCTGACGAGGTTATCAGTGCTTCCAGTTCACCAAGATCAATATGTTCAATATCAACGATATTCACATTAAAATTGCCGGTTTCAAGGATACTCTGTGAAATAATTTCAGCAGCCTGTTTTGAAAATCCGTATGCTGATACATAAGCAATGAGGATGTTTCTTTTTGTTTTATTTTCAACTGTATCAACATATTCCCTGGCATATTTTTCAGTCAGTTCCACTATTTTCGCGCGGTTATCTCTTAATATCGGCCCATGGCCGGTGCAAATTACCTGTATATCGAGTGCTTTTATTTTTTCTATTGCCTTTATCATGAACCGGCTGAAAGGCTTCAGGATAACGTCAAAATAGTATTTGACTGTAGAAAGATAATCCTCGTTCAGTTCATCTTTCATATCATAATCGCAGTAATGTGCCCCGAAGGAATCACATGTAAAAAGAACCCTGTCCTCCTCAAGCCATGTATAAATTGTATCGGGCCAGTGAAGATTTGGTGCTGCAATAAATTTTAGTGTTTTATTGCCAAGGTCAATGGTTTCTCCATCCTTTACCACCAGCGATTTGAACGGAACATTTGCTATATCTTCGAGATATCTTATTGCGTTTCCGCTGCCAACAACAGTCGCAGAGGGTGCCATCTCAAGCAGCATCTTCAGGCTTCCCGAATGATCGGGTTCTGTATGGTTTAGAATGATATAGCTTATATCTTTCGGATCAGTAACCGATTTCAGTTTCTTAAAATAGGTTTCGCTGAACTTTGCCTTTGCAACCTCGATAAGGGCCTTTTTTTCAGCATTTATAAAATATGAATTATAGGTGGTTCCATATTCTGTAGTCATTACTATATCAAATGTTTTGATATCATAATCAAGAATACCGATCCATTTAACATCATCTGTTACATCTATTATTCTGTCATCGTTTATTTTCATCCGTTCATAATCTCAGATTCTTGCAATTATACTCTTATTGGCTTTCACCTGCTGAAGTATGGGTATCTCAATTTCTGTTCCCAGTGGCAGGAAGATATCAACCCTCGATCCGAATTTTATAAATCCCAGCTCGTCTCCCTGTCTTACCTCCTGGTTTTCCTTTGCATATGTTACTATTCTTCTTGCAACTGCTCCTGCAATCTGCCTTATCAGGATTTCAGTTCCATCTGCGGTCTCAATAACAATAGAACTCCTTTCATTCAATTCCGAAGATTTTGGATGCCATGCTACTATGTATTTCCCATGGCAATATCTTATATATTTGACATGTCCCGAAACAGGATACCTGTTGCTGTGCATATTGAAAGGAGACATAAAAATCGAAACCTGCAGGCGCATATCCCTGAAGTATTCCTTTTCCTCGGCTTCCTCAATCACTACCACCTTTCCATCGGCCGGAGCATAAACCAGTCCCTGATCAGGTTCAAGATCTCTTTCAGGTAACCTGAAGAAAAAGAGGATAAATACATATAATGCCAGCGAAAAGACAAGAACTAACCACTTTGCCAGTGTTTTGTCAGCCATGAAAATCCCAACCAGTACATTGATGATCAGGAGTATGACAAAACCTGCTATTAATATCTTATATCCTTCCTTGTGAATACTCATTTGCCAAATTTTGCACAAAATTAATCAAGTCCTATGTATCATCCAAAAAGTGTAATAAAAAGAAATACCAGAGGGAAAGACAGGACAGCAGAGTCGAAACGGTCAAGAAATCCTCCATGTCCCGGCATAATGTTCCCTGAATCCTTTACGCCGATGCTTCTTTTCAGCATCGACTCAACCAGGTCTCCATAAGTACCTGCTATTGAAATTATTATGGAAATAATAATCCATGATATTCTGTTAACCACTCCGAGCCATCCGGAAAGCAGCTAGGCAACGACAGCTGCCAAGATCAGTCCCCCGCAGAATCCTTCCCATGATTTTTTTGGTGAGATCCTTTCCATAAGCCGGTGACGTCCAATTGAGATACCGATAATATAGGCACCTGAATCGTTTGTCCAGAGAAGAATAAAAAATCCTACTACAATTCCTGGAGAAAATGCCGTAATACCATGAGGCAGTAAGGAATCAAGACCGGTATGTGAAAATGCCGAAAAGGGGAACATCGAAAAAGGAAGAACCGTATATATTATAGAGAATAATGTGTGCGCCAGAGAATCAAATGGTTTATTATCTCGTCTGTACAACTCGATCACCATTATCAGAATAACCATTGGCACAATGACAAGAAGGAATTTCCATGGCACTATTCCTGCGGCTATGAGAGTTGAAATAGTATAAGCGGCTGTTCCTGTTAATATACCAGGGATCACCTGGGATTTTACGCCGGTGTTTCGTATCATGAGATAATACTCATACTGGCTCCCGGCCAGAATTATCAGACCAGTAAGGAAAAAAGAAACAGGGTGGAGCCAGAATCCTCCCAGTATGAATATCACTATCCATGCACCGGTTAAAGTACGTCTGAAGAAATTATTCAAGTCAGAATATTTTATTCTTTAGGTTTACCCGTTACAGAGGGTGAGTCTTTTTTATTTTTCGCTTTCTCTTTTTCAGATCTTTTACCCACTGTTTTCTTTTTATTTTCAGGGGGTTTCGTGATATTGGTCTCCAGTGTTACCTTTGTGCTGTCACCTTTTCTTTTACCAAAAATCCGTTCAAGGTCCTCACTGAATATTACCTCTTTCTCAAGCAGCAGTTCAGCAAGTTCTTTGAGTCCTTTCATATTTTTCCTCAGCACATCCTTAGCCCTCTGATATGATTCGTCAATTATCTCTTTTACCTCGTGATCAATAACCTCAGCTGTTTTTTCACTGTATGGTTTTGTAAAGCCAAAATCCGACTGTCCTGATGAATCATAAAAGCTTACATTACCGACCTTGTCGCTCATCCCGAAGAATGACACCATAGCATAGGCCTGTTTGGTGATCTTTTCGAGATCGCTGAGGGCTCCTGTCGATATTTTTCCGAAGATCAATTCTTCAGAAGCGCGTCCTCCAAGGGCATAGGCCATTTCATCAAGCAGTTGTTCGCGTGTGGTTATTTGTCTCTCCTCAGGAAGGTACCATGCAGCTCCAAGAGCTCTTCCCCGGGGGATAATGGTTACTTTCACAAGCGGACTGGCATATTCAAGAAGCCAGCTCACAGTTGCATGACCGGCTTCATGGTATGCTATTGTTCTTTTCTCCTGCATTGATATTATCTTGTTTTTCCTTTCGAGGCCACCTATAATCCTGTCAATGGCATCAAGAAAATCCTGTTTTTCGACCACAGTTTTGTTTTTCCTTGCAGCTATCAGGGCTGATTCATTACACACATTGGCAATGTCAGCTCCTGAAAAGCCTGGAGTCTGTTTGGCCAGAAAACCTATATCAAAATTCTTTTCAATCTTTATTGGACGAAGATGTACTTTAAATATTGCCTCTCTTTCAGTAAGATCGGGCAGTTCGACATGGATCTGGCGGTCAAAACGGCCGGCGCGAAGAAGGGCCCTGTCAAGGATGTCAGCCCTGTTGGTTGCTGCCAGTATAATAACACCAATGTTTGTTCCAAACCCGTCCATTTCTGTAAGAAGCTGATTAAGAGTGTTTTCACGTTCATCATTGGAACCGAAATTAACATTTCTATTCCTGGCCCTGCCTACTGCATCTATCTCATCAATAAATACTATGCAGGGAGCCTTTTCCTTGGCCTGCTTGAACAGGTCCCGGACCCTTGATGCACCCACACCCACAAACATTTCAACAAAATCGGAACCTGAAATTGAAAAGAAGGGAACATTAGCTTCTCCGGCAACAGCTTTTGCCAGTAAAGTTTTTCCTGTTCCGGGAGGACCTATCAGCAACGCTCCCTTGGGTATCTTGCCTCCCAACTGTGTATATTTCTTTGGATTCTTAAGGAAATCAACTATCTCCATCACTTCAGTCTTGGCCTCCTCAAGGCCAGCTACATCATGGAAGTTGATTTTAACATTTGATTCCTTGTCGAAGATCTGAGCCCGTGATTTACCAACACTGAAGATCCCTCCTGCTCCTCCTGCTCCTCCGCCTGCCATACGACGCATGAAAAACAACCAGACAATAATCAGCAATGCCGGGAAAAGCAACCAGGAGAGAATATCTGCAAAATAATTCTTTCTGGTAATAAACTCAGGATAAATAAGCTCCTCATCAGTATATCCTGCTTCTTTCTGTATCTCTAAAAAGGATTGTTCAAAATTACTTATATCCCCGATAGTATGTACAAAATGAGGTTTTGGGGATTGCAGGCCTATTCCCCCTCCTTTTTTAGCCAAGCCCGGATACCTGCCTGACTCAAGAGCAATATTTGTGAGATAAATCTCAGCCCGCTCTTTGTTAGCCACAACTAATTTTTCAATGTCATGGTGATCAATCATGTCTCTTATCATCCGGGTAGTGGCCTTCTGCGCTGATCGACCACTGAAAATGATCTCAAAGAGAATAATGGATACGGCAAGGATGGCAAAAATCCAGTTCGTATTAAAACGAGGTTTTAAATTTTTATCATTCTTGCCCGGTGTGGGTTTATTTGTGTTTTCTGCCATAAAATTCTACTTACTTTATTTTATCTTCCACTGCTTCTGTAAGGGCGTCTGCCCAGAGTGATTCAAGGCTGTAAAAATGCCTGTATTCCTCAAGGAAAATGTGGACAACCACATTCCCATAATCAAGCAGCACCCAGTAACAATTATCCAGCCCCTCAACATGCAATGGTTTTTCCCCGGCATTCTTTCTCACGGTATTTTCTACCGAATCGCTAATTGAGTCAACCTGTGCTGGTGAAGACCCGTGACATATAACAAAAAAATCTGCAATTCTGTTTTCAAGTCTTCTTAAATCTATTTTCAGAACATCATATCCTTTTTTTTCAAAAATCCCTTTTGCCACACTGTCTAATAGAACTTCAGCTCCTTCTCTTCTTTTCTTCATCAATTATTATCAAATAGACATCAACCCGCAAAAATACAAACTTTTATCTGTATTTTTGTCATAGATGTTCTTTTTTGCAATTTCAGTGCCATTATGAAATTAACATCTCTTCTTTATACCGAAAAAGGAATAATAGAACTGATAATTGTCTGAATTCATGATCATTGGATCCAATCTTTATTTTTATAAGAATCTGTCATCAACAAATAGTGTGGCAATAGGGCTTTTAAGAAAGAATGAGCTTCCGGAAGGGTCGGTCATTTATACTGATTTTCAGACTTCCGGCAAAGGCCAGCCGGGAAACAGGTGGGAAAGTGAAGAGGGTAAAAACCTGCTGTTCAGCATAATACTTTACCCATCATCAGTAAGCCCCATTGAACAGTTTCTACTTTCAATGACCATATCTCTCGGATTATGTGATTTCATCGACAGGCACTATAAAGGCAGTAGAATAAAATGGCCAAATGATATTTATGTCAAAAATGACAAAATTGCAGGCATTTTGACAGAAAATTCACTCATGGAGGATACTATTGAAAATTCGGTTGCAGGAATAGGATTTAACATAAACCAGGAAAAATTCCCGCCCGGGATTCCGAATCCTGTATCGCTGAAGCTTCTTACGGGCAAAGAATACGATACCGGTACTTGTCTTAAAGAGCTTTTATCCGATCTCGACAGAAGGTATAAACAGCTACTTTACGGGAATAGAGATGAACTTCGCGGTGAGTATATCAACCGCCTTTACAGGTTCAATGAATTCCACAATTACAGGGCAGAAGAAAGAGAGTTCAAAGGGAAAATAATTGATATCTCGTTTTCAGGACTCCTCAGTATAGAGGAAGAAAACGGAAAAATCAGGGAGTTTTCATTCAGGGAGATTGATTTTGTTCTTTAGTATTGCTCCAACCATCAAACCTCTCCATTTCATCCACAAGTTTCTCAAGGAATTTCTTCAACGGATCTGCGGCAATCA
>Ga0307430_1002192_pt1 | contig 13246 bp, 8 predicted proteins | sample SalMarWE160130MG_FD_202159 | JGI IMG/M metagenome (GOLD analysis project Ga0307430, IMG submission 202159) | Salt marsh sediment microbial communities from the Plum Island Ecosystem LTER, Massachusetts, United States - WE1603-130 | ecosystem: Environmental > Aquatic > Marine > Intertidal zone >... | reverse complement strand
CTGAATCAAGAATAACTAAAATTAAAAGAGAGCCAATAATTAGATCAAATGTTGATGCACTTCCAGGAACCATATAAATTTGCATTGCTTTTAAAAATGTATTAACGTTGGCAACGATGATTACAGTAATTAGAAATAAATCCCATAAAGAAATTTTTTCATTTTCTTGGTTAGATTTCCCATAAGGGTAAGCCAATAAAGCAAGTGAAATTCCTAAAATAATATGGACTGCTCTTAATTGTAAATCTATTAAGGACAAAAAAATAGGAAGTGACAACTGAGCAATAGCAAAAATTATGCTTCCCCAAAATAATACATTGTTTCTATTAAATATCTTGTTTTTATTAATTTGTGCAGACATATTTTTACCTTCCTATTCTAAATTATTTCTATACTTTTCTCTTTATCGGAATACCTTTAGTGACATCAAATGTTTTCAAAAAAAGTTAAATTATGTATACTTAAAAAAATTTATAACCCGAGAGGCTTAAAGTTTTTCTTTAAAATACGGATAGCTCTCTCCGGGTCAAGCCTACCGTAAAGCCCACCCACTGTGGAGAGAATATAAGAAGCATCAAGCAACACTTTTTTGTTCGGTCTTAAAGTTGTATATTCCTCCGGATTAAAAAGTGCCCCTTTGGCAATCGTCTTTATGTTTTCCCAAAGATAATCCTTATTTTCCTTACACTTATGGTAAATTGTTCCGCCAACTAAAACCAAAGTACAATCTTGAGTGAAGAAATTGATTCCTTCCTGTAAGAAATAGACATCAGTTTCTTTTACATGTCCTACATTATTTGCAGTAGCTACAGCCAAAGTTTCTTTGGCAAGGATACTTCTTACGAAATTTTCTTCTTCTGTTTTGGGCATTATATGAGGATTATTATGAATCCATTTTAGGTATTTACTTAATTTTATATGCCACTTCCCATCTTTTTTTACAAGAAATTGGTCAAGGTTATCGCCATTTCCTTGAAAATTAGGATATTCTTGATTAAAATTGTCACTAATTTCCTTTTCTATTCTCCCGCTTCTAAATTTTTCCAGTTCCATTAAATTTTCTGCATTATAGGCTAAACCATATTTACCTTCTACTCTTCGATAAGCCAATGGATAGTTCGGAGTTTTTAATATGGTTCGTTTCACCTTTTTCTTGGGATCATTCCAGGGGTAAACATACAATGGATTAGAACGTACATTAGAGAAAAAGTCAGTAGTACAGCCGCCTATATCCAGTGCTACAATATTTCCCAAACCTTCCTCTTTTCCATAACCCCGAGCCAATAGATTAATTCCTAAAAAAGCGGCTCGAGGGGTCGGAATAAATTTAGCACTCATGTATTCTTCTGCTACATCAAATCCTTTTCCTCGAATAACCACAGTTTGAAATAATTCTCTAATCGCTTCGTTCACTACCTCTATGTTAAATTTATTTACTTCGGGCATGATATTTCCTGTTGCTCTAACATCAATATTGTGGCTATGGAAAATATCTAAAATATCTTCTGTTACATCTTCATTCCCTGCATAAATTATCGGTATTCCATATTTTGCATAGGTAGCTAATTTTACAGATTCAGCTAAATTTTTTGCATTGTGTAAAACTGTTTCCGAATCTCCTCCATCATTAACTCCTCCACCTAAAAGGATAATTTCCGGGCAATCTTCTAAATAAATTTTTCTGGTTTCTTTGGGAGTTAATTTTCCGGTATAACTATTTAGAAGCTTTGCCCCAGCTGTAAGGGCCGCCATGTCAGCAGCAAAACCACTTTCTCTGGAAGTAGAAGCGATAGTTACCATTTTTAAACCGCCCTTCGCACTACTGCAAGGCAATTTTACATCAAATTCATCCATTTTCTCTTTCAAAGGATCCCAATTTCCTGCTTTTTTACATTCAGGAAGACATCCTAATCCATTGGCTAACCCTTCGCGGATATCCTCTACAGTAGTGGGAACATAGCGTAAATCAACATCATCTGAACTGGTATTAAAAATAGCAATCTTGGTATAAGTACTGCCAAAATCTACGGCCAGGATTTTTTTATTTTTAAAATCAATAATACCCAATTTTTCTCTGAAAGCCTGAGTAGAATCTTCTTCGATAACATCTTTTGAATCTGCTAAGATTGACCAATCATCTGACTGACTGATATTTTTATCAAAATACCAGGGGAATTTATTTCTTACTCTATCAACTCGCTCAAATTCATCTTTGACTTCTTTTCCACAGAATGTATCAACTCTGCAACCTCCATCTACTATTTTAGTCCTACACATACCGGTTAATTCATACCGCTTATCAATTACAGTAACCTGAGGCGCCTGGAATAATCCTACCTGTAAAGCTAAATCCAGATTATCAGCGCTAATCATATTACATTCACCGGAAGGATAATTTTTCCCATCGATAAAGTCTAATAACATAGTTTCATAATTCATTTCTTGCTCTTCAATCTTTTCTCTTTTCGCAGCTACTTCTTTGGAAACAGTATACTTAGAGAAATTCTTAAAAGTGACTTTTCCTTCATATCCTCCCATTAATGCCAAATGAAAAATATTATACATTGCTCCCTTTTTCAACTCTTCCTTACGGACAGCTACTTTAGGAATATTCCAAATATCGGGAAGAGTAGCGCGTTCATATTCTCTAAAGGACTGTTTGGTAATATCACAGCTGGCAACAATATCTTCCGGCTTGGCATCATGATGTGCTTCACAATAACTAACTACGTGCACAATTTCCGGTTCCATAAACATCTGCCAATAGGTAGTCATAGCAAGATGGCTTTTAGCTTCATCCAAATTGGGTGGAAAACTGGACAATCCTCCTCTGGTCTCTTTAATAATATTGTAATCAAAATATCTGGTTAAAGGTTCTATTATCTCAAAAGCAGCCTTCATTTTAGCCAAATCATTCAAGGGTTCTATTTCCGGTGGTAGGTCAAACATTAATTGCATAACGTAATTTTTCAATCCCATTTTTAAGGCAACGATCCCACAAAGAATATGGTCAGTTACATACATATCATCTGAACACCGGCGTAATTGCCATTGATGAGGATCGTTTATTTCTAAAGGCTTATCAATTAACGCCCACCAGCGCATAGTATTAAAATGTTCATTTATTCCATCCAAAATAGAAAGAGGGCCTCTCCCGTCTAAACGGTTGTAAAAGAATATCGGAACTGCGGGGAAAGGCATATGTAAGGTATCTTCAAAAATTTTTGCTGCTTCAACTAATTCATCTGTTCCGGAATAAATTCTGGTCATAGGCCAGTTACCACATTTGGTTGCATCCTTGAGAGCTTTTAAATCTTCTCTGCTTCGAATAGGAGCTCCGCCTTCTCCATTACGATATTTTTTAGGATCTTCTTCCCCGCGATCAAATTTTGGTAAGAAAGCTTGAGTAACCTGGTCAGGCGCTAAAGATACTATTTCTAGACATCCTGCTTCGCTTATGGCTTTCACACCATCCACCGTAGGTTGAATGGTTTCTGCTGCTGCACCGATATGCGCCCGAAGAATTGGCCGATTTTCCAATTCGCGCACTTGTTTAATTCTTTCTAAGAGGTCATCAGACCAAACGATTTTTTCTTTGGCAATCTTGATTCGATTACGGGCAAATTCATCTAATTCAGCCATAGTTACATAATCATCCACTATTAAGGCAAAGAAATTTTGAAATTTTTCATTATCCTTATAGTCTTCTGCAATCTTTTCCAAATTAAAATGACGGTCTTTATTGGGGGAAAATTTATCTTTTAAAATAGGTTGACCAGTCATTGCTCTGACCAGATTGGCAGCCGGTCTCAAACCTCCAAAACAATAGCGGATACCGCCTTTTTTCGGTTCAAGTCCATATTTGTAAACTTTTTCTACCAATTCTACAATTATTTCATCAACATGCAGATCACCTAAGCGGTAGCAAAAAGACACTACCTCCGGTTTCGATTCTCTTATTTTATCTATAAGTTCATCAATGGAGACAGCGGGACCTAATTTTATGGCAAGATAGCCTATTCCCATGGTTTCCATCCATTCCGCAAATTTTTCAACCCCTAAAGTATGAACACACGGTTCTATAGAACAGTTTAATACTCTTCTTTTTATCGGTTTTTCCATTTTCTTCTCCTTTTACTATATAAAAAAAATTAACAAATTAATAAACTATAACTTCTTCTAAATTATTAATGCCATAATTTTGAGGAATTCGAGCATCCCCTATATCCTTTCCTTTTAAGTAACCCCCCTTTATATATTCTTTCCCTATCCATTTGCTTATAGTTAAGATCACTTCATCAATTATCGGCATATCTACTTTAACCAATTGGGCAATTGCTTTAGTGACAACTAATCCATATGGCACATCTTCGGTTAAATAGCGTGCCTGGAAATCCGGTAAAAAATAATCGTTGTCTATTTTTTTCATAGGTACACGCAAGCCTTGATAAGCACTATTAGTTACAAAACAACTTTGCAAAGTGCTTTTATCTGCGATTAAATCTTTGTATGAATATATTAACCAATCTTTTAAACCTAAAACCTGGTCCAAATCAATACTTTTATCCATATTCTTAATTTCTTTGGTTAGTACCAGTATTTCATCGCTCATTGTTTTTAAGGTTTGAGAAATTTCTTTAGTTACCCCTTGATAAAATAAGGGGATTTCTTCTTTTCGATATTTTACTTCCTCTTTGCCTTTGAAAAGGCCGTACATAATCCCCGGATGAATAATCTGCCCTACATTTGCCAGAGAAAGTGTCAGCATGTTAGGCAAAGGTTTTATTTTTAAATCAAGCAATTGTGTTAAGAAAGATGCTAATTCAGAAGTAATTTTATAGGGAAAGGCAGCCATTCCGACTGACCTTTTTTTGCCTAAAATATCTACTTTACTGGCATATTCTTTTATCCGACAAGCCCAGGGAAGAGTTTGCATACCAAAAATTTTTACTTTTTCTTTTTTGTTGTCTTTTAAAATCTTTAAAGCGGCATATTCAAAACCGCTTCGCGCCGGAATTGCTCCTATAATTGCTTCTTCTTTTAAAAAGGGTACTATCTGTAGTAAGGTTTGCTCGTGGGCGAAAGCCGGTAGCGGCATAAGTATTAAATCTGCCTCCTTACATATGTCTTTAGCAAACTTGCTTGCCTTATCCGGTCGTCCATATATTTCTTTTTCTCCTATTGTTGCGGTTAAGTATTTTTTTTCATCAATTAACTTTTGAAAATGATTTGCTTCATCTCCAAAAGGGAGAAAAAGATTCATTTTGCCGAAAAAATGGTTTCGGATGATGGGAATCATGGCATGGGCAGCATTGCCGCCTCCGCAGATAGTAATTGTTTTAATTTTCACTGTAGGCCTCTTTCTATTTAAATATATTTCATTAAGGTTTAATATATTAAATAAGAATTGGTTTGGCAGTATATTTTAGTGTTTCTATTAATAAAACTATTTTTATTTATATTAATTTTATATATTTTAAAAATATTTTTTATATTAATTATTTATTAAAGAGTAGCAGAAAGTACATTTATTATGGTATATGGTATACCGTATACCAAGAGAGTAACACTATTCAACATAGAAGTCAAATATTTTTCTGAAAGAAATTAAACTTTTTTTATTTTAATTTCTTTGAATTCTGATACTCGCGGGACTTTTCCAAAAAAGCTTCGAATACCTTAATAAATATGGGATGATCATTAAACATTTCTTCCGGGTGAAATTGCAATCCTAAAACAAAGTGGTAAATAGGACTTTCAATGGCTTCAGCAATTTCGTTTTTTGCCCAGGCTGATATTTCAAGATTTTCCCCCGGTTCTATGCAAAATTGACTATGAAAACTATTTACTTTTACTTCGGAAACTCCTAATATTTTTTGTAATTGGCTACCTTCTTTTAAAATAATTATATGAGTAGGAATGTTCCCCTTGCTCTTTTGCCGATGTAGAACACCTCCTGTATCTATTTCATCTAAAAATTTATAATTTAATTTTCCTCCGGCTGTCTCACAAATCATCTGCATCCCCCGGCACATTCCCAGTAAAGGCATATTCCTTGTTAGGGCAGTCTTTATAAGAAAACTATCCGCAATATATCGATTCTTGTTTTGTTCTCGTAAAGTCCTTGGTCTTCCTTCCACTTCAATCCGATCACCTTTATCAGAGTTTCCGCTACCTCCAGACATTACTAATCCATCGATATTATCTAAAATTTTTTCTGATAAACTTTCGTTAATAAATTCAGGAATAATAAAAGGTATTCCCCCACATTTAATAATAGGCTCTATATAATGCCTTTCTATACGATAATAGGAGTTTTCATCTGTATTTCTTTTACCCAAATTACAAAAACAACTGATGCCAATTATTGGATCCATTAATATTTACCTCTTTTTTGAAATGAGTATTTTACTTTCTTCTCAAAAATTTACCAGGTAATGAGGAGGTTAACTTTCCCCCTTCAACAACTAATTTTCCGTTCACCAACACTTCTCTAATGCCTGATGAAAAACGGTGAGAATTTTCAAAAGTAGCATTATCAATTACTGTTTGCGGATTAAAAATTACTATATCAGCAAAAGCTCCTTCGGTAATTTGACCCCTATCCCTTAACCCGATTTTAGTTGCCGGCATATAGGTCATTTTACGAATGGCCTCAGGTAAGGATATGACTTTCTCTTCTCGTACATATTTCCCTAAAATCCTGGGAAAAGTTCCATAATAACGAGGATGGAAATGTACGTTGGAAAATTTACCGTATGGAGATACTGCTCTCCCATCTGAACCGATCATAACCAGGGAATCTTTTAGAATCGTTTTAATATCTTCTTCTTTCATGCAAAAAACAATTAATTTTACATATCCCTCTTTTTCAATTAATAAATCTATTATGAGTTCTTCCGGTTCTATTTTTCTTATTATTGATAACTCATGGATACTTTTTCCTACAATAACCTCATTATTTTTTATCTTTGTATTGGCAATAATAATTTCTTCCCATCCCATGCCTTTTTCCGGACCATCAAGGTTATTTTTTATAAAACGTATTATTCCTTTTCTGTTTTCTTTTTTCAATAAATAATTTCTCCAATAGTTAATTCCTTTATAAACCATTTCCTTAGGTAAAAAATCTAAAATACCTGACCCCCAGGCAGTATAAGGATATTGGTCAGCATTTATTTCAATGCCTCTTTTCCGTTCCTGATGGATTCGATTTAATATTTCCGGCGCTTTTCCCCATCCTTCTTTACCAGCAACTTTAAGATGGGCAATCTCCAAATTAACACCACTAATTTGAGCCACCTTAATAGCCTCTTTCAAAGAAGTAAAAACTTTCCTGCCATTTTCATTTCGCATATGAGTTGAATAAATTCCATTAAATCTTTTCACTATTTTACAGGCATTGGCAATTTCTTCTACATCGCAATATGAACAAGGAGGATATTCTAAGGCTGAAGAAATCCCCCAAATACCGGCTTCCATTTCTTTTTCAATTTGATATAGTATTTTTTTCTGTTGTTCGGGTAATAGTGCATTAGGTATATGCGAAAAACCTGAACAAGCAATCCGTAATGTTCCATATCCTAATAAAGGCGCTAAATTAACTGAGATACCTTTTTTTTCAATTTCTTCGTAAAATTCATATAAATTCTTCCAACGCCACCGTAATTTATCTTCCTTACTTAAGGCAATAGTGTTTGTAAAATAATCCATTAAGTCATCAAAATATTTTTCATTAACCGGAGCAGCGGAAAATCCACACATTCCAACTACTTCTGTGGTAATTCCTTGCATTACTTTACTTTCTGCTTTTGGATTATCATTAATCGAAAAATCAGTGTGAGAATGCATATCAATAAATCCGGGAGATATGGCTAAATCAATAGCATCAATTAGTTTATGTGCTGGAGGTTCATTGGAGGTGATAATTTCAATTCGGTCATCTTTTATACCAATATTTTTCTTATAAGGTTTTCCACCTAAACCATTATAAATTTTTCCATTTTTAATTAATATATCTAACATACTATACTTTACCTAATATACTTTGCTTAATTTTAGAATAGTACACCAAATATATAAAAAATACAATTCCTTAATTTTGTTTTTTTTGAATTTTTTTAAAATGATGACAGGCAACATAATGACCTTGAGTTGCATTTGCTAATTCTGGCTCTTCTTCGCAACAAATTTTACTAGCAAATTTACATCTTGTATGAAAAACACACCCTGAAGGTAGGTGAATCGGACTGGGCACATCGCCTTCTAAAGGAACAATGATTAGTCGTTTATCCGGATCAGGGGTAAAAATACTTGAAATTAATGCTTTAGTGTATGGATGAAGAGGTTTTTGGAAAAGGTCCTCACGGGAAGCCTTTTCCACTATTTTCCCCAAATACATAACCATGATTTTATCGCAAAAATAATTAATAACCGATAAATCATGTGAAATAAAAAGATAGGTCAGATCAAATTTATGTTGCATATCCTGTAACAAATTCAAAATCTGTGATTGAACGGATACGTCCAATGCTGAAGTAGGTTCGTCCAAAATAATTAACTCCGGATTCAGGGCAATCGCTCGGGCAATAACGATTCGTTGCTTTTGACCGCCAGATAGTTCATACGGATAATAATCGGAATGTTCGGGTTTAAGACCAACAATTTTTAATAAACGAAACACCTCTTCTTTTATATTTACATTCTCCATTTTTTGAATAACAAATATTTCGCTCAAGCTCTCAAAAGCAGTAAATCGGGGGTCAAAAGCAGAATAGGGGTCTTGAAAAATCATTTGCATTTTTTTACGTATCTTCCGCATTTCACCTCTGGAAAATGAAAATATATTTTGACCCTGGAATATAACTTCTCCACCGGTCGGCTTAATTAAGTTTAATATAAGTCGAGCAACAGTTGATTTTCCACATCCGGATTCCCCAACAATTCCGATAGTATCTCCTTTTTTCAGATTGAAGGATATATTATTTACAGCCTTCACTTCTCCAATTTTATGTCTTATAACTCCACCCATAATCGGGAAAAATTTAGTTAAATTTTTAACATTTAAAATTGTATCATTCATTCTTGTTCTCCATCACTATTTTTAAAATATCGAAAACATGCAACAAAACGCTCATCATCTATTTCAAATAACCCGGGTTGTTGAGATAAACATTTTTTCATTGTATGTTGACATCTTGGGTAAAATCTACATCCTGTAGGGAAGTTCCGAGGATGTGGGACAGTTCCAGGAATAGCATTAAGTTTTTTTTGTTTTCGGTCCATTTTGGGAATACACTGTAGTAAACCTTTGGTATAAGGATGTTTGGGTGAATGAAATATTTTTCTAACTGGACCTTTTTCTACAATATTTCCTGCATACATGATTGCAACAGAATCACACATTTGAGCAACAACACCTAAATCATGAGTAATTAATAAAAAAGCACTTTGAAACTGTTCTTTTAATTTACTAAATAAATCAATAATCTGTGCCTGAATGGTTACATCCAAAGCAGTCGTCGGCTCATCAGCGATTACTAAAGCAGGATCGCAGGACAATGCAATGGCAATGACAATTCGTTGCTTCATACCTCCGGATAGTTCGTGAGGATATTGATAAAATACTTTTTCAGGGAGAGGAATCCCCATCAATCTCATTAGCTCAACGGCTTTCTTTTTGGCTTCTTTATAGTTTAATTTTTTATGAACCTGAATGGCTTCAATTATTTGATCACCAACTCGATATACCGGATCTAAAGAGGTCATAGGATCTTGGGAAATTAAGGATATTTTAGCTCCTCTAATTTTTTGCATTTCTTTTTCCGACTTATTCAATAAATCTTCATGGTCAAAAATAATACTTCCATTAATAATTTCTCCTCCGGAATATGAAATCAATTTGATTACGCTTTTTGCCGTAATTGATTTTCCACAGCCAGTTTCTCCAACCAGGCCTAAAACTTCTCCCTTTTCTAATTGAAAATTAATTCCATTAAGGGGCTCGACTGGTCCGTCAAGTGAATGGAATCTTAATTTTAAACCATTTACTTCAAGTAATGACATAAATTAATTACTCCTTTATTTTTATATCCATAATATCCCTTAAGCCATCCCCTAATAGATTAAATCCTAATACGGTGATAATAGTAGCAATTCCCGGGAATATAGCTGACCAGGGTGCAATAAACAAATAAGTTCTTCCATTGCTTAACATTGAACCCCAGCTAGGCATAGGAGGTTGAGCTCCCATACCCAAAAAACTCAAAGTTGCCTCTAAAACAATGGCACTTCCCATACCCAAAGTAGCAGCAACTACCACAGGAATAATCGCATTAGGCAAAAGATGTTTCCAAAGGATAGTGGAATCATTGGCTCCCAATGATCGAGTGACCTCGATATAAAGCTCATTTTTTAAAGAAAGTATTTGTCCTCTGATTAAACGAGCATATTGCACCCAGTAAGATAAAGCAATAGCAATAATGACACTATTCAGGCTAGCTCCAATAATAGCGACAATGATCAATGAAAGAAGGATTGTGGGAAAAGCCCACATCACATCCATAAGCACAACCAATATTTGATCAAGAAATCCCCCATAATAGGCCGATATTGAACCGATAATTATTCCAATCAATACCGAGATTCCAGTGGAAACGATTGCTACTTTCAAAGATATACGCGCTCCATAAACGATTCGGCTAAAAATACATCGTCCAAATTCATCAGTACCAAACCAAAAATTAGACGAAGGTGATTGACTTTTCAAGGGAAGATTTTGTTCCCGATAAGATTGAGGGGCAATAAAATCGGCAAAGATTCCGGTAAAAATTAAGATCGATATAATTACCAGACCAATGATGGCCATTTTATTCTTTTTAAATTTTAAAAACATTATTCTACTTTTATTGCGGGGTATATATTGTTTTTCTCTATTTGATTTCAATTTCTTTTTCTTTCTCCCTATATTTTTTGTATCAACACCTTCTGAATAATACTTCACGATAAATAAATTAATTATAGCGGATACGTGGGTCAGCATAAGCATAAAGAATATCTGCAATTAAATTTCCCACCATAACTGCAAAAATCAAAAGTAGTAAGGATCCTTGAATAACTGGATAATCTCGTCGAAAAAGTGAATTGGCAAGAAGCCTTCCCAATCCAGGTCGATTAAATACAATCTCTATCGTCACCGCTCCTCCGATAATCCAACCTAAACGTAAACCTAATAAAGTAATGATAGGAATTAAGGCATTTCGAAATATATGTTTAATAATAACTTGGGAATTGGATATTCCTTTGGCACGTACAATGGCAATATAATCTTTTTGGGCAATTTCTAGCATACTGGCTCTGGTAACTCTAGCTATTAAACCTGCACCAGCTAAACCTAAGGTAAAAGCTGGAAGAACTAAACTCTTAAGGTCTCCATATCCACTAATAGGAAACCAACCCAAATTAACTGAAAAAATAAGCATTAACATAAGGCCCAACCAAAACGTTGGAACAGAAACCCCCAATAAGGCAAGTACCATACCTATATAATCCACAATTGTATTTTGTTTTATCGCCGATAATGCTCCTAGAAAGATTCCTAAAATAAAGGAAATTAAAAATGATACCACACCTAAAACAACAGTATTGGGTAATTTTAATAACAGAAGCTCGGAAACAGTTCGTTGCTCAGTAATTGAAACCCCTAAGTTCCCTTTAAATACATTAGCCAACCATATAATATATTGCTGGTAAATTGGTCTATCCAAACCAAATTCTTTAATCAATTGTTCTCTTGCTTCCAGAGGTGAACCGGGATGAAGTAAATTATCCACCGGATTTCCAGGAACAAGGTGAAGAATTAAAAATATAACTATCGAGCAAAGAATAAAAACGGGAATCATCATAATTAATCGGCGAATAATATAGTTAGTCAAATAAGGATACCTCTCCAATTTTATTAATTTTTATTAGTTTAATAATATATTACATGAAAATCTTTTTAAAATTAAATTCCATCGGATTGTGTGGTGATCATTAAACTAATTTTATTGAAATAAAATTAGTTTATGCTGGAGGATAAAAACAAGTTTATACCTCCAGCATAAACTACACTGTAAAAACAAGTATTTTTTTAATACTTATTTTACATCTACATCTAATAAGAATGCCGGTGTTTCAATCTTCTCAGGCATAATAAGATTACTTCTTATCGCTACATTTACCGGGGGTAGGTAAATTGGAGCCCAGGGGAACTGTTTTAATAGATATTTGTGATAGTCTATAAAGTATTCGACTCTTTCTTCCCATGTAGCCGACTTGGTCATTGCTTTATCCATTAATTCATCTGCTTTTTCATCATCCAACATAGCAACATTCGGATAACCCATTCTCTCGGAATTAAAATACCATTCCAAAATATCGGCATTAGCCCATCCGTATAATCTAATTAACAGTTCCTGCTCGCCATTTGTTAGTTTTTCTTTAAAAGTGACGGAATCATACTGGGTAATTTTTGCATCAACCCCTAATTTTCGTAGTTGTTCCTGAGCAACCTCTGCGACTCTTCGGAATACAGAAACATTTTCTACCCATAAATTGGCAACAAATTTTTCTCCGCCCTTTTCCAGTATGCCATCACCATCAGTATCTTTCCATCCGGCTTCGGCCATGATTGCTTTTGCTTTATCTAAATTATAACGAATTTTATATTCTTCAGGAACTTTTGATTCTTCTAACTGATCAATTAAGTAAGTATGGGCCACTTTACCCACGTTCATAAATACATGCTCCAAAATCTCTTCCTGATTAATGGCAAGACAAATGGCTTCTCTTACCTTAATATCAGTATAAGGTTCTTTTTGAGTATTCATAGCCAAATAATATAGTCTGGCACTGGGGACTTCTACAACACTAATATTTTTATCCTCTTTAATTTTTTCCAAGAAAATGGCAGGAACACCCTCTGCAATATCAACACCACCACTTGTTAGTTCCATGAACACGGTAGCCTCTTCTTTCATCTCCCGAATGACTAACTTATCAATTTTTGCAGGACCCTTATTTTCAGATAATTCGGTACCCCACTTATAATCTGGATTCTTCTTGAGAATCACTCGATCATCCATAATCCATTCATCCAGCATAAATGATCCGGTACCCACAGCATATTTTATCCCAAAATCATCACCATATTTTTCTATGGCTTCTTTACTGGGAATGGTCATGTAGGTGGAAGATAAATTAAAAA
>Ga0307430_1002189_pt1 | contig 13261 bp, 11 predicted proteins | sample SalMarWE160130MG_FD_202159 | JGI IMG/M metagenome (GOLD analysis project Ga0307430, IMG submission 202159) | Salt marsh sediment microbial communities from the Plum Island Ecosystem LTER, Massachusetts, United States - WE1603-130 | ecosystem: Environmental > Aquatic > Marine > Intertidal zone >... | reverse complement strand
TGGGAATATATTTTTTCGTTGTCAAGATTGATTTTGTTCATATCTAAGTTACCCCCTTTTAGACTCCGGCTATTTCCCGGCCGAGCTTGAGCAGCCGCTCCACGCGCTCCGGCGAATCCGTTTCCGTATAGACACGTAGCAGGGGCTCGGTGCCGGAAAACCTGATAAGCAGCCAGGTATTGTCCGCCAGATTAAAACGAAAGCCATCCGTGGTATCAATCTTCAGTACTTTAACACCATCGATAGATTCAGGAACATAGCTACGGACACGGTCTATTACGGACTCACGCCTTTTCTCATCAAACTTTATGTCAACACGCCTGTAATGATGGGGCCCTACCTTGCTGTAGAGGTAGTCGATAAGCTCGGACGGTTTCTTGCCCGTCTTGACCATAAGGTCGAGGAAGTAGAGATTGGCCAGGATACCATCACGCTCGGCGACATGCCCGCGGAATCCGTAGCCGCCACTCTCCTCCCCACCTATAATGGCGTCTTCCTTCATCATCAGCGGCGCCACGTACTTAAAGCCCACCGCCGTCTCGTACACCGGAACGTTATACAGCTCGCCGAGTCGGTAGGACATGCTGGTGGTGGTCAGCGTCTTGACGATGGGGCCGCGCTCGCCGCGCACTTCCAGCAGGTAAAGGCAGAGCAGGGCGAAGACCTGGAGTTGGGTAATAAAGTTGCCTTTTTCGTCCACAATACCCATGCGGTCGGCATCGCCGTCGGTCGCCAGGCCGGCATCCGCCTTTTGCTCTCCAACGACCGCCGACAACCCGTCCAGATTGGGTGGAATAGGCTCAGGCCGGATGCCGGGGAAGAGGGGATTTCGTTCGCCGTTAATCTCGATACACTCAGTAGTGCCTCCCCCCAGCGCCTTCGCCAGATAGCCGATTCCGGCGCCGTACATGGGGTCTATAACCAGTTTCAGCCCGGCATTACGCAGGCTGTTAAAGTCGATGAGTTTCTCAATCTGTTTAAAATAAACGGACTCAAGGTCCGAATCTACCACCAGCCCCTGCTTTTTGGCATCATCCAGAGGAAGTCGGTTAAATTCCCCGGCATCGTACGCATTTGAGAGAAACTCCACTATTTTAGAAGTAACTTCATCCGAAGCGCTGGAGCCATGCTCGTTCTTATACTTAAAGCCGTTCCAGATACCCGGGTTATGGCTGGCAGTGATGATTACAGCGCCGCCGGCTTTTTTAGCTAGGACGCCATAGCTTATCACCGGGGTCGGCGCGGCCTTCGGGCAGAGGTAGACCTTGATGCCGTTGCCGGCAATCACCTCGGCGACCGCCGCGGCGAAGTCCTCGGAGGCAAAGCGCGTGTCATAGCCGATAACCAGTCCGCGTCCGGCAAGCTTCGCCCCCTTGAGGTAGTCGGCCACACCCTGGGCGCAGAAGCGTACATTATCGAAGGTGTATTCCTCGCCGATAATAGCCCGCCAGCCGTCCGTGCCGAACTTGATGGGGTTGGATTTCTTGGTCATCACTGCCCGCTTTTCCTCAGTCTCTCCGCTTCTTTTTCTATTTCATTTCTCTCCCAGCCGGTCTCTTTATTGAATACGAAAACGCCGAGGCCATGGAACAGGATGCCGATACCCCAGCCGCAGAGAGGAAAGATAAACCAGGGGAAACCACCCGGCGTGGTAAACGCCCAGATAATTATTAGTATAACGTTCACCAGGACATAGGCGATAAGGTGGGAGAAAAACCCCTTCTTCTCCTCGACCCTTTTTCTGGCTATTTGGTAAATTTCTTCTTCCGTCATTTTGTGGGATGACATATAAAACACCCCCCGATTATATGGCTCTAGGATATTTTACGCCGTTATAGGCCACGTGTCTAATCTTTTCCCACCCGGCCGCCCTCGTATCTCCTGCGGCTTAGCCCTTAAACCTTCCCCACCCAAGTCTCCCCCTTTGAAAAAGGGGGACTAAGGGGGATTTCAGTCCTGCGCCCCTCCTGGACACCCCTACTTCCCCAGCCCCTCTTTCCTGAGTATATCAGCCTTGTCCGTTTTCTCCCAGGGGAGGTCGAGGTCGGTACGGCCGAAGTGCCCGTAGGCAGCCGTCTGGCGGTAGATGGGACGGCGCAGGTTGAAGTCCTGGATGATTGCCCCCGGCCGAAGGTCGAAGTGCTTATTAATCAGGTCCTTAATCACCTGGTTTTCTACCTTGCCGGTGCCGAAAGTCTCGATAGAGATGGAAAGCGGGTGGGCCTTGCCGATGACATAGGCGACCTGTATCTCCAGACGGTCGGCCAGTCCGGCGGCCACCACGTTCTTGGCGATGTACCGCGCCATGTAGGACGCCGAGCGGTCGACCTTGGTGCAGTCCTTGCCGGAGAAGGCCCCGCCGCCGTGCCGGGCGGCGCCCCCGTAGGTATCCACGATAATCTTGCGTCCCGTAAAACCGGTATCCGATACCGGCCCGCCGATTACAAAGCGGCCGGTGCCGTTTACGTAATACTGGGTCTCGCTGTTAATTAAATCCGCCGGTAGAACATTTGTAATGACGTTTTTAATGACATCTTTCCGAATCTGGTCCAGGCTGACGTTATCATCATGCTGAGCGCCGATAACCACATTGACAATACGTTTCGGAACGCCCTTGCTGTACTCAACGGTTACCTGCGATTTGCCATCGGGGCGGAGGTACTCTAATATTCCTTCCTTCCTGACCTGAGCCAGACGAAGGCAGAGCTTGTGAGCCAGGGAAATGGGGAGGGGCATCAACTCGGGGGTCTCGTTGCAGGCGAAGCCGACCATCATGCCCTGGTCCCCGGCGCCGATTTTATCAAGGTCGCCAGCGTCTTTAGTTTCCTTTACCTCTAACGATTCGCTCACTCCCCGGTCGATGTCAACAGATTGTTCTTTAATGGATACCATCACACCCGCAGACTGGTAGTCGAACCCGTATTCCGGCCTGGTATAGCCGATATCACGGACCACTTCCCTGGCTATCCTGGGAACATCGACATAGCATTTGGTGGTAATTTCACCCATAACGATAACCAGACCGGTGGTGGTGGCGACCTCACAGGCCACCCTGCCCGACGGGTCGTTTGCCATAATTTCGTCCAGAATGGCATCCGATATCTGGTCGCACATCTTGTCCGGGTGCCCTTCCGTAACCGACTCCGATGTCAACATGTAATTCAGCGAAGTGGCAAAACTATTAGACATCTTTTTCCCTCCGTTTAGTAAAGCTGATAAATTCTTTAGGTTCCTTCTTCCCAGCTGGCCAGGTATTTCCGCTGTTCCTCCGTCAGAGTATCAATAGCCACACCCATGGCATGTAGCTTGAGCCGGGCTACTTCTTTATCTATTTTCTCGGGAACCGGGTGAACCTTAATTTCCATTTTACCTTTATTCTTAATCATGTATTCCGCGCACAGCGCCTGGTTGGCGAAACTCATGTCCATGACGCTGGCCGGGTGTCCTTCCGCCGCCGCCAGGTTTATCAGTCTCCCCTCCCCCAGCAGGAAAAGGCAGCGCCCGTCATTTAAAGTATACTCTTCGACGAAACCACGGATGGTGCGCTTCTTCTTTGACATGGCTTCCAGCGCCGGGATATCAATCTCCGCATTGAAATGTCCGCTGTTTGCCAGAATTATGCCATCCTTCATCACCTTGAAATGCGCTTCGTCAATAACACTCTTGTCCCCGGAAACGGTAATGAAGATATCGCCCACTTTAGCAGCCTCTATCAGGGGCATAACCTGGAAGCCATCCATGACCGCCTCCAGGGCGCGTACCGGCTCTACTTCCACGACGATAACGTGTGAACCCAGTCCCTTGGCCCGCATAGCGACACCATGCCCGCACCAGCCATAGCCGCAAACCACCACCTTTTTCCCCGCCCAGAGTATATTGGTGGCGCGGGTAATACCGTCGATGGTGCTCTGGCCCGTACCGTAGCGGTTGTCGAAGAGGTACTTTGTCTGAGCATCATTTACCGCAATCATGGGATACTTCAACTGCCCGTCTTGATGCATGCTGCGCAGGCGGATGATACCGGTGGTGGTCTCCTCGGCGCCGCCGATAACATCAGCAACGAGGTCGCTGCGTTTGGTGTGAATCGTGGTGACGAGGTCGGCGCCGTCATCGACGGTGATATGAGGTTTACTGTCCAAGGCGGTATTAATGTGTTTATAGTAGGTATCATCATCCTCGCCCTTGATAGCATTCGTCGGAATACCGTATTCCACCAGCGCTGCCGCCACATCGTCCTGCGTGCTTAGCGGATTGGACGCACAGAGAGTAAGCTCAGCCCCACCTGCCTTCAGGGTAAGCCCCAGGTTGGCCGTTTCCGTGGTGATATGGAGGCACCCCGCGATGCGAATACCCTTCAAAGGTTTCTCAGCCGCGAACCTTTCCCTGATAAGACGAACCACCGGCATCTCTCGATAGGCCCATTCGATGCGCTGCCTGCCGGCTTCCGCCAGAGACATATCTTTAACATCATAATTTTTAGTTGCAGTCATCTACTACTCCTTATCCGGAAGGGACTCTGTCTTATTTTTCATTCCCTTCGGTCGTCCGCCTTTGTGAAGACGGGGATTTTCCGCAGGACAATTCTCCAGCGGCACCGGGCAATCCAGACAAGTCTCCCTGCCGTACTCCTTACACCCGTCCAGCCAGGGTACTTTGCCATTGAATTGTCCGTTTAAAGGGTGTTTCTTCTCTTCCTCTTTTGACGGCCTTCCTGTTTTACCCATTTCTATCCCGCTGTTCCCACTCAAGGTATCCTCAATTTAATTAACCATCTTACCACAAGTCCGTCAGGAAAATTCGTCCGAATATATACCTTTATTAAAAAATCTCCATTATTATTTATACAGCCGGCATCTCATTTCTTGATTCATCAGTCTAGTGAATAATACATTAGATTGGGAGATAATTCAAAAACACATTTTGGACAGATGTCACGCCGTCCCTTTCAAAGTAAAATGTTAAGGGCTTGGATTTTTATAGCAGCCAGGCTACACATGCTGCAATACATGATACAATATATAAGAGAATAAAACAAGTCCATAATTTGGACATTTGACGTGGCATGTAGGGAAATCTGGCTAGGCGATTCTCCAGTCCCGGTATCCCTGTCGGATGACCTCTCCGTATTCCTTCGAAGGCTGAGACTCTTCAATCTGCCCGGACTTTATATAGGTTACCGCCTGGTGCGGCTCATTGTCCTCGTCGAATACGGTGACGTTCAGTCTGGCATAGTCGGCTTCATATCTATCGAGCTGCCTGAGGCACGCTTCGGACACATCGTAGATAGCACCCCGCACCTTTTCCCCCCGGAATGATTTTATAGTGGCTTTGCCACCCCGCCACTGACGTGACCAGCCGGTAAATATTACCCTGTAGTTGGGCAAATGAGCCACGAACAGGGGTTTGCTGTCGGGACAGCGTGCCTGCATCTGCTGCTTACTAAGGTTGCTGGCGTAGGCGAAATAGTACACTTTCACTCCTCGTAATAGCTTCGTCTCAATTATATTACAACTTCACCATCAATGAAACCTGTGCGGGCATCACATCCTCGGTTGACATCTTAAGGTAATACATATAACATGATTAAGCAGCCATAAATAAGAATGGGAGTGTAAAAAAATAAAACGTGTCGGAAGACAGTCGCTACCATGTCTACCGACGGTGTTTTTTCGCAAGACGCACGCCTTATCCAAGAAACTGCTAGGGGAAAGATATGCACAGGTTGCTGGCTGTTATTCTGGCGGGGGGTATGGGGGAGCGCCTGAGCATCCTGTCTCAGGAACGCGCTAAACCGGCGGTCCCATTCGCCGGAAAATACCGCATCATAGACTTCTCTCTCAGCAATTGCGTGAACTCAGGTGTTCACAATGTCATTGTCCTCACCCAGTACCAGCCGGTCTCCCTCACCGAGCATATCGGCATCGGTGCGCCCTGGGGCCTGGTACCTCCGGACAGAAACGTACGGCTGCTGCAACCCTATCTGGCACGTGAAGAAGGCCGCGACTGGTATAAAGGGACGGCTGACGCCGTCCACCAGAATCTTGACCGCATTGAAGCCGAAGATGCCGATGAAATTCTGATCCTCAGCGGCGACCACGTTTATAAGATAGACTATTCCGCCATGCTCGAATTCCACCGTGAAAATAATGCAGACGTTACCCTGGCCGTCACCCGCATGCCGGAAGAAGAACTGCACCGGTTCGGCACGGTGGTTACGGATGAAAAAGGACAGGTGACCCGTTTCCAGGAAAAAGTCAAGGACCCGCAGAGCAATCTGGTCTCCATGGGCGTCTACATGTTTAATATTCATACTCTTCGGCAGTGGTTAGATGTCAGGACGGGGCACGATTTCGGCAGAAACGTATTTCCCAAGTCGGTAAAAAAGGGCCGGATGTTCGCCTACAATTTCGACGGTTACTGGCGAGATATCGGCACCGTAGAAAGTTACTGGCAGTCCAACATGGAGGTGCTGGCGATGTCTCAATCGTTCCTGTCCGATATCGACTGGCCTTTATATACCAGGGAAGCGGATATCTCCCCGACCAAGGTCGGCGATAACGCCACCGCTACCAATTGCCTGCTTTCCGGCGGCTGTAAAATCGAGGGACACATCGAGCACTCCATCATATCACCGGGAGTCCAGGTGGCTGAAGGCGCTATCATCAAAGATTCGATTATCATGGATAACACGCACATCGGTCGGAACAGCATTATCGACCGTGCCATACTGGACAAGGAAGTAACCATAGAACCCGACTGTCACATCGGATTTGGTGACGACTATCGTATTAACCGCGCCAATCCCGATGTCTTAAATACCGGCCTGTCTATCGTCGGCAAGCGGACATTAATCCCCTCCACCTGCAAGATAGGCCGTAACTGCATCATCTATGATAGTGTCGTGGAAGGCGATTTCCCGGAGCCCGAGGTAAAGAGCGGCGAGACTATCAAACCGAAACGCAAGCCAATCCGCATAAAAGCTTAAGCAATCTAACGTGCTATCCGTATTCACAATCAAATTACCGGGACGAAGGAGCATATGTCCGAGCTAAGGCAGGATATCACCACCAAAGAGTGGGTGATAATAGCCCCGGAAAGGGGTAAACGCCCGCAGCAAAGATCAAAAACGAAGCCGGCGACTGCCAAGGAGCTACCCGGCTGGGATTCGTCCTGTCCTTTCTGTCCCGGTAACGAAACGGAAACACCGGATGAAGTATTTAGAATACCGGCCTCGGACAAGGCGTCCGACTGGGCGGTGCGGGTGGTGCCGAACCGGTTCGCCGCGCTGACACCCGAGGGGGACACCAGCCGGACGGAGGAGGGCCCCTTTTTCCGCAAAATGGGCGGTTACGGCATCCACGAGGTTATTATCGACAGCCCTTCCCACAACACACCCCTGGCTCTGATGCCTTACGATCAGGTAGAGAAGGTGCTAACTGCCTACCGGGAAAGGTATAATGCTATCAAAGAAGACCGGGAAATCAAGCACATCACCATATTTAAAAACGTCGGATGGGCGGCCGGGACGTCACTGGTACATCCCCACTCGCAGCTGGTGGCGACACCCATTATGACAATTTACTACCACCGCAAGTTCGACGTTGCCCATGATTACTATGCCGATATGGGGAGATGCCTCTACTGCGACCTTATTAACTGGGACCTGGAAAGGGGAGATAAACGCATTGTAGCCGAGACCAGGGATTTTATCGTCGTCCATCCGTATGCCTCACACGTACCCTACGAGACCTGGATTCTTCCCAAGACGCACTGCGCTTCTTTCGGCATGTTTCCGGCTGCCCAGCTGCCCGAGTTGGCCCAGGTGCTGAAGGACGTTATTTTCTGCCTGTACCAGGGGCTGAACAATCCCGCCTATAACCTTGTTATCGACAGCACGACGACGTATGACGAAGATGACCCCTATTACCACTGGCATATCAGGATATTCCCGAGGTTATCAACCATCGCCGGGTTTGAGATGGGCTCGGGTATCTATATCAGCACAGCCCTGCCGGAAGAAACGGCCGATTACATGCGGCGGATAGCCGGGTCCTGCCCCGATGATGTATGTATCGCCTTTAAAAAATAGACTCAGTATACTATATAACGGAGGATTCTTTGCCGTGAACGAGACTCTAAAGTCAATAAAAAACAGAAGGAGTATCCGGAAATACAAACCGGAGCAGATAGGCGACGCGGAATTACAGGCGATAATGGAGGCCGCCATACACGCGCCCAGCGCCATGAACCAGCAGAAATGGCATTTTACGGTGATACAGAACCGCGAAACGCTGGCTAAAATAGAGGACTTAATAAAGCAATATCTGTTGAAATCCACCGTTGAGTTCTTTGTCGAAAGAGCTAAGAGTCCCGACTTCAACGTCTTTTACCATGCCCCGACCGTGGTTATTATTACGGCGGATGAGAAAGCCATGTTTATTGATTTCGATTGCGGGGCGGCGGCGGAGAATATCGCCGTAGCGGCCGAATCGCTAAACATAGGTTCATGCGTCATCGGCATGTCCGGCGTCCTTTTCGAATCGGAAAAGGCCGACGAAATAAAGAAGGAGCTGGGAATCCCGGAAGGTCACAAGTTTATCATATCGGTAGCGCTGGGGTATAAAGACATAAAACCGCCGGTGCCGCCGAAAAATAAAGACGCAATAAACTACGTTAAATAGACGAGTTAAAGGTATTTCACTATCTCAGCTTAAGCAGGCGGGACAGTAATTCCTCTACTTCCGTAACAGAATTCAGATAATATTCGGCGTGCGATGAGGAATTCTCTTCGCCCACGTAGATACTCCAACCTTCCGGGCGATGAAGTACGTTAAAAGCGTCTTCATCGGTTGTATCGTCGCCCATATAGATGGTCAACACTCCATCCAGCTTGAGGAGGGACTTGATTTCGCGGCGGATGGACTCCACGGCTTTCCCCTTGTGCCAGTCAATCGGCGGCCTGACCTCAAAAACCTTCTTACCCGAGGTGGTTTTTATCTTCCCGGCATCGGCTAAAGGCGATATCACCCGTTTAAAGATAACGGCCACGTCATCCTGTTCCTCTTCTTTGACCAGTCGATAGTGAACGCTCAGGCCCAAGCCTTTGTCCTCGACAATAACCCCGGCGATGTTTTCCAGCGCCGCCGCCAGCTGCCCGGCCAGGTCTTTAATCATTGCCTTAGCGTACTCAGCATCCGGGCTGATATAGTCGAGAGCGGGACCTTCTATTTCCAGTCCGTGATTCCCGGCATAGTAAATACCTTCGATTGCCGTCATATACTTGAGTTCCGCCAGGGAACGCCCGCTGATAATACCCACGCTGAAGTCGGATTTCCGCGCCAGGCTGGATAGCATGTCCCTGACCGCAGGCGAGAGTACGGCATCCCGGGGTCTATCGACAATCGGGGTTAACGTGCCGTCATAGTCGGAGAGGAACAGAATATGAGACGCCGCCCGACAATCGGTCGAGAAAGCCTGCCATGACTTAAAAAGGTGCTCCATCAGACCCCCGCTATCGAGATAAGCCTGGATACCATAGAGCCGCCCCAGCGGTAGATGTTATTGCCGGCCACGATTTCACGCATATTCTTCATGCGGCGTCGCCTCTCCGCTTCCGGCATCTCGATAGCTTCTTTTATTTTCCCGGCGAACTCGCCGATGGCATATGGATTGATGAGAAGGGCGTCCTGCATCTCCACGGCCGCGCCGGTGAACCTGCTCAGGATTAAGACTCCGTCGCCGTCGGCCCTGGCGGCGACGTACTCCTTGGCTACCAGGTTCATGCCGTCGTGGAGGGAACTGACCACGCAGAAACGTGCCAGCCGGCGCAGGGCGTTCAGGGTCTCGCGCGAGAGCTGCCGCGTCATCGGAACCACCGGCTGCCAGGAGTCGGTGCCGTATTTCTTATTGATTCCGTTCATGAGGTCATCAATCCTCTGCCCTATATCCTTATAGGTGTCAATCTGGGTGCGACTGGGCATACCCGCCTGGATAAAGACCACCTTGCCGCGGTATTTTGGGTTGTCCTCCAGGAATTTATCCAGCGCCATGAGCCGCTCCGGTATGCCCTTGGTATAGTCCATGCGGTCCATGCCGACTCCCAGGTACTTGCCCTCCAGATTGTATTCTTTTACAAGGTTCTTCATTTCCTTTTCGACGGCTTCCGTCGCCGCCTGCCCGGAGAGGCTATCGAAATCCACACTGATGGGGAAAGGCTCCACGACAGTCGTATTGCCCTTTCGGATTATCGCTGAGTTTTCACGGTCGGTCATGGCTTCCAGGCTGCGTTCTACCGAGTCGATGAAGTTGTTGCAGAACGACCGTGTATGGAATCCCATGAGGTCGTTACCGAGCATGCCGAGGAGTATTTCTTCGTACCAGGGACAGGTGCGGAACATCTCGTAGGCGGGCCAGGGGATGTGCCAGAACTGCCCCACGGTAAGGTCGGGGTTGCGGTCCTTAAGATAGCCGGAGAGCAGGGCGAAGTGATAGTCCTGTACCAGCACCACCGCCTTGCGGTTGCCTATCTCATCTATCACGGCATCGGCGAAGATTTTATTCACTTTCTTATAAGTATTCCACCAGTCCTCGCGGAAGTCCGGCGGCGTAAAAGTCACGTGGCATAGGGGCCAGAGCGCCTGGTTGGCGAAGCCGAGGTAGAATCCGTCCACCTCCTCTTCGGTCAGCCACACCCGGCGCAGGGTGTACTCCGGCTTTTCCGGCGGCACGGCAATCCGGTTATGTTCGTCGACGACCTTTCTATCGGCGTCACCGGTGCCCTGCGCCACCCAGGTACCCCCGGAAGCTCGCATCACGGGGTCGAGGGCCTCGGTAAGCCCACCGACCGGACGGGTGCACTTTATCTCACCGTCGGACATGGTATGGACGTAAGGCTCGCGATTAGAAACGACGATGAACAGGCTGTCGCCCAGCTTGGATTGCACGAGCTGGTATAATCCGTCTTTATCCCACCTGATTTCTTCCATTAGCTCCACCTCTCAGGATATATAGCCTTATCTATTGTTAGAGTAATTCAAGCGCTCGGGGGTGTCAAGGTATTACTTAGCGCGGCTTTTCTTGCGTCCACTCCGCAGTCGTAACTTCAGCTTCTGGAGTCGGCGGTACTTCACCGGCCGCCACTTGCCTAGGCTGAAGAGCCTGGGGAACAGGACTTTACGGGTTTCCTCTATAATAAACAGGCTACCACCGGCAAGTACGGCGATACCCCACCTGTCTATGCTGAGGGGTACTGTCCGGAAAGCCGTCTGGAGGAACGGGACGTAAATAACGGCGAGATGCAACATAATAGCCACCGAGACAGCCACCACCAGCCAGCGGTTGCGGAAAACGCCCAACTTGAAGACGGTTCGTTCGTCCGACCGGGCGTTGAAGACGCGGAACCACTCGAAGGTTACCATGGTGCAGAAAGCAATAGTACGCGCTTCTTCAATACTCATTCTGGATTGGGCCCAGTTGAAAACCAGGGTAATACCTACTCCCATGTACACCGCCATCGCAAGAATGCGTAATACCTGCCCGGGGAAAAGGATTCCCACGCCGGGGTGGCGGGGTGGCTGTCTGAGCTCATCGCCGGACTTCGGCTCAAGTCCCAGCGGGATAGACGACGCCGTATCCGTAACCAGGTTTACCCAGATAATCTGTACCGCCAGCAGCGGCGCCTTACCGATGAAGAGAATAGACAGTATCAAAGCCAGCAACTCGCCGATGTTGGTGCTGAGCAGTAAAAAGATGACGTTTCTGAGTCGATTAAAAATCGTCCTGCCCTCGTCCACCGCCGCCACCACCGAGGCGAAATTATCGTCGGCCAGCGTCATGTCGCAGGCTTCCTTGGCGACATCCGTGCCGGTGATGCCCATGGCGATGCCGATATTGGCCGTCTTTAAGGCAGGGGCATCGTTAACACCATCCCCGGTCATAGCCACGACATGCCCCCGACTCTTCAGGGAATTTACTATCCTCAATTTCTGTATGGGCTCGATTCTGGCGAAAACTGTTATGCTTTCCACCTGAGCCAGCAGTTCTTCGTCGCTCATCTGGCGAAGCTCATTCCCGGTTATCGCTCTCCCTTCGGTCAGCTCAAGCTGGCGGGCGATGGACTCCGCCGTGACCTTATTATCGCCGGTAATCATGATGACCTTGATACCCGCCTGCTTGCAGAGTCGGATAGCTTCTTTAGCCTCCTCCCGTGGCGGGTCGGCCATCCCGGACAGGCCGACGAATACCAGGTTACCCCCGAGATGGTGGTCTTCCAGGTCTTCAAGGTCAGCGGGCAGGTCTACACAGGCAGTGGCGATAACCCTCATCGCTTCCCCGGCCATGGTATCGTTAGCCCGCAGGATATCCTGAATATCAGACTCTTCTAGAGGCACGACTTCGCTCCCCCGGTAACAGTACTTGCTAAGGGAAAGGATTTTTTCGGGGGCGCCCTTAACGTAAGCGATACGCCCGCCGTCACGCGGATGCAGGGTAGCCATGTAGAATTTTTCACTCTGGAAAGGGATTTCATCAATGCGTGGGAAAGTCCTGTCCAGCTTTTCCCGGTCCATCCCGGCCTTACCGGCGGCAACCACCAGGGCGCCCTCGGTCGGGTCGCCGAAGATGCTATATAACCGCTCGCCTTCCATTGTCAGCATGGAGTCGTTGCAGAGGGCGCCTATCCTTAAATGAAGCTTCAGGGCCGGTTCGTTCTCTGTAACCAGCTTCTGACCGTCACTCTGGAACTCACCTTCGGGCACATAACCCTCGCCGGTGACCTCTATCCAGCGGCCGCCCACGAAAATTCTCCGTACCGTCATCTGGTTTAACGTCAGCGTCCCGGTCTTGTCGGAGCAGATTACCGTGGCCGACCCCAGCGTCTCCACCGCCACCAGCCGGCGGATAACGGCGTTGCGGTGCGCCATGAACCTCATACCCATGGCCAGGACCACGGTGACCACCGCCGGCAGTCCTTCAGGTATCGCCGAAACAGCCGCGGCAACCGCCAGCAGGAACACATCCAGCCACTCCATCCCCCTGAGTAGCCCGACGACTACCAGCAGGACACAGATGCCCAGGAAAAGGCCGATAATATACCGGCTCAGCTTGCCGATGCTCTTTTGCAGGGGAGTCTTTTCCAGCGTAACTTCCCGGATGCCGGTGGCTATCCTGCCCATCTCGGTAGTCATGCCGGTCTTGACGACCACCGCAGTCGCCCGCCCGTACGTAACGACCGTCCCCATGAATACCATGTTCTTCCGCTCGG
>Ga0307430_1002188_pt1 | contig 13265 bp, 8 predicted proteins | sample SalMarWE160130MG_FD_202159 | JGI IMG/M metagenome (GOLD analysis project Ga0307430, IMG submission 202159) | Salt marsh sediment microbial communities from the Plum Island Ecosystem LTER, Massachusetts, United States - WE1603-130 | ecosystem: Environmental > Aquatic > Marine > Intertidal zone >... | reverse complement strand
TCACAGGCTCAGGGAGTACTTGGACCAAATGAAGAAATAGAACACCGTCTGCGGACGCCCACAGATGATAAATAAGAAAAAACCGAATATCGGTGTGGTGACTTGGCCTATACTTGAGGCAGGCGTTGTCCCTTTACAGCAATTGATAGAAATATTGTATCCGTTCTCCAATGAACTACGCATTATTACAGGAGGAGCTGCGCGTGATATCTCTATCGAGGCCAAGCCTGAAGTGCATCTCTATCTCATAGAACAGGAATCAACGGCAAACACATTTGTGAGAATCATAAATAATGTTTCTACGCAGTTAAAGATTTCCTGGCGCCTTTGCGGAATAGCTAGGCATGTTGATTTCTGGATTTTCTTTTTTGGCGGACCCGTACTATTGCTGCCGATGCTAACTGTAAAAATACTTCGCAAAGATGTTGTACTGGCTTTAACGGGATCTGCCCCCGATGAGATGAGACCCCAAATTGGGGGACTCATATCGAAAGTAGTAGGGCTCGTAACAAAAATTAACTTTTCTCTTTCCAAAAGAATAGTCATCTATTCAGGAAGCCTCATCAAAGCATGGGGTCTGGAAAAATATGAATATAAAATCTCCACAGCCCGCAGGCACTTCCTTGATTTTGACAAATTCAAAATGAGAAAGCCATTAAAGGAGCGAGCTACCCTTGTTGGCTATATCGGGCGTTTGAGCCAGGAGAAGGGAATTTTAAACTTCATGGAAGCAATCCCAAAGGTAATGGAAATGAGAGACGAGGCGGCATTTCTAATAGGAGGCGATGGGCAACTGCGTAGCCAGATTGAAGAATATGCGAATAAATCAGATAGTAGGGTTAAATATGTCGGTTGGATTCCCCACGGTGAGCTTCCACATTATTTGAACGAATTAAAATTGCTGGTTGTCCCTTCCTATACCGAATCAGGGCCAGCCATTGCCTTCGAAGCCATGGCCTGCGGCACACCGGTCCTGGCAACGCCGGTCGGAAGCATCCCGGATGTTATTAGAGATGGCGAAACAGGCTTCATTATGGAAAACAACTCTCCGGAATGCATCGCTCAGAATATCATCAGGGCTTTAAGTCATCCTAACCTGGAGCAAATCACGCGGAATGCCCACAGGTTATTGGAGAAGGAATTCACGTACGAAGCAGCAGTGGAGAGATATAGGAATCTACTAAATAGCCTTTCCCCTTACATCGACCAACGATAGCGAATTGCCGATGAGCAACATGCCAAAGTCCCTGTTGCCAGGTCGTGACTAGTCTAAATCGGGAGGCCGCTTCTTTACCTTGGACGCCGCCAGGTATTGCTCTATTATCTCTTTCGGTTCCCCCATGGCGGCCATGACTCCCCTGTTGAGCCAGATTACCTTGCTGGCAAATTTCTCGATATTGTTCATGTCGTGGCTCACTATTAGCACCGTCCTCTCGCCGATAATCCGGCTCATCTCGGCATCGGCCTTCTGGCGAAACGCGGCATCGCCGGCGCCCATAATCTCGTCAATCAATACAATGTCCTTATCGCTATGTATGGCAATGGCAAAGCCGAGCCGTGCACGCATGCCTGATGAATAAGTCCTCACCGGCATATCTATGAAATCACCCAGCTCGGCAAACCCTATTATGTTGTCGATTATTCCGTCGATTTGATTCTTCGTCATACCTATCATAATACCGTCTAAATAGACGTTGTCCCGCCCGGAAAGCTCCGCATTAAACCCGGTGCCCAGCGAGAAGAGGGTGGAGACCTCGCCCTGAACCGAGACCTTGCCCTCATCGGGCGGGTAAATCCCGGCTACCACCCGCAGTAAAGTGCTCTTCCCCGAGCCGTTCCTGCCGATGATTCCCACCGTTTCCCCACGTTCCACGGTGAAGCTTACATATCTGAGCGCCCAGAACTCACCAGCCGACTCTCGCCGGTCGCGGGACCTCTCGAGAAGCAAAGCGAGCGCCCTGGAGCGCCGGCGTTTCCCCATCTTGAACTTGATTCCCAGGTCATTGACTTCGACCATTTTAAATTGACTTCACCAGCCTGTGTTCATCTCGGGAAAAGTACCACAGCCCTACCAGGAAAGCGACACAGCCTACCGCCGTGCCCACCAGGGCATATTCTGTGGGCGGCGTGCCGAGAATCAGCACATTCTTATATGATTCCAGCAGCCCGGCAAAGGGATTGCCCAACAGATACAGCGTACGGAGCCTTTCGGGGACCGTTCCTTCGATTGAGTATAAAATAGGCGACAAATAGAAACATATCCTGATAACGAACTGGATGATATTGCCCAGGTCCGAGAGGTAAGTGCCCACGACAGCAACTATCAGGCAGGCTCCCACGGTGCCTACAAACTGGATGAGTAAAAGCACCGGCAGCCAGAGTATATTCACCGTAAACGATGCCTCGAATATAAAGAGCATGGGCACCAGAATAACGAAGCCGAAAAGCCAATCAAAAAAGCCGATAATAATCCCCGACAGCGGCAGTATAGCCAGTGGAAAGCGCACACTTTGTATCAGCCCCACTTTTGAAGTTACGGAGGTAACCGAACGCTGCAGGGAGGAGGCGAACCACCTCCAGGACAACAGGGCGATAAAAAGCAGAACCGGGAACTGGGGGCCACCCCGTCCGAAGATAACATGCACCAGGATCATATAGGTTAAGAACAGCAGGAGCGGGTCCAGAAAGCTCCAGGCAAAGCCGAGAACCTTGTTCTTTTTCTCAGCCTTCATCTGGAGCTTGACCATATACCACAGCAGTTCCCGTCTCTGCCAGACCCTTCTAAGCTGTTCTATCATCGAAGCGATAGCTCAACCTCCGGTCAATCTCCAATAACTTCTTGGACTCCGTCTCCCAGTTGAATATCCGGGCTGCCTCCAGGGCATTCTTCTTCATTGCACGCAGTAAGGAATGATATTATTCTAATCACCTCATCACAGACCTACCTGGCACTTGCACCACCGCCTGAATTCGACCCAGAAAGTTCGCCAACCTTCGTTTCGGATGATGCTAATGCCCGCCTGCACAAGCTCGTAGTAACGGCGCCTTCTTAGCCTCTTTAGCTCAGCCTCTTTAGCTCGTAAAGAGTCGGTTAGCTCCATAATCAAATTGGTTGCCTTTGGATTCCCGGTTCCGGCAACAGCAAATAAAGCCTCGAATAAGTCTGTTCCACTCATGGTAAAGTCAGGGTGTGAATTTGTTGAAGTTGCTGCTTTCTTAAGGTCTGCCAGAATCTTGTATGCTGCTCCACCATATCTTTCTTTTGTAAATGTTTCTTCAGCAAACCTCCAGCCGTTTTCAGCCAATTCCCTAGCCTTTTCCCCATGCTCGATAAGATATTCTATTTTGGTGGCAAGCTGTATATGATTCCCTGGCTCATACAGCAAACCATTCACCCCATCCTCGATCAATTCTGCTGTCCCTCCGCTGCCGGCACCTATAACAGGCTTCTTGAGCATCATGCCTTCAACCGCAACGCGGCCAAATGCTTCGATTCTGGTACACACGAGAATAATATCCGCCTCACTCATAATTGCGTAGGGATTTTCTTGGAAACCAAGGAATTTCACATACGCATCCAGTCCTTCACGTTCGACGATAGCCTCCAGTTGCCTTCCGTAGTCGCTGAAAGAGTGCCCCACTAGTATCAATGCAACATCTTTACCTCTTGCAATGAGGTCCTTGGTTGCTAGGATGGCATCCTTCCAGCCTTTCGCTTCCTCATCCCTGCCGACTGCTATGAGCTTGGTTGCAGTTCTTCTTGTGAAGTAATTGGTGCCATTGTCCTCAAGAGCGTCGGAAGGAATAGCCACCCGGGGGTAAACGGTTTTGGCCTTTTCATCTGAAATATTATTGAATAGAGCATTCTTCACGCAATTTGAATTTGTTACTATGACATCAGAAAAACGCCTCACGAGGTCCAACACGACATTGAGTGGCAAAAGGGACTTAAAACCCCCCTCGTCTGAAAAATTGAGTTCCCGGATAAACCATACATGTGGTTTACCAAGAAAAGATGCAGCTATCGCTCCCCATGGGATAACAAGGCTGTTGCTGACAATGATATCCGGATTGATTTTGTTCAATGTGTTCTTAATATCACAACTTAGTCCCATCCAGTTAGCACGGGACAAGGCATATATCTGTTCAGCGGGTGGAATTTTGGAAGGCATCCACTTTCCATATTTGATGATCAACGCCGAAGTGCCTGCTTCTTCATAGTGTTGTTTTAGTATATCATTTAGAGAGGGTAACACCACCGAGCACAGGACGCCATAGTCTCTTGTCAGTTCATCCACCAACTGCATCAAACTCCGCTGTGCCCCCCAGAGGAGGGCAGAAGAGGCAAAGAATACTACATTAAGGGATTTCTCTCTATTTATGCAAAGCAGATTCACCTGATTAGCTATGTCTCCACGAGGTAGATAATCAACCAATTTACTGAAGTCGTGACTATGCAGCTTATAGATCATCCTTTCACCTTCGTCGATAATGTATAGGTCAAAGCCAAGCTGGCTGATTTTTTGAAGGAATCCCTCAGGTGTGTAACCACCAACCAGCAAATGTTTCGGCACGAATTTAATCAGGAGTCTTACATTTTCATTATCACCAAGGAAGTCTCTCATCCCTTCTAATATGTCCACCTCATGTCCTGCCACATCTATTCTTATGAACACTTCCTTGGTATCAGCATCCTTGAAAAAATCGCAAAGGGGTAAATTTTCAACCTCGATCTGGTCGGTATCCGTGGCTGAGGGATGATTCCCAAAATCATGTTTCTCCCTAGTTTCATCGATATAAATTCCTTTTGGCACTGCTTTATTCGAGACCACCAGATGATATGGTTTTATGTTCTTTAGACCATTTAAAACAATCTTCTTTTTTAATATTTCACAGTTTTCCGGGTGGGGGTCAATTGATATAACTTGGCAATGCGGGTAGTATGAGCCAACTAAAAGGGAATAGTATCCATACTTCGCACCAATATCCACGAATAACGACCCGTCATGGATATATTTTATAAGTAAGTCCGCTGAGTATTTTTCATAATCACTGCCGGAATCATATCTTTGTGGTACGAACATATTCAAATCCCAATTATTCCCTTGATCGGTTTGAGTTTATCTGAATCAGCAATATCTGGTTGCTTTTTAAATTGGCTGTCATCTTTTATAAGTTGATTATTCTCTGTGCAAAGTACTTCTTTTCCTGTAAGCCTGGCGATTTCTTGCACAAGCGTAGTGCGAGCAAGTTAGTTGTCCGCCAACGAATGATGTTATCATAATCACCTCATCACAGGCCTATTTGCCACTTGCACCACTGCCTGAATTTGACCCAGAAGGTTCGCCAACCTTCATCTCGGATGATGCCAATGCCTGTCAGTGCAAGCTCGTAGTAACGGCGCCTTCTTGTCCCTGGAGGTGCCAGTTTTTTAGCTGCTCGGTCAACCTTGGCCGCACCTTGTAGTTTTAACCTACTACCAATCCTCTCTAGCCAGGTCCCTTTAGTTCGCAAAGACTCGGTCAGCTCCACAATCAAACTGGCTACTTTTGGATTCCCGGTTCCGGCAACAGCAAATAAAGCCTCTAATAAGTCTGTGCCACTTATGGCAAAGTCAGGGTGTGAATTTGTTGAAATTGCTGCTTTCTTAAAGTCTGCTAGAACCTTGTAAACCGCTCCACCGTATCTTTCTTTTGTAAATGTTTCTTCAGCAAACCTCCAGCCGTTCTCAGCCAATTTCACAGCCTTTTCCCCATGCTCGATAAGATATTCGATTTTGTCGGCAAGCTGTATATAATTTCCTGGTTCATACAGCAAACCATTCACCCCATCCTTAATCAATTCTGCTGCCCCTCCGCTGTTGGCTCCTATAACAGGCTTCTTGAGCATCATGCCTTCAACAGTGACGCGGCCAAACGATTCATATCTGCCACACGCGAGAACAATATCCGCCTCATTCATAATTCGGTAGGGGTTTTCCTTGAAGCCAACGAATCTTATATATGCGCCCAGCCTTTCCTGGTGAACAATGGTTTCCAATTGCCTTCCGTACCTGCCGCCAGGGTGCCCCATTAGTATCAACTCAACATCCCTGCCTCTTGAAACGAGCTCCCTAGTTGCCAGAATGGCATCCAGCCAGCCTTTCCCCTCCTCAGCCCTGCCGACTGCTATGAGCTTGGTCGAAGTTCGCTTTGCGAAGTAGCTGGTCTTGCTGTCCTCAAGCGCTTCAGCAGGAATACTTACACGGGGGTAGATAATTTCGACTCTTTTATCAGAAACATCCTTGAATAGAAGATCCTTTACATAATGGGAATTCGCTACTATGATATCGGAAAAACGAATCACATAGTCCCATATAGTACTCTGCGGCAAAAAGAATTTAATTCCGTAATAAGAAGGAGCAGCTTCTCGTACAAACCATACATGCGGTTTACCCATAAAATAAGCTGCTATAGCCCCCCATGGGATATACACCGTATTGGTGGCAATTACATCTGGATTTATTTTCTTCAATTCATGATTAATGCTATGAAGGAGATTTCTATAACTATTAAGGACCAGGAAATCCACTTTTTTTTCAGGAGGAGAATCTGAGGCACACCACCATGCATATTTGATAGTGAGGACTGAAGCTCCTGTTTCTTCAAGTTTATGCCTCAGCGGCCCATCACTGGATACTACTACAGAACAAAGAACTCCATAATCTCTTATTAGTTCGTCTATCATCTGCAACAAGCTTCTCTGTCCCCCATATAGGTTGGATGAATGGGAGAAAAATAAGACATGCAGTGATTTCTCTTTTTTTAGACACAGCAAATTTACATAACTAACTTTGCCTCTGAGCGGTAGATAACTAATCCATTCCCCAAAGTCGCCTTCAGATAGGCTGTAAATCCGCCTATTATTCTCATCAATAGCATGCAGGCCAAAACCGATTTGGCTTAGCTTCTTCAAGAATTCTTCAGGAACATAACCATGATTTAGTAAGTATCCCGGTCTAAATTTTAGTAGAAGTTTCGCATTTTTGTTTGCAATTAGGAATCTGTGTAAACCTTCTAGTATGGGTATCTCATTACCCTGTGAGTCTATTCTTATTAAGATTTCTTCGTTAGGAATTTGCATGAGAAACTCTGTGAACTGTTTCATGTCGACTTCGTTTTGCTTATCCGGTGACGAGAGAGATGGTAAGAGAGAGCGGTCATCAGGTGCTTCATCTATATGTATTCTCACGTTTTTATTTTCATCTGAAACCACCAACTTATACGCTTTCACGTTATTTAAATTATTAAGAATGATCTTCTTTTGCAGTATCTCGTAGTTATTTGAGTCAGGTTCAAGTGATAAAACCTGGCAATTGGGATAACGACTCCCAATCAGAAAGGAGTAGTATCCATCCTTCGCACCGATATCCACAAATAACGCCCCGTCATGGATATATTTTATAAGCAAGTCCGCTGAGTATTTTTCATAATCACTGCGGGAATTATCTCCTTCCGGCGCGAATATACTCATATCCCAGTTATTCAACTTGATCGGTTTGAGTTCGACTAAATCAGCAATATCTGGTTGCTTTTTAAATTGGCTGTCATCTTTTATAAGTTGATTGTTCTCTATGCAAAGTACTTCTTTTCCTGTAAGCATGGCGATTTCCTGCGCCTGTTTGAGTGAACTTTCAATAAATAGGATAGCGCCAGTCGATTTATAGGCCTCTGCTTTGAATGTTGAATAACTCTTGGAAGCTATTCGCGCCTTTTTATCGGGAAAGTTCATCATTATCAAATTCTTGTATTGTATGCCGTGTTTCTCCAACCATTTCTCCGTCAAGTCACGGTACTTTTCCAAACGAGAGGTGACAATCCACCCTATTTCCACGGAAGGCTTGAATATTGGTTCTACATTGGCGATAAAATACCTATAATTATCACCGTCGTCATTTTCTTCTTCCGTAGGGTCTCTACAAAGAACACCATCAAAATCCACGCAGCTTTTCTTCAAAACATTGTGAGTAGAAATATTCCATTCGAAGAACCTCGGTGGCTCCACCAATTCATGCCAGAAATCAACCTCCCCCTGGTATTTTGATGTAACATAGATAGCCGCATAGTATATCTCGTAGGGTAAATTGGCTGCCCTGATAGCCGACTTAACCGCTCTCATCGAATGCCCCGCGAAAACGGTATCGTCAACAACCAGTACTTTCTTACATGTATCAAAATCGAATTTGTTATCTAATCGCAGTCCTGACTGCAACACTCTTCTTTCACAAAGACCTTCAACATTCGTGAGGGGCAAATTAAGATAGAGCGCAATAAGATTCCCGACCAATAAACCACTACGCGGTATACCTACAATCAGGTCTAAATCCCCAGGCAATTTATAGATGAATTCTTTGATATCTCGATTTAGGTCATTAATGCTTCGGTAATTCACTTTTAATTCCTCTTACACCAAGAGTAATCCACCCATGTTTTCTGCCCCTGGCTTCCGACGGATCCATCTCTCTCACATGCACTAGTCCAACAAGTTCGAACAGTTCCTTGAGATAGCGCAGAGTGAAAATTGCCCTGTGCCAGTTGGGATGATCTGGATTACCTGTTTCATCACCGTATGTAAAAATTCTACCCGCCGCCCAGACACAAGGGTCTTTGCGCTGATTAAGCTTGTACCACCCATCGAGATCAATGAGATTTATCCCCTCGTGTTCGGCAAGGACAAGAGCTTCACATATTTTCAATCCGTCAGGTACCCAGATTTCTAATACTCCTCCATGTTTTAGAACTCTTATCCACTCTCTTATAGTATCTTCCGTCATATACCACGGGATGTGCTCCAATATGTGGCTGGCATATATCAAGTCAAAAGTGTCGTCCTGAAAAGGCAAGGACTTTGACGCATCGCATACGTGATCAACGTCCGGACCCTCGACAATATCCAGCGTTTCAAATCCCTCGATCCTTCCACCAGGCGAAGGTCCAATCTCCAAGCAACGCCTTTCCATTTGACTTCCTTTCTTGTTGCAGTCTCAGCACCGTTCACATCGGACAGGTCAAGGGTGGGGCGTCTTTGATCTATAGTCTCGATAAATACGCCATAATCCGAAGGGTAGAGCGATTGTGGCTTTTGATGGTCGCACCGCACTCACCAGCACCTCCCCAACCCGAAATGTGACTGAAGCTCTCATCGCTTCGATTTTCTCTCGAAGTCTGATTATCTTGTTTTGAAGTGTCTGCTTGTCACTCTTGAGGCTTTCTATCCTGTTCTTGAGGTCTTCTATCCTGTTCCGGAGGCCTTCTATCCTGTTCTGGAGCGCCCGCTTGTCAGCCTTGTAATCTTCCATCCTGTCCTGGAGTACTGCGATCAGACTAGACCGCTCCGATAGAATGATACGGTGCATTATCTCCGATTGCTCAAATTCCCTTTCAGAGAGTTGGTGGATTCTCCTATGCCATTCCTGATTAATCACTGGCGTTTTGGAAAGATTAGTGTCATTGGTTTTTGGAGATTCCCCTGAAAAGACAATGTATTTACCGACAATGTCAAGTTCTTTGAGTATATAGAAATGGGACACCAGGACTGCAAAACGATAGAGATAGAAAGTGCGCTCATGGTCTGGATGTTCAGGTAAGCCAAAGGGGGTTGTTATGATTACCCTGCCGTTAGACTCACATACACGTCTCGCCAAGTCAAGCAAGGCTTCTGGTTCGGGGACATATTCAATTAATTGCTCGATAATCACTGTGTCGAAGCTGTTTCCCTCAAAGGCCTGTTGCAGCGCATCCCCATGGATTAAGGTAAGTCGCTCGCGCGTGCTGTCGCTCTCCGCAGCAAGTTCTTCTCTTGCATATTCTATTGAATCTCCGTCGATATCTATACCGGTAACATTCTTGCCGGCTCGTGCCAGTAAGATAGAGACAATCCCCTGACTGCATCCGATGTCCAGAACCGTTGAGCCTAGAACCTGCTGGCAAATCCAGGCTCTACGCTCCGATGCATCGAAATAAGCCTTTGTGTTCAAATGTTTGCCATAATAGCCTTCACTGGTTCTGTCACCGGTTTTCATATACTTCCTATTTTATAGTTTAAACCGTTCACACCATTCAGGGCAAGTATAGCCGCAATTATCTCTATAGCCATGCCGATCTCGCGACTCGATGAAAATCTTAGATTTAAAGGCGAGGATTTTAGACGCTTATTAGAGCTATTTTGACATCGTGTCTCATTAACACAAGCGATCTATCAGTCTTCACAGTCTTTTTGCCCCATATCACTCCCCCAATCTAACGATATTATCGTGCTTTAGCCCCTTGGTGACACCCCTGGTATCAAACACCAATTTTGCATTGGCAACCACCTCACCCATATCATAACAGCTATGGTCAGTGGCTATGATGACACAGTCCATCGAGGCCAGGCATTCCCCGCTGAGTTCCTTCGATTTCATGTCGCCTGCAGGCACATTAATCCTGGGTACGTAGGGGTCGTTATAGCTCACCTCAGCCCCTTTCTCACAAAGAAGCTGAATTATTTTCAATGCGGGAGATTCTCTGGTATCTTCAATATCTTTCTTGTAAGCTACGCCGAGGACAAGTACTCTAGCTCCTTTCAGGCTTTTGCCGCTAGCGCTTAAGGCTTCTAGGATGCGGGAAACGACGTGATAAGGCATGTGCTCGTTGATTTCGGCGGCGAGCTCGATGAACCTGGTATGGAAATCAAGCTCCCGGGCTTTATTTGCCAGGTAATAGGGGTCGAGCGGTATGCAGTGTCCGCCGATGCCGGGGCCGGGATAAAATGGCATGTAGCCAAAAGGCTTGGTAGAAGCGGCGTCAATAACTTCCCAGACACTTAAACCCATCCTCTCACAAAGACGGGCAAGCTCATTGACCAGGGCGATGTTCACGCTGCGGAAGACGTTCTCAAAAACCTTGGTCATCTCAGCTACCTCGGGACACGAGACCGGAAGTACCGTGCCGGCAATCTGGGAATAAAGAAGCTGAGCCAGTTGAGTTGACTGAGGGTCTATACCGCCGATGATTTTGGGAGTGTTTCTAACGTTATGGTCTTTGCTGCCCGGGTCGACGCGCTCCGGTGAATAAGCCAGGTAGAAGTCACTGCCGCATCGAAGCCCCGATGCCTCTAAGTTGGGCAGTACCACCTGTTTGGTAGTGCCGGGATAGGTGGTGCTTTCCAAGACTACAAGCTGTCCCGGTCGGAGATGTTCTGCTATCGCCTTGGATTCGTGAATCACGTAAGAAAGGTCAGGGTCCTTCGTCGCAGTCAGCGGAGTGGGAACACAGATGCACATGGCATCTACCTCCCCGAGGCGGCTCTGGTCTGTGGTTGCCTCCAAGAGTTTCGCTGTCACTACCGAGGAAAGGCTGTCACTGGAAACATCGGCGATATAGGACTCGCCCCGGTTGACCGAATCCACGTTTTTTTGCCGGATGTCAAATCCCAGCACTTTAAAGCCTGCCATGGCAAAGGCGACAGCCAGCGGAAGCCCCACATAGCCAATTCCAACGATACCTATTATAGCCGACTTGTTCCGTATTTTTTCTTCCAGTCGTAACAAAGTCACCTTTCTTTCATATCCCGCAGCTTCAAGTTTAGCACAATACTATAGTTTGTAATAGCGGAATGCCAAGCTTATAAAATGAGAGCACATAAATCCCGCCCCACTTGCAATGATTGCTGTGTTTTTACTCAGGACTCGTCTGAGCCAAGATACTTGAAGATCTTCACGGTGGCTGAGGTCATCGCGGCGTCCGGCTCAGGATATACCCGCTCATAGTCGGCCAATGCCTCCAGGGGCACGGGGCTATTGGAGGCGCTGGTGCCCACTATTCTGTAGTTTCCGGACGTCTGACCGGCGATATAGGCTTGAGCAGCTTCATAAGTGGCGAAAGCTTGTCCGCTGGTGATTGCCTTATACTTCTGCCCGTCACTCATTATCTGCTCTTCGTAAGATATGACTATCGACGAATTCGTGGCGGGAGTCACGGCTTTGCCATCAAAGTTGTAAAGCCTGATTGCCATGGATTGGTAGAAAGCAGGGTAGAACAAAGTCGTCCATTGCCCGTCCTGTTCTGCGGGCAAGTAATAGTATTCGTAGAAGTCACTCACGTTCTTGCCAGCCCACTCGGCCATGGCGTAGAACTTCCCGGTTGCCATGGCAGAGTCAATCATCACATATTTCGAACCAAACCTGTCCGCGAACTCGTTGGCTGAGCTTTCATTCTGGGCGGTGAAGAACTGACCAGCCTCGCGAGCCCGAGCTTGGGTGGGATTGGCATTGGGTATGCGATTGGCAATTTGCATTATAAAGTAGCCGTAGTCCCACCAGGACATCACACCATAGGCGGATTCAGGGTAGTGGAACGGAGTTTCGTATAGCTCATAATAGAAATCGGGGTCATCAAAAGGTTCGGGACTGTTATCCTTTAGCCACAGAAGCGAGGTATACCACCCCTCGTTCATAATATAATTTGGCTGGCTAGCAAGTGCTTCTACTTTGCCGATATTTGGTAAAAAGACCAGGAAAAAGATGACTATTCCGACAACGATGACCCTTACCCAAGCGCCTCTGGGCTGCATAAATGTTTTTGGCTTCGCTTTTTCCCTGGTTTTCTTTTGCTTCTTCTTGAATTTTTTGACCACTTCCACTACTTCCTTAGACTTAGCCAGCAATTTGCTTAAGCCAGCAATGTCCAGCATTTTCCAGGAGAAATACCCTGTGAGCAAGGCAGCATTTACAGCATAGTAGTAACCGAAGCGGCGCTGCCCCAGGACTGCTATTAACATTATTATGCTCCATACCAGGAACAAGATCTTATCGGCACTTTTTTCTTTAATGACGAGATAAATAAGCATGGCAAAAGAAATAAATGAGATGAAGAAGGAGGTGGTGAAGTTGCCCCAGGCTATTTGCAGGGTGAATTCACCTGAGGGGAAAAGAAGCGGTTGCACCTCCATGATAGTCAGCCTGGCGCCGGCCGGGGTGAAGATGCTAAATTGGCTGAACATATACTGAAACAGGGAGGGATTGATGGCATGCAAAGCGGCAAGCCCGATTCCAGCCAGTCCCAGCAAGGTCAAAGGGTAGTAAACAGGCTTCAAACTCCTGCCTGCCATGAGCCGTGAGATAATACTTAAGACTATGGGTACCACTATAGCAATTGGCAGAGATACGCGATAAAGAGTATCAAAGCTGCCATTGCCCAATATAGGGAGGAGCATGAGGAAGGCAATAAGGAAAAGCGGAGTGCCGA
>Ga0307430_1002183_pt1 | contig 13285 bp, 12 predicted proteins | sample SalMarWE160130MG_FD_202159 | JGI IMG/M metagenome (GOLD analysis project Ga0307430, IMG submission 202159) | Salt marsh sediment microbial communities from the Plum Island Ecosystem LTER, Massachusetts, United States - WE1603-130 | ecosystem: Environmental > Aquatic > Marine > Intertidal zone >... | reverse complement strand
CTGCGATTTTACGACGCTCACACGCTCCACGGTGCACCTCGTATCACCCGCGACCTGTTTGAGCGCCCTGACGGAAGCCAGCGTGTCCGCTGCGGCGGCCTGATTGAGCAGGAAGGAACCTCTTGCACCGGGGCAATCAAACACGGAAATATAGTGCCCATGCAAGCAATAAACGTGCCCGTCATAGAACTGGACGTAAGTATTGATTCCCCTGGGACTTCTGCCAGAGCAGTCGTAGGAATCGTCCGAGCAGCCGTCAGGATAGATGATCCAGGGATGTGCCATCTCAACGATGGATGAAAACTCTCCGAGTGTTCCTTCGTAGACCGTATCCGCGCTGGCGATCTTGACCACCTCCAGTTCATCTCTGACGCTGAGGTTGCAGTTCTTCAGGCTGCCGAGCTGAAACTTATTACCCTTTGCCGAGAGGTGGGCCGGGAAGGCGGTATTGAAGAACGTGTCAAAGTCAACAGCAACCGAACCGCGTCCCAGCACCTCCGTGTCTAAGCGTACCGACTTCTGGGTGCGGTAGTTGGCGAGGACGGTCAGCACGGCTTTCAATCCGTCCCTGTCCACGACGAGATGGATCGCCGACTCGAATTTCTTCCTCGGCTTCTTGAACAGCTTCTTCAACTTCTCTACGTCTTCTGTCGCGAGCGTGAAACCGAACTCGCCTGTCTCAGGTCTTTTCTGCGGCATCGTCTTCCTCCTCCGTCTCCGTTGCGACCGTCAGAGTGCTGTTTATTCCGGTAAAAATAGTCTGTCATATTCATGCAGATTCATTACGGCGATAGCGATAGCGTCGGCCTGCTCGCTATAAGTTGCTTTGGGTAGATCGTATTCTATTCCAAACTTTTCACTTATCACGTCCTGCACGTCTTCCTTTGACGCCTTTACCTGGCCGCAAGTTTCTTTTTTGATGTCTGTCGGCAGCCAGATGAAAGTATGCGCGGAATTCATCTCTCGCTTGCACATGTGATACCATGTAGCGACTCCGAGCGCCGTCGTCCAACCGCGTCCCCCTGATCGAAATGGCGTAAACCATTCGAGTCCCGTCAGGGTACAGTGTGGCTTCAGCTCTTTTTGTAATCCTTTGATAGAATCGCAGACGCCATCTATCCCGAACCGGAGATCATCGAGTCGCCTTTGGTCATCGCTGCTGACGCGAAGTTGTCCGCGCGTTTTCTGTTTAGATGCTTTTGTAAGAATAACACCGTAGTCATATAACTTTGCTTTCCATATCCCGTCCGGACTACGAGTTCCACGGAGAACGGCATAACCGGACTTGGCAAAACCTGGATCTATCGCCACGGATAAAACTTTTAATGTTTTATTTATCTGCACGCGCCCACGGCTCCCTCCTAACGTCACCTTCCTGTTTCAAAGTAAAATAATAATTGTCGTGGGTCATCTTCAACCCCTCGAGGATTTTCACCATGGCAGCCGCCCGCATGAAACGCTTCAGGCGGTACTTGATGTCCAACTCGCTGTCGGCCATCGCTTCCCTGATGTCCTTGTTGCGCGCCGTGTATCCGGACTCCTCGTGCTGCCTTATGCGCTGCTCGAGGGCGTGGACGTACTTCGTCTCCCATATATCCCGTTCGGCCTCGGCGGCCTTGAGGACGAAGGACACGTAGCTGATGATCGCCGTCACCTGCCCCATAAGGCGCGATAATTCCCCGTAAGTCAGATCGGGCAGTTTGTCTCCGGGCCATTTTATACTGTCTACCTTCGGCTGCTGGGGTACGGGTATGCCGAGTCGCTTCGTGAAGGCTATCGCTTCCTCCAGCCCGTCGAAGTCCCTGATCTTCCACTCGTTTTTTTTCTTTGGTAAACTAAGTGCGAGATCAGAAAACCTTTCTATGCCGGCTAATTTTTTAGCCGATACTTTTTTTCTTGCAGTTTGTTTACGTTCTAATGATTTCTTGAAATTCATTTACACCCCTCCATAACAATAATCTGAAAATTTACACCATGTACATGGCTTAGAATTTTTATTATGAAATAATTGCTTTGGTAATTTATTCGCCAGTCTAAACTTCTTGGCAGACCGAACCAACTTGATTATTTTTTCTTCAAGTTCCGGTTCGCGTTTAAATTCAAACTGTTTAGTATTCTGATCGTTTTTGTTTTCATACCAAAACCGGCAACCTTCAAGATTTTTTAATCTATAAACATTGCCTTCGCTGTCATAAAACTTCTTTCCTTTATGTGTGCGGATTAAATAACGGAGATATGTTGTGGCCTGTAGTCGGTGTTCCAACTCGGCGGTACTGAGTGCGTTATACGCAAAACTATTCCACGTCTTGAATTCCCATACCCAAATCTTTTTATTGAATAAAATGATGCCGTCACAATGTCCGCGAACGCCATCTTCTTCATCTTCCATTTCTACTTCGATACAAAAATACTTCTTTACAAAATTCCATAAGTCTGTAATAACCGCTGCCGGTTCATCCCAATAATCTTGATACAGTTCATCCATATATTCACGATCACTTTTTTTTAGTACGCGGCGTTGCAGAATTAACCCCGCATATATCATACCAAGTTGTTTTCTGATATGACCAAAAGTTCCGTTCTCATAAATTTCGAGCAAACGGGAACTATCATTTTTCTTTGGCGGATATATCTGTTTACCTTTCGCATCTAATATATAAGGAAAAACAAGTTTCCGTTTGCAGTACGACCCGATTGATGACGGATGAAAATAACCATCGGAATCGTGGCCGCTGTCGCTCGGTCGCTGCAACACGCTCAGTTGAAATGCGGATAGTGGGTCGGTCTTACTCGCCCTTATAAGCTCACTCACTTTGTTCCTCGACATATTATTTAACCTCTATTTTGGTAATAGTGTATTTTAACCCAACAATGATTTCGACCTATGGGAGCCACTTAAAGGTGGAAGACCTGGAGTCGGATTTAAATCAGCAGATTTTAAAAACATCCGATATTGATTTCTCTTGACAATTTCAGAATGTGTTAATTTTCTATCAACAGTCCTAGTTTCGTTTTTGCAAGCACAGTTTCCAACAATTCTTGCCTCGAAAGTAGTAGCACATGAAATACACACAAATTCTCTCCATTTTTTACTGTGCAAAATCTCAGAGTAAGAATGAGCGTAAGAACAACTAGGGCATTTAATTGTCGGCATTAATTTCATTTCCCTTCTTTATACTCCTTAAGAGCCTTGAAATCTTCCTCTAACATAATGACAAAGCGACGGGGAACTGGTTTGCGAAACGTCAAACGGAAATAAGGAATCGTACCGGCTTCACGAGCGTGGTCGAGCAGCTTCAGCAAATCTTTAAGGTGTAAAGTATATTGCTTGGCGTCAGTACATTTCAGCTCGCCGGCAAAATACGAATCAAACAGATCACCTTTGCGGAGACCCGACGAACCGGAACCTTTAGTTCGCTTCATACCGAGTTCCTTGGCGCCCTGCTTCTCGTCTTCATTACCTTTGTGGTAGCCGGTGTTCCGTTTCTTTCTTGACGTTCGCAACCAGTCCAAGCCGTCTGTCATAGCGAATCCTTAATTACTACAATTCTGTAGTAATTAGATTTCTTCATCCTCGAAGATGCCAGTTGTTTCCTTAATCTCATCAACGATAGCCGTCATAACTTCTGTAGTAAGTTCATCACACAACTGAGGCCGCTTCCGCAACAGCGTCTTGAAGTTGCCCAGTCCCTGACGTTTCTCACCACCGTAATGCAGATACGAACCCCTCCGCTCTACGAAACCAAACTCCTCGCCCAACTCGGCAAACTGTCCGCGCAGGTCGAAGTGCCCGCCGTACATTAAGTTCATCTGGCACTTACGATACGGCGGGTAATAACTGTTCTTTTTCGAGTACAGTCCGATGCGCTGACCAAGTGGTGGTTTGCGTTCATCCAACTTCGACTTGACCTTGCGGACTCCCAGCCGCAGGCGACAGTAAAACTTCAGACGCCTGCCACCGGGAGTCGTCTCGGGATTACCATAACTGCCTATCTGGGTCGTGAGCTGGTTGATCCAGACGATGGTTGTCGGCTGCTCTTTCTTGTTGACCGCTACAATCTGATCCAGCCCTTGTGAGATCATACGCGCCTTGACGCCGATAAACTTATCAAGGTTTGATCCGTCGAGTACCGCCTTGGGTGTAAGCGCCGGAACCGAATCAATTATTACAATGTCTATAAGTCCGCAAAACGCTTTAATCGCGTCGAGACAGTGTTCACCAATTTGCGGTTTACAAATGAGCATGGCCTTTTCTCTGATAGCTCGGATAAGTGCTTTTTCCAACGGTTCATCGGACTTTGGTTCGAGAACTTTCATACCGTGCTTTCTTGCCCATTGAATTTCGAGGGAATCCTCAACATCAAACCATATCACGGATTTGCCCCTGCGCATCTGTTCTCCTACGAAGTGCAACGCCAGAGTACTTTTACCCCCTCCTTGCGGACCAAATAGTTCGATGTTTTTCCCTTCCGGAAAACCACCGCCGAGCATCCTATCCAACTTCGGCAGACCTGTCGAAAGCCGCCCAACATTACTGAACAGCGTCTCCGAGCATGGGGTAATGAATGGCTCATCCTCGCCATACGCCTTGTTGAGTTCCTTAACAACCACTACCAATTTTTGTTCGCGCTCGGTGAGCGACGACTTCTTCTTCGACTTCTTCTTGGTTGCCATCGGGCCTCCGCGTTAAGGTTTCTGTACCGCTCCGCCGTTCGCCATGATCTCGGTCTTCTGCTTGCTGCTTGCCGACGATCCGAAGAAGTAACCGAGCACTGCCGTGAAGCCGCCGATGAGTGCGCCGAAGAGCATCATGGCCGGTTGGTTCGCGCCCTCCGGCAGTGGATGGAACATGAGTATGCCGGTCAGCGCGAAGAAACCCGTGACGACCACGGACGCAAGCGCGTACAGATACAGGTCCTTCTTCTTGGTCGTGCTCACTATGGACATCTCACGCTGGCGGGCCGATGCGACATCGAGCAGCCTGGTGCGCTCCGCCTCTGTGGCGAGGCGTATGAGTTCCTCTTGATGCTTCATCTCGGCTTCCTGCAACGCCTTGTACATCTCGGGGTTGCTCTCCAGAACCTTAGCGGCCTCATCCATGCTGCCGGTCCCGGTTACTGCCGTGATGATGTCAACGGCAGTTTTGGCGGCCGGACCTCCGAGCAAGCCGGTGAGCAGCGGCACTGCTTTCCTCAACTTGTTACTAAGCTTGTCCCAGGTAGACATGGTATCACCTCCTCTCATTATATTTTATAATAATTCCCGCAATGAGAATTAGTGCAATACCGATTAAAAACAAGTGAGCGAGTATCATTCCGGCTCCTTATATTCTAGTAGTGGTTCCAGCTTGCGACAGTGGTCCGCTATGAGTTCTCCGAGATGCGAGTTCCTTATGGTCGCGAAACTGCTCAATCTTGATTTGTTTCCTTATCATTTTTCCTCCTTGTATTTAATCACAATTTATTCCCATTTCCCGCGCCCGGTGTGACTTCGACACAAACTCTAACAGATCAGCAACACAATCAAGATGTTCCTCGTCGCCTTCTCCGTTCTCATCTATAACCACTAACCTACAAAAATGTAATGCAAGTTGACGCGCTATTTTAACATCCACTTTTACATCATCAGAGCCGCACCACAATGGCCAGCACGAAAAATCTAAATTGGCACCCCGAAGATCGGCACCCCGAAGATCGACATCCTGAAGATTGGCACCCCGAAGATCGGCACCCCGAAGATCGACATCCTGAAGATTGGCACCCCGAAGATCGACATCCTGAAGATCGACACCCCGAAGATTGGCACCCCGAAGATCGGCACCCCGAAGATCGGCATACCGAAGATCGACATCCTGAAGATCGGCACCCCGAAGATTGGCACCCCGAAGATCGGCACCCCGAAGATCGGCACCCCGAAGATCGGCACCCCGAAGATCGGCATACCGAAGATCGGCATCCCGAAGATTGGCACCCCGAAGATCGGCATCCCGAAGATTGGCACCCCGAAGATCGGCACCCCGAAGATCGACATCCTGAAAGTCTCGCTCCCCATTCTGATAACCCTCTAATAATTTCTTTGCTAAATTAACTTTCATTTCCTGCTCCTTTCCAGCGCGTCAAGCGCGTTTTTTAGAACAAATCGCGCTGTCTGTATAAGTGTTGGCGGTTGGGGGTCATTGGTATCTGTATATCTATAAAGGTCTTGTGCCGCCTCTACGACCGCGCTCATAGCCTCGTATTTTTCTTTAATAATCACAACGTACGCCCCGCTGTCCTTACTTGCTTTACAATTGTCACTCATCGCGGGCCTTCCTTTCTATCTCGCAGCCTTTCAATCTTCTCAAGCGCGTTCATTTTAATATCTCCTTTAATCTTCTCGCGGGTTTCCCCAATCCCATATACCCGGTTAATGCCATAGGTACAGATTCCATATCCCTATCATCCGGCTTGTGTAAAATCTCAACTATCTCTTTTACAAGATCAACAAACTCCTGCGGGTTCTCGATGCCAGCCATTGCGTTGACACAGGCACAAATACGGCGTGCCTTATTTGCGTGAAAATCGTTATCAATTCCAGTCGTATCGCCTTCAATATCTTCTATAAACCCTCCTTGTGTGTTTCTGCCATAATCAAACCATTCCCATGGTTCGTTATACTTACTCATCGCGGGCCTCCCTTTCTATCTTGACAGTCACTTTAATTTTCTTGTGCATTATTTTGCTTTCTCCTTCACTGACATCATGCAGCGGAATCCATTCTCCGCGCTGAGATACATCTCGTCCTTCTTGACCTGCGGCCGGATTGCGACCACGTTGCCGACCGACAAATGTTCTTTACGCATGGCATAGGCAGAAGGCCACACGATGAGGCTCCGCTCCTCGCTCTCGTCCGTGACCGTTATGAAAGCCATCGTGTCGCCGCGCTTCGTCACATGTTCCCGCACCGACTTGATGGCGCAGAGCACAAGGTCTCCTGACCGCACGCTGTGACCGAGGTTGGAGACGAGACGCCACTTCTGATCCGAGACGCCCTTTCGCCGCGCTTCTCTTCTCAACTGCTCGCGCATCTCCGACATCCGCATGAGCCCGAGCGGGAGTCCGAGCAGCTCGCTGCGCTGCCGCAGCAGCTCTTCCTCGGTATACTCCTCGTAATTTTTTATGCGGAATCTCTTCCCTTCGAGGTGCTTCGATTTCTTCAGTTCGACTATCTCCGCGTGTTTCTCGCAGATCGTCCTGTTGGAGATGGCCTCGAACGAGAACGCGCCAAGCTTCGCCAGCACCTCGACTACCCGGCTGTTCACTCTCTGTAGATCGACCCGTTCCAGGAAATCGGAGTACGACTTAAACGGACGCTGCTCGATGATACTCAGAGCCGCCTTATCGCCGACGTGCGGGATGGAAGCGAACCCCACCACCATCTCATCCTTGCTGCACCTGTAATCGAGGTCGGAATTTTCAATCGACGGCGGCACGATCCTGATACCCAATCGCAATGCCTCGGCGACCATTGCCGTCACCGAATCCTTGTCCGAATGAATGCTGAGATATGCGGCGATGAAAGCCGACGGATGGTGAACTTTCAGCCACATTGTTTGATATGCGAGATAAGCGTAGACGGCCGCATGGCTATTGCTCGTGACAATACCAGATGAAAGTATAAAATTATGCTCAGGATGGTTTACCGATATATCGTAAGTCGGTTGCTTGCCCAAGGTACGCACTCGTACAATTCGCCGAGACAATATACACCCGGAATTCTTTCTTCGAGTAAATTGTCCAAAGTCACACGACAAGGAGCTTTCATTTTGCGGTGACCGTTGCCCCAAAAACATCTCATCGAAATCCGTATAAGAACTTTTTTTCTTAAAAGAGCCACCCACATTAGAAACAGGTCTCGTTTTTCTGCCTGTTTTAAGGCCTCTTCTCCATAGATCGGAAAGAAATGAGTCGGCCCATCTAATTCTATCCATACATTTTTGTCTACAAAATCGACCGTTCTTCTGAAGTCTTGAAACCGAATTTGAACCTGGTGTCTGAATTCTGGATATTCTTTCTTGAAGAATTGTTCCATGTGAGTATTCGAACTCATCCTCTTCTTGGCAGCCCTGAATTTTTTTTGAATTTCTTGAAATTTCTCTGGATTTTTCTCGCGCCATTTCCTGAGTTGTTCTGCTCTTTGTGCTTGAATTTCTGGACGCGCTGATGTCCGCGAAGCCGTTTCTGATGCGACCTTCCTTAAAAGCACATCGTTTTCTTCCCAAACCATTTTCATTGTTTCGCTTTTTATTTCTTTGTGTCGGGCTTTGCACATCAAACAGTCCTTGCGGTGTAGTTCTAAATCCAGACGCCTCCTGAAGGTTTGTCCGCACAACGATTTCCAATTGCCCTTTGCCTGAAAACCCATCTTGTCTTTTGCCCACTGTTTTGCAAGCTGACAAATTCTCCGATGCTGAAAGTACTCGTTCTGAGTCTCGAATTGTGTTTGACATCCCGGACATACTGTTGGTTTTGCTTTCAAAACACACCACTTCTTTTCTGTGTAGTAGGATATATGAAAGAGGTTTTAATCCTTCGTTAGTTAAAAATTTGTGATCTAGTGTGCTCCGAACAAAAGAGCCATTATCAAACTGAACTTCAACACAATCTTTTTCACCTTGCTCAAAAACCTCAGTCACATCTACTGATATTATATTACCTCCTTTAGTTAATGTAAACACTTTGGTGATATACGGCTTTAATAATGAAATTGCCTTTGGCCCTTCAGTTGTCTCAACCAGAGTATCAGAAGTCAAACACCGATTAAACGAGTAGCCGCCGTGCTCACAAATATGACTAAATATCTCATTGGCATCTTCTTTTGAAAATCCATTCACCCTCGCGCCTTGTACAAATGGCTTTCTATATTTTTCCACCGCAGCAACACCCTTCGATTTTGCTATATCTATTCGTATCAAGTCAACATCCATGAACGACAGACCACCAACTTCGCGGAGGATTTTCATCACCTGTTCCTGATAGATGAGAGCGCCGTGCGTCTCCTTCAGCAGCTCATCGAGCACGGGATTCTGCGGCTCGACATCCTCTCCCGTCTTTATTCTTATGATACGCTCCGCCATGCCTGATTGTAAAGGGCCGGGCCGGTTAGCCGCGTTGACCATCGTGAGGTCGAGGATGCTCCCGGCGTCCCACTGTTTGAGCAAACGCGGTGCGGAGCCGTCGAACTGGAAGATACCGCGCGTATGCCCCAACCCGAACTCCTCATAGACCCTCTTGTCACCGAACGGCAGATTATCCACGTCTACATGCTCACCTCGATCCGAAACAATCTTCTTCGTCTGCTCGATCACCGTGAGCGTGCGGAGGCCGAGAAGGTCGAACTTCGTCAGGCCCATCCTCTCAAGGTCGCGCGCTTCGTACCCCGTGGCGAAACGACTTCCGGTCTTTATAATTGGCGTGATGCTCGTCAGCAGATCCTTTGAAACGATGTAACCCGCCGCGTGGATCGACAAGTGCCGCACCTGCCCCTCCAGCTTGAGCGCGGCATCAACTACGAGCGGATACTTTTCCTTGAACTTCCTGAACAGTTCCGACTGTTGAACGGCGTCCTCAAGAACCGAGAACACATCTTCCGACTCCTCGTCACCCTTCTTAAAACCGGGAATAACCTTCGACACAAGATCAACTTCCTTAGCTGGCACGAGCTGCGTCCGCGCAACGTCGCGGAAAACAACCTTACCGCGCAGCCGTGAGAACGTGCAGGACGGCGCTACGTGATCGTCTCCGTAAGTGTGCTGCACATAGCTAACCAATTCTTCGCGCCTGTTATAGTCGATGTCGAGGTCAATGTCCGGCAGGTTGCCCGACTCCAATCTCTCCGGCCCGAGGAAACGTTCAAACATCAAGCCGTACTTGATGGGATCGACCTTGGTGATGCCGAGCAGAAAAGCCACGAGCGATCCGGCCGCGCTTCCCCTCGAACCCGTGCGGATGCCGCTCTGCCGACAGAACTTTATCATGTCCCACGCCATTAAAAAATAATTACCCAAACCGTGCTGGCCGATGACCGATAGTTCGTGAGCCAAGCGATCCTTGTAGGTTTCATGCTGCTTGACCTTTCGCCTGTAAATTTTCCATCTTCCTTTTGCCAGCTTCCGCAGATCATCATCAGTGCCAACGAACGGCAGCGCATCCTTAACATCAAATTTCGGCAATTTAACAACACCGAGTTGCCGCGCGAGAACGGTCGTGTTCTTCAACGCTTTTCTGACAGCACTTTCCGGAAGTCCCTGTCGCAGTAGGCGCGAGCGCATAACCTTCGACGGAACGAGACTGAGCTGTTTTGTCTCAAAGCGAAACCTGTTGGTCGTCTTGATCGTAGACTTCGTTTGTACCATGAGCAGTATGTCGTGAACCGCTGCATAGTCGTGAGTGGGGTAGTGGGCATCGGCGGTAGCGAGGAGCGGCAGCTTATGGTACGCCGCGAGATCGACGAGCGCAGCGTTGGCCTTTTTCTGTTCCAGCAGATCATTACCCATGATCTCGACGAATAGGTTGTCTCCGAATATCTTCTTCAACCGCTTCGCCACTACGTCCGGCTTCGGTGCGTCGGGATCCATAATGGCTTTGCAGAGCGGACCTCCTAGACATGCGGTGCCGAAGACGAGATTGCCTTTGTGCGTCTTGATCGTCGCCCAATCCAATCGTGGCTTGTAATAGAAGCCTTCTGTATTCGATAGCGTAACTAATTTTAAGAGATTCTCGTATCCCGCGTTACCATCACACCATACCGTTAGATGCTGTGCCTGTCCGCGTGTTTCTTTTGACTTGTCGTACATATCTTCCACGACTTCAATTTCGCACCCGACTATCGGTTTGATCTTCCCCTTGTCACACGCCCGCAGGAACGACGGAACGCCGCTGATGCTCCTGTGGTTCGTCTGTGCGAGTGCCGACATGCCCAGGTGTTTCGCCGTAGCCACGAATTCCTCACACGTCCCACAGCCGTCGAGGATGCTGAACTCGTCGTGGACGTGAAGGTGAACGAGTCCTCTGTCCTCGCCGCCTTTAGCCATCGTGATACTTTCGAGCTTCTCCTTCTGCTTGACCTCACCGCGCACGAGACGGACAAGACGCGATATGTCGGCGGTGAAAGATTCTTTAAAGCTCTTGCGCCGCAGAGCCGCTGCCGGATGATAGGTAACGAACACGTCTCCATACTCGGATTTGTGACGGCGACCGCGGCGCGTGGAGATGCCCTTGAATCCGAGAAGGAACTGCATCGACGTTTCGCCGACCGCGAGGATGATCTTCGGCTGTACCCGTTTGATCTCCTGTTTAATCCAAATGGAACAGCGCTCGATCTCTTTAGAAGTGGGAGTCCTGTTCTCAGGAGGTTTGCAATGAATAACATTCGTAACGTAAAGTTCCTTATCCTTGACGCCAGCATCGGCAAGTGTCTTTCGCAGCAGTTCTCCCGAACGTCCCACGAAGGGCCTGCCCTGTCTGTCCTCGTCCGCGCCGGGAGCCTCTCCTACTACCATGATGTTCGCCGACCGCAAACCTTCTCCGGGAACTACCTGAATCGCTGTCTTCCTGAGACCACAGCGTTTACAATCCTCTAACTTCATCACTTCCTCCGAGCTGTCTGTCAATGTCGAATACTAACGGCGAATACGAACTCCTGAGCGCATGAGAAAACTCTTCGCGCGAACAATCACATAAGTCCTTCTCCGGCAGCGGCAGTATACGGATGCGATTGCCGTAGACGGGTTCGAGCACCTTGACCGCCTGTGATTCCAACTCGCGCCCCGCCGGATCGACATCTGCCGCTATCAGCACATAGTCGAAGTCCGATGCGAGCAGCGACACCTGCGCCTCCGACAACAGCGCGCCCATAAGCGCGACGGCGGGAGTGCGATACTGGAATGATTTAAGAGCGTCGAGCGGCCCCTCGACTATCACCACCTTGGAAACATCGAGCCGTCTGCACATGTGGACGGCCTGGGCGTGACCGAACAGGAACCGCTTCTTCTGCAATCCCTCCGAGAACAGATACTTGGGTTTGTCGCGGACGTTCATCGAGCGACCAATGGCTCCGGCCACCTTTCCATCGCGATCCGCCACCCGCATGATGGCCCGGTCGGTCTCGGCGTCGTAAGTCACACCGTAGCCGAGTATCGTCCTCATCGAGAAACCGCGATTGAGGAAATACATCTTGGCGAACCCCGGCAGCGAACTCTCCTTAATTACTACAGGTTCCGCAGTAATTAAATCCCTGTCGATGTCGGCCTTCAATTCACTCAGGATGAAGGCCGGAGCATACACCAACTCCTGCGCCTCTTCGACCGTGATGCCTTCCTGCCGGGCCATGAAAATGAAGATGTTGCCCTTGGCTCCGCATGAGTGACAATACCACAGACCCGTATTGACGTTCATAGACGCCGACGAGGTCTTGTCCACGTGGAAAGGACAGAAAAACGATAACTCTTTACCGCCGCGCCTAAAGTTAATGCCGTAGTACGTCAGAACGTCTTCTGGTGTCGAGTATTGGCCGATCACGGTAAAGACTCCTTACAGATCATCTTCGTCGAGGTCGTCGTCGTCATCGTCTTCGGTAAACCCCTCAATGATCTCGCGCAGGTCGTCGTCCGTCTGACTCTTCTTGAACTTCGTGTCCGGGTCGCGCTTGCGGATGAGCTTCTTCAGCTCGTTCCGATCCATGTCTTCGAGTTCGAGACTGTCCTCGCCGCCGCTGTCGTCCTCGTCTTCGGGCATGAGGTCGCCGTCCTCCTTCGGCCTCCAGCCCTTGATGAGTTTCTTGATCTCATCAGATGACTTCGTGAGGCTGTCGAGGTGCTCGAAGAAAAACGCGAGTTTCTTTTTCGTTACTTCGATCTTGAACTTCGACGGGTCGTTGCCCTCAAGGTCATAGGACGTGTCGTTCATCGTGGAGCCTGTGCGCGTCGAAGACCAGTAGCGGCCCTTCAGACCTTTGATGGCCTTCTTGGTGTCGATCAGCCTCATACCGGCCTGAGAGCGCAGCCAGTATTTGAAACCCTTCATCTCGATCTTGTCGCCCTTGTCCGTCTTCTGTATCTCGATGATGTTACCGTCAAAGTCTTTAACCGACTTGAGATACACGACGCACACTGCGAAGAACTTCCTCGGCACGCCTTTCTTGCAGGCCGCGCAATCTCCTTTGCCGTTGATGTCGTTGAGACACAGGAACTGCCTGAAGTTTTTAGTGCCGGAGAAGACCTCATGGGTGAAACCCCTATACTGATACT
>Ga0307430_1002182_pt1 | contig 13290 bp, 4 predicted proteins | sample SalMarWE160130MG_FD_202159 | JGI IMG/M metagenome (GOLD analysis project Ga0307430, IMG submission 202159) | Salt marsh sediment microbial communities from the Plum Island Ecosystem LTER, Massachusetts, United States - WE1603-130 | ecosystem: Environmental > Aquatic > Marine > Intertidal zone >... | reverse complement strand
TGGCTGTTACGCAGAAGCAGAAAAAGACAGGCTAAGAAAGAAGTTTCCCCAGATAGATCTAGTGCTCGGAAATGAAGAAAAATTAAAGATACCGCGTATAATCCTTGGACCCAATAAAAATCCTAAAGATACAAAGCCCTTTATTCAGACCTTTCATGCTCATAATCGAGCCTTTGTAAAAATAGAGGATGGATGCAATCAGTTTTGTAGTTATTGTAGGTTGCCTTATGTGCGTGGAGCTACGATTAAGAGCCGAGCTCCCGATGAAGTTCTCAAGGAAGTAGAAGGTCTTATCCTCAATGGGTTTAAAGAAATTGTTCTGGTGGGAGTAAATCTTGCCCTTTACGGAAGAGATCTTGACTTGCCCATTAGCCTGGTTGATCTTTTAAGGGGTATGCAATATCTTGAGAAAACTGTGAGAGTGAGACTGAGCTCTCTTGAGCCCCATCTTCTCCCCTCAGGACTAATTGATCTTATGAGTAATTGCCGCCTAATCTGTGCTCATCTTCATCTTCCCCTACAGAGCGGAGATCCCGAGATTTTGCAGCGTATGGGAAGAAAATATAGTCCTCATCAATACCGAAGACTGGTTGAGCATATTAAAAAGATGGTTCCCTCGGTAGCTATTACCACCGACGTTATGGTAGGCTTTCCTGGTGAGACCCAAAGACAGTTCCTTAATACCTATCATTTCGTGCGAGAAATTGGATTCAGTCGTCTTCATATCTTCAGATTCTCTCCCCGCATAGAGACCAGGGCCTATTCAATGCAGCCTCGTGTGGAAGAAAAGGTGAAGAAAGAAAGAAGCAAGCACTTGAGGGAGCTGGGAAAGAATCTGGCTCAGAATTTTGCCTCCCGTTTTTTAGGTGAGAGCTTAAGAGTCCTGGTGGAAGAAAAGGTTGACTCAAAAACTGGGTGGTTTTCCGGATATACTGATAATTATATTCGAGCAAGTTTTAAAGGTGAAAATGAGCTAAAAAATAAATTGGTGATGGTGAGACTGGTAAATGCTAACCAGGGACAGATATTGGGAGAAGTGGAAAAGGTATTCTCATGTTGATGCCAAAGAGGTTAAAAGATTTAAGTAGGGGTGATTATAAGAGGATCTTAGAAAGATCTCGCTCAAGGATGGAGGAGATTCTCTCTCGTGTTATCCCCATTATTCAGGAAGTTGAAAAACGCGGCGATGAAGCAGTTTCGAGGTTCACCAGTAAATTTGATGGGGTTAGCCTTAGCGCACGGGATTTTTTGGTTAAAAAAGAGAGGGTAAAAGAGGCTTACAAAAGGGTCAGTCCAGAAGTTATAGAATCACTAAGGAAAATGCGAGACCAGGTCTATGATTTTCATCGACACCAGTTGCCTAAAGACTGGTCAATTAATAAAACCTTCTTAAATAAAGGTAAGGGTAGTTACACCCTGGGGCAAAGATTTGTTCCCTTTAATAAGGTAGGTGTTTACGTCCCTGGGGGAAAAGCCAGATATCCCTCCACCGCCATAATGGCTATAGTTCCAGCCAAATTGGCCGGGGTAGGTAAGATCATCCTTGCCAGTCCTCCTTCAAAGGAGGGTGAGATGGCCGAAGTAGTTATGGTAGCGGCTGATATAGCCGGGGTAGATCTTATGCTGAATGTGGGTGGAGTACAGGCAATAGCTGCTCTAACTCTGGGCACAGCTACCATTCCCAAAGTTGACCTCATAGTTGGTCCGGGAAATGCTTATGTTAATGCAGCAAAAGCCTATCTTTCTAGTTTAGGGAAAGTGGGGATAGACTGTCCGGCCGGGCCCAGTGAGATTTTAGTCCTGGCCGATGGTTCGGCAAATCCAGCCTATGTAGCGAATGACCTATTGTCTCAAGCCGAGCACGATGAGGAGAGCTGCTCTATCCTGGTAACCACTTCCGAAAAATTGGCTGAAGAAGTTCGTCAACATGTAACTAAGGAGATAAAAAGATTTTCCCGCAGAAAGATAATGGAAAAATCTCTAGAAAAATACGGAGCCATTTTAACGGTAGAGAACCTGAATGAGGCCATAAATTTTGTAAATGATTTTGCTCCCGAGCATCTAGAGATAATGACCCAAGGGCCCAGGGGGGTTCTTAAGCAGATAAAGAATGCCGGCTCCGTCTTTCTGGGCGATTTCTCACCGGTAGCTGCGGCTGATTATCTAAGCGGAACCAATCATATTCTTCCCACAGGAGGCTGGGCCAAAAGTTTTTCTGGCCTTTCGGTTCAGACCTTCCTTAAATTACTAACCTATCAATCCCTTACCAAAAAAGCCCTAAAACTGATGGCCAAAGATATAGCTACTCTTGCTTTCGCTGAAGGGCCCTATGATGCCCATACACGCTCCATCGAAGTAAGGCAAGAGTAAATATCTGGTTTCCCACCCCTTCAATTTCCCGTAAATGCTCAGTAAACGTTGTGTCACATTGAATTTTCAGTAGCCGCACCCTTTAGGGTGCGCAGGCTAAAGCCTGCGACTACCAAAAATGAGGGGGTTCACTGAATACTTACAATTCCCCTCGTTCCATTTTTCTTGCCTAGTTTTCCCATTTTCTATATCATAAAGAGAGGATAGGCAAATTGCGGATAAGCAGGCTAGCTCCATTTTTTTTATTTTTCCTTTTGATCCTTTGCCTTCCCGGACCCGTAAAGGCATGCCAAAAGATAAGTCTCTGGGAAATAGCCCAGGAAAAGCTCTATTCGGCCTGGTTGGGTGGCGCTCTCTTGAAAGAAGAAGCTGCGGATGTTACCGTAGAAGGAAATACCGAAGAAGAAGGAATTATTAACGCCCAGCTTTCCTGGGAACCTCACCTGAGGATCTTTGGTCGCAAAGTAATTGGTATAAAATACCTGCACCGCCATTATCTTGAAGGAAGTGAGGCTCTTACTGAATCAAAGAAGCCCACCGCAGAGACCGAAATTGAGCAAAAGCTTCAGGTTAAGGTACGGGGAGGGGTGGGGGAGAGGATTTTTGCTAATGTGGATTATGATGATACTGCTCCCCGCAGTGAGCAGCAGAAAATGTCCCTTATCTACCAGGGTAAAAAAGATGAAATCATCCAGGAAGTTGCCTTAGGGGATCTTCAATTGGGCTGGCCTGATACAGAATTCCTTGCCTATAACAAGAGCCTCTTTGGAGCTAAAGTGACCGCTAAAACCGGCCAGTTTAACCTTATGGGGATAGCCAGCGTGAGCAAAGGGACCTCAGAGAGTAAAACCTTTACTGGAAAGACCACTTTTGAAAAAAAAGAGATCCCCGACACCTCTTACTTAAAGAGAAGGTATTATCTGACTTACTTTGATCCTGCCCATCTTCCTCTTACTTCCCAAAGCCTGGAAGTTTACTTAGATGATCAGGATGGCACCAACAATGAAACCTCGCTAAAACTAACGGTAACAGGGGAGGAAGGTGCCACTTACACTGGCTATTTTGATCTACAATACCCGGGAGAGGATTATTTATGGGACTCAAGGGAGGGAATAATAAAATTTCACCGAAGTATAGAGGAAAATTTCGTTATTGCCATTAGCTACCAAGATAAAGATGGTATCCGATATCCAGCCTCAGGATACCGCATGATAAAGAAACAACAGGCTGCTGTTTATATAGAAAAATATGAGTTAAGAAACTATTATTATCTCGGCTCCCAGAAAATTCGTCGGGAAGATTTTACTCTTCTCATCCTTGATTTAAACGGCCGTGACGTGACCTCAAATTATGAATTTGAGATAGATTATGACTTCGGGGTTTTAAAATTTACTCATCCCCTGCCGCCCTTCCCCCATGCCTACCCTCCTCATCCCACTCATGTGTACACCATTTACACAGAATATAAACATGGGGTTGATGTCTACCTTCTTCATCCCGACATCATTCCCGGAAGTGAAATTGTATGGATGGATGGAAGGAGACTGACCAAAGAGGTAGATTATTTAATCGATTATAGTTCGGGCTTTTTGTCCTTTCTGGATCCAGCTCGTATAACCGAAGATACCAAGATCAAGGTAGATTATGAGTGGATACCCTTTATGGGGGGAAAGGCGACTATTCTTGGAGTTCGAGGAGCCTGGGTTCCTCATGAGAGAGTTTCTTTAGGGTCAACCTTTCTTTCCCAGAGTTCTCCCCGCCTCAACCAACCACCGCAGGTGGGATCTTCTCCGGTCTCTCATCAGGCAATGGGACTGGATACCCAATTTAACTTGGGGCCCGGCTCATCTACAAGAGACGATTCTGCTCATCCGCTTAATCTACAGGTTTCAGGAGAGGTTGCCAGAAGCGCGTACAATCCCAACACCTTTGGCAAAGCCATCATGGAAAACTTTGAATCTACCAAAATCAGTGACGATTTATCTATGGATAAGGACGCCTGGCGGTTGGGAAGTAGGCCGGATCTGGCGAGTTTGGGAGAAAGGGTCGGGGTTGACATCCTCAATGAAGATATTCCCGGTGAGGATATTAATCCTGACTGGAGTCGGGACAAAATAGAGGTTCTGGTTCTCAATTTTGATTTTTCCATGCCCGAGAGTTGGGAGAGTTTAGTTTATTCTATCTCGAAAGTAGGAAGGGATTATACTCAGAGGTACTATCTTGAGCTATGGATCAAAGGCGATGGTCAGGAAGAGAGACTATATTTTGATCTGGGGGTAGTGAGTGAGGATGCTGATGAGGATGGTGAGTTAGACACCGAGGACAAAAATGGGGATGGAAAGCTTAATCCGGGAGAGGACACCGGTATTGACCTGGGTGGAGAACTTATAGGAAGTGGTAACGGAAAACTAGACACTGAGGATCTTGACGGAGATGGTAATTTGAGCACTAATGAAAACTATTCTCAATATGGAGACATAATTGAGCCAGATTTAAAAGTCAACTGGGTGGGCTGGAGAAAGGTCACTATTCCCTTAGCCAGGGGCTCTAATTGGGACGAGGTGAATGAGGTAGTTAAGCATCTTCGTCTATGGATTGAAGGAAATTCGGGTGAAGCGAGCCTTAAATTTGCTGGAATAAGTATTTCGGGGGATCGCTGGCAGAAAAAGAATTTAACAGTTGAAGCCAAAAATAATCAGGATGATCCAGATTATAATCCCTTTGATGATGAGGGTTTTCGCAGCTACTATGACGAGATGTACGGAGATTTTGAAACCCATGATTACAAAAGAAAAAAAGAGGGAGCTCTTTTTCTCTATGGCCTGGCCCAGGGAGATGAGGGTTATGTGCAGCAGACATTCGTCAGTCCTAAAGACTTTAGCAGTTACCGAACTCTTAATTTCTGGATTTGGGGATCTGATGAATGCAGTCAGCAAAAGACCTATTCCGCCTATCTTCGTATAGGTTCAGATGTGAGCGATGAAGAAGGAGTATATTTGGAGAAGGAAGTCACGGTGGACTTCACTGGCTGGCGGCTGATAAAGGCTGATTTTGCTGATTTAGCTTCCCAGGGAAGCGTCACCCTGCGAGAGATCAAGCAGCTAAGAATAGGAACAAGAAGTAATTTCAATTCTAATCCTGACAAAGGAGTTTACTTTAATGACATCTTTCTCTCGGGGGTAAAAAAAGAGGAGGGTTTTGCTAACCGAGTGGGATTAAAGATGGAGCTGGGAAAGTTTCTCTCCATTAGTAGTGAATATAAGACATTGGATGCGGTATTCCGAACTATAGGGGTGCTCCCTACTAATCAGCGGATGAGAGAATATCACCTGGGAATCAATCTTTTACCCCTGGAGTATCTCCCCCTCTCATATGGTTTTACCAGAAGGGATACTAATACCTTATGGGTGCGAGAGACTTCCCTGAGCACCAAAGAATTGGGGAAGGTGGTGGAGGAGAAAAGAGACTACGGATTAGATTTTCTTCTTCCTCGCTGGCCCAGGATGGGTCTGAGGGTGCAAAATAAGGTTACAGATTATCAATCCCTGGCCGAGATCGAAAATGAGGATACCTGTGGGGTCTCTTTAGAATATGAGAATCCTTATCGCTTTGTGCTTCTACCCACTTCTATCCAGACTGCCTATGAGATAGGAGAAAAGCGAAAAATTTTTCTGGATGCAGGGCAAAATAAAAAAGAGGAAACAAGAAAGTGGCGAATTACCCTTCCTTGGGAAGCCTTTGAGAATCTCAAGATCAGGCCCACCTATAGTCAGACGAAAGTTAGTGAGATGTCTGAGGGAGCTTTTATGCCCAAGTTGAGAGAAAAGGAATTTAGATTGGAATCAGAGGCTTCCTTCCTTCATCTTTCCCCTTACCTTTCGTTTCAAGGTGGCTATAGAGAAGATGGTTTCTCTTTTGAGAGTCCCCAAAAAAGGGATATCTCCACTCATTCTCAAATCTCTCTAAGTTTACCGTTGATAATGAAAGAATTCTTTCCCCAGTCTCAATTTTTAAGTACCTTAAAGTTCTATACCCAATATGAAATAACCAGGGAGGGTCTTTACCATGATACTTCCAGTCTCTTGGATCTTGGCTCCCAGTCGGGACTAAAAGTCTTAGATTTGAAAGACGGAATAGCAAAGCTAATCTTAAAGAGAGGAAATTTTAGCTTAAGACAGAGATGGCAACCTTTTGATTTCCTTAATTTGGGAGCTGATTATAGCAATATGAGGGAAAAAAAGATGCGAGAAGGAACTCCTTATCTTCTTAAGATCAGAACCTGGCCCAGTCTGGATCTTAAGATTGATTTGAATAAGAGTCCTTTGGGTATAGGTAGGTTCTCTCGGATACTATTTGCCACTTCCCTTTTGATGAGCGGCTATGTCCAGAAAATCACCCATAAAGAGAATATATCTTCTACGCGAACCTATCGGCCCTCTCTCGTCTGGAAAGGCGACTTTAAGAGCCTCAAGGATCTTAGTCTAACCGTTAGTTATAATTCTACCGAGGATAGAAAAAAATACCATGAGGAACCGGCAATTTTAGTTAAACTCTCTTCTTTGTCCGGGATAAAGCTGGATTATTTTACTATTTGTCCCTGGGGGAAAAAGATTCCCTTTCTGCGGCGGGTCATAAACTTTGATGATAAAATCCATTTTACTACCGGGCTGGATCGGGAGAGAGAAAAAGATTACCTTTCCTCTGGTCGGATAAGCAGAAATACCCAAAAGTGGACTCTCTTCGGTAAGGCAGGGTATGAGGTGGCCAAGAATGTTCGGATGGAGCTGGGACTGGAAGGGGGATATTTTGAAGATAGGGTGACGGAAGGCGAGGATTATTATTTCTGGGGAGGGGGGTGTGAGGTAGAGATAAGATTTTAGGCCGAACCACTTCCCAGACAAGCAGTTTGACAATATCTTTAAGGCAAACTAAAATGGCTATGATAAAAGTCCACTTCTAACGTAACAATCACTGACGATGTAAGGGTGCGGCTACTCACTCTGCTCCTCGCAGTCAACAACATAGAACGTTCTTCACTGAATATTTACCCAGGAAGAAACAATAAGGATGGATGAGGCGCGAAGAACTGTGAGCAAACTATCTCAAATCTTTACGGCTATGGCTATCCTGGTCATCGCTCTGGTGGCGGGACTTACACCTCTGCGGGTTGCTCAAGCGGCTAATCCTCCTGTCTCTGGCACGGTTACGAAGAGCCCTTCTTCGTCGTGGCGCTCGGATGCCATTTTCTCGCACTCGGTTGCCTCGGGTGCTTATCGACTGTTGGCGGTTGCCGTGATGATTCGCGGTGATGGCGAGGTCAACTCCATTACCTACTCCGGGGAATCGCTCACACTGGCGAAAGCTCAGGGCGGGGGCAGGTCCGACCAGCAGAGGGTTGAACTCTGGTATCTGGTGAACCCCCTGGTGGGGACGGCGGATGGCATCGTCCACTTCGCCTCTTCCGTAAACCCCTCCGGTATCGCCGCGGTCAACTTCACCGGCGTCGACCAGACTAGTCCCATCGGGGCGACCGCTGGGGCCCACGCGGTCTCTGGGACCAGCGCCTATACTGATGTCACTACAGATAATGCCGACTCCCTTATCTTTGGGGCGGCATCAACCCGTGGAGGCGACACCGATCCCTTCACGCCCACCACCGACATCACCGAGTTATGGGACGACGACACTGGCTCTGACGATCCCGACGGTGACGATGGGCTGTGGGGCGGCGAGCTGGAGGCACCCACGGCTGGAGGCTACACGTTCCAGGCTAATTTTAACACCAGCGACAACTGGGCCATTGCTTGTGTTGAGTTAAAAGCCTCGCCCGCTCCTACTTTTAGCAGCATTATCCCAGACAAATCTGCCTATAAGGACGGTGATACCGTTACCCTCACGGTAACCCTGGCCAACCACAATACCGCCTGCACTCTTACGGCAGATTTTTCTAATATTGATGATCAGTATGTCTCAGGTGCAGAGTCAGTGGTCAACTGGGGAACCGATGATACGGATAATAATGGAGATGGACACACCGATGAGCCGGCCGAGCAGGGCGTGTATGTGATTACTTACGTTATCAGTACGGTCAACAGCATAGGCAATGGCTCTTATTCGGTTCCCGTTACTGCCACCGATGGGGTAGGTAATTCGACCAGCTACTCGCCTCCTCTTACGCTTACTCTGGACAATACTTTGCCCCCTGGTCCCACTAATCTTACAGCCACGGCTCTTGCCGGAGGCGGCATCCAGCTTACCTGGACTCTCCCCTCCTCTGAGGCTGATGTTAGTCGGTATAATATCTATCGCGCTCTTACCCCTGGAGGCCAGGATTTTTCCAATCCCTTAGATTATGTTTCTAAAGGGATCACCACCTACACTGATGCCTTCACTACCAGTGGAACAACCTACTACTACGTGGTAAAAGCCCAGGATGTCGCTGGCAATATTGATACCAACACCACTGAGGTCTCAGCTATAGCAGGGATTACTACCGGCCCCTCCTTTAGCAGCATTACCTCAGACAAATCTGCTTATAAGGACGGAGACACCGTTACTTTAACCGCTACCCTGGCCAATCATAATACCGGCTGCACCTTTACGGCAGATTTTTCCAATATAGATGATCAGTATGTTACGGGAGGGGAGTCGGTGGTCAATTGGGGAACCGATGGAACGGATAATAATGGAGATGGAAAAACAGATGAGCCGGCTGAGCAGGGTATCTATGTTATTAGCTATCTTATTAGCCTCGTCAATACTAAAGCTGATGGTTCTCATAGCGTCCCGGTCACGGCTACCGATGCAGCGTCAAATTCAGCTAGCAATAGCATTAGCCTTACTCTGGATAATACTGCCCCACCTGCTCACACTAATCTCTCAGCCACCGCCATTGCCGGAGGCAGCATTAAACTTACCTGGACTGCTTCTTCTCCCGAAACTGATGTATCTCAATGTAATATCTACCGGGCCACTATTTCGGAAGGTCAAGATTATTCTTCTCCTACTTATACCGTCTCTGCTGGAATTACTACCTATACTGATTCGGCTACTACCGATGGTCAGACCTACTACTATGTGGTCAGAGCCCAGGATGCCGCTGGCAACACTGAAACCAATACCAATGAGGTCTCCGCTGCCGCATCTGGTACCGGTTCTCCCGCTCCCACTAATTTAACCGCTGCGGCCATTGCTGGCGGCAGCATCGAGCTTACCTGGACCGCTTCCTCCCCTGAGACCGATGTATCCCAGTATAACATCTATCGGGCCACCAGCTCCGGAGGTCAGGACTATACCAGCTCTCTTGCTAATGTCTCCGCTGGAACCACCACCTATACTGATACTACCACCCGCGATGGAACGACCTATTACTACGTAGTCAGGGCTCAGGACAATGTTGGTAACATCGAGACTAACACCAATGAGGCTTCAACCACCACAGATGCCACTCCTCCGCCGGCCCCCACTAATCTTGTTGCCACTGGCATTACCGACGACGGCATCCAGCTTAGCTGGACTCCCTCTTCTCCCGAGACTGATGTGGCTCAATATGATATCTACCGGGCCACCACCTCGGGGGGCGAGAATTACTCCTCTCCTACTTATACCGTGTCTGTAGGAACCACCACCTACACCGATACCTCTACCACTGATGGTCAGACTTACTACTATGTGATGAGGGCCCAGGATGCCGCTGGCAATATTGAAACCAACACCAATGAGGTCTCGGCTGCGGCAAGCGTTGTCGGTCCTTCAGTTAGCGTTTCCCAGATCTATATAGAATATAAGGGAGAAGTTCTTTATGACCTTGCCTCATCCACTGATTCTGATAATCCCACTGTCTTTGCTAAAAGTAAAATTGATGAGGTCTATCTTCGACTAAATTTAAGTAGTGGATTTGGACTCAGCGAAACTTCCTCCAGCATTGCTTTATTTAAGGGAGTGGGTGAGAGTGCTGAGCAGGTCACCGGAAGTCAGAAGATCGATCAGGGAACAGGGTGGGCCGAGTTGATTTTCCGCGTGGATCCTGTGTTTGATCCAGGTGTGGACGATCATTCTCGAGATGCTCTTTACTGGGTGGATGTTTCTGCAGTTATTGCAGGGGGGAGTACCAATGACTTTGATTTTTATTTTATTTACGATACAACTCCTCCTGAGGTTCCTAGTTTTCAGATAAGCTCCTTTGATCCTACAACTGGCTCGGTAACTATTTCTGGCACCACTGTAGCGGATGAGCTATCAGACCCCCAACAGGTTGAGATATTTGTTAATGACTCTTCCAAAGGCACTGTTATGGCTAATGCTAGCTATGAATTTGTCAAAAGTGGGATAGGATTAATTAAAGGGACTAATTACATTGCTGTGCAGTCAACGGATAAGGCAGGGAACAAAAGTCCGCTTTCGAAATCTTTAAAGCTAAATTATAACCCGGAATCTCTTCTTTCTATTGTTATTCGCTCGTCCCATGTGGTTCGTTCTGGTAGCTCTACCGAGCCGGTTAAGATTATCTACTCTGTCACTCAACCGGTTGAGGTCACCATCCGGATCTTTAATCTTAAAGGAGAGATAGTCAAGGAATGGAGTGGATCTGCTTCTCCCGGAGAAGAAACTGAGTGGGATTGGTACGGTAAAAATATGTATGAGGAGGCGGTCAATAATGGGGTCTACATCTTTAGAATTAAAGCTAAAGCTGGCAGCGGTGAGAACGATAGTTCAACCAAGCTGGTGGGAGTTTTACGCTAGATCTAACCAGGAAAGTGCGCTTAAAATGGTAGAACCCGCGGTGGGATTCATTCGACTTCCCCATAAATCTATCCCCCCTCCTTATTTCTCCACCGAGCCAACGAGGCTTAATCGTTCTGGAATCAAGGAAAAAGGAGAGCAGAATGGAGAGGAAAATGCGGTCAAAGATTAGTTGGGCAGTGGTAGTTCTGGTTGTGCTTACATCTTTTCTCATGACGGGACCAGTCTTTGCTGGCGAAAAGGAGCTCACTCTTTCGCCAATTAATCCACAGTTCCCGGAATATATGGATCTGGTCCGGGCCAGGAAAGCACCAGAACTAATTACTGCCGAGGGATATTATTTGGGTCTTATCCCTGCGCCACTGGATGTGACCCACACCAGAGGCTTAAGCGTTATTCCGGAAGCTAAAAAAGTATCTTATCCGGCATCCTATGACCTGAGAACTTTAGGTCGCTTGACCCCAATCAAGGACCAGGGAAGATGCGGCTCCTGCTGGGCTTTTGCTAGCTACGGTTCGCTCGAGTCCTGGATCTTAGGGGAGGGGGGTGCGACCTGGGATTTCTCCGAGAATAACCTAAAGAACTGTCACGGATTTAACTGGACAGGGTGTGAAGGTGGAAATAGGTGGATGAGCACAGCTTACCTTGCACGGTGGGACGGACCAATAAACGAAACTGATGATCCTTACCACGACTACGAGGAGGCCTGCACCCTCGGATTGGAGGAGAAAAGGCATCTTGAAACTGTTCTTTTCATTCCTGATCGAGCATGGTCGAGGGACAACGACAATATCAAACAAGCCGTCATGGACTATGGGGCAATGTATACAGGCATGTACTATGATAGTGCTTGCTACAATGAGAGCAATCACACTTATTATTACAGTGGTACAGACTGGAGCAACCACGCCGTAGCTATTGTAGGCTGGAACGATGACTTTGAAAGGACGCTTTTTAACTATCCATATCCTCCAGGCAACGGTGCCTGGATTGTTCGAAATAGCTGGGGTACTGATTGGGGTGAGAGTGGATATTTCTACATCTCCTACTACGACAGTAATATTGGAACGGATAATGCCTTATTCATCAATGCTGAAGAGCCTGAAGAACCTGATGATTATAGTATCTACCAGTATGACCCATTGGGTAATGTTTTGGACTTCGGGTATGGCACCAACGCTGCCTGGGGAGCAAACATCTTCACGGCCACATCTAATAAAAAATTAACCTCAGTTGCTTTTTACGCTGCCACAATAAATACCTCCTACGAGGTTTACGTTTACGATACCTTCAGCGGGGGTAGTTTCTGGCATCTTTTGGGAAGCAAAACCGGCACACTCACCTATCCTGGTTATCATACAATTTACCTGGGTTCCCCCATCTCACTTACTAACGGAGATGACTTTGCTGTAGTGGTCAAGTTTACCACCCCGGGGTATATCCATCCCATTCCTATAGAATGTCCTCTGTCTGGATACTCTGATGCTGCAACGGCCAATCCTGGTGAAAGCTATGTAAGCCATAACGGAAGTTACTGGACAGACATCACAACTGACTACAGTAATACCAACGTATGCATCAAGGCCATAGCAGGACCAATTAGTCCTAGTCCAGACCTAACAGGTCTCATAGTCTATCCTAATCCGTTCAGGCCGGCGGTGGGTCATACCAAAATAACCTTTGCCGCATTAACTGAGCAGGCAACGATCCGTATTTTCACCTTGGCCGGAGAGTTGGTAAAAAAGCAGGATGTCAGTGGTCAATATAGTTGGGATTGGGACGTGAAGAATACCGATGGAGACGAACTGGTCAGGGGTATCTATATCTGGGTGGTCACTAATCCTGCCGGAGAAAGGAGAACCGGCAAGATTGCTATAATCAAGTGATAGATGAAAAGGACCAGATGAGTTAAGGTGAAAAATAAGAAAAGATTCTTAATTAAGAGAGAAGAGATTCAAGGGTTACTTAAATAATGAGTAACAGGCAAACAAGAACTATAGCTTGTGATTTCCAAAGGAAGAATTTCCCTTGTATATCTTTTTTGAAAAGGAGAAAAAGATGCGAAGAATGCTAACAATAAGTGTCGGAATAGGTTTTTTAGTTACCATTTTTGCTATCCCTGTCCTTGCAGGTGGTCCGGGAACCACGGCGGCTAATTTCCTGAAAATTGGAGTGGGT
>Ga0307430_1002181_pt1 | contig 13296 bp, 5 predicted proteins | sample SalMarWE160130MG_FD_202159 | JGI IMG/M metagenome (GOLD analysis project Ga0307430, IMG submission 202159) | Salt marsh sediment microbial communities from the Plum Island Ecosystem LTER, Massachusetts, United States - WE1603-130 | ecosystem: Environmental > Aquatic > Marine > Intertidal zone >... | reverse complement strand
TCCGGCTGTAATGGTAACTGGAGCATCTGGCTTATTTGTTGCTTCGATTGCATTAAGAAGAAGGTTCAATAGCAGTCTTTTTAGATCTGTTTTGTGTATCGCGGCAATTGTAGGTGATAATGCTTTTTGGTGTACGGTTATTCCATTTTGTTTCAGTAATGGTGCAAGTGAATCTACAATACGCTCAATTTCCCAAGCCACATCGCATTCTGTGCTCTCCTCATCGTTTATCGGTGGATTTGCTCCGAAATGTCCGAGCATGTCAACAGCCAAGTCTGTGTTCTGCCTAAGCCGATCCAGCGACTTCGCAGCAAGATCTGCAGCATGTTCCTGCAGCGCCATTTGCAGTGTATCGACCGACCCAACAATAGCTTGCACCAAATGACGCAAGTCGTGAATGAACATTTTGATCTCGGTCGACTGGAAAAACCTGGTCAGTTGTGCTTGTCCTGTATCGTTTGTGCGAATCATCATGTCCAGCGAATTCAAAGTGCCAGTATTCATTTACTATCACCTCCTTACATTCATCCGGCTAAATGGGTTGGCCCAATGCCTTACGCAACCCACATTCTATTTACTTTTCTGACTCAGCAAGTCATGTTGTTCGCTTTCTACTTCTTTCTACGCAAGAAAGAGCTGCGGCTTGCGCTACAGGTCAGATTTTCGCTTCTGAAACTGCGTTGGATGGTATGCCACTTTGGAATTGAAATATGACCTATAGGTGGTAGAATGAGTTCTTAGCGGTCGTTAAGACTCGGAGTCTGACTGCTTGTCTTTGACATTCGCAAATCTATACTGGCTAATAGAAGAGACGAACAAAAAACTAATTTGTCAGGCGACAATCAGATGAGGCGGTCAGGCAAAACATCCATGGGGGGAACGAAAAGTAGATTTCAGACTACACATTGGTCTGAGATTCGAAATGCCAGGACGCATGATGAGGCCCGGCGGAGGATAATCATCGATGGTCTTATCAAAAAGTATTGGAAACCTATCTATTGTTACCTTAGACGAAAAGGCTACGGTAACGAGCCTGCTAAGGACCTGACCCAGGGTTTCTTCCACGAAATAGTATTAGGCAAGGATATAGTCCAGCAGGCTGACGAAGCAAAAGGCCGATTCCGGACATTTCTGCTGACGGCATTGAACCACTACATCACCAGTGTCCACAGGGCCAATGTGGCGGGCAAACGCCACCCGAAGTATGGGGTAGTATCGCTGGAAGAGTTCGATGAAGAATCAATGTCATTAGCGGCAAAGGACATGAAACCGGAGGATGTCTTCACTTACGTTTGGGCCTCAGTGCTCATGGACGATGTGCTTGCCGAGGTCAAGGAAGGCTGCATTCAGGATGGAAAAAGAATCCATTGGGAAGTTTTTCAAGCCAGAGTATTAGACCCGATCATGGGTTGCGTGGAACTCCATTCAGTTTCCCAACTTTGTAAGCGGTTTGGCATTGCCGCCAGTGATGATGAATCCATCGAGCACAGCATTGGGTTTGGTCCCGTCGCTCGTGACAACGTGGTAACTGTTTTCGCCATTCTTGGCGAAATCGGGTCCATCATCGCCTTTCAGGTCACCGCTGAGAATAGTCTCATTATTGTTTGGGTCACGCTGATAACTGCTTGTTTCTGTCCCGGAAAATCCGCCTAAGAGCCGGACACCATTCTTCAGATAAAAGCTTGCCGTGCGTGCTCCGGTACCTCGGTCCGGTGTATAGATGCCTGCCGCTACCCAAACTTCGGCGTTGGGCTGTGCTATGCTGAGAGCATCCTGGAGGTCACTAAACGCCGTCGCCCAGGTCTTCCCATCGTAAGGTCCCTCTGAAGCCGCATTCACATAGATACGCTCTATCTTCTCAGCTCCGGGTTTGTACAATCCAACCTGCCAGGGTTCGTTTACCCAGCCATATTGGCTTTTGAAGTCTGCTGGGCTAAGTGTCATTTGGCCGTCCGTGGTCTCAACAACGTAGACGAGATGGTCTGCAATTTCCGCTGGGCCTCGGTAGTCACCTGCCGAACTGACAGCAATGCCGGGCCCGGCAGAACCCCATAAGGGTAACAGCACAACATGTTCCTGAAAGTCATTCCTGGCATCCCATGCCCGGGCCGAGCCATCGGCCCCACCACACATCAGTACGCGACCATCTGGAGACCATGCCAAAGACTTTATCGACCTGCAGTTAGCCCTGAAAGAACGCCGGGGCTGGCGCGAATTTGGGTCCCATATCTGGATATTACCGACAGAATCCCCAGAAGCTAAGAGCGTGCCATTCGGCGACCAGGCGACCGCAGTAAAAGCAGATTGTCCGGCTTGAGGAGCATTTGGCTCGTTTCTCAGGAGGTTGAATATCCTACCCCGTGCGACATCCCACAGACGAATCGTTCCGTCGTGACTGCCCGAGGCAAGTGCCTTCCCGTTGGGCGATGGTGCCAAGCAGGTGATCGGGCCTGTATGCTTATCAAAGGTATGAGTCAGCTTGCCGGTGCGCGGTTCCCAGAGCTTGACATTCCCATCCTCCCCGGCAGTGATTAAACTCTGGCCGTCCGGTCGCCAGGTGACTGTGTTGGCACGGCCGGTACGAGCGTCGAGCGTGACGAACGGCTCATTAGAGTCTGATTTGATATCCCACAAATGGGCTTTGCCGTCGATTGTTCCCGCGGCCAAGAGCGTGCCGTCAGGTGACCAGGCGACGGAAGCGATCTTTTGACTATTGCCGTGCAGGACACGCAATACTTGGCCAGACTGTGAATCCAGAATTTCAAGAGCGTCCTGGTGGTTGTTTGGCCTTGCGATGACAGTATCACCTGGACCCCAAGAGATAGTGCTGACACTGGGTGGAAAGCCACCGGTGATGCCATCTGGCTCGAACTTGCGAAGAGGTTGCCATCTATGAGCATCCCAAAGACAAACCGTCCCCGATCCGGCGCTTGTAGCCAGAACTTTGCTGTCGGACGAAAAACGCACCGAATGAACTGGACCACACCAAGCCGGTATGTTGGTGTGTCGCATCTGTCCGGATTTGGGGTTCAAAACACGTATCGTGCCGTCACGGTCTCCGAAGGCCAGCATAGTGCGATCAGGAGACAGCGTTAAGGCGGCTGCCGTTCGTTGTAACGGTTGCCATATATCCGGCAAGTCAATCTCCCAGAGTGTGATGATTTCATCTATTGTACGGGCTGGCCTATCCCTATCAGCCGACCACGAGAAACCAGCGTCGCGTCCATCCGCGAACCAGGGCAGATCGACACTACCACCGTTGGGGTCTATGAGGATTTTCACGAGTTGTCCTGATTCCACATTCCAGAGCCGGACCATCCCATCGTGGCCCGCTGACGCAAGATGGATGCCATCCCGACTGTAAGCAAGCTTGGTAATAGGGCCGTGGTGTCCGCGTGTCTCAAGCGTCCATGACTTGACCCCTCCCGGAAGAGAAGGCTTTCTGACCAGTGTGGTTGACGCCAAGGCCGCGCCCGGCTTGAGATCGACGCGCCTAACTGCTACCGGAAGCTTTCTCTCACTTAACTTGTGGTTAAGTTGGCTAATCTCATCTTGGGCAGAGACGTACTCATCGCGAATGATCCGCAAGGCAGCACGGGCCTCCTGTTCGTTCTCGCTCAGTGCCTTCAGTTCAAGCTCCGCCCACGTAAGCTCTTTCGATTTCAGTTCCAGTTCAACAGCCTGGGCTTCGCGCACCGCTCGCTCTGTAACTATTTTGGTGTAGGCCACAAGGATGATTCCTAATAGGACGAAAGATACAGCTAAGCCCGTTGCAACCTGTACCCGATATTTGAGAGCCTTCTTGCGAAGGAAATACAGGATAGTAGGCACCTGGGCATCCAAAGGCTCCTCATCAAGATAGTTGGTTATATCCTTCGCTAATGCACCGGCTGAGGCATAGCGATCCTCTGGATTTTGGGCAAGTGCCTTGAGCAAAAGGGCCTCCAGTTCGCTATCTATTGATTTGTCGACCTCACGTGGACGCCTTATCCTACCTTCCATAATCCCATGCAGCACATCAAACATTGACCCGGATAGGTCATGAGGTGACTGTCCAGTCAGAAGCTCGTATAGAATTACTCCCAGACTGAAGACGTCTGTGCGGGTATCGGTCTGGCTATGATGACCAGCCGCCTGCTCCGGCGACATATAGGCAGGAGTACCGGCAATTTGACCTTCGACCGAGATAGTAAGGGCATCATCTTCCTCCAGTAAGGCTTTAGCTAATCCAAAGTCAAGCACATGGGGTTGACCATCCGGACTTACCAGGATGTTTGACGGCTTAAGGTCACGATGTATCACAGCTCGCAGATGAGCATACAAAACGGCTTGGCAGACCTTTTGCATAAGGGCCAGAATCTGGTGACGCGATAGGGCCTTACTCTTAGCGTACCGGTCCAAAGGTACACCGTCAACCAGTTCCATGGCATAATAATACATTCCCTGATGCAGGCCACTTTCATAAATGCGGGCGATGTTGGGATGATCCAGTCGTGCGGTCAGCTCCACCTCACGCTGAAAGCGAGCTTGGGCTTTTGGGGACTCAATTCTGTGAGAAACCATAAGTTTCAAGGCCACCTGCCGTCGGGTGCTCAATTGCTCGGCACGCCAGACTATTCCCATACCACCTTCACCCAGAGGTTCGATGATCTTATATCCTTCGATATCAGGATATCTATCCATCTGCTCGGCACGATGACCTGGAACCTCCACGGAAAGAGGCGGAAGGCTTTGGTCGTCCTGAGGTGGTCTCGACACCGTTTTTTTTGCTTCTTGCCAGGCTGGGGGTGGCTCTCCCGCGAACATGCGAACTTCTAACTCACCGAGAGTTTCTGATTGACCTATGGCTACACGTACTTCGCCAGCCGAGCCTAAACGTACCCTACATCCCTTCTGGGCTTTCTGCTCATCTACACGGCGACGAGTGACAAGTCTTCCGCTTTTCCAGACTTCTACGTAGGCCATAGTGACATCCGATGAAATGCGATCGAACAAAGATAACTATAGTGTTGTTCCGTTGAGGTAGAGTCCGATGAAAACATACTATTGTGTTTCATTACTGAACCCATTCTGAACAAAAATACATGTGTCGTTTTCGACTATCTTTTATTATACTATAAGGCCTTGAAAATTCAAGATTTGAGAATAGCTTACTCAGGGTATGTTCCAGCCGCGGTTGAACAATTGTGATAGCCAGCTAACGATCATAATCCACCCGCAACCTATCATCACTTGTCGGCCAAGGCCAGGCGACTAATATTGCCCAAGAGATCGTAACGGCCATTGAATCTGGACATATGTCAGGAAGGGGAATCCGATATTCCCCGAAAATTTTGCAAGTGAAGTAATACATCAGGCAGTCGTAAGAGTTGAGGCAACATCTGTACTTGAAGAACACTTTCTCGGAGCTGGTGTACAGTGGAGTGCCTATCCTTGGTTAGATGTTTCGGATGACGATTGGGAAAAAGTTTTTTCACGACTCGACTACATCAGTCTCCCGTTTACCAGGGTTATGGTGGATGTAACAACCTTTTTTGCTGGAGGGTAAATTTTTATAGTCGAGCTAAGAGGATTTTAGTTTATTAGCCAGACGACGTGGTTTGTGCAATTCTATTTTTTCTTTTTATGAGGCGTTTTTCGTCTGTTCACCTCATCGAAGATTGAACGTTGTGATTCTTGAATAAAGAAGCCGGTTCTTTTAAGCAGCTCTTCGTATTCAGCTTTCGATAACAGCACAAATTCACTTAAATGCCCCTTAATATCCTCGTCCCAGTAATTATCATAATCAAGCTCTTCCGGATTCAGGTCCTTCACAAGCAGCGGCCCACTGGTCGAAAGAACATTCCCATCCTCGTCAGTCTCTATGGCAAATAAATCACCAGTACTTTTATGCCGATAAATAGCTTTCTTTCTCGTTATTTCTCTCCCAATTTTTAAATATTAATTTTCTAATAATTTCTTTCCATGTTTTTCATAGCAACCATTGCAAAACTTCCTGAGCTTAATACCAGGGGCGTTTACCCTTCCAATGCTCTCAGGATAGTATATTTCACCTTTTTTGATTTCTTTCCCGCAGTAGTCACAAGCGTGAGCAATTCGAGCCTTTGTCTCTTTTAAGAATTTAAGGGCATCGTATTTACTCATAATTTATCTCTCTCAATTTTTTTCTTGGATTATGATTTCAATGATCCTATTTTCTTTCCTATCTAATCAGGAATCGTATCGACTCCATACAAATCACACACCAACTCATCAATTCGTGACTCGTGTTCCTCTGCCTCGCGTTCAAGACGCTCACGCTCTCTATCACTTAGTTTATCGTTTTGCAATTTATTTTTTATCTTTATTATCTTTTTGACATACGATGAAATTTGCGCAGCTTTTTTTTTCTCAATCTGTGTTTTTGGTATTTTTATTGGTAAGTTTTGAATAAATTGTTTATTAGCTGGAAAATAACCGCCATGAAAATGACTGCTCCGACATCTAAGATAAAAATCAAGGACCCGACTATTTAGCAAACCAACAACATAAAGGTTTGCATTTTTAATCAGCATGGGCTTGATGCGTAGTCCATAACCTCCCGTCGTGACATTTACAAAGAAAACTCCTTTCTCATCATATACAGATTGAAGTCTATTAATCATGTAAGGAATCAGGATCTTTGAGTTAGACCATTTAGTAATATTTTGGGCGCGAGATAAGCCCCACCAACAATGTGCAAATCGACCCTTTTCCCTTGCTTTTAAACGTTTATTGAAATTTTCAATATACGCAAAAGCGTTCGGGTATTTATCTTTTAATACATCAATGTCGACCAAGTTTCCGGTCGAATGATTGTAGGGTAACAATAAAGTATGATCCGCGTATAGGATATAAGACTGAAAGCCTTGTCTTCGTACCACAGGAACTAACATCTCCTTTTCAATCAATATATCCGAAGCAAGTGCATCTGAATGAAAAGAGACAAATCCAGGCTCAGATGATTCAATACATGGGCTGGAAGATAAGAAAATGTCATCTGAACCTGTGACTATACCTTGGAAAATGTCCACTGTGACATCGGGACAAAGTGGAACTGAACCATCTTCAAGTATACTTAATAAATGTAAGTGTTCCGGAGGATTAAAAAACCAAGGTTCATCGTTTTTAGGATGCATTGCTTCAAATATTTTCGCACCATGAACTTCTTTGGAGTAATCAAGAGCGCGGCATTGGCTTTCTCCGTCTGATAATTCTGTAAAACGAGAAAATTCAATTTTATCTTTCAATCCATCTTTAGAAAAAACGTGTATGGCATTGTATATAGTAACACCTCGGAAGACTTGTTGATCGGTAAAGTCGATGATTGAATGGATATTTTTACCCTTTGCAATGAGTTCCCGAATACTTTTACCATAAATTGCCTGCCAAAATTTATGGGGACAAATGAATCCAAGTAATCCATCCGGAGCGAGAATTTGTAATCCTTTTTCAATAAAAACCACGTATATGTCATAGTTACCTTTTGAGGCCGATTTATACTGTTCTTTATAAAATTCGCATTCTTCGGGTTCCCATTTTTTCAGTTCCTGTACGCGAATGTACGGGGGATTACCGATTATACAATCAAAGCCCTTGTGTTTATCAAGTAATCGGCCAAATCCACGGGTTTGACTATTCCAATCGAATGCGTTTATTCTAAATCTCAAATCCTCATCTCCGCCGAATAGACTTCCGAATTTATTATCCCAATATTTGTCAAAGTCAGTTTGCGATAGTAGACTGTTGCCACAACAAATATTGTTGTCTAAAGGAGGCAATAATCTTGATTGAAGAAATTCTCGCTGCCAATTCGGCGGTAATCTCCCTTCCAACAGTTTTAAGTAAAGACTCATAATGGTAACTTCTACAGCCTGAGCGTCAATATCAACGCCGTGAATACAAGAGGTAAGCAATTGACTCCGAAACTTCGGAGACAGATGCCAGTTACCCTCATTATCTTTAAAGGCTATTTTTATTTTCTTCGCTCGAGCGCGAGTGCTTGCTGGTATTTCCGCAGCCTCCGGGTGTTCTGATATGTATCTAATACAATGGTTGATAAGAAACTGTAAAGTTGCAATCAGGAAAGAACCAGAGCCACAAGCTGGGTCAAGAATTTTTGTGTTGAGAACCTCATAGGGATTTTTATCTTTGATTTTTGGTCCGACAGTCCTGCGAATTATTGTGTCTACAACGAATCGAGGAGTATAGTAAACTCCGCCTGCATGGCGAACTTCCGGCTTTGGCTCGGCCTCAACATTATTTTGTTTTACGGTAATGGTACTTCCCAGAAAGCGTTCATAGATTATACCCAGCAAATCATCCCCGATTGCTTCGAATCTATAAGCACCTTCTGGTGGATAAAGTGAACGAATAAAATCAGCAAGTAACTCAGGTGGTATCTTAAGTTGTTCTGAAAAATGAGGTTTGAAAATGTAGCCGTTATATTCTTCATCGAAACGTCGAAATTTTTTTGTAAGCTCAGAATAAAGGTCTATGCGATTTTTTGAGCAAGAGTTCAAAATATCACGGAGTTCTCCATAAGGAGTAATATCCCTGTCTTCGCAAACACGTATAAACACAAGGCGATCAATAAGGCGTTGTGTTGCTTCTGTGAGGCGTGCAGCACCATGGTGTGTATTTGCTTCGGGGAAATTATTCCGATTTTCTTTATACAAAGCGCGAGCAAATCGCAATCTGAAATCTTCGAGATGTTGTAAAAAAACACGGTCAACAGGTTCGGTTCCACGGAGGTCAATTAGCATTCGGTCGATACCACGAATTCGCCTACCTGCCCGTACCTTCTTTATCTTAGCAAGAAGTTGCTCCAGCGATTCGCTGGCCACTTCACTTCGGCTGAATGTTTTCCAGAGAACATCCCATTGAGTCGTATAGTCTTCGAAACGAATATCGAAATCACTAATGATCCCTCTGTTTGGTTCAGTATGATAAGGCTTCATTGTTGCGTCAAACAAGCGGAATTGTTCAAAGTTTGTGAGTACAACAAATGGAATCTGTGCACTCCATGCGTATGTCTTGGCTTGAAAGATCGCATCTCTATCGGTCAAAATGTTAATATATGGAGGCTTTGCTTCCACAACGAATTTCGGAAATCCGCCAATTCTGAAAATATAGTCCGGCCGACGAGATCTCATCCGCTCACCTTCCAACGTCCCGACTGTTGCTTCAAGAACCACGTCTTTCTCTGCCAATGAGCGGTGCGCATCGTTGGCTACATCCCATCTAAGAAGCTTCCAAAATGTGTCAATATATTCTTGGCGGATGACTGCCTCAGGTGTGTGCTCGTCGCGTAAATTACGCAGGTTCGCGCGAAATCCTTCCACCAAAGAATGGATATCTTCAATGCTTCCTTGTAAAGTACAATTTTCCATCACTGGAAATTCTCCGCCATTTCCTAAATTATCTCTGTTAAATCCAAACCTCTCAAAAACTCAAAATTAACACCCCAGCCAAACAAAATCAAGCAGATTTTTTACCAAAAAGATACCCAACCCAAACCCAGCTAATTACCACCGAGCTAACCCTGTTTACCACCGATCTAAACCGGCTGTCATTCACCAAAGCTCGTAGTCCTTTTGACTAATCAAAAGGACTACATACATTATCCTTCCAATCGCTTTCAGTCAGCTTAAAAAACAGCCCAATATGATTGGCCTGGTGGTCGAAGGCAGAAGCTCGCGACAAAGCTCGCTTTGGGAGCGGCTATGCCTGAGAACACAAAGCTGACCTTCTCCGTTTAATCTATGCAATATGTGTTTAAAATCCGTGTAATCCGTGAAATCCGTGGTTCCCACCCCAGCCAACGAAAATCAAGCAGATTTTCCCCGAAAACACACGAAAATCAACACCCCCCACGGCTGGCCAATAACTAATACCATCTTGTGTCTTGAGTCTGTAGTCTTTTGTCTATCGTTTCCAGTGCCGTCTCTCGGACAATTTTCCATAAAAATGCGGATTTCACTTGTTTTTTGGACTATCTATCTTATAATACATATCTAACTAATGGATTAGGGTCACAATAAATCGTCAATCGTCAATAATCAATCAGAAAGGGGGGTTCACAATGGCCAACGAAACCCAAAATTTATCCAGCTTGTCCCCGAATGTCGTAGCCGGGGATCCAGTTGGCTCATCAGGCGGAAATCAGCGGGAAACGGGGACAGAGTCTAAGCCGTGACCCGTCGCTCGGTGTTCGTGATCCGGATATGTGTTGATGCATGGCCAGATCCTTCGGCTTCGCTCAAGATGAAAGGTTAAGGATATACTTTGCCATTTTTGGTTTGCGGCTGAGGAGTTCGGTGAAGTGGTGAATTAAAACCGTCTCAATTTCTATCAGCGTTTTTTCCTGCGATTCGGCAATCAGTTTCAGATTACTCAGGGAAGGAAGGAGTCCCAGGACGTGGGGAACCCCCTGCGGTGCCGGGGGCTAACCAATAAGGAAAAGCCTGGCTGTGCCAGGTTTTGTTTTTTAATTGACCCCCAAATAAATTTGGGGGCTAAATACAAAGACAACCCCGCCCACAGGTGGCGGGGCTAACCATTATTTGAGATTGCTTCGGTGCCTTATAGGCACGTAAGTATTTGCTCGCAATGACCGCGAGGATGACCGAATGGGCGATTCAAAGAAGTATTCCGCCCCTTGGTGTTTCCGTATTTGGTTAGATAAAATAGCGGAAAAGACCGTAAAAGTCAAAGAGAAAAAAATAACGGCCCAGAAACCCCGCAATTCCCGCCAAATTAATTACCAATTCCTACCACTTACCTTCTTTTTTTTCACGATAACAAATGTTGTACAATTTCCATCGCATGGAGCCGATAGAGTTCATAATCACTGAAGATCTCATGGAGTTTTATCTTTTCTTTCGAGGAAGAATTAGAACTGTCCTGATCTGGTTGCCTACTACCCGCTGGATGAGGGAAGCGGCAACATCGCTGCAGACGCCTCCGGCAACGGGCACGACGGCGCGACTCAGGGTACGCCGAGTTGGACAGAGGGGGCCCCCCCGGTTTCGGGAGCGCGCTGTATCATGAGAACGGCATAGGGTATGTTGACTTGGGAACGTGGAATCCTTCGGAAGGAACGGGCCAGCTTACAGTTGCACTGTGGGCCAGATACGATGGACAGATTGCTAACTGGCAGGGACTGATCGGCAAAAGGGACACTTGGACTCCAGACGGATGTATGTGGATACTTGAGATTAGGGCCAATCAAGTAATCAATTTTATCCGGAACGGCGATACGGTAACTTTTCCCGGTGTTACTTTGCCCGTGGGGGAATGGGCGCACGTGGCCGTTACATTCGATGGAACCATCCAAGTTTTCTATATCAACGGTGAGGAGGTCGGTCGGGCCGAATGGTCCCTCGGTCCAGCAACGGATGCGGGGATGCGCTTTGGGTGCGACCGCCCAAACGGGTCGAATCCATTTCACGGTGCTCTTGATGAAGTAATGCTCTACAACCGGGCTTTGTCTGACCTTGAGGTACTCGACCTCGTGAGCAACGAGTAAAATTGCCGTTCTCGATTGAGGAAGAGCCGAATCAGGACGGCACGGTGGAACTGAAGGACTATGCTCTGCTGATAGAGAAGTTGGCTTGATGAGGTAATGTGGCCGGAGCCATAGAGCGTAGTCGCAAGGCCAAGCATGACGCCATTCCTATTAGAGGAGAAAAATCATGAGTAGACCATATTCTGACCCGGAAACCACCAGACACACAACCGCGAGCATACAGCCTATCGAAGCCCGGCGAGGTCACGAGGCGCGAGCGACGGATCACGCGCGGCTAGCGACAGATCAATAGTCTTTGAACCCTCTCATCCAGTCGGGCCAGTCGGCGGGGTCGCAGCCGCCGGCTTTGGTCCAGGGACCGGCGATGTTGAAACTCCTGCTCCACTTGAAGGTCCAGAGCTCCTTGAGTCGCCCATCTTCTTCAAACTGCCCTTTTGTCGGCGTAATCAAATACAAAGCTTTCAAATATTTTCAAATTCCAGTGTCGATAGAGTCCCTATTCTCCTACCCGCCCATGTGAATCGGTCTGAGTGCTCAATGATCTAATTTCAGCACAGTTCTAATAAAATTCACTACTAAACGGTTATAATGCATTCCACCAATACCATGTCGTGATCTTGGATAAATCATAGTTTCAAAATCTTTATCAGTTTGCTGCAGTGCATTTATAAACTTGTAAGTATTTTCAATATGCACATTGTCATCAATTGCTCCGTGCACAATTAAAAGTTTACCGTGCAGGTTCTTAGCTGCCTTTATCACAGAAGTCTTTTCATATCCTTCCGGGTTATTCTGTGGTATGTCCATGTACCGCTCTGTATAGATAGTATCATATAAGTGCCAGTCAGTGACAGGTGCTCCGGCAATGCCGCCGGCAAACAGCTCACTATGAGTCAGTGCATATGCCGTCATAAATCCACCATAGCTGTGCCCGCTCATCCCTATTCTTTCACCATCGACATAAGGCCTGTTCTTCAGCCACTCGATGGCCTCTTCAATATCTTTCAGCTCCTGTACGCCGAGCTGTTTATATGCAGCCCAAGCCGAACGCGCACCTTTACCGCTGGCGCTGCGCGGGTCACAGCGAAATACAAGCATACCCATCTGGACCAGCATATTGTTGCGCGCCATCCCCCCACTCCATGCATTACGTATCGTCGGCGAATGTGGACCACCATACGTCATGAACCACACCGGATACTTTCTGTTACTATCAAAATCCGGCGGTTTGACCAGGCTTGCTTCCAGCAAGAAACCATCTCTCGTTTCAATCTGAAATTGCTCGTATTTGCCAAATCGGTACTCCTCCAGCTTATAAACAGGATTTGTATCCAGCATCCGTATTTTTCTTCTATTCATACCGTACAGCGCAACCTTTGTTGGCGTAGAGCTGTTACTCCATGTATCAATAAAGTACTTGCCGTTTGGACTTACATTGACACGATGATTGCCGCGCGGTTTTGTTAGACGCTTGATTTTGCCACCGCTTAACTTCACACGGTAAAGATTTTCAGCAATGTGCGAATCACGTGTCCCGGTAAAATAAACCCAGCCGTTCTTTTCATCCACGTGGTCAAGCCGCCTTGCCTCCCACTTGCCTTTAGTTACCGCATGCTTCAACTTTCCCTCCTTATCATATAGATATAAATGTTTCCAACCGTTCCGTTGGCTAAACCAAAGAAAGGACCCATCCGATAGAAATTTTGGACTTTCCGGTACATCAACCCACGCATCGGTTGTTTCACGCA
>Ga0307430_1002176_pt1 | contig 13315 bp, 13 predicted proteins | sample SalMarWE160130MG_FD_202159 | JGI IMG/M metagenome (GOLD analysis project Ga0307430, IMG submission 202159) | Salt marsh sediment microbial communities from the Plum Island Ecosystem LTER, Massachusetts, United States - WE1603-130 | ecosystem: Environmental > Aquatic > Marine > Intertidal zone >... | reverse complement strand
CTCTAAAACTATAACAGGTCCAAATACCTCTCTTATTCCCGGAATCGTTTTAACTAACTTTAAATCTTCGTTTGATCTCATTTCTTTGTTTATCCATTTCTTTAATTCTATTTCCATCTCTTCAAAAACTCCTTTCAATTGAAGATGATATCGGAGAAGTTTATCCGCTCTTTTATCTGAAAGTTCGATCTCTTCCAGCCACATGTTGCCGTATTTACCGAATATGTATTTGGTGTATTTGGGGTCAAATCTCAACACTTGACAAATTTGTATTTGTGTATTTGGGGTCAAATCTCAACACTTGGTGTATTTGGGGGTGTATTTGGGGTCAAATCTCAACACTTGACAAATTAATTCATCAGATTAAAGTTATTACATGGCAAGGCCATTACGGATACAATATCCCGGTGCTTATTATCATTTGACATGCAGGGGAAACGACAGAAAGAGGATTTTTGGTGATGATAAGGATAGTGGTATATTTGGTGTATTTGGGGTCATATATTTGGTGTATTTGTGTATTTGGGGTCAAATCTCAACATATATTTGTATATTTGGGGTCATATATTTGGGGTCAAATCTCGACATTGGACAATTTACCACTCAACCAATTGACTTCTCATAAACATATCTTAATATATGTTTATGAAGGGTTTTAAACCAAATAAAAACTCTGTGCTCTCTGTGGCTCTGTGTGAGAATAAAAAATACGAAGCATTCGGAAATTTAAAATGGTCCAGTGGTACTTATTCGGACAACCGTGAATTCACCTCAAAAGAAAAAGATCCTACAGGATTCCATTACTTTGGCGCGAGGTATTATAGCGGTGACATCGGAAGATTCCTGAGTCCTGATCCGCATTCGTTGATGCCGGGGAATTTGAAGTTATATAACCCACAAACATTGAATCCGTATGTGTACTGCCATAATGATCCCTTGAATTATTTTGACCCTTCGGGTTTAGAGGAAGAGGAAATTATTCGTAGGCGGAACTTTTTCGTAATTCTTTGGGATGCTTTTGTTGATGCTGTTAGTTCTTCTGGTCCTGTCAGAGGACCTGAAGCAGCTAAAAGGGGTATAGATGCAATTCAATCATCAGACGAACAGTTCAGAGAAGAGACGAAACAACTGGGAGAAGAGATACCTAAGTATCAAGATCCTAAGGAGTTACGTAACCGTTTTCAACAAAATAATTCACAGAGCAAAGCAGACAATAGGTCAGATACAAATGATAGTGGAACTCAGAAGAATGAGGGTCAGAATAAAGAAGGAAGGAGTTCTTGGCAAAAGGTAAAAGATTCTTTTAATCGTGGAAAGGAAGCGGCGAAAGAAAATATAGAAGAAGGAATTAAAGATGTATATGATATAGATGAAAAAACTCCTCAGGATTATTATGCTCCTAATCCTCTTGGCGATTGAAAAATGAATGATGACGGAAATTTAATGAGCCTAAAAGAAATTTTAAATACTTAATTCTAAAATTGCAATAGCTTATAGAGACACATAAAAAAACGGCTTGCAAAAAGAATTTGTCGAAACTCACTGGAAATTTAAAGCTTTTCATATAATATATATTATGCAGGTAAAAATAGAATGATTTTTTTTGAGTTTATATTGTTGTTTCTCCTGTTAAGTAATGACTCAAACGAAATTAATTCTCCCGATAAGTTATTGGATTTGGCTAGAACCGGATTGGAATACAAGCAGGATATGTATGCTTTAGCTAAGCTAAGGTATGTTGTAAGAAAATATCCTGAAAGTGAATATTCCAACGAAGCATTCAAGGAATTGTATAATTATTACAAAGAAAAGGGTGGTTTTATCAACGCTTTTATGATTCTAGAGGAATTCCGAATGCAATTTTCGGACGATCCTTTTATTGCGGGAAAATTAGACGAGTTAGCTTGGTTATACTTTAAGTCAGGTGATTACGAAGGAGCCCTCCGAATATATCATAAACTATCATCAGATTATCCAGAAAGTGAGTATACTAAGGACATCGAGGATTTAGTTTTATATGTTGAGCGTGTAACCATGAGTAGCAGTAGTATTCTTGGAAATTTTTTATGGAAAGTCCGACTTTCTTTAGAATCTTTACTTGATAAGTTTGAAATTCCTTATGAGATTTCTGAAGAATTATATTTTCTTCTTCTTAAATTATTTATTTTTCTTTTTATTATGATGCTTTCATATATCTTATTCCTTTCCCAAAAGCAAAACCAGCAGCTAAAATTTTGGTCTTCTAAGGATTTTGCATTTATTATTCTCTTTTTCTGCAGTTTTGTGCTTTTTGTTATCTTTTATTTTGTCAACCATATTTTTCTTAGTGATAATATAGAAGATTTTCCAAATATGTTCCGATCTCTGCTATTAATTCTTTTAGCATTTTTTTTGTTCAAAAAGAACAATCCCGACTTTAAAAAATATTTCCATTTGAATCTTACGGAACTAAAGAAATCTTTAGTTATATTTTTTTTAGGATTTATAGTTCTTTCTATTTTTATAGTATTTTCAGGTATGGCTTATTCAAAAACAAGTGCAGCTATAGTTTCGAGAAACCTTGAAGGAGATTTTAGATTAAATCTTTCTTTCCCTTCTCTGACTTTTTATTATTTCCTTAGTCTAGTTTTATTTGCCCCGATTGTGGAAGAAATTGCTTATAGAGGGTTGCTATATGAATCATTAAAGAAAAAAACGAGTATAGTTTATGGTATTATGTTTTCTTCTTTGATTTTTGCTTTTATACATGAATTTACAAATATAACTTTCTTTAGCTTTTTTATACTAGGAATAATTTATGCCCTTATTTTTCAGAAAACCAGATCTTTAACGTTAGCCATATTGGTTCACTCCTTCACAAATCTTTTGAGTCTACTAGGCTATTTAAATTATTGAATTTTACTATTAGATAGCTACTTGAATTCTTCATTGTTGCTTTCATTTTTGCTTATTTAAATGTTCTATAAGTTCATTTATTTCTTTTAATTTTGTTTTTGCTAAAGTGTTACCAGGATTCAGTTCTATTGATTTTTCCAAGTCTTTAGTGGCTTTTTCAAGTTCTCCCTTTTTGGCAAAAGTAATTCCTCTATAAGAATAAGCTTTGTAATCGTTGGGTTCTAATTCTATCGTTTTATTAAATCCAGTAATTGCTTTATCAAGTTCTTCTATTCGCATGTAAACAAATGCTCTATAACCATAAGCTTCATAATCTGAGGAATCTAACTCAATTGTTGAGGTAAAGTCAGCTATAGCTTCTCCGTACATATTTTTTTCAAAGAAAGCAATTCCTCTGTAATAGTAGAAGTCGGGATTATCAGATTTTAGTTTTATAGCCCTGGTGAAATCAGCGATAGCTTCATCGTATATTTCCTTTAATAAAAAAGCAAATCCTCTATTGTAGTAACTATTATATTCATTGGGTCTTAGTCTTATTCCTTTAGTGAAATCAGCGATAGCTTCATTATACAACTCGTTGTTTATATAGCATTTCCCTCTCCAGTAGTAAGCATAATATTCATCGGGTTTTAGTTTTATTGTTTCAGTAAAATCAGCTACTGCTTCGCTGTACATTTCCTTACCAATGAAGGAGCGACCTCTCCAATAATAAACATTAGCGGAATCGGGTTCCAATTTTATTGCTTCAGTAAAATCGGATATAGCCTCCTTGTAGTTACTGTTGTTGTATTCAGCAGTGCCTCTATTATATATAAATTTATATTCTTTTGGTTTTAGTTCAATAGCTTTAGAATAATCCTTTATCGCTTTTTCATAGTCATCTTCATAAAAATGGCAATCTCCGCGATAATTATAGAGTTCAGCATCTTCAGGTAAAAATTTAACTGCTTTTGTAAAATCATCAATTGCTTTATCGTACTCGTCTTTGCTATATATGTACCCTCTATTGTAGTATGCTTCTGCATTTTTTGGATTAAGCTTAATGGCATTTGTGTAGTTTTTAATTGCTTCCTCTATTTTGTTTAATTTGTGATAAGAAACACCCAAATTAAAATATAATCTACTTAGAGCAATATTATTGTCCATTAAGTTTTTATATTTCATAGCTTTGTTAAACATTTCAATGGCTTTCTCATGTTCATTCTGACTGCCTTTTGCCGCTCCAATTCCAATTAAAATAAGACCTATTGTTTTATTTTGATTTGCTTTTAAACATGAATCGTATACTTCCGAATAAAGATTTTCAGACTCTTTGAACTTTTCTTTACTATATAAAGAATCTGCTTTTTTAACAATAGATTGGATTTTAGCGTTTTTTTCTTTTGATAAAAACTTAGATATGTTAGCTTGATAGGATACGGGTAGTTGTACTTCTGATTTTTTTTCTTCTTCTTCGAGAACGTCAGTTTTCTTTAATTTAGAAACAATTAACCAAGTAGCTATACCAATAATCAGAACAATTAAAATAATTATCTTTATATTTTTAGTTTTCTTTTTGAATTGCATTGCCTAAATAAATTACTTATTATGTATTATATGTCAAGGGGAGCCAGTGTAATTGGGGTCAAATCTTAAGTGTATTTGGTGTATTTGGGGTCAAATCTCAATGTATTTGGGGTCAAATGTATTTGGGGTCAAAAATGTATTTGGGGTCAAATCTCAACACTTGACAAATTAATTAATAGTGTATTTAGTAGAATGACCTCTTCCTCAACTAATTGACTTTTTCTCAATGTATTTGGGGTCAAATCTCAACACTTAACAAATTAATTCATCATATTAAAATTATTACATGGCAAGGCCATTACGGATACAATATCCCGGTGCTTATTATCATTTGACATGCAGGGGAAACGACAGAAAGAGGATTTTTGGTGATGATAAGGATAGTGGTATATTTGGTGTATTTGGGGTCATATATTTGGTGTATTTGTGTATTTGGGGTCAAATCTCAACATATATTTGTATATTTGGGGTCATATATTTGGGGTCAAATCTCGACATTGGACAATTTACCACTCAACCAATTGACTTCTCATAAACATATCTTAATATATGTTTATGAAGGGTTTTAAACCAAATAAAAACTCTGTGCTCTCTGTGGCTCTGTGTGAGAATAAAAAATACGAAGCATTCGGAAATTTAAAATGGTCCAGTGGTACTTATTCGGACAACCGTGAATTTACCTCAAAAGAAAAAGATCCTACAGGATTCCATTACTTTGGCGCGAGGTACTACAGCGGGGATATCGGAAGATTCCTGAGCCCTGATCCTATTTCAATACATCCTTTCCTTTTAGATTTAGGTCATCCTCAGACGTTAAATCCTTATGTTTATTGCCACAATGATCCGGTTAATTATCTGGATCCGTTAGGGTTGGATGAGGTAGATTTTGATGAACCGGAAATATACTACAAAGGGGAAGGTACTACTGTAACTGCCCCTCGCGATCACTTTGACGCTTATAACTGGGGGAGCGATTATCAGTTTTTCAGTCAAAGACCAGGTAGTAGTGGATGGCAGGAGGGTTGGAGATCGCAGTCGCCCGATTTCTTTAGTCTTACTGGTAACATTGGAATTCCCCATACACTAAATCTTCTTGGAGTGAGCGTTCAATTAACATTAGACAGGTATGGAAATCTGTATCTTGGAGCAGGTCCCACTCTTGGAAAAGCTTTGACATTAATTTCTGGTAGTGTATCAGCAGGGAATATAATGAAGACAAACCTGCTCTACAGAATGCCAACTGAGGCAGAACTTTCGAAGTTCTTGACTAGACATGGCTTTGAGTTCAGCGGAGGCTCTATAATTGGTGTGCAATGGGATTATGTACCTAAAACTGGTGGGGCTGGAGAATATGGTTTTTATAGCCCTCAGATAGGAGCAACATATCTCTATAGTAAGAAGCTTCTTAAACTTAAATAATTTGAATGGTAAATTCTAAAGGAGATAACAATGGATATCGTGAATTTAGATAAATCTGATATAATATTCTTTTTAGTCATCGGCATTTTTCTCTTCAGTGTAGGAGTATTAATATTATTGTTTCCTTATAAAACTCAAAATTTGGCTATTCAAAATTTATCAAAATACAATCAGAGCCGGTATTTTGATATTTCTTCCTATGTAGATTGGGTAAAAAGCCGATCTTATATTATATTTGTTAGGATAATGGGTTTTCTTTTCGTTTGTATGGGCTCCTTTATTTTTTATGTTTTGATTAAAGGAATTCAAGAATAGAGGAAAATCGCAGTAAAGGTGACTTTTTAAAACGTTAGGGAGTAACGGTGGTGTAAATGGGGTCAAATCTCAACACTTGACAAATTCCACTCAACCAATTGACTTTCTCCTAATTTTATGGTGTAAATGTTAATTGGGGTCAAATCTCAATATGTATTTGGGGTCAAATCTCAACACTTGACAAATTAATTAATAGTGTATTTAGTAGAATGAGCTCTTCCCCAACCAATTGACTTTCTCCCGAATTCATCTTAATATGTTTCCATGGATAGCTTTAAACAAAATAAAAACTCCGTGTTCTCTGTGTCTCAGTGTGAGAATAAAAAATACGAAGCATTTGGGAATTTAGTTTGTGTATTTGGTGTGTATTTGGTGTATTTGGGGTCAAATCTCAACACTTGACAAATTAATTAATAGTGTATTTAGTAGAATGAGCTCTTCCCCAACCAATTGACTTTCTCCCGAATTCATCTTAATATGTTTCCATGGATAGTTTTAAACAAAATAAAAACTCCGTGTTCTCTGCGGCTCAGTGTGAGAATAAGAAATACGAAGCATTCGGGAATTTAATCTGGGCTGATGGGACTTATGAGGACAAGAGAGAATTCACAGGAAAAGAAAAAGACCCGACAGGTTTCCATTATTTCGGCGCAAGGTATTACAGCGGCGATATCGGAAGATTCCTGAGTCCTGATCCGCATACGCTCATGCCGGGGAATATAAATTTAGCTAACCCACAGGATTTAAATCCTTATGTTTATTGCTTAAATAATCCATTAACTTTTGTTGATCCCACTGGATTGTATGTAGTACGACCTGAAAGTAGACTATTAACAGCAGCAATTAGATTAGTATATAGAACTTCAGCTACATATAGAGCTCAACACAATATAGCATTTAATAATAAAGAACAAAGAGTTGTATTTACGGCTAATGATCGTATAGGGGACAGGGGTTATACAGTTTCAGGTTTTCCCGAATTTGGAGACATTAAGGTTCAGACGATAACATACATTAATACCTCAAAGGATGGTGGAATTAATACGGCAAATAGCGAAGCAGTTAAAATTGCGGGACATGAGATGACTCATGCCAATGAACAGGGGTTATTAAGATCTAAGAAGGAATTGGAGGACCGCTATAATCCAGAGAAAAATGATGATGTTATTACAACGAGAGATGGCAAAGGTAGGTGCACTAAAGGTGCAAGAAAAAATGAGTCTGAAATAGGAAAAGAATATTATCATAATACCGGAGAAGATAAAATATATCAGGATATGTCTAATGACGAACTTGACAAACTATTGTTTAACAGTAGGTAATGGGGGGGTAAAATAAAAAATGAATAAGTTTTTTTTGATCACTTTTCTTCTGATTGTTACTTCTTGTTCTGCATATGACGAAAATTATAATATATTCATTGACAGGGAATCTCGAAAATTATCTGTGGTTAGGGATAATAAAACAGTGTTTGAAACCCAAACGAGCTATTGGAATATTAATAGAGATTATATTACAGAAGTTATAATAAGTGAGAATGAGATAAAAACATATCTTTATGATTGTATAAAAAATAAACTAACAGAGTATCCTTTTGATCATGAGATCAAACTGAAGGGTAATGTTTTAGGTAGATTACACAAAAGAGATTTTATAGATTATAACTTTGATTTATTGCTTGGTAAAAAAACGCTATTCTTTTATTTCGCTTATGGGCCAAAACCAGGAATTTATAGTATGAATTTAGAGGAAAAGGGAAATTCTATTAATTTAGTATATGAGACACGAGAAGACATACGCTTTCTTGAGGTTTCAGATGAATATCTCTGCTTTATAAGTTATTTTGATAGTCTTTGGGTAAAATCTTTCAAAAATGATTCTTTATATGGTATGTGCTTGTCGGATCTTTGTGAAGCTATGGCAAAAGGTTTAGCCTTTCCAGCATCTAACACGCATCCAACAGGTTTCTTATTAATTGACCCGAATAAGTTACTTGTTGGATTATCTAACGAGACTTTCTATATATTAAATTTAAATGATCTAACAAAGAAAGATTTTAAAAGTTCGATACATCCTTCATATGATGGAAATTGCTTTTCGGAGAGAAAATTGTATTACTATACAGAGGAATTAGGAGAAGAAGTAGGCGTTGTTAACAAAATCTCGATTAATAGTCTTGATTTAGATTCATACGAGATTGATTCTAATATTTTCGAAATTTCAAAGCCAGAAGACTATTATAGCATCTATGTTTATTTCTACTCAATAGATAGAGAGAATAAATTACATCTATATCTATCCAAAACAAAGAGAAGTCTTGACGAGATAAAAGAATTTGATGAATGGTTTGATTATATTATTTATGATTTAAAAGAAAGAAAGGTAGTATCAAAGAAAGAAAATTTAGATAAAATAGAGAGATATTTATTGAGATAATTGGGGTTTCTGGGGTCAAATGGGGGTTTCTGGGGTCAAATCTCAACATGGTGTAATTGTATATTTGGGGTCAAATCTCAACACTTGACAATAGTATATTTGTGTATTTGGGGTCAAATCTCTGTATTTGGTGTATTTGGGGTCAAATCTCGACACTTGACAATATACCATTGGTACCATTGGTGTACCTGTGTGTACCTGTGGGGTCAAATCTCAACACTTGACAAATTAATTCATAGTGTATTTAGTAGAATGAGCTCTTCCCCAACCAATTGACTTTCTCCCGAATTCATCTTAATATGTTTCCATGGATAGTTTTAAACAAAATAAAAACTCCGTGTTCTCTGCGGCTCAGTGTGAGAATAAGAAATACGAAGCATTCGGGAATTTAATCTGGGCTGATGGGACTTATGAGGACAATCGTGAATTCACATGTATTTGGGGTCAAATCTCAACACTTGACAAATTAATTCATAGTGTATTTAGTAGAATGAGCTCTTCCCCAACCAATTGACTTTCTCCCGAATTCATCTTAATATGTTTCCATGGATAGTTTTAAACAAAATAAAAACTCCGTGTTCTCTGCGGCTCAGTGTGAGAATAAGAAATACGAAGCATTTGGAAATTTAATCTGGTCTGAAGGGACGCTTGAAGACAACCGTGAATTCACCTCAAAAGAAAAAGATCCTACAGGATTCCATTACTTTGGCGCGAGGTACTACAGCGGGGATATCGGAAGATTCCTGAGCCCCGATCCGCATACCTTGAGTCCGTGGGGTTTTGAACTTACTGACCCTCAGACATTGAATCCGTATGTGTACTGTACAAACGATCCGTTATATTATTTTGATCCAAATGGCTTATACCGCACACAAACAAATAATATAGTATGCCCCGTTACTCGTGGTTTAGTGTTTTTTGAAGCTGGTATTTCTATGGTTCCGGTGGTCAGCCTATGGTGGGTAGGCGTACGACGCTTTGGTGTTGACGACGAACAATCTTTCATAGAGTACACAACCGGCGTAGATTGGTTGTGGGGTGTACTGGGAATGGGAGGTGCTCCAACGAGTATAGGTATGGGAGCTGTTACCGCAACTGGTATTTTGTGGGGATTGAATGAAGCGGCTAATGACAGAATCACCTTGGGTATGTTTGCGGCAAAACATCCTGGAACAGTAATCAGTGGTGGCAGAATAGATCTTAATAAAATAGAATCAAAGAATAAGGCAGAAATAATAACGGAACAAGCAAAAATACAAAGAGCAAAGGAAGAACTTATAGGAATGGAAAAGTTTGCGAAAGAGATAAGAAAAGGGAGAAAAGCAGAAGATCTTGTTCATAGTGGCGGTGGTCCGTTTCCCGACAAATATCTTGAATATTATAACAAATATAAAGAGAACCAGAAGGATCAAGCCGGCGGATATTATGATAATGGTATATATCACGATGAACATGGCTTATATACTGCCTATTAAATCGTGAAATTGGAGTATAGCAGGAGGTAGGGCTAATATAATGATAAAAGAAATAAATATATCCATACTTTTTCTTATAATCTTAAATGGATGTAATTCGAAAGAAGAAAAATTGCCACCTAATATAGACTTTACTAATACGATTCTCTTTACGGCGGATACCAGCAGTAATATGCTTACAGGTCCCCAGATATTTGCCGTTAAAGTGGATTCTCCTCATACTCTACATCAGCTAACCAATACAAGATATCCTCTTGAAAACTCTGTCTGGCTTCCGGATGGTTCAGGAATCGTATTTCTTGGAACAAGATTTGATAATAATTTTATGGGTAGCTTCGGTGTGGACAGACATATTGGTTGGGAGGATTATCCGGATATCTATATTATGGATATAACGGAAACAAGGAGAATAATTAGATGCTGGCATAATATGACAAAGAGTGAAAAAGAGAAGTATAAGGAACTAGAGGGGACTATCATTTCTATAGCGCCTACTTCCTCTGGGGAGATTATATATAATCTTAGCGGATATAAGTTGGTAGTTCATGATACTCTTCAGTCCAAAATTTCTTTTAATGTCATAAAAATACCGCCTAAGGAATTAGCTCCTTTTTATGGTAACTTTTCGCTTTCCCCAGATGGAAAGGAAGTTGCTTTTGCTACACAATTAGAGCCAGAGCAAAAAAGGCTTTCTTATACTCTTCCAGACTCCCTTAGCAGAGGGAAATACGAAGCTTCAATCTCAAAGATATTTGTAATGAGTTTAGAAGATGGAAAATATAAAAGGTTAACTTATAATAACTTTCCTGAAGGTACTCCTTGCTGGTCTAATGACGGTGAAAAAATCTATTTTAGTAGAACTAATGATTGGAGTATAAAAACAGACTCTAAAGATTTCGCAAGTGACATTTTTGTGATGGATAGTGATGGTAGAAATCAGGAGAACCTGACAGATTCACCTGATATATCCGAAATCTCTCCCATGGTATCCCCTGATGATAAGTTTATTGTGTATATTACCGAGGAAAGGAAGCACGATAAATATTATACCGAAATCTGGGTTATGAATAATGATGGAACGAATAAAAGAAAAATTATAGGGATTCACTCTTACCTTCGTGGTGCGATCTCCTGGTATCCGAAAAAGTAACGAGGGGTAAGTATAAATAATGATAGCTTTAAAAGAAGACGAATTAAAGGGCAAAAAAGTAATAGTGTATTTGGTGTATTTGGGGTCTGTATTTGGGTCAAATCTCAACACTTGTATTTGGGGTCGAATGTATTCAATAATCCATTGCTATATATTGACCCTGATGGAAAGTTTAAGGTCTTTGCAGATATAGTATACTGGGGCGATTTCAAGGGAGAAGGAGAGGTTTACTATAGATTTGAATTTAAATCTTGGTTTCGTCCTTCTGGTCCAGACTATATGCCTAGAAATAGACCTCAGCCTCCTACGTCACTTCCGGATGCAGTTAAGACTTTGCTTGAAACTCTTGGAATTAAAAGAACTGGTGCCGGAAGAGTTAGATCTGGTAATGAAGATACGGATTTTGGATTAGAAGTTATGGAACGGGTTACCGATCGGAAAGCGGAGAAAATTTACAGAGAGATGTTTGGTACCCGTGAGAGAATTACAAGACAAGAAGCAGAGGAATTTTTAAAGAGAGTTAAAGGAGAAGTTAAAAGAGCTGAAGATTTGTATGAGTATGATAAATTGTTGGATGAAGCCGACGCAGATGCAAGGGAGTCCGGGTGGAACAGGTTTTGGGATAAGGCTTTTGAGAGGGAGTCAGGTTCCGGTCTTGATAGTTATAAAGATGATGATGGGTTGATTGATGCTACAAAAATGTAAAAATAAGGCTTTTAATACTAATATATGAATACAAAATATAAAACAATATTTATTTTATTGTTTATGTGCTTATTAACTTGTGCGAGAAAAACTAAAACGGAAAATTTGCTCAAGGACGACAGTTATCTTCCTCTTGCTATAGGTAATTGCTGGCGATATAGGAAATATCCCGGTTATGGAGTGTTTGAGTACGATATAGAAGAAACAAAAGTCATAGATACAGTTAGAGTAAATGATACATTATTTTACAAATTAACAAAATATCCTCGAAATGAAGATAATCGTGGTTTTTTTCTATATAAAGACTCTGTGGGTAACATTTGGGCAAAAGACTCCTTGTTGGGACCTTCGTGGTTATACCAAAAAAAACTTGAAAAGAATCTGGAATACATACATCAATACAGTGATAATGATAGTTTCAGAAAAAGTTTTATTTCAGTAGATACAATAAAAGTACCGGCTGGCGAATTTGAATGTTTGAAATTCAAAGTTACTCCTTTAAATGATACAATTGTACCTCCTTTTTACAGATGGTATAGTAAAGGAGTAGGGCATGTGATGACAAAGCTTGAAAGCAAGGAAATTGGAGTAGTTATGAAGATATTAGTTAGAGCCAAGGTTAATGGCGTTAAATATCCATAATATTGGAATTTAATAGATGATTAAGAAAAGAAATTTTACGGTGGAGTAAAGAAATAATGTGGTGGATGAGAGGTCTTATCAAACAAATCATTCTTCTTGCTTTTATAATATTTGCTTCATTTTTTGCAAAAAAACGCTTAAGAAAAAAACCTCCCTTTTATTCTCTCTTAATTTGGCTCATCGGGATGGCAATGATTCCTGTCAGTGGTTACTTTTTTATGATATTAAGACTAGGTCGTTTTCTAGGTGAACATGGAACAGTGTGTCTAATGATAATAATATCTTCTATATTCGGTGGATACATGTTAGAGAGGAAAGGATGGCTTATTGGGTTCCTCATTGGCGTTCCCTGGGTACTTTTTTATCTTACAGCTTTTGTGGTTTTGTCGATTGTAGATCTTTTGATACTTTTTGCTTTATTTACAATTGGGATTTTTGGGGGGATATTGGGAGAAATTATTGCTAAGAGGATTAAAAGAAATTGACGGGGGAGATTTTATCAATATCAACGGGTGCAATATCAATGTATCTGGGGTCAAATCTCAATGGGTGTATTTGTGTATTTGGGGTCAAATCTCAATATATTTGGGGTCAAATCTCAACACTTGACAATAGTATATTTGTGTATTTGGGGTCAAATCTCTGTATTTGGTGTATTTGGGGTCAAATCTCGACACTTGACAATATACCATTGGTACCATTGGTGTACCTG
>Ga0307430_1002172_pt1 | contig 13335 bp, 13 predicted proteins | sample SalMarWE160130MG_FD_202159 | JGI IMG/M metagenome (GOLD analysis project Ga0307430, IMG submission 202159) | Salt marsh sediment microbial communities from the Plum Island Ecosystem LTER, Massachusetts, United States - WE1603-130 | ecosystem: Environmental > Aquatic > Marine > Intertidal zone >... | reverse complement strand
TCTTGACCGACCTGGCGCTCAAGATCATGTATTTCGAGGGGAACCTCACCGGCTACGAGTTGGCCGACCGCATGAGGCTCCCCTACCCCGGCGTAGTGGATCAAGCGCTGGACTTTCTCAAGCGCGAGAAGCTGGTGGAGGTGAAAGGAGCCGGAGGATTCGCAGAGGCTGCCTACCAATACGCCATCTCTCTGAAAGGCCGTGCCATGGGGCGCGAAGCCCTCGACCGCAGCCAATATGCCGGCCCCGCCCCAGTCTCCTTGGACGTCTATTCCGCGTCCATACACAGCCAGACTATGAGCCAGGTCGTCGTCCACCAGCGCACGATGCGCCAAGCGCTATCTCACCTGGTCATCGGCGAAGAAACCTTCGCCCAACTGGGCCCCGCCGTCAACTCGGGCCGATCCGTCTTCCTCTTTGGCCATCCGGGCAACGGCAAGACCGCCATCGCAGAGAGTATCGGTGATATGATACTGGGCGACGCGATGTACATCCCCTACGCCGTCGAGATCGGCGGCCAGATCATCCGCGTCTTTGACTACATCAACCACAAACTGGCCGAAGGCGCAGCCCGCAAGGGTCACGACCCACGCTGGGTGTGCATCCAGCGCCCCGTCATCATGACCGGCGGCGAGCTGACGCTGGAGACGCTCGACCTGGTATACGACGAGACCAACAAGTTCTACGAAGCGCCCTTCCAGATGAAGGCCAACGGCGGCCTGCTGCTGATCGACGACTTTGGCCGCCAGCAGGCCCGCCCCCGCGACCTGCTCAACCGCTGGATCGTCCCGCTGGAAAAGCGCGTAGACTATCTGACGCTGCACACCGGGCGCAAGATCGAGATCCCCTTCGACGTGCTGATCGTCTTTTCGACCAACCTCGCCCCGCGCGACCTGGTGGACGAGGCCTTCCTGCGGCGCATCCGTCACAAGATTGAGATATCAGACCCCTCCTGGGACGAGTACCGCGAGATCTTTCGCCGGGTGTGTGAGAACAAAGGCGTACCTCACGACGACCGTGGGCTGGCCTACCTGATCCAGGAGCACTACCTGAAACCCGATCACCCAAAGCGCGCGTGTCACCCCCGCGACATCGTCGACCAATTGATCGACATCGCCCGCTACCTGAACGTGCAGCCAACCCTGACCAAAGACCTGATCGACCGCGCCTGCGAAGCCTACTTTGTCGAGATCTAGAGTGGTAGATTGGGAAACCGGTAAACTGGTCATCGCCCATCGCGGGGCCAGCGCCGCAGCGCCGGCCAACACGATGGCAGCCTTCGATAAGGCCGTGGAACTGGGCGCCGACGGCATTGAGTTCGACGTCCACCTCTGCGCCGACGGCGTGCCGGTGGTGATCCACGACTTTGCGGTAGACGCCACCACCGACGGCAGCGGCCGCGTAGCGGAGATGACGCTCGCCCAGCTCAAGCAGCTCGACGCGGGCTCCTACTTCGATCCGGCCCACGCCGGCGAGCGCATCCCCACGTTGGAAGAGGTATTGCTAGCTTTCGGGAATCGCCTGCTGCTGAACGTCGAGCTAAAAAGCACGAGCCTGCGCGATAACGGGTTGGAGCGCGCGGTGATCGCCTTGGTCAAGAAATACGGATTGGAAAGCCGCGTGCTCTTTTCGTCCTTCAACCCCTTCTCCCTGCGGCGGGCCAAAAAGATCGCCCCCCACATCCGCGCGGGCCTGCTTTACGCCCCTGACCTGCCGCTCCCCCTGAGCCGCGCCTGGCTGGCCCCCCTGTTCCCCCACGAGGCGCGCCACCCCGAGCACACGATGGTCGATGCGCACACTGTGGCCTGGGCACATCGTCGCGGCTACCGGGTGAACACCTGGACGGTGGACGACCCGGACGAGATGCGCCGCCTGATCGCCCTGGGCGTGGACGGCATCATCACAGACGTGCCCGACGTGCTGCGGGAGGTCCTCAAGAAGAGTCGCCGCGAGCTGCATTCACCTTGAAAGACGGAAACACCATCCCCCTCCCCCAGCCCCTCCCACCTGGGAGGGGAGCGCCGGTTCCTCCCCCACTTTGGGGGAGGTTAGGTGGGGGGACAGCTTCTATTTTCGGAGCAACCTGATGAGTTTGACAAAAGACGACCCCGCGGACTACAGGTCCCGCCCGCTGCACATCGCCCTCCTCCTGACTGACCAGCTGGGCCGCCTCCACCCGTTGATCCTCACGCCCGTGTGGCTGGGGTTGGCGGCCGTCGCGGCTTGGCCGTGGTGGGCGAGGACGAGTCTTGCTCCTACAGCCGCGATCATGGCGTTGACGTTCACCGCTGCCGATGGCCTCAGCCTGGCGCTGCTGCCGCGCCTGGGACGCTCCTTCGGTCCCATCACCCCACCCTTGCTGGGGCTGACCGTCGTCCGCACGGCCCTGACCGCGATAACCGGCCTGCTCTGGCCTACACTCTCCGGGTTGCTGGTGGTCTCTGCCCTGCAACTGGCCATACTTGCCGTCGCCACCTACGCCACGTGGATCGAACCCTTCCGCCTCGGCGTCACGCAGGCCACACTGCGCTCTACAAAGCTGGAGGGCAACGCCCCCCTGCGCCTGCTCCACATCAGCGATCTGCACGTCGAGCGCATCACCCCCCGCGACCGCAAGCTGCTGCGCCAGGTCGAGGAACTGGCCCCGGACGTCATCGTCCTCACCGGCGACTATCTCAACCTGTCGTCAGTCTACGACGGTCGCGCCCACGCCGAGGTGCGCGACCTGCTGGCGCGCCTGTGCGAGATCGCGCCCGTGCCCATCTACGCCATCACCGGAAGCCCACCGGTGGATCGCGCCGAGGTCGTGCCCGCCATCTTTGACGGTTTGCCCATCACCTGGCTGCTGGATGAGACCGCCAAGCTGCACATCGACGGCCACACCCTGTGGATCGCCGGACTGCGCTGCACCCGCGAGCGCCAACTCGACGGGCCGCGCTTGCGCGAGATGCTGGACAACCGTCATTCTGAGGAGCGAGCGGACGCGTGCGTCCGGCGCGACGAAGAATCTCACCTTCCTTTGCAGCAGCGAGATTCTTCGCACCCTCTGGTCGCTCAGAATGATGCAGTATCTCCCTTCACTCTTCTGCTCTACCACTCGCCCGATCTGATGCCGGAGGCGGCGGAACTGGGCGTAGATCTGTATCTCTGCGGTCATACCCACGGCGGGCAGATCCGCCTGCCCCTGTTCGGCGCGGTGATCACCAGCTCCGACTTCTGGAAGCGCTACGAGATGGGGCGCTACGAAGAGAACGGCACAACCCTCTACGTGAGCCGCGGGCTGGGCATGGAAGGCAAAGGCGCTCCCCGCGCCCGTTTCCTCGCCCCGCCGGAAATCGTCCTGTGGACGCTTTCCTCCTGAGCACGCCGATTCTATCACCCAGTTGCCCAAGCTGACCGCTGTGTTATAATCGTGGCGTAGAATGGCCGAATACGGAGAACCCCTCAGCGAGCGCGAGATGGAAATCCTGCGGATGGTGGCAACCGGCGTCACCAACCGCCAGGTCGCCTATCGGCTCGATATCAGCGTCAACACCGTCAAGGTGCACCTGCGCAACGTCTTTGTCAAGCTGGGGGCTGAATCGCGCACCGAGGCGACAATGATCGCCGTGCAGGAAGGATGGGTAAGCGTTGAGGGAGCCGGAGAAGCACCAGAAGCTGAGAGTGCCGCCGCCCTGGAGCCACCCCAGCCTTCACACGTCATCCCACAGATACCGCTACCCTGGCCCAAGCGCGCCATATTGGTCGCCGCCCTTCTGTTGGCGGTGGGCGGGGTGGCCCTGACGTGGCCTCAGGCCAGATCGCAAGAGGGGAACGACGCCGATTCACCGTTCGAACAACGGCAAGTGGTGATCCTGCCCCAACCGGAGGAACTCACCTGGCAAGAGCACGCCCAAATGCCCACCCGTCGAGCTCATCTGGCGCTGGCCGCCGTCGAGGGACACATCTTTGCCATCGCCGGCCAGAGCCCCGAAGGCGTCACGGGTGTGGTCGAGATATACAACCCTGCCGACGACATCTGGACGCGCGGGAGCGACAAACCCATCCCTGTGACCGACGTCTCGGCCGCCACGATTGGTGCAGACGTGTACGTGCCGGGAGGATGCGACGATGCGGGATCGCCGATGCAAACCGTCGAGGTGTACGATGCTGTTGCCGACGCCTGGCGTCAGGCCAGCCCGCTGCCCAAGCCACTCTGCGCCTACGCGCTGGCGGCGGTGGGCGAAAAGCTCTATCTGTTCGGCGGGTGGGATGGGGAACAGTACGTCGCCGACGCCTACGTCTACGAGCCGCGAACGGACACGTGGGCCAAAGCGACGCCGATGCCCATACCGCGAGGCTTTGCCCCGGCAGCGGCCCTGGAGAGCCGCATCTACGTCGTGGGAGGGTACGATGGCGAGGCAGAGCTGACCACGTGTGCAGTCTACGCGCCAGAGAAAAACAGCTGGGGCGAGTGCGCGCCGCTGACGGTGGGGCGGGGAGGTCTGGGATTGGCCAGCCTGAGGGGCCATCTCTACGCCATCGGCGGGGGCGGCTGGAGCAGCTACCTGGGTTTCAACGAGCGATACAATCCCGCCGACGACATCTGGAGCGCCATCGAGACGCCACTGGTCGAGGAGTGGCGCAGCCCAGGCGTGGTGGTGGTCGAAAACACCATCTACGCCATCGGCGGTTGGAGCGACGATCTCCTAAGCCTGAACCAAACCTACAACCCGTTCCCCTTCCACGTGTACATTCCTGTGAGCCAGAGATAGTCAGCCCCTCCAAAGTGCCTGCGAGGAGAGGAAGATGGCCAGACTAGAAAAAGTGCTGATCATAGATGACGATGCCAGGATGCGCGAGCTGCTGGTTGATTGCCTCGCGCCCTTGGGATGTGACGTCACGCCGGCCAGCAGCGGCCAGCAGGCGCTGGAACTGATCGAGACAGCGCAGTTCAACGTTGCACTCCTCGACCTCATGCTCCCCGACATCGACGGCATGAAGGTGTTCAGGCACATCCGCGAACAACGGCCAGAGGTGGAAGTCATCGTGCTCACCGGCTACGCCTCGCTGGAGAGCGCCATTGAGGCGCTGCGGATAGGGGCTTACGATTATGTCACCAAACCCTTCGATGCCCGTACGATCCAATCCACCGTCAGACGCGCCGTGGAAAAGCACCGCTTTAGCCTGCGCCTGACCGCCCTGAACAGAGCCACACAGGCGATGATCGCCACACTCGACCCGGACGAGGTGCTGAGGCTGGCGATAGCCGAGGCCAGAACGATGCTGGATGCAGAGACCACGGCTATCTTTTTGCTCGATCCGGCCAGCGACGAGTTGCGGCTTGCCGCCTCCGCCGGCGCGGCTGCTGCCTCCCCCATAGGCACCCGCATACCGGCCGACGCCGGCGTCGTCGGCTGGGTGGTGAAGAACGCCCAGCCCGCCCTGGTCAGCGATATTCAGAACGATCCCCGTTGCCTCGACGACCAAGCCAGCGTGCTCGCCAGCACAGACACGCATTCCCTCCTCGTCGTGCCCCTCAAGTACCGCGAGATCGTCATCGGCGCCATCGAGGCGCTCAACAAGGCCGGTGGAGACTTTGACGAACACGACCGAGAGCTCCTGGGCACGCTGGCCGGTTCGACCGCCATCGCCATCGAAAACGCCCGCCTGTACCAGGCAGAGCGCGAATTGCGCAAGCTGGTGGAACAATCACAGATGCAGCTCGTGCAGACCGAAAAGCTGGCCGCCACCGGCAGGCTGGCCGCCTCGCTGGCCCACGAGATCAACAACCCCCTGCAGGCCATCCACAACAGCCTACAACTGATGCTCTCCTTCCAACTGGAGGCCGCCGAGCAGCAGGAATACCTAAAGATCGCCGACGAGGAGATCGAGCGGCTGATGCACCTGGTGGCCAGCATCCTCGAATTCGCGCGCCCGCCGCAGCGCGAGATGCGGGCGGCCAACCTGAACGACGTCGCCGAGCGGGTGCTGGCGCTGGCGGGCAAGTATCTCCAACACCGCCGCGTGGCCGTCAAGCGGGCGCTGTCGCCCGACCTGCCGCCCATCGTGGTAGCCCCCGACGAACTGGAGCAAGTCTTTATCAACCTGGTACTCAACGCCGTGGATGCCATGCCAGCAGGCGGGACGCTGCAGGTAGCCAGTTGGCAGGCCGAAGACAGTCGCCTGGCGGTGGCCTTCTCCGATACCGGCCACGGCATCCCCCCCGAAGACCTCAAGCGTGTCTTTGAGCCCTTTTTCTCCACCCGCGAGGACGGCACCGGCCTGGGGCTGACCGTCAGCCACAACGTGATCGAGCGTCACGGCGGGGAGATCGCCGTCGAGAGCAGCGTGGGCCAGGGGACGACGTTTACCGTGTGGCTGCCGGGGCAAAGATGAAGATACCCACGCTCACGACCGCCCGCCTGACCCTCCGCCCGTTCGCAGAGGCGGACGTCGACCCGCTGCACTGTATCTTGCAAGAAGAGGGCATCCTGCGCTACTTTCCCAAATCCGATCCCCCCGAACGCGAGCGCGTCGAGCGGTTGATCGCCCACCATCTCACGCACTGGGAAGAGCACGGATACGGCCGGTGGGCCGTCGAGCCGCGCGCAGAGAACCGCTTGATCGGCTGGTGCGGGCTGGAATACCTGCCGGAGACAGGCGAGACCGAGGTCGGCTACCTGCTGAGCAAGGCCTTCTGGGGGCGTGGGCTGGCGACGGAAGGGACGCAGGCCAGCGTGCAGTATGGCTTCGAGCATCTCAAGCTGGAGACTATCATCGGCATCACCCACCCGGAGAACGTCGCCTCCCAGCGCGTGCTCGAAAAGGCCGGGCTATCCTTCACCAACCGCGCGCACCATTTCGGGATGGATTGCTTCCGCTACGCCGTGGAGCGTGCGTCATTTGGCTTGACTGAACACCCCCCACCCTCACAGATTTTAGCCACACTCAAGTGAAATCAGCGACTTGTCGTGACGGCGCAAGACTGATATACTACGCCAAAAGCGCCATCCGATGAAAAAGACAGCCGATCAACCCCAACCCCCAACCAAGCCTTCCTTCCCCGGCGCGCGCATCCTCGTCGTGGACGATGAACCGTCCATCCGCCGCACGCTGACCCACCTCTTCACGCGCATGGGCTACCAGGCCGCACAGGCCGCCTCCGGTCAGGAAGCCCTGGAGCAGATCGCGCAGGCCCGCTTCGACCTGGTGATTCTCGACATCAAGATGCCGGACATGGACGGCACCGAGGTGCTAAAGGCCGCACGCCCCATAGCGCCAGATACCGTCTTTATCCTCCTCACCGCCCACGGTGCTCTCGATTCGGCCATCGTCGCCATTCGCCACGGCGCTTTCGATTACCTGCTCAAGCCCAGCCCCGTGCAGGAGATCGTCCGCGCGGTGGAGGTTGGATTAGCCGAACGCCAGCGACGGCTGGGCCACGAGGAGCCGGTGGCCCTGCTGGAACGCGCGATCATCAGCCTGAAAACCGCAGCCGAGCGCCAGGAGACGATCCCCTCCGCCGAACGCTTCCTGCAGACCCCCGACGTCACCGTAGACACCCTGCGACGGCTCGCCGTCGTGCGCGGCCAGCCGGTCGCCCTGACGCCGACCGAGTTCGAAATCCTGACCTACCTTTTGCGCCACCAGGATAGAATCGTATCCTGTCGCGAGTTGGTAGCCCACATGCACGGCTGTGAGCTAGACGAGCGGGACGCCCGTCCCCTCCTGCGGGCTCACATCCACCGCCTGCGCCGCAAACTGGAGCGCGATCCAGGTAACCCCCAAACCATCCGCACCGTCCGCGGCAGCGGGTACATCATCTCTGCCGACCAAATCCCCGAGGTTTAGGCACAACGATTCCAAGCGGCGAAACAGCCGCTTGACCGACAACTCGACGCGGAATCGTCCATCGAAAACCTCAAAAGTCTCGACCTCTTTGCAATGAAACTGCATCCCTTCTGAAACGTTCCTGAAAGCCAAAACCGAACGCCCTTGTGTTACACTGGGTTTAGCTTCAACGTATATTCTCAATAAGTAGGGGAAGATGGGGGTGTGAGGGCGGTGCAGCCGCCCTCACACCCCCGCCCCCCCGGATTATTGAGATAATACACTTTAGCCTTCATCAGCTATCTCGATAGGAGTAGTGATATGAACACACAAACCCAGCTTGAAAACACACGCGCTCCTGCTGCGCTCATCGTCGAGGACGACATGACGTGCGTCTACCTGTGGCAGCGCTACATGAAGAGAAGCGGATTCCGCGCGATCAGCACCCAGGAAGGGAAAGAGGCGCTGGACTTGGCTCGCCGCGAGAGACCCAACCTGGTCGTGTTGGACGTCATGCTCCCCGACATAGATGGATGGGAGGTACTACAAGCCCTTAAGGCGGATCCGGCCACGCGCGACATCCCGGTGTTGATCTGCTCGGCTCTCCACGAAGAGAAGCACAGCGCCGCAAGAGGGGCGGACGGCTACCTGCAAAAACCGATCCTGTACGAAGATTTTCTCAAAGCGCTTTCAGACATCGACGTGAGGCCGAAAGAATTGGTAACCCCATGACAACTAGGCACATCCTGGTCGTAGACGACGAGCCCCGGGTAGCCTTCTTTCTGAGCAAGGCGCTGGAGCACGCTGACCAAGACTATAGCGTCAGCGTCGCTCACTCCGGCGAGGAAGCGCTCGATATTCTCAACCACTCTCCCGTAGACCTGCTCGTCACCGACCTGCGTATGCCGGGCATCAGCGGGCTCCAGTTGATGCACTGGGTGCGGGTTTCCAGTCCCAAAACGCGCACCATCCTCATCACCGCCTACGGCAACGACGAGGTCGAAGCCGAGGCCCATCGACTGGAAGCGTACCGCTACATCACCAAACCATTCAGCCTGGACGCCTTCACCCAGGTAGCCCAAGAAGCACTGCGCGACATGGCCGTCAGCCAGCCGGGGCTCGTCGTCCTATCCGACGAATCCTACGAGGCCATCACAGGAGAGTTGGAGAGCCTGTGCCACGATGTCGGCGCAAAGTGCATTTTCCTGGCCGATATGCTGGGGCAGCGCCTGGCAGAGGTGGGCGTCACAGAGGGCGTCGAAGCTGCCGCCCTGCTCTCGTTGCTGGCCGGCGGGTTCGCCACCACCGGCGAGTTGGCCCGCCAGTTCGGCAGCGGCGAGGCGGCCAACCTTAACTTCCATCAGGGCACACGCTACGAGATCTACTCGGCCAACGTCGGCGACAACCTCTTTCTGGCCATGCTCTACGAGCGCAAGGTCCAGTCCAGCCGCATCGGCATCGTCTGGCTCTACACGCGGCGCGCCATCGAACGCTTGCTCGCCATACTGTCGAGCGCTGGCTCCACCGCACCGACCCAGTCCCTGGACGCCGACTTTGGCTCCTCCCTGATGGCAGAACTGGACACGCTCTTTTCCGATTCCCGACCGCAGGCGGAGCCCATCCGCCAGAGTGAGCCCCCTCCTCAGAGAGAACCCACCCAGGTGTCGAGACACACACAGTCCGAGATCGCCGAGGTGGATACATTCTTGTCCGAGACATTGGGGGTCCCTCTTCTCAACGAACACAAACGAGATCAAGGACGAGGACTGCTCAGCATGGACGACGCCATCGCACAGGGGCTCATTCCCCCTGATCTGGGCGGCGAGTAGAAAGCCGTTCGACGGACACCGTTCAGGAGAGATGACCTGTGACAGCCAAACGCATCCTGCTGGTAGACGACGAACCCAACGTCGTCAAATCGTGCGCCAGAATGTTGGAACTGGAGGGGTTTGCCGTAGAAGGGACCACCAGCGGCGCAGAAGCCGTCGATCTTTACCAACGCGAGCGCTTTGACCTGGTTCTGACCGACCTCAAGATGCCCGGCGTGGACGGGCTGGACGTGCTGACGGCGGTCAGAGAACACAACCCCGACGCGGCGGTCGTCATCTTTACTGCCTATGGCACGAAAGAAAGCGTGGTCGAGGCACTGCGGCTGGGGGCGCGCGAGTTCCTGGAGAAACCACTGGACACCAAGTCTTTGGTCGCCACGGTACGCACCATCCTGGAACAGGAAACCGGCACTACCGTGCGAGGGAACCTGCACACGATGAGCCTGGCCAGCATCTTTCAGATCAACTGCACCGAGCTCAACCAGGCGCGCTTGAGGATCAGGCATGGCGGACAGGAAGGAAGCGTCTACTTCGCAGATGGCGAGGTCGTGCACGCGGAACTAGGTTCCAAGATTGGAGAAGAGGCCGTCTACGAGTTGCTGGGTTGGGAGGACGGGGAATTCGAATTGGAGATGGGCATCCCGGCATCCGAACGCACGATAACCACAGGCTGGTCGGGTCTTCTCTTAGAAGGTATGCGCCGCCTGGACGAGCAATCGGCGGGATTGGACATACTGGATGACCTGGAGGAGATCGGGGCGGCAAGTGATACAACGTACGAGAAAGGGGTTACAAGTGACATGCTCGAAGATTTAGCCAAGGCACTCAAACAGATCGATAGCGTGGAGGGAGTCGTGATCACGGCTCGCGACGGCATCGTGCTGGCCGACGAACTGGAGAAAGGCAATCCGCAGAAAGAAGGGGCCGTAGCAGTATTTGTGGGAAACGCGGCCACTCAGGTCGCCGATTCTCTGGCTCTAGGCTCCTTCAAATGGGGCACAGTGGCTATGAGCAAGAACACCATGGTCGTGATAGAACAGCCTGATTATCACGTGGGCCTCTTGTTGTGCGAACGAGCCTCGCCGGCCATCGTGGTCGCCGAGGCGGAAAAAGTCCTGGCAGCAATCGGAGCATAGTGACATGGAGACGGTCCTGAAGGACATCAACGCCGTCGTGGGGGTGACAGGCTCGTTCGTGTGCGACGGTAACGGGCGGATCGTAGCCAGGCTGATGCCGGATACCCTTGACCAGAAACAGCTCTTGCCCGCGGCGCGGACCATAGCTCAGACCATCGCCGGGCTAAAGATCGCCCAACGGCGCAAGGTCGGCGACATCGACCTGCTCTACGATCAAGGCCGGCTCATCATCAAAGACCTGGGCGAAAGCTACCTATGTATCCTGTGCGTCCAGCGCATCAACGTCCCACTGCTCAACCTGACGGCCAACGTGACAGCCAAGAAACTGGCAAACACGTTAAAGACAAAGTCAGTCGAGGCGAAGCCGGTCACTCCTCCCCTGACCACTGCTGAGGCACTCAAGGTCATGTCAGGTTTCACCGATCTGTTGGTCGAGGAACTGGGGGATCGTGGCCTCGGCCGGAACGAATTGCTGCACATCGTCGAGCGCAGATTGGAAAGATTAAAGACCAAGCAGCCTCTCCTCGAATCAATAGTCATTGACGGGGAAAGGATAGATGTCTCGCCACTCCAATCGAGTTCGCCCGAGGAGATAGGAGAGACCATAGCAGCGCTGATCAAGGCGATATGTCACACTTGCCTCGGCACCCTGGGGACAGAGGTGGCTCAAACCAAATACCGCCAAGTCTATGAGTCCTTCTATCGCCAAAACGAAAAGGCTTTTGACCATCTGGGACTGGGGAGAAGCCTGGAGAAAGCAACTACATTTGAGAAGTCAGCGCTCACTGCCGTTGAGTTGAGGTTCTAGTCAGGTTCTTTGCATACTGTGGAGAGTAATATGGAAAATATCCTACGAGACATCAACGCCGTGGTAGGCGTCACAGGGTCCTTCGTGTGCAACGACGAAGGGCAGATGGTGGCCAAACTGATGCCAGGGGTTTTCGACGACGACCTGCTCTCGCCTGTGGGGCGGACGATGGCCCAGACGATCGCCGGGCTGAAAATCGCCCAGCGGCGCAAGGTCGGCGACATCGACCTGCTCTACGACGGGGGCCGACTGATCGTCAAGAGCGTGGGAGAAGGTTGTCTGTGCATCCTGTGCGTCACTCGCATCAACATCCCACTGCTCAACCTGACGGCCAACGTAGCAGTCAAGAAGCTGGAGACCAAGCTCAAAGGGTCGCAGCCCGCCAAGCCGATGGCCAAAACAGAACCGGCTCCCCAAGAGCCCGAACCTGAATCTGAACCGAAACCAGCCAGAAAAATGACCCTCGCCGAAATGATGGCGGCGAACCTGAGACGATAAACCGCCCTGGACGCCACGAGGGCGTTCCCCAGGCGGAGAGCGAGACACTAAAATGAGAGCAGACTTTGCCCTACCGATAGAGATGAGCGATCAGATCGAACACATCATGGCAGACTTGCGTCGGATGACGGAAGCCGAGTGCGTCATGCTGGCCGACATCAGCGGGCAGTTAATCAGCTTGCAAGGCCGCCTGCAAGAAGGCGATCCAGCGACGGTAGCAGCCCTGGCAGCCGGCGACGTAGCGGCTATGGCCGAACTGAGCCGACAGATCGGTGAGGAAAATCCCCGTGGCTCCTTCCTCCACGAGGGCAAACGCAAGAGCATCTATCTGCACAACGTGGCCAACAGCTTTATCCTGATCGTCATCTTTCACACCGAGATGCTCATCGGCATGGTGCGGCTGTTCGCCGGGCGTGCAGCGGAGAAACTCCAGGAGCTAGCCACCGAATTCGAGGAACCCATCAGCCAGCCAAAAGCGCGTCCCAGCACCGACTTTAGAGCTGCCCTGGAAGACGAACTGGGAAGAGCCTTCGGTGAATTCTAACGCGGAGTAGAATCCGCGTCTACTCTCCAAAATGTTCATCAACTGGAAACTACGCGAGATCAACCTCAAGATCGTCTACTACGGCCCCGCCCTCAGCGGCAAGACGACCAACCTGCAGTACGTCTACGCCAAGATGAACCCCAAGATGCGCGGTGAGTTGGTCTCCCTGAAGACGCGGGGCGACCGCACGATCTACTTTGACTTCCTGCAACTGGAGCTGGGACAGATCGCCGGCCTGAAGCCACGTTTCAACCTCTACACCGTGCCAGGCCAGATCTATTACATCGGAAGCCGGAAGCTGGTGCTACAAGGTGCCGATGGCGTGGTCTTTGTCGCCGACTCCCAGTGGAATCGCATGCAAGCCAACGTCGAGATGATACGCAACATGGAGCATGATTTGCGCGAGATGGGACACAACCCACATACCATACCACTCGTGCTGCAGTGCAACAAACGCGACTTGCCAGGAGTGGCACCGGTAACTCTGATGCAGCGGCAGCTCGGACGCAATGGATCTCCCTCCTTCGAGTCGATAGCCACTCAAGGAGATGGCGTCTTTGACACGTTGAAGGCGATCATCAACCTGGTGGTAAACCAGGCCCAGCAGCACATTTAGCCAACGGCCCCGGCAGTCAACCCTTACAGGAGGCTCCCGTGAACGGAACGCCACATCGAAAAGAGAAACTGCAGCCAACCTCGCTGAAAGAG
>Ga0307430_1002171_pt1 | contig 13346 bp, 9 predicted proteins | sample SalMarWE160130MG_FD_202159 | JGI IMG/M metagenome (GOLD analysis project Ga0307430, IMG submission 202159) | Salt marsh sediment microbial communities from the Plum Island Ecosystem LTER, Massachusetts, United States - WE1603-130 | ecosystem: Environmental > Aquatic > Marine > Intertidal zone >... | reverse complement strand
TGATGACGTCGGGGGAAACGGTCCGGTTCTGGTCGAAATGACCGGTGGAATAAACGGAATATCGGAAATAAAATGCGTATCCCAAATACCTGAAAACCTAAGACTCTATTCATGGGAAGGAGTTAGCTGCAAATGGAGAATGCTGGCCAATGAAGACCTTATGAAAGTCATGGTCGCATCGAATCACCCTCAATGGCTGGTTGATATTGTTAATAAATCAGTTAAAGAACTTGGATACGAAATTGAACCAACCACAACACAGGGTTCCGATCAACTAACGTTTGCTCAAGCCGGAATTGTCACCTCAGGTGTTGGCATTATCAGCGAGCACAGTCATACCTCACAAGATATTCCTGAAAATATCAATAAAATGAGTTTGAAGAAGGCAGGTGAAATAGCAGCCCATGTTGTATTGAATACATTGAAAAGATTCAAGGAGAAATAGTCATGAAAAAGAGCGCTTCATACAAACATTTTATTGCGATCACAATTTATCTAAGCACAATTTTTATTTCTGTAGAATCAGCTCCGATAAACTTCCCGGAGGACGAATTGACTGTCTCAGAAGTGGAATCCCATCTGCGCTTTCTCGCTTCTGACGAACTCATGGGAAGGAAGCCTGGTACGTACGGTGCTGATATCGCTGCTCGATACATCGCAGAACAATTCCGTGCAGCAGGGCTAAAAACTTTTTTTCATGCGCCCGATTACTTTCAGGAGGCTCATCTCGTTTTGGAAAATAAATCCGATAAAGAAAAAAACGATGGCGAGATGAAATCCATCATCTCAAAGAATGTTATCGGGTATATAGAAGGGAAAAATTCCAGGATGAAGAACGAGTTTGTTTTGCTGTGCGCTCACTATGATCATCTTGGAACAGGAAGCCTCAAAGGCTCCACCGACACTGACATTATCTTCAACGGGGCACGAGATAACGGTATGGGAACCGTTGCACTGATATGTGCATCAAAAGCATTTGCCATCAAGCCCACCGCACGCTCGCTTGTGTTTATTGCTTTCACAGGGGAAGAAGAAGGATGTCTGGGTAGCCAATATTTCGTTGAAAATCCTCTCCTTTCTCTGGATAAAATAGTTTTTGTTTTAAACAATGACGGTGGAGGATTCAACGACACAAATCTTATTAGGATTGCGGGCCTTGAGAGATATTCCTTAAAAAAAATAATCATAGAAGCAGTAGATAAATACAAATTATCAGTTCTGCCTTATCCCAGTGAGCTCCAATATCTATATGAATTATCCGACAACATGCCGTTTGCTCGCAAAGGTGTACCGGCGATAACTGTAAGTCCAGGCTTCGGTAAAATTGATGATGAAATCTTAAAATATATTCACACAGTGAAAGATGAAGCGGATGATACGTTTAACTATTCTTATTTGCTAAAATTCACAAGAGCCTACATATCCATTTCCAGGGCGATAGCGGATACACCATTCCGCTTTCAATCCACAAAGCAAACAACTTATTCGGAAAAAGGACATAGACAGCAATAAGCAGGATGAACACACTTTGATTTATTTTATTTAAGCTGGTAGCCAATAATTTTGGGATTGAGCTGGGCCTGCCCTTCTTCCGGCTCTTCCCAGAGCATCGTGTACAAACAGTTGCCGTGCGTGCAGAGGACTCTTTGTGTGAAAGGCAGTTCCCCCACGATAAAACAACCGTTGGTGTCATAAATCTCCAGATGCTCGTTCACATGAGCAATGATAAGCCCTTTCTCAAGATAAAAAGGGCCGTACACAATGATGGGGCTTTTTCCCTCTTTGGTAATAACTTTAAAAAGATTTGTTTTCCGGGAAAAAGAGGTGATGAGTTCGCCTTGGGGGGAGAATTTCCGGATATTGTAGTAAAGGGGGTTCATCTCATATATGGAGTCGTCTTTCCCAATGGTCATCCCGTCCTGGCCAGCCCAGAATTTGACTTTTAAGGCTTGTTCGGGGAAGGGGGCAAAAGAGTGGATTTTGTTTCCCTGATCATCGTATTGGAAAATGGTGTCTGCGGTGTTGGGCTTGAGAGGATTTTCCTGGCTCCGGTACATATAGATCTCGTTTCGGCTGTTGAGATGAAGATATTGGAGAACTCTGGGTGTGCAGATAATTTGATTTTTAAAGTTCAGGTCCTTTGAGTAAATACTGAGCCGGTTGTTGCCAACATCAGCTATCCAGATATCTCCGCTCTGACTGATTTCCACACTTACGGGATTGACGTATTCTCCGGGCCCCTGTCCTTTCCTTCCTAATTCTTGAATGAATGTCCCGTCAGGACCAAAAGCATAAACAGCCATTACCTGCCATCCGTCCGCAATGATGAAATGGCCTCTGGAATCAACCGCCATATCCGTTATATAGGCAATAGAGCATTCCTCTGTTGTCTGCAGCTGGGTTTCTGAGATGACCTGGAATACATCATCAACTGATTTTGCGGAGGATATGTTTGTTTCAATGAGTGGGTTGGTGGAGATCGTTGAAAAGAAGACCAGTATAAAAAGGATAAACATTCCGATTTTTTTTGCTTCTATTGGATACATGTTTTCCCCCACTTTCTAACAGCAAACACCCATATCAACTTAAAGATAAATCAGGGATGAGGCTTTGTCAAGAATAGATAATTCGATAAAATCAGCCGTTTACAGGGCCAAGACCTGTGCGGATCAGGTTGCGGCGGTCGTCGTACCACTCACCGTAGGCAGGGCCCGGCAGAAAATCATCATGAGCTGCGGCGAGGAAGTCTTTCAGCCGGCTGCGCATACGTTTGAGTACCGGAAGCTCAGCTGTGCCTGAAACCAGATTGTTCATCTGAAAGGGATCCTCACTATTGTCATAGAGCTCTTCCTCTCCGGTGAGCCATTTGCAGTAGGTGTATTGTTTTGTCCTCACGCCGCGCCATTCAGGCCAAAGGGTTCCGGTCTGGAAAAAATCCCAGTGAGATGTGTAGCTTCCGATGAGCACTTCTTCACGGCTGTCCTTTTCTTTTCCCAGAATCACACGGCTGAGATCTGTGCCGTCAGCCTCCCGCGGGATGTTTATACCTGCAAAACCACACAGGGTGGGGAGGTGGTCCATGGAGGTGTGGAGCGGATCAATGCGGATGCCGGCCCGGATATGGTTCGGCCAGCGGATAATAAGCGGGATTTTCATGGCTTCTGTGTAGGGGACCATCTTGTTGAGGCGCCCGTGGCTTCCGTGCATCTCACCGTGGTTAGCGGTAAAGACAAGGATGGTGTCTTTGGCCAATCCTGATGTCTCCAGATAATCCATCAGGCGGCCCAGATTGTCGTCCATGTTTTTGGCCATGGCCAGATAGTAGCGCATATCCATGAGTTTCCGCGGATTGTCTTCCGGCACATTGGGTGACCAGTGTATTTTTTCCGGAACTTTTTCCAGATAACCTTCAGGAATGAAATCCGGAGAAAACGGCGGATGAGGAGGATGGGGAGCGACGAAGAGAAGAAAAGGGTTGTCGGAATCTTTATGGTTTTCCATGTAGGCAATGGCCTGATCGATCTGTGTATCGGTCTCATAGCGGCCGGAGTATAACCTTTTAGGCTCGTCCTCATAATAATAATAGTCATTGAAGGCTACGTGAAAATTAAAGGCCTGCCAGTGTTTGTATCCCAGACGTCCCGGTCCCGGAGCCACATACTCGGTTTCAGGATTCTTTTCCCTGTAGGCCTTTACAGCCGCTTCGTTTGGTTCATAGAGGCCTTCCTCTCTCCGCCATCCTGAGGAGAGATGCCATTTTCCTATGAATCCCGTATCATATCCTGCAGCGCCGAAGACATTGGCCATGCAGTGGGGATTCTGTATCTGGCTGGCTTCCACGAAGTTCATGAGTATTCCGGAATGAGTGGGGTAGCGCCCTGTTTGAAGCATTCCCCGGTAGGGCGTGCAGAGAGGGCAGCTCGAGATGGAATTGGTGAAAGTAGCTCCCTGGCTGGCCAGATGGTCGATATAGGGAGTTGTGATATTCTTTCCTCCGTAAACACCGCAGACATCAGCCCGAAGCTGGTCATCGAAGACAAAGACGATATTGGGCTTTTTTGCTGGTGCGGGCTTTCTGCAGCCCGGAATGCCAAGGGCCGCAGTCCCCACGGCTGCTATTTTAAGGAAGGTACGGCGGTCTATCTCTTTTTGCTTCATGGGAAACTCCCGAGTCTCAAATTATCACAACTAAATTGCCGAATCAACAATAGGTTGTTTTCTTTATTTGAAAAGGGCTTGACTTGCAATTTGGATATGAATGGTTTATATAAGGTTTTTGGACAAGATAAGAAAAGTATCAAAGAAAGGGTGGGTGAAGATGAAGAAGACCTTATTTGTTTTTCTTTCGGTCGTTCTGTTTCTTGTGATGGCGTTTTTCTTTATCTGCTGCGAGCCTAAAAAACCTGACATCACTCCGCAGCAGCTTGCCCAGTACAACCTGCGCATCAAAGAGGCGAATGCGCACTATGATTCCGGATGCTATGAGCGCTTGAAAAAAGCGTTCGAGCTGTATGAAGAAGCGCTTGATTTTCCCATCTATAAGAGAAAAAACGGAGGAAAGCTCCTGAAAACAGCCATCCTCCTCGGCCTCAGGGAAAAAGAGCTGGGATTTTTAAAGGATACATACCTTCAAAAGGCTTCTGATATCATCAAAGCCTATCCTACTCTCTCTGATTGTTCTGTTTATTTAAAGATCGCAAGCTCTATTCCCAGGAAAACAGTGGGCATTTTAGGGGATCTGATTGAGACCGGGAGCCGCATCATCGTTCCTTATGATGACATCAAAGACGATATCTCTGATTGGGCGGATTTGCTCAACGAGAGATCGACAACGGATGTTTTTTTTGCCTATTTGACCATCAGTTATTATTCTCCCTTTAATTATCTGGTCAAAAGAGGCCCGGATCTAGAAAAGCTGGGAGAGGTTTTTAATGATTTTCCTTTGATGCGCTATAAGCTCTCTGTCTATCCGGAGGAGGATCCAGAGAGCCTTACTAAACTGGTTAGTGATGAGCCCAACTTTCACGAAGTCTATTTCTTCCTGGGAAGCTCAGCTCTTAAAAAAAGAGAGCTGATCAAAGCAGAGGAAAATTTTCTCAAAGCCTATGATCACTTCCCTCAATCCCTCTCGCTTCTCATGTCTCTGGCAAGCATTTGTTTTGCTTTTGAGGAATTTGAAGAAAGCATGGAATTCCAGGAGGAGATCCTGGCTATGGCCCCTACTCACAGGGATGCTCTTTTGGGAAAAGCCATATGCCTGAGCTATCTCGGGAGGCACGGAGAAGCTGCCGATGTGTGCGGCACAATGGTGCGTTTGGGAGAATATTATATGGGCGAGGCTCATTACTGGCTGGCCTGGAATCAAAACGAACTGGAAGAATATGAAAGCGCCTGGACAAATGTCCAAAAAGCTAAAGATTATCTTGAAGGATATGAGCCGGTATTTTTCCTGGCCGGAATGGTTGCCTTTAACCAGAACAGGCTGGATGAGGCTGAGGAAAATTTAAAGCAAGCTTACAAGATCAATCCCTCAAACGGGGATTCGCCTTATTATTTAGGGAAAATCAAGTCCATACAAGAAGACTGGTTGGCGGCAGGGTCTTATTTTGAAAAAGCGGGTATTATTTATGAGCAAGATGAAAGGTCTATCCAGAGGATAGTGGAGGAGATTAAGGAATCTTCCTTTTCCGAACAAAGGAGGAAGAACCTCCTCTCCCGCAAAGCCAGGCAGCTGCAGAAGACAAGGCTCTCCAAAGCCACAGCCTGGTACAATGCAGCCGCAGGATACTACAATGCAGGAGAGAAGGAAAAAGCCATCCGACTGGCTGAAAAAACAGCGGCTCATCCTGCTTTTAAAGAAAAAGCCGAAGAACTCCTTAAATTAATGAAAAAGCAGCTTTAGAAGGGATGATTGGATGAAAAAGTGCTTTGTTTTTTTGCTTTTGTTTTCTTTTGTATTGATTGGCTGTCAAAAACAAAAATCTCTGAATTATGTTGAATTAGGAGGAATTCTCTTTTCCATTGATACTTCTCAAAAGGAAAATATTGATAAAGGTGTTTATGATATCCGGGATTTTGATATTGATTCAGAGGGCAATGTTTTCATACTCGTTGTACAGACAGATAGTGATTGGATCTATAAATACGATTCATCCGGGAATTTTGTCTGTTCTTTTGCAAAAAAAGGCTCGGGTCCGGGAGAAATTCAAGTTCCAAGGCGTATAAATATAAATGAAGATGATTTGTTGACCATGGATGATCCGGCAAAACGGCTTCTTCTTATTTTCAGCAGTTCGGGTGAATTCATGAGGTCATATAAGCTTCCGAGCGGTATCCGGCATGCTGACTTATTAAAAACCGGCTGTTTCCTTACAACTAAAATGAGAGTTGATCTTGAAAATGAGGGACAATTGTATTTTGTGCTCACTTTATGTGATGAGAATTTTAATTCCAGCAAAGAATTAGCTGTTTATACACTGCCTCCAAGGTCACCTGAGATTTTAAGTGCGAAAATTTTATCATATTACTGGGAGGTGAAAAGTAATAAAATCTATTACGGCTCAGATGAGGAGGGATATGAAATTAAGATATTCGATCTGGATGGTAATTTATTGAAAACTGTGTTGAAAAAACACACTCCTGTTAAATACTGGGAAAGTATGAGGGAGGCAATGCTGGAGGCATTTGAGGAAACAAGAGAGGCATACGGGAATCTGGCTATGACCATTGATTTTCCAAAACACATGCCTCCTTTTCACTCTTTTTTCATTAATGATGATGGATATTTATTCATACGGACTTTTGAAAAAAAGGAAGAGGGAATCGTCCATGATATCTTCAATCCTGAGGGAATATTCATGGGAAGATTAGTACTTGATAGTTATGAAAGATTTGGAAGAGAACTTTACACTTATGCCAGGGCGCAGCATGGCCGGGTGTATTTTTTAAGGGAAAAAGAGGGCGGTTATAAGGAGCTGGTCTGCGCTGAATTATCAGTATCATCCAGTATTTAATAATTTTAATAGACGTTAATTAGTTTAATAGGGGGACGAGTTTAATAGGGGGACGGGCCCGGGCAACTTGTATCATATCTGTAACTTAAGTATACTTTTCCACAGTCCCTTACCCTGACAACTGCTTCATTTTAGGGCAAAAAAGCTCTTACTTTTAAGACCTGTTGATAATAACCTTTAATTCCCCGTTTCGATTAGTATTATCAGCAAATGACCGGCTTCCTACCCCAAAAATCGACATAGTTATCATGAGCGTATATAATGAAACCAGTCATGAGTATATTTGATGAAATCTATAATAAAAACATATGGGGGTTCGGATCAGGACACGGCTCTTTACCGTCAGTGACAAAAGGTTATCGCAAATTTTTAGAAAATTTTATAAAAGACAATAACATAAAAAGCGTTGTTGATTATGGCTGCGGCGATGATGCCAAGCCGGTATTTACATTTACCGGGCCCAAGAGTTTTTTATTCAAGGAGCGCAAGTGGTTCCCGGCATGGAAAAAGATGGTACTCCTTTATAGAAATCCATTCTCGAAAATCAGTTGACTGGATTCCTAACCTGTCTTTTTTTACCATTTATTTCCTCATCAAACAGTAATTTATTTTCTTCTGGGCTTTTGCCGTCAAATTTGGATCAAGCTGAGCCGCTTTTATAAAGTCCTCAATAGCATCATCGAAATTCTCCCTGTCCATAAAGGCTATGCCCCTGTTGTAATAGGCTAATGCGTATTGAGGATTGATTTCTATGGCCTTTGTATAGTCTTTAATGGCTTTGTCATACTGGCCAAGATTTACCTGGCAGTTTCCCCGGTTATAATAGGCAGAGTCGCTTTGAGGGTTGAGCTCGATGACTTTGGTGAGGTCTTCTACGGCTCCTTTAAAGTCTTTGTACTGGTATTTAACCAGAGCCCGGTCATGATAGGCCCTCCAGTAATCCGGATTGATTTCGATGGTTTCATTGTATTTTTTGAGATCACGCTCCAAAGGAGAGAGAGCGGCCTCTTCCATCTCTTTAAGAACATCCACACTGTCATTAGGAGGATTGAAACGAAGCACAACAAAACGAAGCTTCCCTTCTGCCTCTTGAATAATAAATCCGTTGGTCTTGTATACCTCTTGAAATTCTTTCCAATAAGTTCTACCGAGAGTTCCATTTTCGTGAAGTTCTGTGATTTCAAGACGGGGATGATGGCTTAAGAGATAGATCTTATCTCCATAGGCTTTAATATCCACAACAACTTCCATATATCCCACTCGCTGAGAGCTGCGGGCAATACCTCTTCCGATTTTTTTCAGATTGTGCTGTTCCTTGGCTTCCATTATGAGATTTTTGATCTTAAATTCAGAAATAAGATCACCTTCTTTGGAGTATTTTCGAACAATAGGGAAGTAGGTAAAGGCGACCCATAATTCTCCTTTTTCGTTTATGGTCAGGGTCCTTGAATTCAAAACATCCATGCTGTGCCGAAAAGAGACAGGTTTTCCAAAAGCTCTTAAAGACTTTTTTTCTAAAGAATAAACTTTAACCAGAGGAGTGTTCTCATCTTCCACAATGGGCGCCGCATATAAAATTCCGTTCTGGTCAAAAATAAAATCGTTCAATTGAGATATTTTAAGGCTTTTTTGATAATTCCCATCCAGATCCAGACACTCAATGGTTTCTTTTTCCCAATCCTGAATATAAAGAGCATTGTGTGTGGCAAAAACACAATTTGGCTTGAGTAATTTTCCTTTTCTTTTTCCCTTTTCGCCTATCTGGCTTATAAACTCCCCTGCTTGGTTGAACTTGAACACAGCGCTTTTATAAAGGTCACTCACATAGATATTTCCTGAGCGGTCATGTGCTATTTTCCGGGCGTAACGGAAATATCCGGGAGGGAAGGAAAAATCCTTTTCCAGCTCAACAGCCTTTTCCGGAAGGGGCAGAAGGCCTGATTCTGTGACAAAGATGCCGTCTTGTATATCTACTTCGGTACTAACCTTCTGGAGCCCTAAAATAGGGGAGAGGCCCGGGATAAAGAGGAGAATTGATGTTAAGATAAAGAGGAATGTCCATTGAATTTTGGAATTTTTCCTAATAATGAACTTTTTTGTTCTGCTGGACAAGAACCCTTTTACCTTTCAATTGACAAGATAAATGAAAGAAACACATCTTGTCAATAAATACTGGAAAAAGGTCGGTCAGGATTTTCTACTCATACCTGAGGGAATCAGCGGGATTGCTGGAGGCTGCTTTAAGTGTCTGGAAAATAACGGAGATCAGGGCGGCGAGTAGAGTCAGGAGACCGGCGATAAGAAACGGCTGCACACCTATGGAAGTCCGGAAAGCGAATCCCTGCAGCCACCGCAGAGCCGCGTAATAGGCGATCGGCCAACCAATCAGATTAGCCACCAGCACCCAACGGGTGTAGCTTTTGGTTAAAAGCGCTACGATCCCGAAAGCACTTGAGCCCAGAACCTTGCGGATTCCGATTTCCTTCGTGCGCTGCTCCACGCTGAAAGAAGCCAGTCCGAAAATACCCAAACCTGCTACGAATACCGTCAGCAGACAGAAGGAAACCAAAAGGTTTGCCAGACGGCGCTCTCCTCTGTAGGAAAGATAGTTCAAATCATCCACGAACGAGTAATCGAAAACCTGTCCGGGCAGCATTTCAGACCAAATCCCGCGTATTTGAGAGAGAACTTGAGTTTCCTGTCCTTGAGGAAGACGGACCACAAGATTTCTTGATGTTTCTCCCGCAGAATGCAGAACCACAGGGAGGATCCGTGAATGAATGGAATTGGTGTTCCAGTCTTTAACCACTCCAATAACCTGAAAAGCTGCATCATCGCGGAAAAGCATGCTTCCTACCGGATTATCGAGCCCTAGTCCTTCTACAGCTTTTTGGTTGACAAGTACGCTTTTTTGGTCAGCTATTCTTCCTTCCTCAAAATTCCGCCCGGCCGTCACTTCAAGCCCCATGACAGGTACAAAACGGGCGTCTACGTGCTGTGTTTGGACGATCGTTCCTTTTTCTTCCCGAGTTTCTACAGTTTTATAAGTATCTATATTTCGGTTTTGCCCATAAGGAAAGTTGGCTACATAGGAAGCATTCACCGCATCTGTGCGGTTGATGACCTGGTTTCTGAGAATAACCGCGTTCTTAAGCTCTGAAGCTTCTGAATTTTTCAGAACGATCAATCCTTCCCGGTCAAAGCCCGGATCACGCATTTCAGAATAGCGGATCTGTTTGAGTACCACCAGGGTCCAGGCTATGAGGACCACCGCAATACAAAATTGAATGCCTACAAGAATACGGCGCAGACCGGACTTGGAAACCCTGCCTGGCCCCCTGGAGCGGAATATCATGGCAGCAGGAAAGCGCGACATAAGAAAAGCCGGATATGAGCCTGCCAGAAAACCGACCAGAACGATTAAGCCCAGAACAGCCGGCAGGATCCAGGGGGTTGAAAAGATCCCGATGTTGAGGGTCATCCCAAGATAATGGTCCAGCTGCGGTTTAAATAATGTGAAGAGAACCAAACCCAAAATCATAGAGGCCGCAGTGACAATCACAGATTCCATAAGAAACTGCCACACCAGCTGGGGGCGGTTGGCTCCGCAGGTTTTGCGCACACCTACTTCCTTCATGCGCCCGGAGATTTTGGCTGTGGATAAATTAATGAAGTTAATGGCAGCGATAACCAGAATGAGAAGCGCAGTTATAGAGAAAACAGCGATCCGGGTGATGCTTCCTGAATCGGCGATGTCATTATTCAAACTGTGCAGGGCGTTATCAATATAAATCCTTCCTAACGCATGGAGATAAAAGGAGGTTTTATCTGTCTCTTCAGAAAGATGTGTCTGGGCGAGGGCCGTTATCTTTTCGTCCAGGCCTTCCGCCAGCGTGTTTTCCTTTAGAAGAACAAAAGTAGTAAAAGAGCCCCAGCTCCGCCAGTTCATCGTTGATTCAGGCAGAGACTGGGTTAAAGTGGCAAAGGAGATAAGCATAGGTGTTCGGATGACTGTGTTGGAAGGGATATTCTTCATAACGCCTGTGACTTTAAAATCATAGGTTTTGCCTATGGTCATACGGAGCGTTTGTCCGTAAGGATCCTCCTCCCCAAAGAGCTTCCGAGCTGTTGTCTCATCCACGACCACGCTATAGGGATTTGTTAAGGCTTCTTCCTTACTTCCTCGCACAAGCGGTAGAGAGAACATATTAAAGATTTCCGGCTCTGTTATAAGCACCCTTTTCATGTTGAATTCGCGCTCTCCGGCTTCAAGGATTAGATTATACCTGCGAAGCATTCGGACGCTTTCCTCTACTTCAGGAATGGATTCCTCGGCTGCAGGCCCCAGAGGAGCGCAGACTTCTGCGTTTACCCAAGTTTCCCCTGCCACAGAATTCCGGCTGTTAATCCGGTATATTCGGTCTTTGAGCGGATGTGTGTTTTCAAAGGTCAGCTCATGGACAACAAATCCGAACATGAGGAGGCAGGCTGCCAATCCCACTGCCAGTCCCGTGATATTGAGGAAAGCGTATTTCTTGTTGCGAAGAATATTACGGTAAGCGATTTTTAGGTAGTTTTTTATCATCTTAAAAATACAGACGTATTAAAAGGAGAATATGTTGTCACATTTTTTTCTCTACTTATATTTCCTGTTTATCCGGACGGTCCTCTTCCATCACATCGAAACCGATCAAAACAGCCATATCTTTGATTTTCTTTCTGAGGTCACCAAGGGTTGCGTTTCTGTGGATTCCGTATTCGTCAGGGGAGAAGTGCTTCCTGACTTTTTCAGCATTGACTTCAGCTATTAACTTTGTCCGGCACATTATACCATCCAAGTTTTTATAGAGCGTATGACCATCAACAATTTTACCTGTGTGAAGGCCTATTTTTTTATGCAGCACATAGACCTTCCAGAAAGTGACCGGCTCACCAACAGGCCATTCCACCTGCAGTCCTGTTGATGAACCTGGTTTTTGAGTGTTTTTTACAGGGCTTTCTGCATGTGTTTTTATGCTGTAGGGAACTCTTCGCTCATCTCCATAAGGATTAATAGGGGCGCCGCAGTGGGTGAGGATATCTACGGAATTTTCTGTGTCTATCATGAGGTCGCCCAGCATACTTGGCCTGCCTGTGAGGAAATATCCCATAAGCTGAGCGACCAGTATATTTACGTAATTCTGGCAAACAGCCTGTATGCCTCTTGTCTTGAATCCGCATTCAAGACCTAATCCCGGCCAGAACATATCTTTTATCTCTCCACTTCCTGTGAGTGACCGCATATGAGTTGAGACAGCATTACAGCCGTATTTCTCTCTTAAGGCTTCGAAAGCAAGATAGGCTCTCGCTGTTCTTATGATTTCTGATCTGGCTGCTGTTACTTCCTGAGCGTCTTTTATCCATTTTTCAGCTTCCTTTTCAGCTTCTTTTGTATCTGTATCTTTATAAGCCTGGTAAAATTCTTCTGGTTCCACTATCACCAGTGTCACGCCCAGAGACTCCTTCAGCCCCCTTATATAGGTTTCATTGTAGTCTTTGGGAAGATGTTTGTCCGCATCTCCCTGGTAATCTACCTCGGCAAGATACTGTTGGGGCGCTACGACCAGTATTCTGGATTGCCTAAGCTTTTTCACAGCTTGAATCAATTTGATTTTATACAAGAGATCATTGAACATAGACTCACTTTTTGAGGGAGAGCAAACATTTCTTCTGTCCAGCTGAGCGTTGAGGATCCTTCCGTTTTTGTGCGCAGGGCCTCCTGTGAGGATACTCTCTTCTTCGACTCCTGAAGTGTAGAGTTTATAGGGGATATTCATCCATTCGAAGAGGTTGTATACGACTATGGTTGGCAGGCCGGTGAACGCTAATTTATAATGTCTTGTGGTCCCAACAATAAGTACGCCATCTATGTCTTTTTTTTCTTGTAATTCATTATAGACTTCTTCAAAGGATATATCAGATGATGTGAGGTCCCTTGAAATAAAATCTATTCCCTTACATTCGGATTGAAGTTTTAAGAGAAGTTCGTTATTTGTTAAGAAGGATTGGGGAGCTTTTCCTGCTCCTCCATAACCGCGGGTCATAAATAGTGTGTAAATTTTAGTCTTATCATTTTGAACGCCGGATTCTGACTCGCTCGTGTTGCCCCAGCTAATGAGAAGACAAAGAATAACTAAGGCTAAGATTGATTTTTTCATAACATTCCTCCTCTTTAATGAATGAAATCTCAATGCAGATTATCCCTTCTTTTATTTGAGAGTAAAAATATCATACCTCGATGGCAAGGTCAATGTGAGGAATAGGATGGCTTCATACGGTCGTATCACTCATAGC
>Ga0307430_1002169_pt1 | contig 13357 bp, 17 predicted proteins | sample SalMarWE160130MG_FD_202159 | JGI IMG/M metagenome (GOLD analysis project Ga0307430, IMG submission 202159) | Salt marsh sediment microbial communities from the Plum Island Ecosystem LTER, Massachusetts, United States - WE1603-130 | ecosystem: Environmental > Aquatic > Marine > Intertidal zone >... | reverse complement strand
CCCAAAGGCGCCGAATTCCTCATAGGTCCCTCGGGTGCCCTCGTGATAGAAAGCATCGACCATCAGGACAGCGCGGCTCTAGATTAATCTTCTATATATTTAAAATCACAGATAAACTGAAGCTGCTGGCTGGTTTCCACCGCGTTGGGCACATGCTGGCGCACCCAGGCGAAAGCCTCTTCCCCATCCAGATCAAAGAGAACCTTTGCCAGGCAGGCTGCCAGAATCCCGGTGCGTCCCAGCCCCGCATGGCAGTGAATCGCCACTGTCCGCCCTTCACGCGCCGCCTGCAGCGTCACCCGAACGGTTTCCTGAAATGCCCGCTCCTCCGGAACTGAGAAGTCCGGCATGGGCGAATAAATCACCTCAAGTCCCATTTCCTCATAGACATTTCGCAGCCTCCGCCCGGTTACTTCAAAGATTTCAGCGTCCGAAGCCAGCATCACCACCACCTCTACCCCAGCACGGATGTAAGCATCCAGCACCTCATTTCCCGGGTCAAACATGGGGCTGAACGGCATCGGACTGCGGCAGATCTTCCCAGGCAGTCCATAAGGCATATCTGTCAATACATTTCGCACGCGTTACTTCTCTTCACTCTTTGAAAAGAATTTTATTATATCAGTGCAGAAGGTCCCATGGGCAGCAAAAATTTGCCATCCTCATCTTTCACCAAGTTAAATACAGCCACAACCGCATCCAAATTGAGTTCACCAAAAATATGAGGAAAACGACACTTCTCGCCTGTTGGACCTTCATAGCGCATTTCAGCAATAATCTTCTTGGATGCAATACATAACACGCAGAGGTCTGCTTTCCCTTCATAATAATCGTTTGCAACTGGGATGACTTGATGCACCGCAGAGCAGTGGATGAAGCCCTCCTTTGCCAAACTTGCCGGTTTATAGACTCCTGCGGATTCAGCTTCCTCCCAGTCCGCCTTGGGCAGGATATGATAAATCACCTGCCCGTGCCGCAAAAATGTCAGAATGTACGCTGCCATGCCCGCCAGATCCTGACGCAGCCAGAAATACTCTTCCCAAGCCGTGCTTAGATGCCTGTAATCTTCCATGGTGATATCTACGGGATAGCGCTGCAGTTCCCTGACGAATTCCTTGGCACTGTGAACAAACAAGCCTCCTGACTCAGCGATTTCTTTCTCCAAATAACGCGCCATCAGCTCATCCACCGCCGTATGTTCACTCTCCTCAAGCGCATGAATCCAGGGGACGCAGTGCGCAATGGCAGCATGGCAGGCTTCATGCAGGAAAATATGCTCAATTTCCTCGCGCCCATCAGCGAAGTCCTCGTCTGTTAAACCAATCCCCAGCGCGTGTTCAACCGCTGTTTTGATCTTCGACAAATCCTTTAATAAATCCATTTCTCGCCTTTCGATTTTGATCCAATTATAGTGTCAAATCCTTTGCTGTCACTATTATTAAATCCATTTTGCAGAATATTCGGGGCAATCACAAATTATAAATTTCGATTCATTACTTATAGCGAAGGCAAAGAAAAATGCTTAATTTGTTTTATCGTCCCTTAACGTCTTGAAATTCGGAAGCTTTTTACGAAGATCATTAGCTTTTGTTCCTATCCACAAGATCAAATAGGTCCCCTCTGCTCCCATGGGGGCTGTATCGCGCTGCTCATAGAAGGGAAGCTGTCTGCTGCGCAGACGGATGAAGTGAAAATAACTATGAAAAACACTATGCAAATTCGATGCACTCAAACCAACGGCTGAGAGACGAAGGGGTCGCATTTATCGCCCACACAAACCGCCTTGTGGTATAATTCCGCAGGTTAACAATCTGGCTTGCAACGCACATTGCGTTTGATGCCTATCTTTAAGATATAGCATCGTTCGTACCTGTAAATAAAAATAATCATTATAGGAGGATGTCTGATGAGAGTTATTGTTGATGAAGATCTGTGCCTGGGTTGCGGCATTTGCGAAGGGTTAGCCCCTGAGGTATTCAGCCTGGCGAACGAACCCTTTGCCGAAGTCCTGGTGGACCCAGTGCCCGAAGAATATGAGGAAGCCGTTCGGGAATCCGAAGAGGAGTGCCCCGAGGAAGCTATCAAAATTATTGAAGATTGATCCTCAATAACAAATTAAACAGAAACAGAGGCTGTCTGCTCTACAGACAGCCTCTGTTTACAATACTCAGAAAATCAAATCTAACACCTCAAAAAGAAAACCATCACCCCCTCTCCCTAATTCCTAATACCTAATACCAGATTTTTGTTTCTACACCTCCGGTCTGAACAGCCCCAGCGCCACCGCCCGCGCCATCAGGTGTTGAATGTTGTTCGCCCCCAATTTGACTTTCATCCCCGCCACATACCCCCGAATCGTGCGCGGGCTCAGCTTCAACCGCAGCGCGATTTGCGTCGTGGTCAACCCCTGCCCCAGCAGCGCCAGCACCTGGCTCTCCCGCCGGCTGAGCTTTGGCGCATCTTCCACCGCCGCCGCCATGCCGCGCGTCACCACCACCACATCCCCCTGCTGGCGCGCCGTCAGCGGTCCCTGTAGATCGGGCAGAAATTCCTCCCAGTGCCCATAGTTGACCGCCCGAACAATCCGCTCCGCCGGCGCCCCCACCTCCATCACGCCAAAGGCATCCGGCTCTTTGAAGATCAGCACTCTTGTCATCCTCAACACCCTCCTGAGTCAATCATTTGCGCGCAGATATTGCATCCATTTTGGGTAGAACATCTGTTCTAATATTAAGCTATTTAGTTAGTCTTTGTCAAGAGATTTAACCTTAAGAATCGGCTCGGGAGTCCCTTTTATCCAGCACACAAAACGCTCCCACCGCCAGAGCGCCGATCACAGCTCCGCCGTACCAGGGTGCTTTCACACCCACCTGGTCGCTCAGGAATCCGCCCGCCGCCGGGCTGATCCCTGATGCCACGTTCCAGGTCAAGCCATACAAACTCATATACCGCCCACGCTTATCCACCGGCGCCAGGTTGGCTGCAGTCGCACTCGCCCGCGGCACAACCACCAATTCTCCCAGGGTCATCGTCACCATCGCCGCCCAAAACCCCCAAAATCCTTCTGACAACGCCACCAGCAGCGGTGCAAGCACGTAGAATAACGCGCCCCAGCGCATGACCCGCTGCGCTGGAACTTTCCGCGTCGCGCGTGTAATCAGCACCTGCAGGAACACCACCATCAGGGCATTGGTCGTCGGCAGCCAGCCGTAAAGCTGCTCGCTGATGCCGTAGTGCGTCTTCACATACACCGACAGCAGCACCCACACCAGCGTGGTCGTCATCTGCACCAGCGTAAACGCCCCCACCAACCCCATGAAGGGGCGGTCCTGCAGCGCCCCCCAATAGCCCCGCACCTGATCCTGCAAGCCGGAAGCCTGAGCTTTCACATCTTGTGGGATGGTCTCCCTGGCGAAGAAGGTCAGCAGCAAGCTGTAAGCGATCAGCCCAGCCGCCGCACCGTACAACCCGATGGTGTAAGACTGCGCCAGCACAAAACCACCCAAAGCCGGTCCGGTCGCCACGCCGATATTGCGTGCCATGCGGATCAGCGCAAAGGCATCCGCCCGTTGGCGCATCGGGAACAGATCCGCCAGCATGGCATCGGAACCCACGCGGTACAAAGGCGAGAAAACGCCGCTTGCCCCCAATATCAGGGCAAATGCGCCAAAACTTGACGCCCGGCTGAGCAGGAAATAGCACACGCCGTTGCCCGCCAGTCCCACCACCATGACCCACTTGCGCCCCGCCCGGTCCACCACGGGTCCCGCCAGGATGGAGGAAATGATCCCCATTGCCGCGTTGACCGTCATCAGACTGGCTACCGCGCCCAGCGGCAGCGACAGCGTCTCGCTGGCGTAGATCATCAAAAACGGCCAGATCATCGTCGTCCCCAGCGTGGAGAGGATCATGCCGGCGAACATCAGCCAGAACTGACTGGGGTAATCGGAGAATTCAAGTCGCATGCGATTTAACATGTGGAAGATTATAACAGTTCCAGTAATCATCTAATAAAATAAATGGCATCAGACAAAATTATTCTAATAATGAAACATATAACTTCATGAAAAACACAATAATGGGAAAAGAATACCTGAATTCCCTCTATGTTACAATATATAGGCAATATCAATATAAAAGGAATGATAATATGAAGAATCTTAAATTTCCTAAAGATTTCATAGACAAGAACATTTGTGGTGATGCAATTAAAGTTATGAAGCAAATACCGAATGAAAGTATTGATTTGATTATTACATCACCTCCTTATAACCTAAAAATTTCAACAGGCAATGGAATGAAAGATGGTCGGGGTGGCAAGTGGGCTAATGCAGCATTAGTCGATGGATATGACAATTATGATGATAACCTACCATATGATATATATGTAGAATGGCAACGTGATTGTTTACAACAAATGTTACGTATTATCAAGAATGATGGCGCAATTTTCTATAATCATAAATGGCGCGTTCAGAACGGATTAATTCAAGATAGACATGAAATAATTGATGGTTTTCCTGTTCGCCAGATTATCATTTGGAAAAGAAAAGGCGGAATCAATTTCAATCCAGGATATTTCTTGCCAACATATGAAGTTATTTATATGATAGCAAAACCCGAATTCAAATTAGTTCCAAAGGCGAATGCGGTTGGCGATGTATGGGAATTCACTCAAGCCCGAAATAAACATCCAGCCCCTTTTCCTTTGGACATGATTATTAGAATTATCAGTTCAACATCGGCTAATCTAATATTGGATCCTTTTATGGGTTCAGGAACTACTGCTCTTGCAGCAAAAAAGTTGGGTCGACATTCTATTGGTATTGATATTTCAGAAATATATTGTCAAATGGCAGATAAACGAACAAATATATTCCAAAAATCACTACTCTAATTTCATCAAGGGGTATCATGGATAAAATGCCAATCTACACAAAAGAAACATTGAAAGAAAAATTACTAGAAATCAGACGCATGGGATGGATTCCAAACGAAAGAAAAGGAAATGCGGGTTCTGCTGGTAATACTCTTGAAGGCTTATTACATATTCCTGAAAACAACTTACCTTTACCAAATGCTGGTGAATGGGAGTTAAAAACATCTCGAAAAAGTACAAACGCCTTAATAACATTATTTCATATGGAACCATCACCTAGAGCTTTTAGGCTCGTTTCTAATATCCTTCTTCCAAATTATGGTTGGCCTCACCAGGAATCAGGAAAAAATATTCTTCAAATAAAATGAGCTTCAGACAAACAATTAAGGCAACAGAAAGAACAAGTTGCGGTTTTGGAATAATAGTAAATCATGATAAAAAGAGAGTTGAGATATCATTTAAAGCAAATATCGTCGATAAAACGATTCATAAAGAATGGTTAGAAACGGTTGAAGATAGAATAGGTTTAGGTGAACTAGAACCACAACCTTATTGGGGTTTTGAAGATCTAACACATAAAATTGGAAACAAATTAACCAATTGTGTTTATGTTCTAGTAGAAAATAAGAGAATCAATGGGATTCAGCATTTACGGTATTGTGATATGTATTTCCTAAGCGATATTTCTTCCGCTAGTATAATCAATGCAATTGAAAAAGGAATTCTTTTTATAGATTTTGATGCAAGAACTGGCCATAATCATGGTACGAAATTTCGAATTAAGAAGAATGAAATAATTAATTTGTATGGAAATTCAGTAAAGTTCTAAAAAACCCTACTCCAAATAAAACAACTGCCGCCCCACAAAGATCAGCCGGATGGGCTTCGTGCACACCGCCACGTACACCGCGTTGAACGCCGAAAATTCATCCGCAATCTGCAGGCTCGTCAGCTCCCGCCTGTCCAGCAGCGCCCCAAACGCCCCCTCCAGCGTCCCGCGCCGAATCGCGCGCCGCTTGCCGCTCACCGCCGGCGAAAGCACCACCTGCCACTCCCTCACAGCCACCACATCGAACGGGCGTCCCCGATCCAGCGTCTTCAATTCCCGCCCATCCAGCGTGCAGATGCTCTGCCAGAATTGCTCTTGGGTCAGCATGGTTCGTTTTCCCGCAGCCAAGCCATCGTTGGGAGTAATAACTGCGTTGCCGCGTTGCTGACAAAATCGGTGGAATAATGCCGGTAGGCGCATTCCGTCTTCATCACCAGGGCGAGGTGCAGCGTATACAGGTGGCAGCGTTCATCCTCCGCGTGCGTAAAGCTGGTCTTGCCGTAGCCCTGCAAGCTCTCAGGGACGCCGCCGAAGGCTAACATTCTGAACTGCGCCTCCATCAGGGGATCCGCCCACAACGCCCGTTCAAAATCAAGCAAACCGGTGATCGCCCCATCTTTGACAAAGAAATTCAAATCCCAGGCGTCCCAGTGCACCAGCCGGGGCGTAACGACCGCCTCCAGGGAGGGAGCATGCTTCAGGATGGCGCTGCGGATCTCATCAACATCAAAACCGTATGCCACATCTTTCCGCCTGCCGTCCTCCAGTACCGAGTCGCAGATCTTGATAAAAGCTGCTTTCCAGCTTTTCGCCTGCAAATCGCTGTTCCCCGGATAGCCAAAATATTCCCCCGCGAAGCGGTTGATCTCCCGCACGATCTCGCCAGTGCGCCGTTCAATTTTCGTCCTGATCTGAGGCGCAAGGGAGTCTTTGATATGTTCCAGATTTTTCCCGCCCAGCTTCTCCATGAAGAAATAATCCGAATCGCACACATCCCGTTCAGTATCAAAATAATAGATCTCCGGCACAGGGATAGCCTGGTTCCGAGAGACCAGCCGCATGACAGCCGCCTCGGTCGCCATGATGTCCTGCTCATAGGTCATGACCTCAGCATCCTTCGGCGGTGCGATTTTCAAGATAACCTCCCTGTCATCTGACAGCCGGACGCGATATGCAGCGTTGAACCAGCCCTCTGTGAACTCCACTGCCGCATCCCCGCGCTCTGCAAGGGTGGTGCCGGCGAAGGCTTTTTCGACCATCCTGGCGATCTGGTCCCGGGTTTTTCTGTTTTTGGTTGCGCTTTCCAACGCTTTCCTCTCCCATCAAGATTTGCTTGAATACTCATTAATCTCAATCCGGTCAATGGGATTGAATAAGACTGGCGTTTAATCCCCTTGATTATATATGAACTCACCAACCTATTCCGCAAACGGCAGCGGCTGCACGGTAAAGGTCATCCCCGCCACCATCTCCCGAAAAGTCGGCAGAAACGTCTCCCAATCTGACCGCGGTCCAAACCCCGCCAGGAACACCAGGTGCCCGGGCAGGTACACCAGCACCATCCGCCCCACATGATATCCCTCCGCCAGCGGTCGGGCGATATCCAGGATAAGCGCCGGGTTGCGCGCCACACGCGTCTCTGCGCTGTTGTAGATTTCGTAATCCTCATCAAGCAGGACATCCCACATATACCCTTCCAGCAGTGCCTGCGCCGCCTGCGACATCTCTTCCTCCGTCTCCCCTGGCAGGGTTTCAGCGATCATCACCACTGAGATATCCCCTCCGCCCTCCGGCGCGTACAGCCAGACCACCTGTTCGCCCTCCTCCGCTTCAACCACCCACCCCGCCGGGATGGGGATGCTGAAGATGCCGCTGGGGTGGGAATAGTTCTCCTCATCAAATGGCAGCGTGGTTGATCCTCCCGCCCCGCACCCGCTCAGCATCACCGCCAACACCGCCCACACAACCACAAACCACCGCACCCCACCCCCCCTCACAAGCCCAACACTCTCTTCTATCATCCCTGATCCTCAATCCCTAATAACTAATACCTAATACCCATTCCCCATTATAATAAATATCCACTTAACCATGACCATCCACCAAATCATCCGCTCCAAGCGAAAAACCTTCAGCCTTGAAATCAAACCTGACGGGCGCCTGGTTGTCCGTGCACCCAACGCTGCCTCGGACGCCCAGATTCAGGCTGTGGTCGCAGGCAAAGCCGGCTGGATCCGCAAAACCCAGGCGCACCTTGCAAGGCAGTACGCCGACCTCAAACCCAAAACCTTCACCCCCGGCGAAACCTTTTGGTACCTCGGCGAGCAGTACCCGCTCCAGCTCACCGACCGCCAGCGCCCGCCGTTGGACCTGGACGGCGCCTTCTGTCTCTCCCGTACAGCGCAGGATCGCGCCAGAGAAGTATTCATTAAATGGTATCGCGAGGAAACCCGCACCATCACCCAGCGCCTGATCGGAGACTATACGAAGCAGTACGGCTTCCACGTCCGCAAGGTGCGCATCACCAGCGCCCGCACGCGCTGGGGCTCCTGCTCCAGCAAACACACCCTCAACTTCACCTACCGGCTGTGCATGGCGCCCCTGCCCATCATAACCTATGTCGTCGTGCATGAGCTGGTGCACCTGAAAATTCACAACCACAGTAAAGCCTTCTGGAAGGCGGTCGCCGAGATTGACCCTGATTATCGCCAGCACCGCGCCTGGCTCAAGCAGCACGCCCCCCTCCTCACTCTGGATTAAACACAAAACTATTCAAACCCAAGACATCTGAAGAAACAATGCATACAATCCCCCTTAACGCATGCTAGCAAATATAATAAAGCAACGACAAATCAAGGACAACACCGAATGACCAAATCCGAAAAAATTAAGATCCTCTTCCTCTGCACGGGCAATGCCTGCCGCTCCCAGATGGCTCAAGCCTGGTTGAAGGTGCTGGGCGGAGACCGCTTCGAGGTCTACAGCGCAGGGCTTGAACCCCACAGCGTCCATCCCCTCACCATTCAAGTGATGGAGGAAGCCGGTTACGACATGAGCGGAGACCGCGCCAGGCACCTGGATGAGTACAAAGACAAAATAGATTTCGATGATCTCATTACGGTCTGCGGGAACGCGGAGGAACGCTGCCCCCACTTCCCCGACATGGGCATCCGCCTGCACTGGCGCTTTGAAGACCCCACCGCCTTTGAAGGCTCTGAAGAAGCAAAACTGGCGCTGTTTCGCAAAGTGCGCGACCAGATCAAAGCCAAAATCTAATCCTGGCTGGCAGAAGAAGGGTATCAATGAAAATATCTGATACCCTCCCATAGGATCAACTCCCCATTAAACAAAACTCTCCGGGGCATCAACCCAGGGGAGTTTTTTCTCTATGCAATAACCGCTAGAGTTCGCAATACCGATCCACCCGTTTACCGACCACAGCCAGGCTGTCCGCCCAGAACTGTTTATCGCGGATATCAATATCAAAGCGCGCTGCCAATTCCGCCGCCGGCGCCTCACCCGTGCTGGAGAGCAGCTTCTTGTAATCCGGGATGAACGCCTTACCCCGCTGCTTATAGATCGCATACAGACCCACCCCGAACAGCATTCCGAAGGCATAGGGGAAATTATAAAACGATAAGCCGGCGGAGTAATAATGCGGCTTCCAAGTCCACATGAACTTATGCCGGTTGTCCGCATCTAAGCCGTCCCCATAGGTTGCTGCCTGGGCTTCCTCCATGATCTCGCACAACTCATCCGCGTCCAGGTCAGATTTCTCCCGGCGCTCAAAGACCTCTTTTTCAAACAGGAACCGCGAATAGATATCCACGATCACCTGCGAATCACCGATCAGGGCGGTTTCCAACAAAGCCAGCTCCTCCTGCGGATCGCTGATCGTCTCCATCACCGCATTGAAAACAATCGTCTCGCACATGATCGAAGCGGTTTCCGCCATGGTCATCGGCGTCTGGCGCTGCAGCGGCGTCTTGCCCGCCTGATACATATTAAAATTATGGTAGCCGTGCCCCAGCTCATGTGAAATGGTCATCACCTGGTCCAGCGACCCGTCAAAATTGCATAAAATCCTGGATTCCTTCACGCCAGGCACGCCCATGCAGAACGCGCCGCCGCGCTTTCCGCTGCGTTGTTCTGCATCAATCCAGTTGTTTTCAAAAGCGGTCCTGGCAAAAGCTTGCAGTTCCGGTGAGAAGGTGCCGAAATTCTTGAGAATGAATTTTTTTGCTTCCTCAAAGCTGTATGCCTTATCCAGCTTGCCCGTGGGGGCGAACACATTCCACCAGGGCAGCGCTTCCTGACCAAACCGGGCGGCTTTGGCTTTGAAGTACCGGCGGAAGGTCGGGAACGAGTCTTCCATCGCCTGCAGCATCGCCCGTAGGGTTTTACGATCAATCCGCCCCTGGTCAATCGGCTGGTGCAGGGCGTCTTTACGGCCGCGATGCTCGTTGAGGGTGTTTACCCAACCCTTGATGCCATTCATGCAGGCTGCCAGCGGCTCTTTGACCGATTCCCATGCCGCCATCTCCGCTTTATAACCGCGCTTGCGCACCGATTCGTCCGGGTGGGCATGCAAATTGATCAGCGCCGGCATAGGCAGCGATTTCACCTCGCCCTCCAGCTCAAACTCTACCGTCTTCTGAGAGGTAACGGTGCTCTGCAGTTTGCTCCAGGCGCGCGATCCCGACAGGCTCAATTCGCTGGACAGGATCTCTTCCTTTTCGCTCATCAAATATTGGCTCTGCTCCGCAATTTCCGTGATTGGAAAAGCGTGTTCGCCAGCGTTGTTCCCCAAAGCGAGCACATCTGGCAGCACATCCTTGAATTGTCCAACCCAGGCTTCCAGCAGTACGTTGACCTTCTGGATGCCCACCATAACCTGGTCAAATTCCGACCCCATGTGCATGGCTTGTTTATTGAATGAATCCGTCGCCATATAAGAATGCAGGAAAGCGTTTATGGTTCCCGCCTTTTCCATGAGTACGTTCATTTTATCAACCATGGTGCTCATAGCTTCGTTGATTGCATCCGTTGAACTCGACGCATCCACCTTGACCAGCTTTTCCTGGTAGAGTTGGCTGAGTGACTCGGTGCTTGCTTTCACCCAATCGATATCCTTTGTCAGTGCCGGGGAATCCAGCCCCGGATAGACATTTGATAAGTCCCAACGTGGGGGTGTGGTTACCATAATATACTCCTTCTAAAAGATTTCGAGATTAACGTCATAGACCTGCGTACCATTATAGGCGAATTTGCGCTGAAGAATACATTGTTTCTAAAATTCAACACGTTCCATGAGCGAGTAACGCCGCATGTTTCCCCTCCCGCGCCAGGCGGTTATAGGTTGCACAGGCATCGGGCGTCTTTTCGATGATCAGCTTGCTGATCCCATCATTTTTGATAGCGCGTCGAGTTGCCTTGCTGACCTTGACCTTTCCATAAACGCCGTTGCCGATCACCAGGATATCAACGCCTGCATTCAACACACACGCCACCATGTGGGGTTTCAACGTGTGCCCTTTGCGCGCCGCCCATTCCCGCACGCTGCCCTTCAGGATGCAGACATCCTTCCCCACACCTTCGCCATCCGCTGAATGGACCTTTCCCTTAATCTGGTAGCGCCCCCACTCAAATTTTTCAATCGGACCCTTAGGATCTTCAAACATAGCCATCCTTTCTGGATCATTTCATCAACCCCGACCCAGGTATAATGAACCTATCCTGATTATAATCTCTAGCCCGGTTTGAGCCCAAACCCACTCCGGCTTTGAAAGGACAAAATGGCGTTTCGAATCACAAACGAATGGATCATTGATCTCCCGGATGATTTTGAGAGCCGGGTAGAGGACGAAAAACTGATCTTCTGGAAAACAGGCATCACCGTCATCATCGCTGCCTTCAGCCTTCCCGAGGATACGGGGAAACTGGAACTGCTCAATCAGATTCAGCAGAAGCTGCCGCAAGACGCCTTGGAAAAGCTTGTCTCCACCAAAGGAGAAATTGTTGGGTTGGGCTACACACAAATTCAAAAGTTAAATGGGGATAACAAGCGCCTGTCCCTCACCACCTTCACCGCCAGCGACACCTCCTGCCTGCAAACCGCCTTTTATTTGGACCATCCCGATGATCTCGCATGGGCAAAGGGCGTCTGGGAGAACCTGGTCTATCACCCCGATTCAGAAAATGGAACGCAAACCAAAGTATAAGGTATCGTTTTTAATTATTTGAACTTCTAAATTGAATAAATTCATATTTTACGGATTTCTATTTAATATATTCGACATTAACCTTAATATAATTGATAGTTAACCTTGATTTCCTTAATATTATGATATAATCTATTCTGAAATGAGTTCTTGGAACAGAAAACGAAAGGAAATCTGATGAAAAAAGAAACCCGCACCGTCGAAAGTTTTGATAAAATTAGCTTAAAGGACTTTGGCACGCTGATTCTCAAGCAGGGCGACCAGGAATCACTTACGATTGAAGCCGATGAAGAACTCCTGCCCGAGTTGATTTCAGAAGTCCGGGATGGCAAACTGATATTGGGCATTGAGGACGACTGGCTCAACCGCATCGGGAAGGTCATCTCATCGATCTTTAATCACAAAGAGCATAAGGTGATCTACAACATAACTTGTGTCGACCTGAAGAAGATCAGCATCAGCGGACATTGCGACCTGATGTGCGATTCCCTTGAGGTGGATGACCTCTCGCTCCACATCTCCGGTTTGGGCGACCTGCGCTTCAACCATCTGGCATGCGATTCCTTGGGCGTCCACATCAGCGGACGCGGTGAGTTTGAAGCAGCCGGTCAGGTGAGCGATCAGAAATTTTATATCTCCGGCTCCGGCGAGGTCGAAGCACCCAACCTGAACAGCAGCACAGCAAAGGTCGTGATATCCGGTCAGGGCAATGCAACCCTCCGGGTGCAAGAGAATCTGGATATCACCATTTCCGGTCTGGGTCAGGTTAATTACTATGGGCACCCAAAACTCCGCCAGGTCATCAGCGGGATGGGTAAATCCAAACGTTTGAACGATAAACAAACTCAACTAGAAAAAGAGGAGGGACGATGACCCAGGAAATTAAAATCGAAAAAAAAGCTTCGGAAGTCATTCAACCCGAATCCGCGGAAGCGGCGCGCCAGGCAATTCGGGATCAGAAGGACCTTTCCGGCGCGGATCTGCATGAGATAGAACTTCAGAATTTAAATGCGGTCGGCGCCATCCTGCGCAAGACAGACCTCTCAGAAGCAGATCTCTCCCACGGCTTATTGGTAAACCCCAATTTCTACCGCGCTTCCCTGCACGGCGCAGCCGTCCATAACACAATCCTCCTGGGCGGGGACCTGGTCAAGACCAGCTTCAAACGCGCTAATCTGAGCTATTCCGCTATTGTGGGCGCCGACGCGCAAAATGCCAGCTTCGAGAGTGCCAATCTGCGCAATGCTGCATTGATCAGTTCGGACCTGCGGGAGGCTGATTTCACCCAGGCGAACCTCACCAATGCCCGCCTGGCTGGGTTGAATGTTTCAGGGGCGGATTTCACCGATGCGGACCTGACGGGCGCCCGCGCCTTCCAGGTCGATTGGTCAAAGGCGAAGGTGCCGCCGGCGCTCATCCCAGAGCCCT